>ERZ1106976.2566-NODE-2566-length-15958-cov-3.549142_pt1 | contig 15958 bp, 10 predicted proteins | sample MGYA00403687_ERZ1106976 | MGnify/ENA primary metagenome ERZ1106976 (study PRJEB35170, sample SAMEA104062446) | human gut metagenome | biome: human gut; feature: human-associated habitat; material: faeces | place: Denmark | collected 2013-02-22 ... | reverse complement strand
TGCTCTTCCGATCTTAGGGCGGCGGTATAGGAGAGAAGGGCATCTTCCAGTTTCCCTTGCCTGCGCTGTATCGTCCCGAGGTTCATGAGCAAGGCGTAGTTATTGGGGTTGCCCGGTTCAAGGCGCATGGCGGCTCGTAGGCTCTCTTCGGCGGAGACTAAGTCGTTCTTGTCCAAGAAGTCAAAACTTTTCTCGACAAACTTCTCGTATGTCTGAGCGTGGCCATAGCCTATTGAAAGGAAAAGGGCGGCGAGTATCGCAAGGATTTTCATGCTGTCGTATTTAACGTGTTATTTGATTGATGCAAAGCTACGTAATTATTTCATGGTTTTACCAGATTAAAAAAACTTTATACCTTTGCTACATTTCATAATATTTTTGGAAGATCAGATTGTTATATAATTAATAGATTAACTAAAATAGAAGAGATATGGTATTATTAGCAGCTGCAGAAGCGAGTTCTAAATTAGAGGAAGCTATCAGATCCTTGGTTGAGCATGGCTCCCAATTGGGTTTTACGATTATTAAAGCCCTTATTGTCTTTTTGGTGGGACGATTGGTTATAAACTTACTAAATAAACTGGTTCGGAAGATATTGAGCAAACGGGATATCGATCCTTCTGTCAAGACTTTTGTGGGTAGTTTGGTGAATGTCAGTTTAACCATTTTATTGATTATTTCAGTCGTAGGGGCGTTAGGCGTTCAAACTACGTCGTTTGCCGCCTTGTTGGCTTCCGCCGGTGTCGCTGTCGGTATGGCATTGAGCGGTAACCTGTCAAACTTTGCCGGTGGATTGATCATCCTTCTTTTCAAGCCTTATAAGGTGGGTGATTATATTGAGGCGCAGGGCGTTGGCGGTACCGTGAAAGAGGTCCAGATGTTCCATACCGTATTAGGTACGGTTGATAATAAGGTCATTTATATACCGAACGGCTCTTTGAGCAGTGGCGTTGTGACTAATTTCAGTAACCAGACGACTCGCCGTGTAGACTGGACCTTTGGCGTGGAATACGGCAGCGATTATGAGAAAGTAAAGCAAGTGATAGAGTCTGTATTAGCGAAGGATTCCCGCATCTTGTCCGAGCCGGCCGCTCCGTTTATCGCCTTGACAGCCTTGGCGGACAGCAGCGTAAACGTGGTGGTACGTGTTTGGGTAAATAGTTCAGACTATTGGGGCGTGTATTTCGATATTAACAAGAATATCTACGCGACCTTCAATGAGGTAGGTATCGGTTTCCCATTCCCGCAACTAACCGTACACCAAGCGAAGGATTGAAGTTCGTGATAATCTATGACTTGTCCTTAAAAGGAATCTCTTTGTTCAAAAATCTTTAAGTTTCGTTAGATGTGCGATTATTTTATAGATGGTTGAACAAAAAGATTTATCTTTGTGAATCGCAAATTAGAGATTAGACACAGAGTGTATACGATATTACGGAACTTTATTTTATTACTTTAGTATTTTTATTTGATTATATTTAAGTAGAATGATTTAAGGCTCATCCTTATATAGATTAAGGGTGGGCCCCGTTTTTTATAGTAATGTGCAGAGATTCCACACTTTTGCGGGGAAATTTTCCACATTCCACGGTTTGTTCCACACTTTGGCAACCGAATGATTGATTCTTTACTTTTGGTTAATTGTCGGATTTACAACTTATTATTCTCTTGTTGTTTTTTAGGGTGAGTTTTGGCACGGAGATTGCACTCTATACTGCGAATTTATGATGTAAGAGAAAAAAGGTTTAGGTTTTTAAGGTATGAAAAAGATTGTTTACGGGGTTATTGTCGCTTTATGTGGCTTATTTATTGCCCCTGATGTAGAAGCGCAAGCCGGGATGGCCGGTAGCGCTAAGGAAACAGTGGCACAGGATAAATTTTATCCGATCGAGGTAACTGATATGCCCCAAGTATTGCGTGATGCGGTAAATACTTCCTATGAGGGATGTATGGTGAAATCAGTTGAGGTGTCAAACAATAGCACGTTTGTGAAGTATAAAGTAGTATTACTTTCCAGAAATGGTAAGATATATAAGGTTTATTTCGATGACAGAGGTCATGTCGTAAAAGAACATGCTTATTTCGAGTAAGCCTGTGAAGATATTTATTGAGTAGATTAGATTTCCAGCCGTTTTGCCTGTGAAGGTGGAGCGGTTTTTCTCCAAAATATATAGTTTCATGATATTACTATATAAATACACTGTTTACATTTTTAGTAGTATAGTCGTCCTGTTCGTGAGAATAGGACGATTTTTGTTATAAGACGCTAAATCGATTGTTAATCTCATACCCCCTCAAAACCTTTTCTAAACAACCCCTGTTTAGACTGTGATTAATAAATAAAATCTATTTGATTATGGACAAAAAATGTACTCTTATTGCTGCGGCCCTGATGGTTGCGGGCGTATTCTCGGCTAATGCTCAGTCGAGTACGACCGTTCCGGAGGCTCAGTGGAAAGCCGGTAACTATTATTACTTAAAGACAGGTTCTTCCGTTTTGTCTTTAAGTGGTGAGAAAGCCGACTCAGTAATTGTTAAAACTTTGGCGTCAGACGCTACCAAAGCCGCTATTGATTCTGCCTTGTGGCAAATCACGAATGCGGGCACGACTCCTGCTGGTCCTGTGTATCAATTCAAGAACAAGAAGACACAGGCCGTTTTGTCGTTTGCGGCTTCATCTACGGCAAAGCCTGTTATCACATCGGGCGTGAATCAGTGGACATTCTCTGACGCTGCCGGTGGTAGCGCTATTCAGGCTTATTACGGAAACAATCAAATCTTGGCGTTGGATGTAGCTGGGACAGACTTGAGCTTAGGTTCTTCTGCTTCTTCTACGAAATTTACCGTAGAGGCTCCTAGCGACGCTATGTATTTGAGCGCAAGTGAGCTAGGGGATGGTTTCCAAGTCTTTCAATTGACGTTTGGAGGAAATTATCAAGGAAATATCTTCGAGGGTAAGAACTTGATAGCGAAGAATACGGCGGCTCCCGCTACAGGCGCTATTGCGAACGCTAAATATGTGACCTTGCAAATCCAAGGTGACCAAGTATTTAGTGATGGTAAAGCAAAATACTTAGGTGTCGATACATTGAAGAATGTGATCGCCGGTGCTACCGGTGTATATGGGGCTAAGTTTACGGCTGACTCCACCTATGACGCTAGTGGCTTGCATACACTGGGTAACGCTGATTTCCAGAAATTCTATTTCACGATCAACTTGAAGAACGATGCTTTGGCTATGTATGCCGCTGCCGCTCCGACCGTGAACGCAAGTCCGATGAGCTCCGTTCCGAACGTACGTGTCGTATATGCCAGCGTGATCGAGACGAAAGCCTTGACCGTATCTGACTTGCAGTCGGGTTCTACTCAACCTGCTCAAGGAGCCGCTCCTGTTATTACCGTAACGAAGGGAACTCCTTCTACGATCGCTACAGGTACAGGCGTATACTTCTTGAAGAGTGCGAGCAAGGGCGATAAGGGCGGACAATACGCTGTCGCTTACGATAAGAGTGCCGCTTCCGATAAGTTGGTAACCGCGGCAGGTTTCAAACCTTCTATTTATCAACCGAAGGGACAATGGTATATCAAGGAAAACAACGGGATGTATTCGGTTGTAGACCGTAATACGAATACGACTATTATTTCTAACGAGGAGATCTTCGCCGTTCAAGGTATGGCCAATACCTATACATTTGGGGGTAGCACCGATTCTATTACGGTGGAATATCAAGCGAATGTGGATTTAAAGGATAAGTTCTTGGGTACTCGTCACTTCTCTGCGGAGGAACTCGCTGATAATGGTTATGTATTGAACTTAATCTCCGGTACTCCGGGTGTAGACGATCTGTATGCGTTTACTTCTGATTCCGTATTGATGATTAAATCCGGTGACGCAGCGAACGCAGCCGCTCTTCGTATCGTGGTTAGCCAAGATTCCGTACAGAATGTAACGGATGGTTTAGGTGCCCGTGCTTTAGGTGATACCTTGTATCATGCGACTTATATGTTGAAAGAACGTTTCAGCAATGATTTGGTTGCCAGCGAGAATGGCGGACCGTTGAAATTATCTGATTATACCGCTCCGTTGGAATTCGTATTCAATACGGCTACGACCGGTGGCAAATACCAGATGGCTACAAGGGTAGGTGCGACCACTCAATATGTCTTTATGAACGTGAATACGGCGAACCTGATCCTTTCCGATAAGGTTAACTACTTCGACTTTGTCGCTGTAGAGGCTCCAGAGTACGCTTCTATCGACAATTCTCACAAGCGTTTCGGTACGAATGGTAAGTTCTTGACGATGAATCCGCTGAATTTCTTCGCCGAAGTGAAGAACGAAGGCCAAGATATCTTGAAGTCAACTTATGAGACTGACAACTTCTCTTTGTGGGTTCAAGAAGCCGATACCGTGATCGCTGGTAAACCGTTGTATTTCATCACGACATCGATCTATACGCCGGAGACAACTACCAAAGCTGTTTCTCCTCGCTACTATATGGTATCCTTGCGGGATTCTAACGAGACATTCGTTAGCAATGGCGCTACTTACTACCGTGTAGGCTTCAGCGATAAAGCGAATATCGTTCCGTTTTTGGATAACAACGCTTTGTTTGCCTTCAAGACAACTCAGGATGGTGGTTACTTATTGGAGAACCAGAAAGAGCTGAATCGCACCGTGGCCGCAGGCGAGTTGAAGACTCCTTATGTAGGTGTGGTAAACAATGTTGTGGTAATGTCTAATGTTGGCGTTCCATTCACGATCGAGAATGCTCCGACTCCGGTTTCCAACGAACAATTGGAAGAGGTTGCCAGCTTTACGGTAATCGCTGGCGAGGCTAGCGTTACGGTCTTGAACGCGGCAGGCAAGACGGTTACATTGTCTAACATCTTAGGTCAGACCACCGCTTCCGCTATCGCTTCTTCAGATAACTTCGTGATGCCGGCATCGAAAGGTATCGTGGTAGTTTCCGTTGATGGCGAGACCGCTCAGAAGGTAGTCGTTAAATGATGAATAACTGATAGTGGATATCAGTTTGTATATAACACCGGGATTCCTACTGTATGGTAGGGGTCCCGGTGCTTTGTTTATAGGTAGGCCATTTGTATGGAGGGATTCTACTCCTCCAGTTTATTCTTTAGATAAGCGATTTTCTTCTCTGATTTCTCTTTCAAGGTGTTCATGCTCTTGATATCGCTTAATACGGTGGCGAGGTTGAAGGTGTTGACGATCGCTTTCTTGTCGGCGTCCGCCATATATATAATGTAAGGCTTGCCTCCCGTGTATTCCACCTTGATCCGTTCTTTCTCGTTATCGTAGATGAACTTGACGGCATCGACGCAGTGCTCCCCCTTGTAGGTCACTACCTCCGTGGTGCTTCCCATATCCTTGAAGCGGTAATTCAGTCCGCCGTCGTACGGGATGGAAGCGGTCTCGGCGAATTGGCCGTCTTTCAGGCTCAGCTTGATTCCCGTATGCTCGATGGGGCGTCCGCCGTAATATACGCTGGCCAGATACATCTCGCCCTCCTCGTTCACGCCGCAACGTACGTAACAACGTTGCACGTTGCGCTCGATCGTCTGCTGTTTCCAGATATAATTGCCGATTTCCTCGTAAACGGAATCCTTCTCGAAAGCGAAGCCTTTCTTCAATCCCTCTACTTCCTCCAGCTTGATCGGGAGTAAGCTGTCGCAGAAAGCGATGTTTCGCTCCGCCTCCTTTACTTCTACTTGGCGCATAAGCGTTAATCCCTGCTTCAGTACCTTTACTTCCTTGGGATAGAGCGCCCGGATACTGTCTATCTCGTTCTTCGCCCCGAAAAACTCGTTATTCTCGTACATGGCCCGGGCCTTGTCCAAACGGGCCTGAGCCGCTTTCTCGTCTCCGTTACAGCCCGTTAAAATGGCGGCAATGAGCGTTATACAGATCGCTAACTTTTTCATATCTTTCTCGTTCAATGTATTTGATACCGCAAAAGTACATGAAATTTGATTATCTTTGCGCTCTTTATTGGATTTGGAATACATAAATATGTATATAAACGAGGAAGAGATAGTAAATCATATATCCGCGAAGCCTTTCCATTTGATATCGGAGGCGGCGGAAGAGCTAGGTGTTGAGGTATATGTAATAGGCGGATATGTGCGGGATATTTTCTTGAACCGCCCATCCAAGGATATAGACGTGGTAGCGGTTGGCAGCGGTATCGAGTTGGCCAAACGAGTGGCCAAAAAGATCGGGCGTGGCGCTTATCTTTCCGTCTTCAAGAATTTCGGGACGGCGCAGGTGAAAGCCGGCGATCTGGAGCTGGAATTCGTGGGGGCGAGGAAAGAATCCTACAGCCATGACAGCCGTAAGCCTGTCGTGGAAGACGGTACCTTGGAGGATGACCAGAACCGCCGCGATTTCACGATCAACGCCTTGGCCCTTTGCCTGAACAAGGAGCGTTACGGAGAATTGGTCGATCCCTTCGGCGGGTTGGAGGATATGGACGAGCTTACGATCCGTACGCCTTTAGACCCGGATGTTACTTTCAGCGATGATCCGCTCCGGATGATGCGTGCGATTCGTTTCGCCACTCAATTAGGTTTCTTTATCGATCCCGATACCTTCGACGCCATCATCCGTAACCGGGAACGTATCTCCATTATCTCCAAGGAACGTATCGTGGACGAGTTGAACAAGATCGTCCTCTCGCCAAAGCCCTCTATCGGTTTCGACTTGCTGGATAAATGCGGACTGTTGCCATTGATTTTCCCCGAGCTTTGCGCCTTGAAGGGCGTGGAGACCAAGGAGGGGATCGGGCATAAGGATAATTTCGCCCATACCTTGATGGTGCTGGATCGTTTGAGCAAGACTTCCGATAATCTATGGCTGCGTTGGAGCGCCCTCTTCCACGATATCGCCAAGCCTGCCACGAAGCGTTTCGACCCTCGCTTGGGATGGACGTTCCATAATCATAATTTTATCGGCGAGCGGATGATCCCCGGTATTTTCAGGAAGATGAAACTCCCGATGAATGAGAAGATGAAGTACGTGCAGAAGATGGTAAGCCTGCATATGCGTCCGATCGCCTTGTCGGACGATGAGGTGACGGATTCGGCGATCCGCCGTCTGCTGTTTGACGCGGGAGATGATATCGACGATTTGATGAAACTGTGCGAGGCCGATATCACGAGCAAGAACCCGGAGAAGGTTCGCCGTTTTTTGAACAACTTTCGAAAGGTGCGCGAGAAGCTGGCCGATATAGAGGAAAAAGACCGTGTCCGTAACTTCCAGCCTCCGGTATCCGGCGAGGAGATCATGGAGACGTTTGGCTTGGCTCCCTCCAAGCCTGTCGGCGTGCTGAAAGAGGCGATCAAGAACGCCATCCTCGACGGCGTGATCCCGAACGAGTATGAGGCGGCCCGGCAGTTCCTAATACAACGTGCGGAGAAGATGGGGCTGAAGCCGATTCTGTGATCCGGGTATAGTCACAAGGCCCAGCCGTACAGTTGGCCCAGTCCCCTGTACGAAGTACTGCGGTACTTCCTAGAGGGTACTGTAGTACTTCGTACAGAGTACTACGGTACTTCGTGCACAGTACACTATCTAAGAATTTAATCGCTCTACCGTTTTCACGCCGTTTACCGCCTTGATCTTTTTCGTCAGCAAGTTTAATGCGGTCGTATCTCTTACCAATACGGTAAAGTTACCTTGGAATAATCCGTCTACCGAGTTGATGTTTAAGGAGCGAAGCGTGACGTTCGATTCCTTTCCGATCACGGAGGTGATGTTGGTGACGATCGCTATATCGTCCCGTCCGATCACCCGCAACGTAACCGTATAGCCATTGTCTCCCTTGCCGCTCCATTTCGCGCGGATGATCCGGTAACCGAAGCGGCTGAACATCTCTTGGGCGTTCGGGCAATCCATGCGGTGTATCTTGATACCTTGCGTGGAGACGAAACCGAAAACCTCGTCGCCATAAATCGGGTTGCAGCATTTGGCGAGTTTATATTCGATACCCGTCAGGTTCTTGTCGATCACCAAGACATCCTTGTTCGTCGATATCTCCTCCACCGGAGTCATCGTCACGAATTCCTCCGCGCTACGCACCTCGGTACGCTCGTTCGTCTCCGTCTCCTTGCGGAAAGCCTCCAGATATTCGTCGATTACTTGGTTGGGATCGAGGCGTTCCTCGGCGATCTCGATGTAGAAGTCCGTGACGGTCTTGAATCCTTTCTTCTTGATATAGCGCATCATGGTCGGCTCGTCCATGTCGATCTTCCGGTTCTTGAAGCGGCGCTGCAACATCTCTTTGGCGAATTCCACGGCCTTCACGGTCTCCTCCTTCAAGGCCTGCTTGATCTTCACACGGGCCTTGGAGGTGACGACGAAGTTCAGCCAATCCCGCTTCGGGCTTTGGGCGGGCGACGTGATGACGGATACGCTATCGCCGTTGTTCAAGGTGTATTTGATCGGAACGTTCTTACCGTTCACTTTCGCCGACACGCATTTGCTTCCTAGCTTCGTGTGGATGGCAAAGGCGAAATCGAGGACCGTCGCTCCCTTGGCCAGCTTGATAAGCTCACCGGTAGGCGTGAAGACGTAGATCTCATCCTTATATAGATCCATCTTGAAATCCTGCATCAAGTCGAGCGGATTATTCTCCTTGGCCTCCAAGGCGGCACGTACGGTATTCAAGAACTCGTCTAGCCCGCTCTCTGCTTTCACGCCCTTGTATTTCCAATGCGCCGCTAGGCCTCGCTCGGCGATCTCATCCATTCGCCTCGTACGGATCTGCACCTCTACCCATTTATTTTGAGGCCCCATAACCGTGATGTGCAAGCTCTCGTAACCATTGCTCTTCGGGATAGAGATCCAGTCCTTCATACGCTTCGGGTTGGGCTGGTACATATCGGTGACGATGGAGTAGACTTGCCAGCATTCCGAGCGTTCCTTCTCCAGCGGCGTATCCAATACGATCCGGATAGCGAAAAGATCGTAGATACCCTCGAACTCCACCTGCTGCTTTTTCAGCTTGTTATTAATGGAATGTATGGATTTGGTACGTCCCTTGATATCGAACTTGAATCCTGCCGCTGCCAGCTTCCGCTTGATCGGGGCGATGAACTCGGCGATATAAGCGTCGCGGGAGCGTTTCGTCTCATTCAGCTTCCGCTTGATGAAGTCATACTGTTTCCTGTCCGTATATTTCAAGGAAAGGTCTTCCAGCTCGCTCTTGATCGTATATAAACCCAATCGGTGGGCGAGGGGAGCGTACAAATAAGAGGCCTCGGTAGCCAGCCGGATACGATCATCCTCTTGCATCTGTTTTCCCATACGCATGAGGCAGAGGCGGTCGGCGATCATAAGCAAGATCACACGTACGTCCTCGGCAAACGAGAAAAGCAAATGATGGAAATTCTCCGAGTTGACGGCAGTGTTCCGGGCATACAAGTCGGAGGTCTTCAAGAGGCGACGGATGATCAAGGTCACGTCCGCCCCGAATTTCTGCTCCACTTCCTCTATCGTGATCGCCTTCTTCAATACCGGGCGGTATAATAGAAGGGCGATGACCGAGGTACGTTTCAAGCCAATCTCCAAGGTGGCGATCAAGGCCGTGTCAATATTTCGCAATAAACCGTTGATACCATTCTTATCCCTGCCGTAGCAATCGAGGGCGACAACCCGCTTCATCAGCTCCTTCATCTTCCGGATATCTTCCCTCTCGAGGAAAGAGTAAAGGTTTCGTAACAGGAGCCTGTATTTGGAGAAGAACAGCTTCTTTTCCTCAGACGTAAAGAATCCAATTGTATCCATAGTTATATCATTTTTATTGCCCGGTTGAGGACAAACCGCAAAACATGCTGTAAAAATACTTTTTTCTATGGAATTTCAACACGTATCTTGCGGTTATTTTATACATTTGCGATACACATAGCGCATAAGTGCTTGTGGTGTTACTGATGAGATTATTCACATTAAATACTATACTATGTTAAACGCAAACGATTTAGAACAGCTGAAAGCCAAAGGAATCAGCGAAAAACAGATTGAAGAGCAACTCGCTTGCTTCGTAAAAGGTTTCCCTTTCCTTGAGATAGCGGCCTCCGCTTCGGTAGAAAAAGGTATTATGGTAATATCTAAAGAGGAACAGGCTTCTTATATGGATGCTTGGAACGCTTATCTGGCTAAAAACAAGAAAATCGTAAAATTCGTACCTGCCTCCGGCGCTGCTAGCCGTATGTTTAAGAATCTGTACGAGTTCCTTTCTGCGGATTATAAGGAACCGATGAACGCTTTCGAGAAGAAATTCTTTAGCGAGATCGAGAAATTCGCTTTCTATAAGGCTTTGGACAAGAAGTGCGTGGAGAATACAGGGAAAGATATTCCTGCGTTGGTAGCCTTGGGCGAGTACAAGGAGGTGGTATCCAATTTATTGGAGCCGAAAGGCTTGAATTACGGACAGCTACCGAAAGGCTTGTTGCTTTTCCATAAATATGCCGATACGGTTCGTACGGCGATGGAAGAACATTTGGCCGAAGGTGCCATGTACGCCAAGAATAACGCCGGAGAGGTGAATATCCATTTCACGGTATCTCCGGAGCATCAGGCTTTATTCGAGCAATTGGTTGCCGATAAATCTGGCGAGTACGAGGAGAAGTTCTCCGTGAAATACGATGTCTCTTTCAGTATCCAGAAACCGAGTACCGATACGGTAGCGGCCGCTATGGATAACACGCCGTTCCGCGATAAGAATGATAAGTTATTGTTCCGTCCGGGTGGGCATGGAGCCTTGATCGAGAATTTGAACGATGTGGATGCCGACGTGGTATTTATCAAGAATATAGATAACGTGGTTCCGGATAGCTTCAAATGCTCTACGGTTATCTACAAGAAGGTGATCGCCGGTGTCTTGGTAACATTGCAGGAGAAAGCCTTCAGATATCTGGAACAGATCGAGACCGGCAAATATACCCATGCCGAGGTAGAGGAGATGATTCATTTCTTGCAAGACGACCTATGTATCAAGAACCCGGATACGAAATTACTGGAAGACGCCGAGTTAATCCTGTATATCAAGAGCAAACTGCTTCGCCCGTTGCGTGTATGCGGTATGGTGAAGAATGTCGGCGAGCCGGGTGGCGGTCCGTTCTTGGCGGAGAATCCGGATGGTACGGTTTCCTTGCAGGTGCTTGAAAGCTCCCAGATCGATATGAGCGATCCGGCTAAGAAGGCGATGTTTGAGAAGGGTACTCACTTTAATCCCGTGGATTTGGTTTGCGCCGTTAAGAATCACAAGGGAGAGAAATACAACTTGCCGGATTACGTGGATAAGAACACGGGCTTCATCTCTTATAAGAGCAAGGATGGTCGCGAATTGAAAGCGCTGGAATTGCCGGGCTTGTGGAACGGTGCCATGAGCGACTGGAACACGGTATTCGTAGAAGTTCCTATCGAGACATTCAACCCCGTGAAGACGGTGAACGACCTGTTACGCCCCGAACATCAATAAATACCCAGTTGTAGAGACGGGGCGTGCCCCGTCCCTACAACTAGATCCTTATATTTTCGGTAATTCCCACGGTGCCCTGTATTCCTTGCACAATAGTTTATCCGCCTCCGTATCATGGAAACTCTTTCCGTCCCAAGACAATTTCTTACCCGTGCGATAGGCTATATTCCCTAATTGGGAGAACTTGGCGATATGTGCTCCGATCTCTACACTTGCGTTGCAATTACGATTCCGACTCTTGATACATTCCAGATGATTCTTTACGTGTAAGTTCAGTCCCCCTTCGCCGTATGAGTTCTTCAATGGAACCGCCTCCATGCGGGCCTGTCCGTTTACTTTTTCCGGAATAACCTCCCAGCCGTCACGATCGATCACCAAGGTACCGTTCTCGCCAACGAATCCTAGGCCATGATTCCGTCCGTAAGCCCCGTCGTCAATACCGATCGCATGATCCCACATAACGGTGAAATCCTTGAATGTATAGATGGTTTGCAATAAGTCCGGGGTCTCGCAAGCGTCATCCGGATAACCAAATTTACCTCCGGAAGCCATGATAGACTCCGGTGCGGTGACGTTCATGCCATACAATGCGTAATCCAGTAGATGCACTCCCCAGTCTGTCATCAAACCTCCCGCGTAATCCCAGAACCAACGGAACGTGAAATGAAAACGGTTCCGGTTGAATGGGCGTCGTGGTGCCGGCCCCAGCCACATATCATAGTCAACACCGGCAGGAACCGCCTCATCCGGCTTTACGGGGATAGAGGGGCACCAACCTTGATAAGAGAATACACGTACTGTGCGTATCTTACCCAGCTGTCCGCTATGTACGAATTGCATGGCGTCCTGCCAGTGCGGGTCGCTTCGTTGCCATTGTCCCACTTGTACAACCCGATTGTATTTCTGGGCCGCACGTACCATTATATTACATTCCTCGATACTATTTCCCAGCGGTTTCTCACAATACACATCCTTCCCGGCTTGGCAAGCGGATACCATTTGCAGACAGTGCCAATGATCGGGAGTTCCTACGATTACGAGATCGATATCCTTATTATCTATCAATTTACGCCAGTCTTTATATAAATGCTTCACTTTTTTCCCGGTGATCTTCTCGGTCTCTGCCGCCCGGTTGTTTAATACGCTCTCATCGATATCCGACAAGGCGATACACTCTACTTCCGGATTACGAAGGAACGCTTTAAGGTCTTCGAATCCCATGCCGTTACATCCGATAAGCCCGACGCCTATCTTGTCGTTTGCGCCCACACCGGCACTCCCAGCTTTAATGAAAAAAGGACTGATGGAAAGTCCGGCACCGAGCAAGGCGGTCTGCCGGAGAAAATCTCTTCGTGTTGTCATATGGTCTATACAGATTTAAGTATACGCGATATTAGTAGTATTTTATGACAATCGCAAATATATAAACCTCATTCTCTTGGAATCTCGTCATTTCCGTAGGTGTGAGAAAAGGGCATTGTAAAAAAAGTTATTAAAATATATAGGAATACTACGTATCGCATAATAGATTACCTTTGTTCCCCGTTATAGGTATTTGAAAGAGACCTATATGAATAATAGGGAGGTGTGATCCTTTTTCAATATGAATTATAAAGATTTTGAAGTATGAAGGTACAAAGTTTTGTTTTATGCTTTTTATTGACGCTACTCTCCGTCTCTTGTATCCGGGAGGAGGCGCCCAATGCGGAAGCGGATATCTTATCGTGTACGGTAGATGGCGATATATTGAAAGCCGAGCCGGAGATCGACAACGAGTCCGTGACGCTGACCGTGAAAAGTGACGCCGATATTACAAACCTAGCCCCGGTATTCACCTTGACTCCCGGCGCTACTATCAAGCCGGCTAGTGGCACCGCTTTTGATTTTACGACCCCGAGAACCTATACGGTTACTTCCGAGGATGGCCACTGGACGAAGACCTATACGGTACGTTGCATCGTCTCTGGTGTGAGCACGGAATATCATTTCGAGCATATAACGATGGAGCCGAAGAATGAACGTTATCAGATATTCTATGATTTCACCTCGAATGGAGATTCCGTGACATGGGCGAGTGGTAACGCCGGTTTTGGTTTGACGGGTGTGCCCAAGACTCCGTTGGATTATCCCACCATGCAAGACGATAACGGCTATATCGGTAAATGCGCTAAACTGGTCACCCGGAGTACGGGTAGCTTCGGTAGCGGATTCGGTATGCCTATAGCCGCCGGAAATCTCTTTATCGGTACGTTTGATTTGCTGAACGCTATTCCGGACGCAAGGAAAGGCACGAGATTGGGACGTCCTTTCGATCATGTGCCGACTTACTTGAGTGGTTATTATAAATATAAAGCGGGAGAGTCGTATAAAGTGAATGGCGAGGAGGTAAAAGGTAAGAAAGACCAATGTGATATCTACGCCATCTTCTATGAGACGGATGAGAATGTGAAATATTTGGATGGTTTCAACGGGCTGACAAGCCCGAACCTGATATCCGTTGCCCGGATCAGCGATCAGAAAGAGACGGATGAGTGGACGCGTTTCTATATCCCGTTCGTGGCTAAGCCCGGTAAGGTGATCGATAAGGATAAGCTGGCGAAAGGTGGTTATCAGTTATCCATAGTCTTCTCTTCGAGTTTGAAAGGTGATGTCTTCGAGGGAGCGGAAGGTAGCACGCTTTGGATCGATGAGGTTGAGATAATCCAGTCCGGTGAGAACTAAAAAAACAGAGGATATGAAAAGATATATAGTATTAATAGGTATACTGTGCCTGTCGGGTGTCGTTACGTTGAAGGCGCAGCAGGAAAGAAACCAAGGAATCATCTGGTCTTCCCTAAGGGGATTGGAATATACGGTAAAGGCCGGTATCAATATCGGCGGAACCGCTCCGGTGCCATTGCCTCGTGAGATTCGTGCGATAGATAGTTACCGTCCTACGCTTTGTGTCTCCATAGAGGGCGATATCAAGAAATGGTTCGGCGAGAGCAAGGAATGGGGTATGATGATCGGTCTCCGTCTGGAGAATAAAGGTATGGAGACAAAAGCGACGGTTAAGAATTACAGCATGGAGATCATTGGCTCCGGTGGCGAGAAGCTGAAAGGAAACTGGACCGGCGGCGTGCAGACGAAAGTGGAGAACACTTATTTCTCGATACCGGTCGTGGCTCTTTACCAATTGAATAACCGGGTGAGTTTCTCGGCGGGACCATTTGTCTCGTTCGCTACAAACCGGAATTTCTCCGGCTACGTATACGACGGATATCTGCGTGAGATCAATCCTACCGGTACGAAGGTGGAGTTTTCCGGCGACAACCGTGCTTCCTATGATTTCTCGGATAACTTAAGAAAGTTTCAGTGGGGAGCGCAGATCGGTACAGAATGGAAAGCGTTTAAGCACCTTATCGTATACGCTGACTTGACATGGGGATTGAACGATATCTTCCAAAAGAATTTCGATACGATTACCTTCGGGATGTATCCGATCTATCTGAACGTAGGCTTCGGATATGCGTTTTAGGAATTGATATGAATCAAAATAAGGCTATCCCGGACAAGGATAGCCTTTTTTATTAAAAGATTATTATGGAAATAAATTATTTTTTATAACTTTGGGGCAATCATTCTCAGACCAAGTTACATTTTATCTTATATTATTAACAAAATTACCATGAAAGAAAACACTAAGAAGGGCGTAAGCCGTAGAGAGTTTTTGGGTCTTTCCGCACTAGGATTGGCTAGTTTAACAATTCTTCCCAGTTGGGCCATTGATGGAGTCCGTATCGCCCCGAGCGATCGAGTCGTTTTAGGTTTTATCGGCCTAGGTCAGCAAGCATTATCAGACTTTAAAGGATTTGCCGCATGTCCGGGCGTACAGGTTGCCGCATGTTGTGACGTGGACACGATGAAAACAGAGCGTTTCAGAAGACGTGTCGCTGAATGGCAAGCCTCAAAGGGAATGAACCAACGTTGTGATCAATATGAGTTTTACGAGGATTTGCTGGAGCGTAAGGATATCGACGCTATAGAAGTTGCTACTCCCGACCATTGGCATGCCTTGGCTACGATCCATTCTTGCCAGTCCGGAAAAGACGTGTATTGCCAGAAACCGTTGGCTTATACGATCGCTGAAGGTTTGGCTATGGTAAAAGCCGTACGCAATAATAAACGTGTGCTTCAAGTAGGTAGCCAGCAACGTTCCAGCAGAGAGTTCCAAGCTGCGATCGATATGGTTCAGAATGGAGCCATCGGTCATATAGAGAAAATATATGCACGTGTAGGTGAGCCTCCTACGCCGCTGAGCTTGCCGGAAATGCCGGTTCCCGCTAATTTGAACTTCAATCAGTGGATGGGTCCGTTGAACGATCCGAAGATCCATTATCATCCCGATTTATGTCCTCCTATTTCTCTGAACCCGGAAGAGAACGAGAAACTATGGGGTGCATGGCGTTGGTATCAAG
>ERZ1106976.2563-NODE-2563-length-15959-cov-8.456300_pt1 | contig 15959 bp, 12 predicted proteins | sample MGYA00403687_ERZ1106976 | MGnify/ENA primary metagenome ERZ1106976 (study PRJEB35170, sample SAMEA104062446) | human gut metagenome | biome: human gut; feature: human-associated habitat; material: faeces | place: Denmark | collected 2013-02-22 ... | reverse complement strand
GAATTATACGGAACAGAAATATTATGTTTTTTAATAGAAAACTTAGATGAAATAGAAGAAGATGTATATGAATTTCTAGCAGATATAGCAGGAATGACTCCAGAAGCTTTTTCTAATTTAGATTTAGGTGATTTAGTAGAAATAATAAGAAAAATAGGACAAGAAAATAATTTATCGGCTTTTTTCGCTGCAGTAAGCAAATTAACAGATTCGAAATAATTGACTTACTGCTTTCTAGATACTCGAATATAGATTATGTCTTAGATTTAGAATTTCAAGATTTTGAAAAGTTATTGAAATATATAGATAAGAAGAAAAAAGAAGAAGAACTATGGGATTTATATCTAGTTAATTTTTCACATATGGATAAACAAAATTTTGAAAGCTTTGAAGAGTACAAAAGAAGAGTAATGAGAAACTCTTATGGAGATGATGGCAATATTAAAATTGCGAGTGTAGAAGAAGTAATGGAAGAAATGAAAGATGTTATGGCTATATTTCAAGAAAAGGAGGTTAAATAATGGAAATATTTAAACTCTTTGGAACGATATTAATAAAAGATGAAGAAGCCTTACAAAGATTAAATCATGTTGATGAAGTTGCACAAAATACATCTAGTAAATTTAGCAATATGATTTCTAATATAGGGAAAATAGGATTAGCTTTAGGTGCAGCTGCAGGTACAGCATTAGTTGCCGTAGGAAAGTCTATTGTAGATGTCAGTAGTGAATTTCAAAAGGCCTGTAATCAATTGCAAGTATCAACCGGTGCGACTGATAAAGAAATGAAAGGTCTATCCCAAACCATGAAAGAAATATATGCAGACAATTACGGTGAATCATTTGAAGATGTTGCTAATGCAATGGCAGAGGTTCAAAAGCAGACTGGATTAATGGGAGATTCGCTTAAAACTACAACAGAAAGTGCGCTTGCACTTAGAGATACATTTGATTTTGATATTAATGAGAGTGTAAGGTCTGCACAGATGATGATGCAACAGTTTGGATTAACATCAGATGAGGCATTTAATTTAATTACGCAAGGAGCTCAAAATGGGCTAGATAAAAACGGAGATTTACTTGATACAATCAATGAATATTCTGTACATTTTAGACAGGCTGGATTTTCTGCTGAAGAAATGTTTAATATGCTACAAAATGGGACAGAAGCAGGAACATTTTCAGTAGATAAATTAGGAGATGCAGTAAAAGAATTTGGAATTAGAATGAAGGATGGGACTGCAGATGATGCAATAAAACAATTAGGCCTTAGTGTAGATGATACGACAGCAAAATTCGCAAAAGGTGGAGATAGTGCTAAAAAAGCAACCTCTGAAATAATGACGAAGCTATTTGAATTAAAAGATCCATTAGAACAAAATACAATAGGAACACAGTTATTCGGAACTATGTGGGAAGACTTAGGAATAGATGGAGTAAAGGCACTTATGAATATTAATGGAGAGTTTGATAAAACAAAACAATCTATTAATGATGTGAAAAATATAAAATATAACGATATAGGAAGTGCACTAGAAGGTATAAAGAGAAGTATTCAAGTAGGTTTATTACTTCCTTTAGGAGAGCAACTATTACCTTTACTAAGTGATTTTGCTAATTGGTTTGCAAATACAGGGGTTCCAGTTTTACAAGCTTTTGGTTCATATTTATCTGGAGGATTTTCAGCTGCTTTTTCAGTAGTAACAGGAGTAATAAATGGATTTAAAAATGGATTACAAGCAATAAAAACATTTGCATCACAAAATCAAACAGCATTAGCTTTACTTGGAGTAGCAATTGGAACTTTAACAGTAGCAATATTGGCTTATAATGCAGCTAAAATAGCAAGTGCAGTAGCAAGTGGAGCAGAAACTGTAGCAATAGTTGCAATGTATGCTGCAGAAGCTATAGCAACAGGGGTTACAACAGGACTAACGGTTGCTACTACGGCATTAAGTACTGTAATGGCATTTTTAACAAGTCCAATAACACTTGTTATAGCAGCTATAGGCTTATTAGTTGCTGCAGGAGTTTTATTATATAAAAACTGGGATACTATAAAAGCCAAAGCAACGGAAATTTGGAATAATATAGTAAGCACAGTTTCTAATGCATGGCAAAATATAAAAGTAGCAACGACAGAAATATGGAATGGTATAAAAGAAACAATCTCTACAATTTGGGAAGGAATAAAGACGGTATTCACTACTGTATTAAATGTAATACAAATAGCGATTACAACTTATTTTGATTTTTATAAAACAATTATAACTACTGCTATAAATGTAATAAAAACTATTGTAACAACCACATGGGAAGGAATAAAAACTGTATTTAGTACAGTATTAAATGCAATAAAGACAATAATAACAGCACAATTTAATGCATTTAAAACTGCTATAACAACTATTTTAAATGGAATAAAAACAGTTGTAACAACAATATGGAATGGTATTAAATCTACCATAAGCAATATTTGTAGTAGTATTACTAGCGTAGTTTCAGGTAAATTTAATGCTATAAAAAGTACCATAAGCAATGTTATGAATAATGCAAAAACTATAGTATCTAATGCATTGAATAATATAAAAAGCTTTTTTAGTAATTGCCATTTAAGTTTTCCAAAGATTAAATTACCTCATTTCTCTGTAAAAGGTAAATTAAGTTTAAATCCTCCAAGTGTACCTAAAATAAGTGTAAGTTGGTATAAAGATGGTGGCATAATGACTAATCCTACTTTATTTGGATTTGCTGGGAATAAAGCTATGGTAGGCGGAGAAGCTGGTCCAGAAGCTATCCTACCTCTTAATAATTTTTATAAGTATTTGGATAAGAAATTAGATAATGATACAAGACCTTATACATATAATGTTAATATTAATTTTGGTGATGTTACTGTTAAAAATGAATCAGATCTTAATAAATTAACAGATGCTATAGATAAAAAATTGCAAACTCTTATAAATAGAAATAAAAAATTGAAAGGAGATGTTACAGTTGTATAAGTTATATTATAATGAAAAACCTATCCCAGATTTTGTTATTATAACGAAAATAGAAGAACCGCTAATCGGGGATATAACCAATACTGTAATATCTTCTAACTATGGCTCTAAATATAAGAAAACCGAATTTGGAACAAAAATAGTAAAAGTGTATTGCACAGTAAAAAAAGGGTTTAAAATGCTGATGGACATTAATAAAATAACTGAACTAAATGAATGGTTAAAAGGTGATAACTGGAAGGCAACAAAGCTTGTGTTACCAGGACGAGATTATTATTATGAAGCTATAGTTAATAATGCACCAGATTTAGAACCGAATAACTATACGGCTAATTTTGAGATTGATTTTTTAATTTTAAATCCAGATAGAATTAATTTAATAGAATACGAAAGCAGTAATATGAAAATAAATTACATGGGTACATCGGAAGAAGTATATCCAACAATAATTTTAAAAGTTACAAATGCATGCAGTGAATTAAAATTAAGTGTTAGTAATAGTAAATACAATAATTATATTAGGTTAAAACATAATTTTTTAACTGACGATGAAATTATTATAGATATGAAAACTAAAAAAATTACTGTAAATAACATTGTAAAAATGCAAATATTGACATTAGATAGTAGATTCCATAAGCTGGCTAAGGGTGAAAATATATATACATTAAATACAGGTAATGCCGATGTGAAAATAAAATACAGAAATAGATATATATAAGGGGGTGTTAATTAATATGCTATATATCTTTGATAAAAATGACAATATGCTAGAAATTTTAAATTTTAGCGATACTGAAGAAGATACAATGGATAGACAGATTAACTCCACTTATAAATATGAAATAAAACTTAATATAAATTTGAGTAAAAACCTAATTAAAGAAAATAAATTAGGTTTTTTTGATTTAAACGGAGAATTTCAACTGTTTATAATAAAAGAAATTACTGATACTATATTTAGCGATGATATAAAAGAGCTATATTGCATACATGACTATTATAGTACTAATAGCAAGATTATTACAGACAAAAGAATTACAAATGGGACCTGTTTACAGGCCATTACAAAAGCTTTAGAAGATACAAATTACAATGTAGGTATTATAGGAGAATTTGAAACTAATGTAGATATAAATTTTTATTATATTTCTAGTTGGAAGGCACTTAATAATATTGCAGAAAAATTTGGTGGAGAAATAAGACCTAGAATAGAATTTAATGAAGATGCTAATACATTAAGTAAATATATAGATATATTAAATAGATTAGGCCAAGATAGTGGAATAAGATTTACATATGACACAAATGTAAAAGAAATAAAAAGAAATATAGCTGATGAAGAACATTATAATGTGCTATATGGGCGAGGTACAAGTTTACCTACAACTGATGAAACCGGAGAAGAAACAGGGGGATATACAAGGTTGATTGATTTTGCTGATGTGGTTTGGTCCATAGCAAATGGAAATCCATGTAACAAGCCTTCTGGTCAAAAATATATTGAGGATTTGGATTCTATAGGAAAATATGGCAGATTAGAAGGTATCTATGAGAATAAAGATATAGCAGATACAGCCGAGCTATTACAAGCAACATATAACAAACTACAAGAAACAAAAGAACCTAAAGTAAGCTATGAAGCTGATGTTGAGGACATACAGGATATAGAAGGATATGAACATTATAGTTACAAACTAGGTGATACAGTAATAATATTAGATGATGACTACGACATAGATTTTGAAAGTAGAATTATACAAGAAAAACAAAGTATTAAGGATAAAACTAGAATAATTACAATGGGTTATATATTACCTAGCATGAGTGATACAAATTCAGAAAATGCTACAGTGGGGGATAATTCTAGTTCTTATGCTAAAGATGATGTAGTAAAAGATGAAGATTTCCCTAATACATTACCAGATCCTCCAATATTAACTGTAGAAAGAGAAGGATTTGCAAGTGTATCTTTGGTATGGACTTATGAAAGTAAAACATATTACATATATGAAATATATGCTAGCCAATTAGAAAATTTTAACCCTACGCAAGATAATTTAATTTTTAAAGGACATGCAAGTGCATTTTTGCACCAAGTAAACTTTAATGAAACTTGGTATTATAGAGCAAGATGTACTAATACGCATGGACAAAGTACAGTATTTTCCAAGCAAGTAAGCGCTACAACTTATAAAATCCAAGATGGGACAGAAATATTTGAAAATGCTGCAATTAAAGAAGCATTAATAGAAAGTTTAAATGCAGACAAAATAAACGCTGGTAAAGTTAAAGGAACTTACATAGATGCTAGAAATCTTACTGTAACAGATGGAAACGGAGATACAACATTAGAAGTAAGTTCCGATGGGGAAATAAGCATCAAAGAAGGATTAATACAATTAAATCAAGATGGAATAGCAGTAAACCACACCAACCAAGAGAATACAGAAATTGCTAAGACAGTAATGGATGAAGAAGGATTTCGTATATTAGATAGAAATGGAAATGAATTAGCAGATATAGGTTCTCAAGGATCACACTTTGCAAATTTATCTGTAGATGGTGATTTTAGGCACTATCCTACAGCACAAATTATAGACCGACAACCTAATTGGAACGCAAATTATTATGTGGCAAAAATTGCAACTGGAGATGGCACAGGCAGGGATGAAGTAAATAAGGCAGATAGTCTTCAGACTGTACTGAGAACTTTAAAAGAAAATGGTTGTATGTTTTTTAACGCAATATTCATTAATTTGGAAGAAGGAGTAAGAATTAGAGAAAAAATCATATTGCAAGATTTCTACGGAACATTACTTCAGATAAATTTAGGTAAAGATGCAGTACTAAGATTAAAAGAGGGAAGTGTTTTAGAGGATAATCATTGTAGAATACAATTTTACGGAGATACAGATATAGATATACTAGGCGATGATATAACATCTGAAAAAATAAACAAGTTACCATGCATAGAAGTGGAGGATGATAATGGACTAAGACTTGCAAGTTGTTCTTATGTTCAATTCGGCTGGATAAGACTAAGAGGAAAAGATAATAACAGCTATTTTGCAAATCTATACACAGGAGCTAATTTACATGTGATGTGCTGTGATATTTCAAACGTGAAAGCTACAGCCTATGTAGACTCTACGTCTAGGTTTACGATATCTTATTGTAGAGGGAATATAGAAAAATTAGCTTATGCAGTAGGTGGAGGCATGATATCGAAATCTATTCAAGTTCCAAAGCATACCAATAATAGTGAGGTATATTATCCAGCAGTTGACCTATCTGATGGGGTAGCAGGGCAACTTATACAGTATGACACTATGTTCCAAGATACCTATAGTAATGACCCAGATACCAACACAATGAGAATCTTTCCTACAGTTAAACAATTCTCAGAAAGAGAAGGAGAAGGAAACGAAGATACAGCCAATCTTGTAAACCTTGTTGGTCAAGGTAAATTCAGAGAAGGCTATAAATCATTACATGGTTATGGTATATTTGAACAATTCGGAGGAGATACATCAGATACAGCAAAAAGTGAATCTCTACAAGAATTTTGTGAAAGTAGAGAAAATTATAATATATATCTTAGAATGACAAGGGTAGATAATAATACAAATGCAGTAGTACCAAGAGTTAGATTTAAATTGAGCAACGGAGAATATACGGCATACTATAAGTTAGACCCTCTAACATCTCCATTAGTCGGTGACGGTTCTGGGGCACAAGTAACAGACTATAGTCCTACAGAAGATAGAAAATTACCAAAAGAACTAGCTGATAAAATAGCTAAATTTGGTGTTTATTCTATAGAATTTCAATCAGACCTTATAAAGGACTACTTAGTTGTTGATGCTGTAAAACTTGTAATAAGAGGAAATAGTAGAAGTGATAGTGGAGAAGATACAACTGAAGTTAAAGCAATTGGTAAAATATTAGCCAATGCACTTAATGTTAGGGCAACACCAGGTACAAATGGAGAATATGTAGGATTATTAGCCCATGGAGATACAGTAGAAATAGTAGAAGTAGACAGTTCAACTGGTTGGTACAAGATAAAATGGGAAAATGGATATGCTTATATAACAAATAAATCTGAATATGTAGAAATAATTAGTGGTGACCCTAATGGAACAACTACAGTACAAAAGGTAGAAGTATTAGCAGATAATCTTAATGTAAGAAGTGGGGCTGGTACAGGTTATAGTTCTATCGGTATTGTTCAAAAGGGATTTGTAGCAGATATATTAGAAACAGACCCAAATACTGGTTGGTACAAAATAAGTTATAATGGAGATTACGGTTGGGTTACAAATAATACAACTTATGTAAAAGTAATTACTGGTACAGCCACAGTAACAAAAGAATTATATAATGGAGCAAAAGTAGCAGAAATTGCAGAAAGCTACTATAATGCAAGAAATAATTATACATCAGCAACTTCTTGGGACAATGGATTTACATATGGAGAAAGAACTCCTATAGATTCTAATGCAAGTGGAACACAAGGTGCTAGTTATTCTATTTGGAAAAAATCTAGTGCAGGAAACTATTGGAAAATGATAGATGATTCTACATTAATTACATTATGTTTACAAGGTTACAACTATAGCGAATCACCATATGCTAGTCTAACGAAATTTAATAGCTATCGCCAAAACCGATTACAAACGAATAGCAGTTATAGTGGAGGAATATCTCCAACAGTTAGTAGTGGTAACCAAGCTAGAACTTGTGCAGAGATAGCTCAATATTTCTACAATCTTGGGCAAACAATTACTATTAAAGATGATTACAGCAATCTACAAAAAGGGGACTTAATATTCTACGCAAGAAAAAATAGTAGTGGTAACTATATTTATCCGAACAGATGGAATCATATTAGTGACGGAGCTATTTGTATAGGACAAGATAGTAGCGGAAATGCACAAATAATTACGGCGATGAGTAATCCTGGAGAGAAACACACAGATGGCTGGTATGTAGGTTTGAAAAAAGATTTGGTAAAAAACCAACAACCTAGTACTATTGTATTGGCAGTAAGACCAAGCACTAAGGTTACAAGTAGTGGAGGTACTACTTCTGGTGGAACAACAAGTGGGAATACAGGTGGTACAACACAAGTAACAAATAACAAGAGAGACATTATTTGCGATACAGCAATGAGCATAGTTAATATGGCAACAAATCACAAAGCATGGTATTCTCAATATTACAGAACGATAAGTCTTAGCAAATTAAATACGATAAAAGCCAAATCTGAAACCTTAGGCGGAACAACATATTATCAACCAAGTTGGGTTCAAGTAGGAGTTACTTATGGGTTTGACTGTTCAAGTATGGTCGGCTGTTGTTACGAAAAAGCAGGTATAAGTTATATGAAGGGACTAACTTGTAGTGGTGGTACATTGCAATCTACTGCAAAATCTCATGGGGCAACATTTTGGAGATATAAGGATTCTGGAATAACAAAATGTAAACCAGGAGACATAGTAATGTGGGCAAACGATGGATATACAGTAACAACTACTAATATGCCAACAGTAAGAACACACCACACTGCTATATACATGGGTAACGGTTATATTGCAGAGGCAAGTGGTTATAAGGTCGGAATTGTATATCACAAGAGAACATTGAATAATCAAGTATTCTTCATTAGATTAAATGACTTGGCAAATTCAGATACAACTACGAGTGTAACCGTTAAAGAAGAATATAAAAACTGTTTTAATGAACGTGGTACAATAGATGGTAAGTCTTATATATATAGACTTCATGATGCTAGATGTACTTGTTACAGTGCAAGCGAAAGTAACAGTTCGGGAAGAAGTGGCTTAGGTACGCATATGGGGAAAACAGTTGCGTCACAAAATATTCCATACGGTACAAAGATTTATATCCCAGCATTAAAAGGGCAAGTATGGACTAATGCAAACGGAACAAAAGTTACATTAGATGGTATATTTACTGTAACGGATAGTGGTATAGCTTGTTTTGACTTCGATATTGTAGCAGGAAGTACAAGCAGTGCTTGTTATAGCAACTATTCAAATCCTTCAAGGATGGAAGTATATATATTAGAATGGGGAACAAGTACAATACAAAATTATAGCTTTTCTGATACGTACAGAATTGCCTATAACAATGGTGTACTATCTAGATACAAATCAGCATTCAAAAATTATATCAGCAATGGTGGAGTTTTGATAAATATGCTTAAATTCTATAACGATGACGCTAATATTAGAAGTTCAACTTATTGGAATATATTAAATAGTTAGGAGGCAAAAATGAGAGACTACGATATAAAAAGTGACTTAAAGCAAGAACAATTTCAAACTCTTAAACTTGTTCAAGGCGATAGGGGGAACAAAATTAAAATAAATGTATTTGAAGAAGGGCAACCAGTTAATTTGGCTGGTTGTTCTATTACTGCAAAATACAAAAGAGCAGACGGAGAAGTAATAAACAATGGAATTATAGAACAAGAATTCAGTTCGGATGAAAACTTTAACATAAATTACTTTTATGCAGTAATGGATAGCGACATAACAAAAGTAGTAGGCACACTTAAAATGCTATTCACTATAGAAAAAGACGATGTTAAAGTTAGTACTTTCTTATTACTAGCAGACGTAAGAGAAGGTATAGGAGAAAATACAGGAAGCTCAGGCGGAAGTACAGGAGGCGGAGAAGTTACAGTAGATTTATCAAATTATTACAAAAAAAGTGAAACTTATTCAAAAGCACAAATTGATTCGCAATTTAAAGATATTGCGAACTTGTCTCTTGCAAAAGGAACAGACGGAAAAATATACATTAAAAAGCAAGATGGTACACTTTTAGGTGATGGAATTGAAATAGGTGGAAGTGATGTGGACTTATCCAAAATAACAATGAGTATGAGTGGGCAAACACTTAAACTTATGAATGATGGTACTCAAATAGCAAGTGTTGAAATTCCTACTGCTACTGTTACAGATGAACAATTAACAACTATAATTCAAAGCAAAATTGATGATGGTACTTTAAGTGCGTTAACAATAGAAGATGGAAGTATAGGTAATATAAAACTTTCGGCAATAGGACAACAAAGAATAAATTTATTAAATATAAACACATCTACAAGTGGTAAAAAAATTAACAAATTTAATTATATCGGAGATAATGCAGATTACGATTTAAGCGATTACATAGAGATTGAATTAAATACATTATATTATGTAATAGGAGCTGATACACGTTCCATTCAATATTGTTTGTATGATAATTCTAAGAAATTTGTAATTGGTGGAGAGTTTACTTTTGTAAAAAATAATGACAACGGAGATAATATAAGAAATACTACCTTAACGGTTGAAAATGCAAAATATATAAGATTTTCGTATCTTACTGCAAATAAAGATAGAGTAATCTTTTGCAAAGATAAAATAAGAGATTATGTACCATATGATACAGTGGAGACTTATTTAACAGCAGAAGGCGAAAGTTTAAGAGATACATTAAATAAAGATTATAAAGTAACAACTAACAATATAAACAATAATACAATAACACCTACAATGACAAATTTCTGTTTTTCTGATGACTTGAATTTAGTAGATTGTGATAATTATATGGAATGTGAGAATTCAGCAATGAAATTATATTATTCAAATTATTTCATGGTTAATAATGGTGAAACTTTATATACTAACAAGGGATTTAATTTTATTTATTTTTACGACAAATACAAAAACTTCTTATCAAAAATTGGAGGTGCAACAAATTCAACTGGAGCATTAAATCAAACAGAGGTGACTATAAATCAAGAAAATGTATATTATGCTAGAATAGTATATCTACTTTCTTATTTCACAGATAAAAAAATAATGGTTACGAGATATAAAGGTGAACAAAACACATACAAAGAATTTGCAACAAAATGGTTTGAACTAAAAGACGATTACAAAGAATACTTTATAAAAAATGTATTATCAGTCCCTTATTTTGGAGAAACTATAAAGGATATTTTATTACCTTATGTATCTCCAACAGCCGGTAAAACTTTATTGGCTTTCGGAGATAGCTTAATGCAATATGCTGGTGGTAGTGGCTCAAATGATTATGGATTTTTCACACAAGCTAATAAATATCTTAATATGGATATGCATAACTTAGGATATGCAGGTTCAAATTGGACTGGTACAGGGGTAGGAGATTGTAAAGCAAGGATTAATAAATTAATATCAGATGGAATAGCTTATGATGTAATATTATTAGGTTGGGGAACTAATAATGACGCAAATTTAGGAACTGTTGATGATACCCCAAGCGATAGTGGTTCTATGTGTGCAGTTATAAAATGGGCAGTACAACAAATAAGAACTAATTTCCCTCACAGTGGATTAGGAATAATTCTACCACCTCCAGGAGTAAGTGGAGGAAATGAAGAAAAAGTTAATTTAATAAAATCTTGTTGTGAACATTCTTCCATGCACGTTCCTTATTTAGATTTATTCCATAGTGCAAATATAACAACTACTCCTATAGGTACAGGGGGGTTAGGTGATGACCAAGTACATTTAGGAGAACATGGTAGGAATAGATATGCAAGTGCATTAAAACCATTTATAGAAAAATTAGTGCCTTATATAAAAAATTATTTATTTACTTATAATCTTACAAATGTAACTGCTAGTAAAACTTATAAACGAATGTCAGAAGGAACTAATATAACAATAAATCTTACTGCAGAAGAAGGTCATACTTTAGATAATAATAGTGTTAGAGTCACTATGGGTGGAGTAGATGTTACAAGTAAGGTATATAATAATAATGGTAAAATAACTATAGTTGTAACAGGTGACATAATCATAACTGCAAGTGCAAGTTAGTTCGCAATTTAAAAAGATTGCGAACTTAAATTTCCCTATTTTATTGCAAAATCTAATCTTTTTCGATACTATTTATGGTAGAAGAGGGGTGAAGGTATGGCAAAAAGAATGGTAATATTATTATACGAAGGAGAAGGGAGTACTCCATTAGAATTATTTTTAGAAGAAGGGGAGGAAAATTTCTTACTTAAATCAGATAGTGTAACTTATAATGGAATTAAATTTAAAATCAATGAATTTGTCTTTGATTTTTCAAACAACACGTATAATGGAATGAATACTGTTTCTTTATATTGTGAAAGAATATAAAGAAATAAATAAGCAAAATCATAAGAGTGGCTATAATTTAGCTGCTCTTTTTATTTACAGAAAGGAAGAGCTATATGAGAGTTGCAATATTAGATTCAGGCATTTTCCCTCATATTGACTTAAGAGAAAAAATAATCTATGGTAAAAACTTTACATCAGAAGGTAATAGCCAAAATGTAGAAGACAATAACGGGCATGGTACCCATGTAGCAGGAATTATACATAGTATTATCCCAGAAGCACAGCTATTAATAGTCAAAGTATTAGACAGATATGGCAAAGGCAATATAGAAGACGTGACAGAAGGTATATATTATGCTATAGAAAAGAATGTAGATATAATTAATATTTCTATTTCTTTCGAAGATGAAGATAAAGAAATGGAGGAAGCTATACAACTTGCAAAGGATAAAAATATACCAGTAATATGTGCAGCAGGAAATAACAATGTAATAGAATATCCAGCACAGTATGGGATTAGTGCAGGGTCCTTAGATCCTACTAGCGGGAATATATCTGAATTTTGCTCTAAGGATTGTGTTATATATGCACCAGGAGAAAATGTAACCAGTACATACCTTAATGATTCTTACGAGACAATGACAGGTACATCTATGGCAACAGCAAAGGTAACAGGATATATAGCAAAAGAAATAAAAAATAAAAGAGATATAGTTAAATTTGTAGAAGAAAATAAATATATATATAAAGGAGTAGTAGGAGTATGAATGAAGAACTACTAGAAGACAAAGTAAAAACGCATGAACAAAGGATAAACGCACATTCTGACAGATTAGACAAATTAGAAAATAGACAAGCAGAAATGACAGTAAAATTAGATAATTTATGTAGCACCATAGATAAATTAGCAATAAATTTAAACAAACTAACTTATGCAATTATAACAGCATTGGTTAGTTTTTTCTTTTATGCAATACAAAATCACTTGTTTTAAGGAGGATAAATTATGAAATTTAATTTAAAAGAACAAATAAAAAACAAAAGTTTTTGGTTATCTGTAACAGCATTATTAGTGTTAACAGCTCAACAATTTGGGTTAGATTTTATCCCTAATAACTTCCAAGATTTTGTCAATTCAATACTTACTATATTGGTAGGGATGGGTATAATCACAGACTTTAAAACAGATGGATTTGGAGAATAAAAAGGTATAAACATAAGGCAAATAATTTACAAGGTGCTTAGAAAGCTAACTAGGAGGTCGATTTTTAAGCGCCTTTATATTTTCAGAAAGGATTTGATATTTTATGATAGAAAAACCAATAGTTATAGAACAATTTATTAAAAAGAATGTATTTTCTAGACCAGGAACTAAAAGAAGTAAAACAACTAAGATAGCTTGGCATTTTACAGGACAACATGATGTTCCTGCTAAAAATACAGTAAGTTATTTTTCTAACGTTGTAGCTAATGGGTATAAAGTAAATGGTAAATATATATATGCTAGTTCCCATTATGTAATGGGGCTTGAAGGAGAAATATATTACATAGTACCAGAGACAGAAATAGCATATACAACTAATAGTGCTAATGCTTATAGTATAGGAGTAGAATGTGCTACTACAGGTGTGGATGACCATTATACAGATGAAGAGTATAAAAGTATGGTTAAACTAGGCGCTTATTTAGCTTGTAAATATAAATTAGATCCAAGAAAAGATTTTATAAGACATTATGATGTTACAAGAAAAATTTGCCCTAGATATTTTGTTAATCATAAATCTCATTGGGAACAATTTAAATTAGATTGTTATAACTATTTAAATGGCCTAGTAAAGGAAAAAGATATTGTAAATTGTACTAATGGAAAAGGTATTACAGTAATTCCTGATGCGACACAAAATAAAACACAACTTGTAAGAATATTACAAGACGTAAATATACGTAGTGCAGCTGATTTTACTGATGCAAGTGTAATCGGCGTAGTTAAAAAAGGAGGAGTATATACTGTTGTTGAAAAAATAGAAAGAACAGGAACAGATATGTATAAATTGAAATCAGGTGTTTATATAACCGCATCTAAAAAGTATGTAGAAGTTTTTGAAAAATGAGTATAAATATTATAATGTGCGACTATACTCCTAAAAAGGAGGTAGACGTATGTTACTTAGATTAGGATATTTTATATTAGGAGCACTATTAGCAACGGCCATAGTACCTTTATTGATAATAAGATAAAAGCTAGGGATATTATTCCCTAGCTTATTTTATAATTTATAAAAAGATAATAAAAAGCTTGTCCGCGTATATTTTGGATTCACATAAGATTAAAATTAAAATTGTATACCAGAAAAATTAAAATATAAAAAGGTATACAGATTTGCAGTAAAAAATTTATTGTAAATCTGTATATTGTAATTCTTATTTTAATAAGAAAGAGGTTATTATGCAGTTATCTAGATTTGCGACAAATATAAAAATAGATGAAGACGACTATATGTTATATAGTTTAAAAACCAGACAATATTATCCCTATAAAAAAGAAGCACAGGAGCAGTTAGAAAAATTGCTTGATGAGCTTAATAAGGGGGAATATACATTAGAAGAGATACAATGTATAGAAAAATTAATGAAAAAAGGTAAATATATAGATTGGAATATACTAAAACGAAGTATGGACCATGAACTTTCTGAAGAAGAAAAAAATACCTTCGAAAATTGGTATGCCTCGCATGAAAGTCATCGGAATTATTATGAACGCATGATATCCGAATGGAATCGTGAAACCTTGCGTGAACGTAACCTATCCCGAATTTTATCAAAATACGACTCATTGCTCCAAACGCGGGAAAGGTGTCATTTACAGGTTATCCGTCGAAGGATTTTATACTGGAGTGTGGCTGCCGTATTGTTTATCGGATTCGGTGTCGCATGGATTATAGAAGGCTTTCAATCGAAAGTTATTTCGCCGATCCCTTTTACGGCGATTGTTCCTGGGCAAAGTAAAGCGTACCTTTCTCTATACGATGGAACGAATATTTGTTTGGATGAAATATAAAGGTTGGAACTACAGAAATCAGGAATCGGCAAGGTACTGTTACATTTGTAATGAATGATGAGTTCAGCGAGGAAACAGCATACAATACCCTTGTGGTTCCTAGGAATGGTGAGTATCATATTGTATTGAACGACGGAACTGAAGTATGGCTGAATGCCGATTCTTATTTAAAATTTCCGGTTTATTTCAAAGGAAAAGAACGTCGGGTTGTATTAACTGGAGAGGCCTATTTTAAAGTGGCTCATCATGACCAATATCCTTTTATTGTAGAGACAGACTTGGGAAATGTCAGAGTTTACGGAACCGAATTCAATGTCAAACGTTATGAAGAAGAACATAATATTCGAACGACACTGGTTAACGGAAGCGTTGGATTTTGTCTCAGGGAAGATAAGCCGGAAAATTATGTAATCATCGAACCCGGCCATCAGATTAGCTACCAAGTGGGTGAAAAAATAGTTGTAAAAAAAGTGAACATATCCAATGAGATTGCCTGGCGCAACCAACTGTTCTGTTTCGAGAGCTGTACACTGGAAGAGATCATGAAGGATATCGCTCGTTGGTACGATGTAAGCATTTCGTTTGAAAGCGAACATTTAAAGAAGTTATATTTCACCTGTACTTTAGATCGTTACGGAAACATCGAACAACTATTGCGTTTTTTCAAAGAAGTATACGATATAGAATTTAAGATCGAAGGTAAACAAATAACGGTGGTGGAAAAATAAGAAAAAGA
>ERZ1106976.2554-NODE-2554-length-15997-cov-34.463116_pt1 | contig 15997 bp, 8 predicted proteins | sample MGYA00403687_ERZ1106976 | MGnify/ENA primary metagenome ERZ1106976 (study PRJEB35170, sample SAMEA104062446) | human gut metagenome | biome: human gut; feature: human-associated habitat; material: faeces | place: Denmark | collected 2013-02-22 ... | reverse complement strand
AACGTGGAAGGCTTCAACTCGGGTGACGTATTATATCTGATTATGCCAGACCGCTTCGCCAACGGAAATCCCTCGAACGATGTCGTACCGGAAATGTTGGAAGCAAAGGTAGACCGCAACGATCCGTTCGCCCGTCACGGGGGCGACCTCGCAGGTATTGAAAATAATCTGGATTATCTCTCCAACTTGGGAGTTACGGCCATCTGGCTGAACCCCATACAGGAAAATGACATGAAAGAAGGATCCTATCATGGCTATGCCATTACCGATTATTATCAAGTAGACCGCAGATTAGGCAGCAATGAAGAATTCTGCAAGCTGGTAGAACAAGCACACAGTAAAGGAATGAAAGTTGTTATGGATATGATTTTCAACCATTGTGGCAGCGAAAACTATCTTTTCAAAGATATGCCTTCCAAAGACTGGTTCAATTTTAAAGGAAACTACACACAAACTTCTTATAAAACAGCGAGCGTACAGGATATCCACGCTTCTGATTATGAACGCAAGATAGCCGTAGACGGATGGTTTACAGAATCAATGCCCGACTTAAACCAACGCAACCGCCATGTAGCCCGCTATTTGATCCAAAGCAGTATCTGGTGGATAGAATATGCAGGGATTAACGGCATCCGTCAAGACACACACCCTTACGCAGATTTCGACATGATGTCAGAATGGTGTAAAGCCGTGACCGATGAGTACCCTGATTTCAACATAGTAGGTGAAACTTGGTTGAACAGTAATGTGCTAGTTTCTTTCTGGCAGAAAGACAGCAGACTGGCTGCTCCCAGAAATTCCAATCTCCGTACCGTGATGGATTTCCCGCTGATGGAACAAATGAACAAAGCCTTTGACGAAGAAACAACTGACTGGAATGGCGGATTATATCGTCTTTACGATTATCTTACTCAGGATTTGGTATATGCAGATCCAATGAATCTGCTCGTTTTCCTTGATAACCATGATACTTCACGCTTTTATTTAAATGAAGAAGCCACGCAAAATATTGACCGCTACAAACAAGCACTTGTATTCCTGCTGACTACACGTGGCATTCCCCAGATTTATTATGGGACAGAAATTCTGATGGCTGCAGATAAAGCCAATGGCGACGGTCTGTTACGTTGTGATTTCCCCGGAGGTTGGAAAAATGACTCACGCAACTGTTTCAATGAGGCTAACCGTACTCCGCAGCAAAATGAAGCCTTTACTTATATGCAGAAACTACTCCAATGGAGAAAAGGTAATGAAATCATAGCCAAAGGCAGATTGAAACACTTCGCTCCCAACAAAGGGATTTACGTTTATGAACGAAAATATGGAAACAAATCGATAACGGTTCTCATGAATGGAACAGACAAAACGCAAACCATTAACCTGACTCCATACAAAGAAGTACTTCCAACAACATCAGCCCATGATGTTTTAACGGATAAAAGTATCGACTTGAGTAAAAACTTAACACTCCCGGGGCGTGGAATGCTAGTTCTAGAATTTTAAAACAATCAGTAAAAGCTTATAATTTAATACCAGTACATATTATGAAATTAAAAAAGAATCTTTCACTTATCGCATTTCTCTGTATCTCATTCATTGCGAATGCACAACAGAAACTGAGCTCTCCGGATGGCAATCTGGAGATGACATTTACCCTAGATGGTCAGGGCACTCCTACGTATGAACTGACCTATAAACAGAAGGAAGTTATCAAACCCAGTAGATTGGGATTGGAATTAAAGAAGGAAGACGCAAACGCCAAAACCGACTTCGAATGGACTGATAAAAAAGACATAGACAAACTGGACATCAAGACAAACCTTTATAACGGTTTCGAGCTAAAGGATGTCCAGACATCTACCAACGATGAAACATGGCAACCGGTATGGGGAGAAGAAAAGGAAATCCGTAACCATTATAATGAATTGGCGGTCACATTGAACCAGCCTGCCAATGACAGATTTATAATCATCCGTTTCCGCCTATTCAACGACGGTCTGGGTTTCCGCTATGAATTTCCGCAGCAGAAGAACTTAAACTATTTCGTGATCAAAGAAGAACATTCACAATTTGCCATGGCAGGTGACCACACTGCTTACTGGATTCCGGGAGATTACGATACACAGGAATATGACTATACCGTTTCCCGCCTGTCGGAAATCAGAGGATTGTTTTCAAAGGCTTATACGGAGAACTCCTCGCAAACAGCATTCAGCCCCACCGGTGTACAAACTGCCCTGATGATGAAAACAGACGATGGTCTGTACATCAATCTGCACGAAGCTGCTTTGATAGACTATGCCTGTATGCACCTCAATCTGGATGACAAGAACATGATTTTCGAATCATGGCTGACTCCGGACGCACAAGGTGACAAAGGATATATGCAGACTCCCTGCACTTCACCATGGCGTACCGTCATCGTTAGTGATGATGCCCGCAACATTCTTGCCTCACGCATTACGTTAAACCTGAACGAACCTTGCAAAATAGCAGACACTTCCTGGATCAAGCCTGTGAAATACATCGGCGTGTGGTGGGATATGATTACGGGAAAAGGCTCATGGGCTTACACAGATGACTTATCCAGTGTAAAACTAGGTGAAACAGATTACAACAAAACAAAACCTAACGGCAAACACTCTGCCAACACCGCCAACGTAAAACGTTACATTGATTTTGCAGCGGAGCATGGATTCGACCAAGTATTGGTAGAAGGCTGGAACGAAGGTTGGGAAGACTGGTTCGGAAAAAGCAAAGATTATGTTTTTGATTTTGTAACTCCCTATCCCGACTTTAATGTTAAAGAACTTCAAAGTTACGCTGCAAGCAAAGGTGTAAAACTGATGATGCATCATGAAACTTCGGCTTCTGTACGTAACTATGAACGCCACATGGACCAGGCATACCAATTCATGGCAGACAACGGATATAATTCTGTAAAAAGTGGCTATGTAGGCAACATTATTCCACGTGGTGAGCACCACTATGGACAATGGATGGATAACCATTATCTATATGCGGTGAAAAAAGCAGCGGACTACAAAATCATGGTAAACGCCCACGAAGCTGTACGCCCTACCGGAATATGCCGCACCTATCCCAACCTGATCGGTAACGAATCAGCACGCGGAACTGAATATGAGTCATTTGGCGGTAACAACGTAAACCATACTACCATCTTGCCTTTCACACGATTAATAGGTGGTCCGATGGACTACACTCCGGGTATCTTTGAAACCCGTTGTAACAAAATGAATCCTACCAACAATTCACAGGTACGTTCTACTTTGGCACGTCAACTGGCCCTGTATGTAACAATGTACAGCCCATTACAAATGGCTGCTGACATACCTGAAAACTATGAACGCTTCATGGATGCCTTCCAATTCATAAAAGATGTAGCCATTGACTGGGATGAAACCAAATATCTGGAAGCCGAACCGGGAGACTATATTACCATTGCCCGCAAAGCTAAAGGAACCAACGACTGGTATATCGGCTGTACGGCAGATGAGAACGGTCATTCTTCAAAACTGATATTTGATTTCCTTGATCCGGACAAAAAATACATCGCAACTGTATATGCAGACGCAAAAGATGCCGACTGGAAAGATAATCCGCAGGCATATACCATCCGTAAAGGCATTGTGACCAACAAAAGCAAACTGAACTTACACGCAGCAAGCGGTGGTGGTTATGCAATCAGCATTAAAGAGGTAAAAGATAAATCAGAATTAAAAGGTATTAAGAGATTATAGAAAAGCAAGTAAAAAGGTTGAATAGTTTTCAATAGGTATTTTCCCAAATAAAATGAATAATATTAAAGCATTTATATACAAAGACATGAAAAGAAACGCCACGTTTAAAGTCCTACTGATGTTCATTGTGGGATTATTCTTGTCCGTCAACACATTTGCCCAACAAATAGTTGTCAAAGGAATTGTCAAAGATACTACAGGTGAACCAATCATCGGGGCTAATGTTATAGTAAAAGGAACGACTAATGGTACCATCACCGATTTTGATGGCAACTTCCTGTTAAACGCCAATAAAGGTGACATTATCATCATTTCGTTTATCGGATATCGGTCTCAAGAAGCACAGGCAGCCGCTTCTATGAATATTATATTAAAAGATGATACAGAACTTCTGGATGAAGTGGTTGTCATTGGATACGGTTCTGTGAAAAAAGATGACCTAAGCGGTTCTGTGGTAGCTATCAAAGCAGAAGAGATGAACAAAGGTGCTGTTACTTCTCCTCAAGAACTGATTATGGGTAAAGTTCCGGGACTTTCTGTTAGTCAAGGTGACGGTGCCCCTGGTGCCGGTTCGACAATTCGTATCCGTGGCGGTGCATCACTAAATGCCAGCAATGATCCACTTATTGTTATCGATGGAATTCCTGTTTCAAATGATGCCGCTCCAGGCACTCCCAATGCACTTGCCACCATTAATCCCAATGATATTGAAACTTTCACTGTTTTGAAAGATGCTTCGGCGACAGCCATTTACGGTTCACGCGCTTCGAATGGAGTTATTATCATCCAAACTAAAAAAGGGACACAAGACAAAATAAAAGTTAGCTACTCAGGAACTTTCACGGCAAAAGACCCTTATAAACGTATAGAAACATTGGACGCACAATCATTCCGCGAAGTAATGCAGGCTCAATATCCGGAAGGAACCGCACAGTCGGCGGACATCCAACGGATTCTGAACGTATACCCTAACCAAAGCACCGATTGACAAGATGCTATTTACCAGACAGGATTAAGTACAGACCAAAACATCGGAATTGCAGGAAAAGCAGGATTTATGCCTTTCCGTATCTCTTTAGGTTATAATACAGAAAAAGGTACACTAAAGACTTCTAAATATGAACGTTATACCGGTGCTGTCAATCTAAGTCCTAAATTTTTCGACAACCACCTGAGTGTAGACATCAATGTAAAAGGCACCATCAATAAAAACCGATTTGCAGATTCCGGTGCTGTAGGTGCCGCTGCTTTCTTTGACCCCACCAAACCCATTTACGATGAAGAAAACCGATATAATGGCTATTGGAACTGGGGAATAGTACAAGGAGCACAAGCCGATCTGGCGACTCAGAATCCATTGTCTTTATTATACGATAGAAACAATCACGGTACAACCAAACGTAGTTTGGGTAATATTCAATTGGACTATAAAATACATGGTCTGGAAGACTTACATGCCAACTTGAATTTAGGCTATGACGTGGCAAAAACAACCGGTCGTAATTTTGTAAATTCCAATTCGGTTCAAAGCTCACTAGATAAAACATTCATCGGTTTAGGACAAGGCAATACTTGGAACAATTTGCGTCGTAACCACCTGCTGGACTTCTACATGAACTATGCAAAAAACATAGAATCCATCAAAAGTAATTTCGATATAATGGCAGGTTATTCCTGGCAACATTTCTATTATGCCAATCATGATATCACCTATTCAAACCCTACAGAAGACTTAGGTGCAAAAGAAGGATATACCTATGACGAAAACGAACGGCATTACATCCGTGATGACCACCGTCGCATTCCGTATGAAAACTATCTTATTTCATTCTTCGGGCGTTTAAATTACAATTTCATGGACCGCTATTTGCTGACTGCCACTTTACGTCGTGACGGTTCTTCACGATTCAGTGAAAACAATCGTTGGGGACTTTTCCCTTCAGCCGCCTTAGCTTGGACCATCAGTAATGAACCCTTTATGAAAGCTACAGAAAATGTGCTTTCCAAATTAAAATTACGTTTAGGATATGGTGTGACCGGACAACAGGAAATTGGAGATTATCAATATATCACATCCTATTCATTCAGCACTAATCCTAATACAACCTATTTAGGAACTACGCTTTTGAAGCCAAACGGTTACAGTCCTGATTTAAAATGGGAACAAACAACTACATACAATGTAGCCATCGACTTCGGATTCTTAAATAACCGTATCAACGGTAGTATTGAATATTATCAGAAACATACAAAAGACTTGTTAAACACCATCAGTGCCGCAGCGGGAACGAATTTTATCAACTTGATTACCGCTAATGTAGGTAAAATGAAAAATAAAGGTGTGGAAGCCAATGTAAATGCCATAGCTATCCAAAGCAAAGACTTCACATGGGAGGTAGGCTATAATATCACTTGGAATGATAGCAAGATTACCAAGCTGACTACCACTTTCAATCCCGACTACCAAGGTATTGATGCCGGCACAAACCAAAAACACCAAGTAGGTGAAATGCCTGGAACATTCTATTTATACCAACAAGTATACGATGAAAACGGCAAGCCTATCCAAAATGCATTTGTAGACCGAAACAATGACGGACAAATTACCGAAGCCGACCGTTATCTAACCCACAAAAGTCCGATGGCTAAAGTATATATGGGTTTCAGTTCTCAGTTCAGCTACAAAAAATGGGATCTGGGCTTTAATCTCCGTGCTAACTTTGGCAATTATGTATACAATGGCGTGGCATCAGGCAATAGCACTTCCAACAATTATGGTGGAAAAGGATTTATTACAAATCTTTATAACGGTTTTCAAGATACAGGCTTTACCTTGCTGAATACCAGCGAACAAATGGCCAGCGACTATTTTCTGGAAAATGCTTCATTCTTGAAGATGGACAACCTTACATTAGGCTATTCTTTCCAAAATCTGTTTGCAGCCAAACTATCAGGACGTATCAGCGCATCTGTCCAAAATGTATTTACTATCTCAAAATATAGCGGATTAGACCCGGAATGTGGAGCGATAGATTCTAACATCTGGCCACGTCCCCGCACATACACTATAGGTTTGAATCTTAACTTTTAATGAGAATTACGTATGAAAACAAGAAAATATATCTATACAACTCTGGCAACTTGCCTGTTTGTTTTTTCAAGTTGTCTCAATGATTTGGATGTCTTACCTTTGGATCCCACAGTGGAAACAGCAGACAAAGCTTATACCGATGCGGAAAGCTACACTAAAGGACTTCATAAAATATACTCAGTTTGGGCGTTATCCGGACAAGACGGCAGCAGCAGTTCAGATATTTCAGGCCTTGATGCAGGAAATACTGCACTATTACGCTGTTGGTGGACTTTACAAGAACAGCCAACCGATGAAATGAAGAACGCATGGAATGATGCATGGTGCACAGAAGTAAACTATATGACATGGACTACCAATAAAGTGGAACCCATTGAAGGGGTTTATCAACGCTGCATGTATATAGTGGCACTGGTAAATGAGTTCTTAAAGAACATTCCCAACGCGCCCGAAAGCATTGACAAAGAAAGTTATATTGCACAAGCCCGCTTTAACCGTGCTTTTGCCTATTATATCTTGATGGATATGTTTGCATTGCCTCCATTCATCACTGAAAAGAATTATTCCATAGAACCTGCCCCGCTGTCTAGAGAAGACCTGTTCAATTGGATAGAAGCAGAACTAAACGAAATCAAACCCAATCTGCCCTCTCCACGCTCCGAATACGGAGTAGCAGATCAAGCTGTTGCCAGTTCTTTATTAGCACGCATGTATCTTAATGCAGAAGTTTACACCGGTAAGGCACGATATAGCGAATGTATTAATGCATGCAACGAAGTGATCAAAGCAGGGTATCAACTGGCAGACAACTATGCTGATTTATTCAAAGCAGACAATGGCGAGAATCCGGATACCAAAAAAGAAATAATCTATCCTATCATCTTTGATGGGGACAAGACCCAATCATGGGGTATGGCTGCCATTATCATCGGAGCCAGAGGAGCTGAAGACAAAGATGTTTTACTAGCACACAGTGGGGTAGACCAAGGCTGGGCAGGATTCCGCGCAACAAGCAATCTGGTTCATCTCTTTGATTTTCAAAATGATGAAGAACCCAAAGCTTCTGAGATTCAAGATAAACGTGGTATTTTTTATGATAAAGGACGCTCTATCGACATTACTTCCAGTGTATCCGGAACTTTTGAAACTGAAGGATGGAGTGTATTCAAATTCAGCAATTTAGACAGCAACGGACAACCGGGAAAAAATACATTATGGGTAGATACTGATTTTCCGATGTTCCGTTTGGGAGATATTTACCTGATGTATGCAGAAGCCGTAGCACGCGGTGGAGAAGGAAGTAAGGCTAGTGCTGTTGAATATATCAACGCCCTTCGCAAGCGTGCCTATGGAGATGAAAAACACAACATTTCCGAAAATTGGTTAGAGGAAAATAATTTCCGTAATTTGTTAGATGAACGCGGGCGTGAATTATATTGGGAAGGTATCCGCCGTACAGATTTAGTACGTTTCGATCTGCTTACTTCCGGCTCCTATACATGGGATTTCAAAGGAGGAATCAATACCGGAGTAGGAGTGAACAAGAGATATAACGTGTATCCTATACCTGTTACCGACCTGACCGTAAACGGTAACTTACAACAAAATGAAGGTTATTAATCAATAAGTACATCATCATGAAATTCATAAAAAGCATATCAACTTCTATTTTTACCCTATTACTTTGTACTGCTTGTGAAAGTGATTTGGAACAAGTGACATATAGTTCGGAAAATGCCATCCCGTCTACCCTGTCATCCTTGAATGACAGTTATATACTGGAATCAAAAAATGCTTCCCAAGAGGCATTCACCCTTACCTGGAGCTATCCGGATTTAGGCTATCAAGCAAGCGTTATCAATGCGTTGGAAATGGATGTTAAAGACAAAAATTTTGCCAATAAAGTAATTTTAGCCTCATCCAAAACAGATTTATCACATACTATCACTGTCAGTGACCTGAACAGCAAAATCATGACCCTGCTGAAAGTCTATGAAATAGAGACAGCGCCGACAGGAATCGAATTTCGGATATCGTCTTCTATCTCAGCAGCTGCCGATACATTGTATTCCAACATTGTCTCAACCACCATCACTCCATATGAAGGTGAGCCGGAATATCCGGCAATCACACTCCGTGGAAGTTATAATGGTTGGGATTTCACCAAAAGCCAAAAAGTATATTCGGTAAATTCTGATAATATATACACCGCTATGGTGTACTTCGACGGCAAAGCAGCCGATGGTTGGAAATTCTGCGGTACGGAAGACTGGGGTACGGACAATTGGGGAGCTCCGGAAAGTATGACACCCGAACAATCCCTCGTTACTTTAGTATCCGGTAATGGAGGGGACATTAAAGCATACAGCAAAAACAGTTATTATTTAGAATTCAATAATACCACAGGAGAATTGAAAGTTTCCAAACCTCACAACTCATGGGGAATTGTAGGAGACCACAATAGCTGGGGAAGCGGTGACACAATGATGACACTGGAAACTGAAACGGATGAAAACAACAAATTTCAATATTATTTAAAAGCTACCCTAGATATGCCCGCCGGTAATAAATGGAAAATACGCCCTGAAGAGAAATGGGAAGACGATATAGCTCCCGGAGCTGTAGAAGGAGAGTTTGAAGATGCCGGTGATGGTAATTTTAAAGTTTCAGAAGCCGGTAACTATACCATCAAGTGGTATTTCAACAAGGTAACTCCCAAAATCATTGTTGTAAAAAACAAATAAAACTACTTTTAAGTTTATTCCTTTATATTGCATCGGTTAAAAGTTTTTTATAGAAAACTCTTAGCTGATGCAATATAAACTAAAGTTTTGACAAAGAATTAATATAAAAGAACCATAAATCATTCTTGTCCAAACACGAAACAGTTCACAATCATTTATATTTTTTCAGATACAAAAAAGACACATCATTCTATAAATCAAACACTTATAAAATACAATTGATTTAAATCATTTATATTTTTATTCTTAGATAAAGAATCAATTTACAAGAAAGCTACATTTGCAACATCCAAAACAAAATAAAGTGAGGATAACCGTTAACCTAAAACTAAATACCATTAAATCATGAAAACCAAAAAGAATTTTTCCCCTATTGTATCTCATTACAAATCATTTTTTGCAGATACTTTTTTGAAATTTATTTCAATAAACAGAAATATAGAGAACTCATTCTATCTCAATAAATCTAAAAAACAAATACATGTTTCAACTCTCTCAATATCCAGTTGAACAGATATCACAAAATTTTCAGAAAAAATTCAATGGTTTTAAAGAAAGATCAATTCCATTAGAAATATAAGGATTAAAGGAGCCATAAATAATCTGATTGTTTGGGAAAACAGTTTTCAATAGGTGTTTTTAGCTGAGAATATAAACTTGAAATAATTATTTAACTTTAAATTTAAAGACATGAAAAGAAACTTGATGTTCAAGATCCTACTCACACTGATAGTAGGATGCTTCTTGTCCATAGACGCATTTGCCCAACAAATGACTGTCAAAGGACTTGTAAAGGACACAACAGGCGAACCAATTATCGGTGCCAATGTTGTGGTAAAAGGAACAACCAATGGTACTATCACTGATTTTGACGGTAACTTCCTGTTAAACGCCAATAAAGGTGATATAATTGTTATTTCGTTTATCGGATACCTGACCCAGGAACTTCCGGCTGCTACTTCACTAAATGTGATACTGAAAGATGATACGGAAACTTTGGAAGAAGTAGTCGTTATCGGTTATGGTGTGGCTAAAAAGAATGACCTGACCGGTTCGGTAACAGCCATGAAACCGGATGGAAAGAACAAAGGCTTAGTAATAAACGCACAGGATATGATTTCTGGGAAAATAGCCGGTGTCAATGTAACAAGTAATGATGGTGCCCCAGGCAGTGGCGCCCAGATTCGTATACGTGGCGGTTCTTCACTGAACGCATCTAATGACCCTCTAATTGTTATTGATGGTATGGCTATGGACAATGAGGGAGTAAAAGGCCTCTCTAACAAACTAGCCATGATTAATCCGCAGGATATCGAATCATTCAACGTATTAAAAGACGCTTCAGCCACTGCTATCTACGGTTCACGCGGCTCAAACGGTGTTATCATCATCACTACTAAAAAGGGACGCAAAGGGCAAAAGCCTTCAGTTTCCTATTCAGGTAGTGTCACATTGAGTCAGAAAAAAGGAACAGTTGATGTACTTGACAGCAACCAATACCGTCAACTTATCACCGATTTATACGGAGAAAACAGCGATGCTTATCGTGCCATGGGTACAGCCAACACCGACTGGCAAGATCTTATTTACCGTACCGCTCTCAGTCATGACCACAATATAACCGTATCGGGTGCAGTAAAAGACCTTCCTTATCGTGTATCTGTAGGTTTCACCAATCAAGAAGGTATCTTGAAAAATTCTGATTTCAAACGTGTCACAGCTGCATTGAATCTTAATCCGTCTTTTTTTGACGATCATTTGACTATGAACCTCAATGCGAAAGGAATGTACGCACGTTCTGCATATGCCGACGGTGGAGCCGTAGGTGCTGCTGTAAAGATGGACCCTACCCAAGATCCTTATAATTTCACATCCGAATATCACAAAGCCCAATTCGGCAATGCATTGGATCAGACATTACAAAATTATGGGGGATTTTTCCAATGGTCATCAGCCGCATCATTAGGCGACTCCACATGGCCGTTCATCTATAACAGCACGGCAGAATGTGCCAACCCATTAGCCATGCTTGCTTTTAACACAGAAGTTGCCCACAGCCGCGCCTTTGTGGGAAGTGCCGATATCGACTATAAAGTACATGGTCTTGAAGACCTTCGCCTTCATTTATCTCTAGGTGCCGATGTTTCCAAAGGACGCCAAGCACAGAATAAATCTACTGCTTCCCCTAGTGCCATGTATTATGGTTCTGTTGGAGGTGAAAGTATCCTAAAACGCAACCTTTCATTGAATGCATACGCCCAATATTATAAAGACTTTAATGATAACCACCATTTTGATATTATGGGAGGTTACGAATGGCAACATTTTTGGAAAAGCACAAACAGTGACTACGTAGGTCGTTATCCGATGACGAACGATGACCCCACATTAGCCGGCACAGAGCGTCCTCACACTCCGTATCAATACAAGACCGACAGTTATTTGGTTTCCTTCTTCGGACGTGCCAACTACATACTTATGAACCGTTACTATCTTACAGCTACCGTTCGCGATGATGGAACTTCACGCTTCAAAGACCATTGGGCGTGGTTCCCGTCTGTAGCCTTAGCTTGGAAAGCAAAAGAAGAAAACTTCCTAAAAGACATATCTTGGATATCTGACTTGAAACTTCGCTTAGGCTGGGGCATGACAGGTCAACAGGCAGGAGAAAAAATTAACAATTATAACTGGATTCCCACATACTCAGTAAGCACAGGTACTAACGGTTTTTATCCACTGATAGGTAACGGAACCCTATACCGCCCGGACAACTATACTCCTGATTTAAAATGGGAAACCACTACTACCTATAATATTGGGGTTGATTTTGGTATTATGGATCAACGGCTGACAGCCAGTATTGATGCTTATTACCGTAAAACCGAAGATTTGCTGAACTATGCACCATTAGCGTCCATGGCCGGCTATAGAAATCAAGCATGGCAAAATATCGGTTCGTTGGAAAATAAAGGCATCGAATTTGCCTTAGACTGGAAACCCATTGTAAACAATGACTTAATATGGACTATTAATTATAACCTTACTTATAATAAGAATGAGATTACCGATCTAAGTGGTGTATCCGATAGTGGTGCTCCTGTAGCCAATACCGATATCAAAGTAGGTCAAGGTTCGGGTTTTTATCTGCAATACAATCAAGTAGGGTATCCAGCTAATTCATTCTATGTATACCAACAAGTATATGACCCACAAGGCAACCCGATAGAAAATGCAGTAGTAGACCGGGACGGTGACGGTAAGATTACCGAAAATGACAAATACCTTTATAAAAATGCTGCTCCCGACGTAACTATGGGGCTTTCCTCCCGCCTGGAATACAAAAATTGGGACTTCGGATTCTCACTGCGTGCCAGTCTAGGTAACTATGTTTATGATGGAATCAACGCCGGATGGAGCAACATGAATCCTGGTGAAGTATGGTCCAACTCTTTGAATTACCTGTCTAACCGTCCGGTAGACGCTGTAGCCAGAAATTGGCAAACTTACGAAATTACCGCCAAAGCTTCGGACTACTGGGTGCGTAACGCCTCATTCTTGAAGTGTGACAACATCACTTTAGGATACAGCTTTTCCAATCTCTTCAAGAACGGAAGCTATCGCGGTTTGAATGGACGCGTATATGGAACCGTATCGAATGTTTTCACCATTTCAAACTATGATGGCATCGACCCCGAAATCAATAACGGATTCGATAACAATCTCTATCCGCGTCCTATCTCATTTATTATTGGTCTTAACCTGAATTTCTAATTCGCAAAATTATGCAGTATATGAAAAAATACATAAAGAATATCGTTCCTGCCACATTCATGATGTTGGCTTTGGGGGCAACCTCATGTATCGGAGACTTAGATGTAGATCCTATCGATCCGAACATCGATACCAATGTTGATTTAAACGGATTGTTCAACAAGTGCTACGCCAATATGGCATTAGCCGGAAACGGTGGTGCTAACGGTGACTGTGATATTGACGGTTTGGATGGTGGTACGACAGGCTTTATCCGCCAATTGTTCAATTCCAACGAACTGACCACTGATGAAGCTATCTGCGGCTGGGGAGATGAAGGTGTAGCCAGTTTCTGCTACAATACTTACAATGCTTCCCATCCTATGTTAAACGGGTTCTATGCCCGTCTGACTACCGGCATCACCTATTGTAACCAATATCTGGCTATGGCTGGAGATACAGATGCCACCATGTCTGCCGAAATCCGCTTTGTACGTGCCCTACACTACTTCTTACTGATGGATGGTTGGGGAAACATACCCTTTACATTGGAACCAATGACCAAACCTGAACAAAGATCCAGAGCTCAAATGTATGAATGGCTTGAACAGGAACTGATCGGAATAGAACCGGCCCTTTCCGAAGCAAAAGCAAAAAAATCGACAGATGCCGGTTATGGTCGTGTAGACAAAGCTGCCTGCTGGCTGTTGCTCTCACGCCTGTACTTGAATTCGGAAATTTATACAGGAACGGCCCAATGGCAAAAAGCAAAAGAATATGCCGACAAAGTAATAAAATCCTCCTACCGGCTCAATACTGTGGGAAAAGGCGGATGGACTGCCTATCAAATGTTATTCATGGGTGACAACGGGGAAACTGATGCTGCTTACGAAGCTCTTCTACCCTTACTTCAAGACGGTCTGACAACCACCAGTTGGGGTACTTCCCTGTTCTTGATAGCTGGTTGCTTTGATGGTGAGATGCATGCAAACCCTAATGACCTGACAGCCACCAACGGTGTTTCTGCACAAAACTGGGGCGGTAACCGCGCACGTCCTGACCTCATCCGCAAATTCTTCCCTCAGAATGATGCCCCCGAACTGCCAAGCTACGACATGTATGTAGCAGCCAAAGACGACCGTGCTTTATTCGACGGTGTGGGACGTACCTTAAACAATGAAGATGTATCTACCTTTAAAAGCGGTTATGCTATTGCAAAATTCACCAACTTCAAAACAGACGGTTCAGCCGGACATGATGCCACCTTCGCCGATACCGACTACTTCTTGCTACGTGTTGCAGAAGCCTATCTGACTTTTGCAGAAGCCGATGCTCGCTTGAATGGAGGAAACACTACATCTGAAGGTACACAAGCAGTTAACTCCATCCGAAGTCGTGCACATGCTTCTACCCGTACAAATGCATATAGCCTGGATGATATTTGCGATGAATGGAGCCGAGAATTCTATTTTGAAGGCCGCCGCCGTATGGACTTAATTAGATTCAACCGCTATGGAGGCAACAACAATTACACTTGGCAATGGAAAGGCGGATCTTATGAAGGACGTAGTTTTGATGCACATCTTAATATTTTTGCCATCCCGACCAATGAGTTGACTGCCAACTCCAATTTGACTCAGAACCCGGGATACTGAAAACTTTTTGTTTTATAAATATTAAATGAAAATACAATGAATAAAATACTTAAATCATTTTTGATTATCGGATTGGGACTGGGTATATTCACCGCATGTGATGATGATCGCGACTCCAACCCAACGCTAATCTCACCCACCGAATTTGTCCTAAACACTCCAGCTATCAGCGGTACAGTAATCGATTTGGCCAATTCTTCCTCTATCGAAATATCCTGTTCACAACCCGACTACGGCTTCCCCGCCAACGTTGGATACTATGTGCAAGTGGCATTCGATGAATCCATGACCGATTTTACAGAAATAGGTAATGTCAATGCAGGAACAAAAATCAGTATAGACGCACCTCTTTTAGCTAGTACACTTACAGATATGAAAGTAAACAAAGGTGCAACCGATGTTGATTTTCCGATGGATATAGCGGTCTATATCCGCTTGAGAGCAGTTATGATGACCAGTGATAACAAAGCAATAGAAGGAACCGAAATACTTTCCAATGTAGTGTCATTGAATAAAGTACATTTACTTTTCTCGCTTCCTCCGGTCAATACCCCCGAAAACTTATATATCGTAGGCGGATTTAACGAATGGAACTGGGATTCGGCAACCAAGATGATTCCCGTAAACGGTGCAACTCATGTATTCTGGTCTATGGTATGGATAGACGATGCCGGCATCAAATTCAATCAGAGCAAAGCTTGGGATGGAAATGAAACAGGATTTTCTGGTATAAACAGTATAAACGGCGATTTGGCAGGCAATATCAAAGACAACGGAGACAATATCGCTACTGATACTCCGGGATGGTACTTAATGGTAATCACCTCTTCCGTTTCGGGACGCAACCTCGTCTATGATATACAGTTTAACAAACCTGAAATATGGTTGATGGGACCTGTTGTAGGCAACAGCGACTGGAAAGAGCAGGCTGAAGGCTGGTTATGTACCATTCCCGATACTTTTAACGCTTCTTTTGTCTCACCTGCTTTTGCTGCC
>ERZ1106976.2550-NODE-2550-length-16021-cov-4.109044_pt1 | contig 16021 bp, 15 predicted proteins | sample MGYA00403687_ERZ1106976 | MGnify/ENA primary metagenome ERZ1106976 (study PRJEB35170, sample SAMEA104062446) | human gut metagenome | biome: human gut; feature: human-associated habitat; material: faeces | place: Denmark | collected 2013-02-22 ... | reverse complement strand
CGCACGTCCTCCCCCGGCGCTTCGGCGAGAAACGTTTTGCGCAGTCTCCGGTCGCGCCGCAGCAGATCGCGCAGCTCGCCGCGCTGCTCCGGCAGCTCGCCGCAGGCGACGGCGAGATATTCCTTGCGCACATCGCCGCGCTCGATCGCGCGGCCAAGATCGGCGGCGGCGTGGCGCGTGCGGGCGTAGACCATTACGCCGGAAACGGCGGCGTCCAGCCGGTGCACGGTGTAGACCGGGGCGGTATCGTCCCCGAGCGCGGCGCGCAGAAGGGACGGCATGCCGCCCGGCTCGTCCGTGGAGAGGACGCCCGCGGGCTTCACGCACACGATGATCTTGTTGTCCAGATACAATACTTCCACAGTGACGCTCCTTTTGAACACTATATATTGTATCACATACGGGGTAGCGGAGCAAGGTATTTTGTGGTATACTTCTCCGGTAAATGTAAGGAGGAGACCGGCATGACGGAAATGTATCCCGCGTATTATGAGGCGTTTCGCTGCACGGCGGGCGCGTGCCGCCACAACTGCTGCATCGGCTGGGAAATCGACATTGACGGGAAGAGCGCGGCACGGTACGCCGCGCTGCCCGGAGCCTTCGGCGAGCGCGTGCGCGCGGCCGTCGAGCCGGGCGAGCCGCCGCACTTCCGGCTGGACGCGGCGGGGCGGTGCGCCATGCTCCGGGAAGATAATCTCTGCGAATTGCAGCGCACGCTCGGCGAAAGCGCGCTCTGCAATATCTGCCGCGATCATCCGCGCTACCGGGTGTTTCTGCCCGGGCGGACGGAGATCGGGCTGGGGCTCTGCTGCGAGGAGGCGGCGCGGCTGCTGCTTTCCCGGACGGAAAAGGTGACGCTTCGCGGCACGGTATCGAAAGCGCCGCCGCGCGAGACCGTGGAGCTGCTGCTCTTCCGGCAGAAGCTGCTGGACGCCGCGCAGGACCGGCGGCTCACTCTCGGCGGACGGATGCGAAAAATTCTCACGCTCGCCGGTGCTTCCCTGCCCCGGCGGACGGCGCGCGCGTGGGCGGCGTTTTTCGCTTCTCTCGAACCGCTGGAGCCGGGATGGACGGAAGCGCTCGCAAAGCTGGCGGAGCCGGTCGATTTTGCCGGGTTCCACGCCGTTTCCGCCGCGTGGGAGACGGAATATGAGCAGCTGCTCGTCTATTTCCTGCTGCGGCACCTGCTTGCGGACGAGGGGCGCGCGCTGCCGGCGCGCGCGGCGTTTACCGTTTTGAGCACCGCCATGCTCTACGCGCTCGGCGCAGCCGTGCGGACGGAAAACGGCACGGTCGGCTTTGGAGAGCGCGTGGAGCTTGCGCGGCTGTGGTCGGCAAACGTGGAGTATTCCGAGGAAAATATGCGGGCGGCGCTTGATGAGTTGACGTAATTTTATTTACATAATATAGTTTTCATAATGTTACGGAGGGCTTTTCATTGGATATCTGGGAAATGCTGTATGAGGCGGCGGCGAAAGAGTATCATCCGGAGGAGGTTTCACCGTTCGTGTACGCGCACCACGTCGTATGCGCGCTGGAAGCGGACAACGGCGAAATTTATACAGGATTCTGCATTGAAGCGTGCAGCGGCGTGATGAATCTCTGCGCCGAGCGCGTCGCGGGGCTGAACATGTACATGCAGAGCGGGCAGACGAAGGTGCGGCGAATGATCGCCTTTCGGGACAGGCCGCCCTGCGGCGAGGGCAGCGGGATGCCGTGCGGCGCGTGCCGGGAGTTCTTCTATCAGCTCAACGAGAAAAACGAGGATATGGAGATCCTAGTCGATTACGCAAAGCGCGAGACCGTGACGCTCCGCGAGCTCCTGCCCAAGTGGTGGGGTGCAGAAAGGTATGAGCAGGCGAAAGCGTAAAAATGCCTCCCTTGTGTAAAGGGAGGTGGCAAACCCGCAGGGTTTGACCGAGGGATTGTACGTATCGGCAAGACCGAAAGACAATCTCTCCGTCAGCCTTACGGCTGACAGCTTCCCTGTTAGGGGAGCCAAGTTGATTTTCCGAAATCTTGCTTGCCTCCCTCTGACGAGGGAGGTGGATTTTGCCGAAGGCAAAAGACGGAGGGAGAGACATTCTGCGCCGAGGTATGAAGTTTTTCTCTCCCCCAGTCTCGCTTCGCTCGACAGCCCCTCGTCAGATAGGGCCTTTTTTGACGTAAAAACCGGCATCAATGAACATCTCTGTCAGTACGCAGAATGGCGTACTGCGCAGTATCAATGAAATGCCCGTGCTTATAATACCGCTGCCGTGCGACGCCTTCAAAGCGCATGCCGCATTTTTCCAGTACCCGCGCGGACGCGGCATTGCCGTCAAACACCTCGGCTTGCACGCGGTTGAGGCCAACCTCGTCAAAGGCATATTGCAGCACGGCGCACAGCACTTCCGTCATGATGCCCTGCCCCCAGCAGACCGGGGCGAGCATATAATTTGTTTCCGCGAGGGCGTTCGCCTCGTCCACGCGCCCGAGATTGATTATCCCGATCAGAGCGTGATCTGCCTTTTGCTCAATAACCCACTGAAAATAGAGCCCGGAATCGTAGCTCTCCACCCAGTGAAGCACACGTTCGCGGTAGCTCTGCTCATCCGCGGCAGGGTCAAACGGGAAATACCGGCAGACTGCCTCATACTTTGCTCAACTCTCATACATGGCCGCGGCATCCTCCGCACGGATGCGCCGCAGGACGCAGCGATCGGTGACGATCATTCTTGTTCCGATGGAACGTATCATTGGTGTATCACCTCATAGCGCAGCCGGAGATAGGAATCCTCCAGCACCGCACAACTTCCGTAATCTTCACAGCAGCTGCCGCGAAATGTCCGCCTCCGGCGCGAGAACACGGACGTATTCTTCCAGCCGGTCGAGCACGGCGGATATCTCCGCCTCCGGCTGTCCGGCCACGCCGAACACGGGGTAGAACACATGCCGGCTCGTCTCCTTGACGCAGGTGCGCGCGTCCGCTCCGGCGATCATGCTGAAAATGATGCCCTCGTCGTCCCGCGCGCAGAAGTCGCCGGGGTAGGTGTGTACCTCCTCACCCCGCATGCCGGGAAACGGCGCTTTTTCCGTTCCGGCAAACAGGCGGACAGCTCCGCGGACAAAGTCCACGTCGTGCGTGCCGGAGAGGCTCTGTGTTTCGAGCTCCGCGAGAAACGGGATGGCGGTCACGCTGTTGTCGATGGGGAACGGGCGGCCTTTCAGGAGGAAGGATTCAAGCTGCATCATGACCGGGTACGTCTTTTTGAATTTCCTGAAAAACCGGAAATAGACGTTTTCGCCAAAGAGCGCCTTGCGGTCATAGTCGGCGTATTTCTCCCGCAGCAGACGCAGATGCTCCTCGACCATTATGCGGAAGTCCTCCGTGCGCCGGAGCGGCTTGTCCGGATAAACGACCTCCAGCACGCCGAACGGGATGCCGCCGAGCGCGGCGTCCTTCTGAAACTGTACCATACAAGAACCTCCCAGCGGCTCCATACCGATACCCTTCACGGGCTTGAGACAGCCGCTATTCTTTTCTGACTTGTGTTGTATAATACCATATCGTTTCAGAAATTGCAAAAACCGGCAGATCTTCTGCCGGTTTTTGGATGGACGTATTGGCTCCCTCTCAGAGGGAGCTGTCAGCGTCAGCTGACTGAGGGAGTGAACTCCTTCCGTCTTGGCTAACGCCGAGCCACCTCCCTCAAAGGGGGAGGTAATTAAAATGCGAGCCGTTCTTTAACTGTTCGGTCGATCTGCTCACAGACAAAATGAAACTTGCAATTGATCTCGGCATTGGAAAAACGCAGGACAAAAAGCCCTTGCTGCATCAAATACGTCGTTCGTTCTGCATCTCTGGCGATGCCTTGCTCCTCATAATGCTGGCTGCCGTCTAACTCTACGACAAGATGTGCTCTGTGGCAATAGAAGTCAACAATATATCGGCCTACGGTTTTTTGCCGCTGAAACCGCACCGGATAACGGGAAAGAAAGTCATACCATAAATGCCGTTCCTGCGGGGTCGCAGTTTTTCGCAGCTCTTTTGCTCTAAGAATCAAATCGCCGGAATAATTGAGGGACATAGAAAAAGCCACTCCTTCCGTCTCGCCTCCGGCGAGCCACCTCCCTCAAAGAGGGAGGCATTTTAGAACGCCCAGGTGCCGTTGCGGAAGATGGGATGCACGTTGCCGTGCTCGTCCACGCCGTCGATGGAGAGATCGTCGCTGCCGATCATAAAGTCGGTGTGGTTGCCGGCGTCATTGACGCCGATCTCGTAGAGCTCTTCCTTGGTCATGTTCTCAAAGCCCTTCACGCACTCGTCAAAGCCGAAGCCGAGCGCCAGATGGCAGGCGGCATTCTCATCGAAGAGCGTATTGTAGAAGAGCAGGCCGGACTGGTGGATCGGAGACTCCTTCGGCACGAGCGCGCACTCGCCAAGATAGTGGCAGCCCTCGTCCATGCTGATGATCTGCTCGAGAACATCCTGTCCCTTTTCGGCCTTGACCTCCACGGCGCGGCCCTTTTCAAAGCGGACGGAGAAGTTCTCGATGAGCTGCCCCTGATAGGAGAGGGGCTTCGTGGCGTACACGATGCCCTCGGCGGTGCGGCGGTCGGGAGAGGTGAAGACCTCCTCGGTCGGCATGTTGGGATCGTAGACAACGCCCTGCATCGTCGTATCGCGTCCGGCGTGGAACTCGGCCGTCGGGATGAGGCCGACCTTGAAATCCGTGCCGTTCGCGGAATGGTAGCGCAGCTCGCGGAGATGGAGATCGTTCAGATACTTGCTGCGCGCCTTGAGATCGCGGTTGTGCTCTTCCCAATCGGCGATGGGGTCCTCGCCGTCGGCGCGGGCGGTGTAGAGAATGTCCTTCCAGAGCTGCTCCACGGCGGCGCGCTTGCTGAGCTCGGGGTGGACCTTCTTCGCCCACGCCTCACCCGGCACGGCGGCGATGCACCACTGGTGCTTGTTGTCGATGGCGTCGCGGTAGGGCTTGGAGATTTTGACCCGCGCGGCAAACGCCTTGAAGTACTTCGGGTTGATGCCGCGCAGTCCGTCCGGGTCCTCGGACTCGATGAAGATGCGCACCGGCAGATGGTCCACCATATCCTGCATACGCGCTTTTTCCCACTCGCGGGTCTCGGAGAGGTCGCGCAGCTTCATGTAGCGCGCGGAGAGCTTCGTAAGCTCGGGGTAATTCCAGTCAACGGTCACGCGGCTCGCGCCGGCCTTGTAGCACTCTTCGGCGAGCATCTTGATGAACTCCGGCTGGTCGAGAGACGCGAAAACGCGCACCTCCTGGCCCTTCTGGACGTTCGCACCCACGCGCACGATGAGCTTCGCGTAGGAGCGCATAACGGTCTTTTTCATAGGTAGAAACCTCTTTTCGTGAAATGATGAACATACGTATTATACCTTGCAACCGCCGGGAATTCAAGGTATAATCGCCGTATGAAAGAAACAATGGACAGTATAGCCGCGAGAGCGGACGACTGCATGGGCCGCGGCGACTGGGACGGCGCGGAGCGCATATTCCTTGCCGCGCTCACCGAAGCGGAGGAGACCGGCGACAGGCGCGCCGCGCTCTCCCTTTGCAGCGAGCTGATGGGCTTTTACCGCCAGCGCGGCGACGCGGAGAAATTTTATCCGGTGCTCGGTCGGTGCACGGAGCTGCTCGGCGAGGTGCGCCCCGGCGCTGCCGCGCGCGGGACGATCCTTATAAACGCGGCCACGGCGCTCGCCGCCTTCGGCGAGGCACAGCGCGCTCTGCCGCTCTTCCGGGAGGCGGAGAGCCTGTATGCCGTTTCGCTCGGCGCAGATCATCCGCGCCTTGCGGCGCTTTATAACAACATGGCCGCGGCGCTCGATGCGCTGCATCGCCCGGACGAGGCGGAGCGGTACATGCTCCGCGCGCTGGAAAACCAGAAAAAGCGCCCCGGCGATCTCGATCTTGCGGTGACGTATGTGAACCTTGCGCAGCATTACGCCGCGCAGGATGAGAACGATGCGCGCATCGCCGCGTGTCTCGATAAGGCGATGGAGCGCATGGACAGCCCGGACGCCGTCTGGGAATACTACTACGCGCACACGGCGCGGAAGATCGCCCCGGCGCTCGAAGCACTTGGGCGCGCGGACGCGGCGCGCGATCTCCGGGAAAGGGCGGATATCATCTATGAAGGGACTTGAGCTCTCCCGCGCCTTCTGGGAGGACGCCGTGCGCCCGGCGATCCGGGAAACCTGCCCTGTGCTGCTGCCACGGCTTGCTGCGGGGCTCTGCGGCGGTGGTTCGGACTGCTTAGGGTACGACGACGAGCTCTCCCACGACCACGGCTACGCCGCGGGGTGTATGCTCTTTCTCGCGCCGGAGGACGCCGAAACGCACGGCTTCCTTCTCTCCGCGCTCTACGACCGCCTGCCGCGGGAGTTTCTGGGCGTGAAGACCGAGCACCGCAGCCGTCAGGGAAACGGGCGATACGGCGTTAAGACGACCGAGCAGTTCCTTCTGGAACAGACGGGCCTTTTCCATACGCCGGAAACGTGGCGCGAGTGGATGGCGATCCCGTCCTATGCTCTCGCCGCCGCGTGCGCCGGGGAGATATTCTACGATGGCTCCGGCGACATGACGGGCATCCGCGAAACGCTGCGCACCGGCATGCCGGAGGACGTGCGAGTCAAAAAGATCGCGGGACACGCCGTGCTCATGGCACAGTCCGGGCAGTACAACGTCTCCCGCTGCCGCCGCCACGGGGAAGAGGGCGCGGCGCGGCTCGCATGCTGCGAGTTTGTAAACCATACGCTCGCCATGCTTTTCCTGCTGAATGAGCGGCACATGCCGTTTTATAAATGGGCGTTTCGCGCCGCGAAAGAGCTGCCGAAGCTCTCGAAACTCATCCCGACGCTCGAAGCGCTGCTGCGCGAGCCGGACGAGGACACGATCGAGCGCGTGAGCGCCGCGGTGATCGAAGAGCTGCGCGCGCAGGGCCTGACGGACGGCGGCTGGGATTTCCTCGAGCCCCACGCTTACGCCGTCATGCGGCGCATCCGAAACCCGGAGATCGCCGCGCTGCATATCATGGAGGTCTGACATGGAAAAATACCGCGCACCGGCGGAGCTGCTGAACGAAAAGGGAAGGCTCGCCCGTCCCGGCTGGTCGGCACAGGACAATTTTATCTATAACAAGGAAGCCGCCGGCGGCGGTCTCTCGGAATGGGAGCGCTATTTTGTCACCGGGGCGTCCTTCGCGCTGGAGATCAGCTACGGGCATACGCGCTCCGGCGGCATTGCCGAGGTGCGCCTCACCGATCCCGAAACGGACGAGCGCTATGCCTCCGGCACCGTGCAGGCGTTTCCGGGCGATGCGTTCGATCTGGATTTCTCCTGCGGCGAGGAACACACCGTCAAATTTGAAAACGACGATCTGTATCTCCTTCTCACGCATTACGGCGGCGTGCGCCGCATTCAGTTCCGCTCGGAGCGGTTCGAGGGCGATCTCTCCTGCGCGAACGACGGCGACGGCATTTATACCGCCGAGGCGCTTGCCGGAAAGCAGTTTTATTACCGGGGCTTCCGGTGCTTCCCCGGTCTTTCCGGGTATCTCCGGATGCACAACCGCGATCTGCCGCTCGACGCGCAGACGTTTCTCTTCTCCGAGAGCGTGCGCGCCGTGATGCCGCGCGGCGATGCGTATCTCCGCGCGTTCGGCAGTGCGTGCGTCGACGGGCATGTGATCTCCTTTGCCCTCTCCGACGGCGCGGACAGCGCGGACGAAAACGCGCTCTTTTATGACGGCGCGCTCTGCAAGCTCGGGCGCGTATACATGAAGCGCAGCGCGTCCGACCCGCTGCGGCCGTGGTACGTTTCCGACAGCACCCGGCGGCTGCATCTGGAATTTGCGGTGCGGCGCGAATACCGCGTCCGGCGGCGCGCGATGCTGCTGCACTCCGAGACGCGGCAGTATTTCGGAACGCTCTCCGGCACGGTAGAGCTGCCGGACGGGGAAACCGTCCGGATCGAAAATATGCGCATTTTCTGCGAGGAAAAGCTGCGGTGAGCGGCGGAAAGGGCATAGACATGGAAAAAACTTTCTGGTATAAAGACGCGGTCATCTACCAGATCTGGCCGCGCAGCTTCAAGGACGCCGACGGCGACGGCGTGGGCGATCTGATGGGCGTGTATGAAAAGCTGGACTATCTTAAGAGCCTGCATGTGGACGCCATCTGGTTTTCGCCGCTCTACCCCTCGCCGAACGCCGACTTTGGCTACGACGTGGCAGACTATATGGACATCTCCGCCGAATACGGCGGCATGGCAGCGTTCAAAAAGGTACTCGACGGCGCGCACGAGCGCGGCATCAGGGTCATCATGGACCTTGTCGTAAACCACACGAGCGACGAGCACCCCTGGTTCCAGGCGAGCCGCCGCGGGGAAGAGCCGTATAAGGATTATTACATCTGGCGCAAGCCGAAAAAGGACGGCACGCTCCCCAACAACTGGGACAGCATGTTCGAGGGCAAGGCGTGGCAGTACGATGAGGTGCGCAAGGCATACTATCTCCACATTTTCGCCATCAAGCAGCCCGACCTGAATATGGACAACCCCCGCGTCCGCGCCGAGGTAAAGAAAATCCTGCGCTTCTGGCTGGATATGGGCGTGGACGGCTTCCGCGAGGATGTCATCACCTACATCTCCAAGCCCAAGGGACTGCCGGACGCGCCGTTTTATATGCCCATGGCGCGCGGCATTTTCCAGTATAACAACGGCCCGCACCTGCACGAATATCTCAACGAATTCCGCACCGTGCTCGACGATTACGACTGCGTGACCATCGGCGAGGCCCCGCTCATCACGACGAAGCGCGCGCTCGACTTCATCGGCGGCAAGCACCCCGAGCTTGACATGATGATCCCGTTTCAGTGCATGGAGGGCGACTGCTTCCTGCAGGACTATTCCCATCACCCGTTCTGCCTCGTAAAGCTCAAGACCATCTGGCAGCACTGGCAGAAGGCGCTGCGCGGGAAGGGCTGGAATCTTCTGTATATTGAAAACCACGACCATCCCCGCGTTATCAGCCGCTACGGAAGCGAAAAGTACAACACCGAGAGCGGCAAGGCGCTCGCGGCGTCGTATCTCTTCCAGGAGGGCACCCCCATCGTCTATCAGGGGCAGGAGATCGGCATGACGAACATCTATCCCGAGACGATCGACGGCTACGAGGACGTGCAGACCATCAACCAGTACTACCACTTCGCAACGCATAAATCCGAAAAGAAGCGCATGCAGCGCATCTACTGGGGCTCGCGCGACAGTGCGCGCACGCCCGTGCAGTGGAGCGATGCGCCGAACGCCGGGTTTACGACCGGCACGCCGTGGTTTGCGGTCAACGAGAACTATCCGCAGATTAACGTCGCCGCGCAGGAGAATGACCCCGACTCGCTGCTGAACTTCTACCGCGAGGCGCTCCGTCTGCGGCACGAGCTGCCGGTCGTGCGCTACGGCACGTTCCGCCAGTATTATCCGCTCAGCAATAAGCTCTTTGTGTATGAGCGCCGGGCCAAGCGCGAGCGGCTGCTCGTCATCTGCTCGTACTCGGTGAATCCCGTGAAGTTCAAGGCACCCCGCGGATACGACCTGCAGAAGGGCCAGCTCCTTTTGCAAAGCCATACGGATTATATCGAAAATAACGGCTTCGTCACACAGCCGTATGAGACCCGCGTATATCTCTTCCGTGACGAAGAAAAGAAGGAATAAAGAGCGGCTCTGCCGCATACGAAAAACCGTCCGCCGATGCCTGAAAGGCACCGGCGGACGGTTTTATGCTGCTCTGTGGAAGATCAGATACTCCGAACACGGCTCTGCCGTATAGCCGAACGAGAGAAGCTTCTCTGCCATTTCGGTATCTTTCTGATAAATGAAGACCCAGACGGGCGGATCGGTCGCCAGCATTTCGTCGATCTCGGGCGCGATCTGCGGGTCGGAATCCTCCATCCATCGCTGGATGGCAAAGTACCGGAAGCAGGGGATAATATCGGCATAGAGATAGTCCTGCGCGAGCACATCGTAGCCCCACACGCTGTCGCGGTCGGAGGGAATGGCCTCGGAGAGCGCCGCGCCGCGCGCCGGGAACTTGTCAAGCTGATGCATACAGGTGAAATAGACCACCTTGCCGCACTGCCGGACGACCTGCGGGGCGAAGGGAACGACGCACAGCAGCAGTGCCGCGGCGAGAAGACTGCGGGCTTTGCGCCGGCTCTCCGGCGCGGTACGCTGCACCCAGTCGATACCGACGGCGAGAATGACAACGACCGCAGGCGCGAGATTGAGGAAATAATGACGGTAGGTGAAGCCGAACGCCATCGTGACCGCGCCGACGGCGGCATAGCAGCCGATGAGCGTATACGTCCGCCCATCGAGCGTGCCGCAGCGCGTGAGCGGCCGGTATGCGGCGAAAAAGCACGGAACGAAAAGAACGCTTCCGATGATGGAGAGCCAGCCGACGGCGTCTCTTGCGGTCGCTCCGCCGGTAGCGTAGAAGAAGTTGTGCGTGATGCTCGCGTAAATGAACAGATCAAACGCGCCCACCCGCAGAAAATACAGACAGAACGGAACAACAACGAGCGCCGTGCCGAACAGAACGATCGCCGCGTGAAGGAAAAGCTGCCCGACCTTCTTTTCCCGGCAGAACAGGATGATGTATGCGAGGATCAGCCCGCCGACCGGCGCGGCGTTCGTGACGCGGAACATCAACAGCACGCCGAAGCATACGCCGTATACGAAACTGTACCATTTGGGGTGCTCGCTCACACTCGCGCCGCTTTTGAGAAACCGCAGCGAGAGATACAGCGGCAGCAGCAAGAAGAGCTGCGACCATTCCTCCGTCATGTTCCCGTCCTGCACGGTGCCGACATAGACGAAAAGATACGCCGCGACCACGGCGAGCGAAGCGCCGCTGCGCAGCCAGAACCGCGCAAGCCGGTATACGATCAGGCACGCCGCCGTCAGATTGACGATCTGCATGAGGAAAATGCCGTACCGGTCGCCGGTGAGCAGATAGCCAAGGGCGTTCACATAGAAGATCATCGGACCCTTCTGGTCATACAGATCCAGATAGGGGATCTTCCCCTGTGTAACGCCTTTTCCCATCAGGAGGAAAAACGCGCTGTCATTGCCGTAATAGGGGCTGATCGGCGTGGTGTATACGGAGAAAACCGTTATCACGGCAGCCGAGAGGGCGAGAAGGACAAGCGCCCGGCGCCAGAGCGCGCCGTCCATCCAGTCCGAAAATCGCAGATAGAAGTTTTTCTTTTTCTGTTTGGTTTCGTTCATTCCAGTGCTGCCCTCCAAAGCCGTATTATGCATCAAACCGCAGCGCGGCATTGATCTCCCGGAGTGTCTCCTCCGGAATTTTCAGCACCTCGCGGTCGTAGGTCATGAGACCGTTGAGCTCTTCCTCCACGTCGGTGATCTGCGTATATACCGCCGCGGTCAGCCCTTCCTTTCGGATGTGCGGCAGCACCTGCCCGAGCATGAGCTTTTCGTAGTCGTGCGCGAGCGCCGCGCTGTCGCGGCAAATGCGGTAGCCGAACACCTTGTCTGTCCAGCGATGGCCGTCCACGGCGAGAATGTATCCGCCGTACTCCGTGAGCGCAAGCGCGCGCCCATCGTTTTTGAGCTTCACGGGACGAAAATAGATGTGGCGGCTCTTCATTTCCTCATAGCCCTGATCCTGCCAGCCGCTCGCGTGATCGATAAAACGCGTGGGATCGAGCTTTTTGAGCTCGTTTGCCATGTCCAGCGCGTCAAACTGACCCCAGCCCTCGTTGAACACCGTCCAGAGCGCGATGCACGGGCAGTTATAAAGAAGCCGCACCGTGTCCGCCATCTCGCGCCGGAAGCGCGCGCGGGAGAGCACCCCGCTCCGGCCGTAGTGCTTCGCGTCCTGATCCGGAAGATCGACCTTGCCGAGCGTCGGCAGAGCGGAAACATGGAGAAAGCTGTACGGCTGCCCGCCGGACACCATGTCCTGCCATACGATCATGCCGAGCCGGTCGCAGTGATAGTACCAGCGCAGCGGCTCGATCTTTATGTGCTTGCGCAGCATGTTGAAGCCGCAGCGCTTCATGGTCTCAATGTCGTTTACCATCGCCTCGTCCGAGGGCGGCGTGAGAAGCCCGTCGGGGTAGTAGCCCTGATCGAGCAGACCGTTGTGGAAGAGGGGGGCGTTGTTCAATCCGAACACCTTGCGGCCGCCCAGCTCCACATACGAGAACTTGCGCATGGCAAAATAGCTCTCCACGCGGTCCTCGCCGCAGGTGATGTCCAGCGTGTAGAGATAGGGATCGTCCGGCGTCCAGGCGCGGAAGCCGGGGAGCGGAACGACGCACACGCCGCCCTTTGCCCAACTCCCGGCGACAAAGCTGCCGTCTGCAGCGCGCACGTCGCACGTGATGGCGGCGCTGCTCTCGAGCGCGGTCTCCAGCTCGATGCGCACGCGCGCCTCGTCAAACTCCGGCGTGATGCGAAGGCTCTTTACATAGACCTCCGGCACGCTCTCGAGCCAGACCGTCTGCCAGATGCCGCTCTGCGCGGTGTACCACATGCCGCCGCGCTTATAGCGCTGCTTGCCGTAGGCAAACGTGGGATCGTCGGCATTGTCGCGCACCGTCACGCGGAGGATGTTTTCTCCTTCGCGCAGAAGACTCGTGATGTCCGCGGAAAACGGCCAGTAGCCGCCGGAGTGCTTCGCGGCGGAAACGCCGTTTACGAACACCTCCGCGATCTGATCCACCGCGCCGAAATGCAGCAGCACGCGCGATTTTTGAAATCCCTCCGGCAGCGTGAAGCCGCGGCGGTAATGGAGGTATTCGTCCTTCGCCGGGCCGCGCGCAGCGCCGGAGAGCGGCGCTTCCGGCGAGAACGGCACGACGATCTCGCCGTCCCAGACCTCCGGCTCGTCGCCGGACGGCGTGACGGCATAGTCCCATACGCCGTTGAGATTATAAAAGCTCTCCCGCCGCAGCTGCGGGCGGGGATATTCCGGTAAGGGGCAGCTGCGGTCGAGCACCGCGCCCCACTTTGTCAGCATCGTCATTCGCGGATCTCCTTGAGCTTCTGCGCGCGCAGACGCTTGGCGTCCCGCCGGACGGCGGAGGCGGGCAGGAAAATGAACACCGCGGCGACCGCCGCGCCGAGGAACAGCTCATACGGGTAGAGATAGCTCCCCGCGTAGCTCGGGTATTTGGCGAGGATCTCCGCCGTCGGCTCGAGCGCGACGGCGCGGATGATGACAGGATCGAGAATGCTTGCGAGCACCATGGGCAGAACGATGTAGATGACCATCTTGACGCTCTGCACCGCACCGGCGCGGCCCTCGGGCGTATAGTCGCGCGCCGAGGCCGTGAAGAGACCGGCCATCATAAGATTGCCCGCCATGATGAGCGTCCCGCCGACGCAGAGAAGCGGCATGGCGTGTCCAACAAACTTGATGAGATAGGCGATAATACCGCCGAGCACCTGCATGAGCGCGACGGGGTAATAGAATTTTTCCTTGCCGAACCGGTCCATGATCTTTCCGGCGGCAACGGACAGCACCGCCGAGGCGAGCACGACGACGGCGATGGGGACGATGTAGTTTTCGATCCCGAGCGTGACCTCCACGAGCGAGATCATGTACGGCTGCCACATCTGCATGGCGAGACCCGAAAACATCATGCCGAAGAAGCAGACGTAGATCATTTTGTTTGCGCGGATATTCTCCGGCCGGAACGCGAAAACGACCTCGCGCAGATAGCTCCCGCCCTTCGTCGGGCGGAGATTCGGACTGTCCTTAAAGAGCCGGAGCCCCAGAATGCCGGCAACGGATGTGACCGCGCCGAGAACGAGATAAAATCCCGTCCAGTTGCCGTTCACGGTCATGGAGTCAAACCCCGCGAAGATCACAACGAGCGCGAGGATCGGCATGATGCTCAAAACGATATCGACGGTGCCGCGGTTGGTGACGTCCGTCACGTCCGTGACCCAGGCGGAAAACGCCGCGTCGTTCGCCGCCGAGCCGATGGCGGACATGATGCAGTCCATGATGACGAACACCGTCACCGCAAGACCCACCGGCAGCGCGACCTGCCCGTTGCCGAAAAGCGCGAACGCGGCGGTCGTCGCGCCCCAGAGGATGTATCCCCAGCAGACGAACGAGCGGCGGCGTCCCACACGGTCGGACCATGCGGCGCTGAAGAACGTGGCGAGCGCTGCGGCAATGGCGCTTGCGGAGACCGTAGCGCTCGTTGCCCAGCCCGCGGCGGTGATGTTTTTCTGAATGTATGTGGAGAAATAGACGTTCTCCACCATCCACGCGATCTGGCCGACAAAGCCGAAGATCAGAAGGCAGGCCCATACTCTGCCGCCGAGCGTTGTGCTTTTGCGCCCGGCGCTGACGGTGTTATCCATGCGGTGTCCCTCTCTTTCGCAAAATGAGAATGGCGGCTCCCGCCGCGGCGGTGAAGAGCGCGATGAACTGCGATGTCGAAAGCGTTCCGACCGCGCCGCGCGGATCGGCGCGCAGAAACTCGATCAGAAACCGGCCGATGCTGTACAAAAGAAGATACGCTCCGGCGAGAAGTCCGTCGCCGCGGCGCTTTTTTTCCAGAAGCAGCAGCGCTCCGGCGAGCAGGAAATCGCCCGCCGCCGAAAAGAGCTGCACCGGCCAGAGCGGGATCCCCGCCGGAGCCATGCTGCCCGCCGGGAATGTGACGCCGAGAAAGCTCTCCGTCGGTTTTCCGAAGCAGCACCCGGCGAGAAAGCACCCGATGCGCCCGAAGCCCTGCGCGAGCGCCACACAGGGAATAAAGCAGTCCACCCAGCGCAGAAAGGGGAGGGAGCGCTTCCGGCAGTAGAGATACGCAGCGCCGAGACCGCACACAATGCCGCCGTAGACGACAAAGCCCTCCGAGCCGAGCGCGCCGAGCGGATCGGCGCGAAATTCGCTCCAATGCGCAAACACAAAAAAAAGCTTCGCCCCGGCAAAGCCGGCAGCGAGAATGAGCAAAATCAGGGTGTTGACGGATTGCACGTCAAACTTCCGCTCCTCGGCGCGCCGCCAGATGAGCAGCAGCGCCGCGGCGATGCCGATGCCGATGCAGAGCCCGTAGCCGTGCACTGTGAGACCGCCGATCGAAAAAAGGTCGTTGTACATGGTTATTCCTCTTCCGGGATGCGGTACGCGCCGCACCCTCTTATGCGCAGCTCGAAGCATGCACCCTCGCCGTAATAGCCGTCCATCGCGGCGCGGAAACCTTCATAGCCGGATATCGGGACAAGACACTGGATGCACCCGGCAAACCCGCCGCCGTGGATGCGCCAGGCACCCTTGCCCTCCAGCAGCGCGGCGGCGCGGTCGAGCGCCGCGGCCATTTCCGTCCGCTCCGGGTGCAGCGCGGGGACAACGTTGCGCAGCAGCGTGCGGGACGATGCGCCCGAGGCGTTCATGTTCCGGATATACTCCGGCATATCGCCCTCCAGCAGCGCCGCGGCCATGCGCTCCACGCGCTCGTCCTCGGCAAAAAAGTGCTCGGCGCGGTCTGCGGCGACAGGGGATATATCGCGTGCGAGCCGCTCGCGCATCTCCGGCGCGGCGAACGCCGCAGGGTCCACCTGCCGCAGAACGTCTTTCCCGAACGCTTTGGCAACGGCGGTCATGTCGCGCGGGATGGCGGCATAGTCCGGCGTGAGATCGTCGTGGCGCGAGTGCGTGTTCACGGCGCAGAGAATATACCCGTGCGCGCGGAAATCAAACGCAATGCGCGTAATGTCCGGACGGTCGCCGCCGGCAAAATCGATCTTCGTGATGCCGCCGAACGCGCTCGCGGCCTGATCCATCAGTCCGCTCGGCTTGCCGAAATAGTTTCGCTCGGCGCTCTGACCGATGCGCGCGAGCGTGAGCGCGTCCACGCGCCCTTCGTTATACAGCGCGGAGAAGATCGCGCCGGTGAGTATCTCAAACGCCGCCGAGGACGAAAGCCCGCCTCCGGCGGGGACGAGCGAGT
>ERZ1106976.2539-NODE-2539-length-16098-cov-7.174157_pt1 | contig 16098 bp, 14 predicted proteins | sample MGYA00403687_ERZ1106976 | MGnify/ENA primary metagenome ERZ1106976 (study PRJEB35170, sample SAMEA104062446) | human gut metagenome | biome: human gut; feature: human-associated habitat; material: faeces | place: Denmark | collected 2013-02-22 ... | reverse complement strand
TGCGGTATCTGCCGCCGTACAGCCCCGATATGAATCCGATTGAGATGCTGTGGTCGAAGGTAAAGGCGCTTTTGCGCAAATGGGAGTGCTGGACTGCCGAACTCTTGCCTAAAACAGTCTCCTGTGCGCTTTTGAGCGTCAGTCAACGGGATTGCGTCGGCTGGTTTAAGGCTGATGGATATTGCCTGTAATTTGGGGAATTGCTATAACAGGAGTAGATAATGGTACTTAGTCGAAATTTTGAAGACATTAATTCAATATATGACTTTTGCGAAGGGATCATCACGAACATTTGTTGGAATGAAAATCTTACGGACTTGCTGCTTACAGTTTATTATTTTTTTGACTCACCGGTTGGTCTAAAAGATAAAGATAGGGGGCGATTGAAGGATCTGACAAAATATACGGATGAAATGGCGGAAGGTTTTGATGCACATCATGTATTTCCTCAAAAATTTGCCGATGAATTTTCTAAAATCGGTGTAAAATACGATAACGCAAAATTTGGATCTTGGGTCGATGAGGGTATACATCGTGGATTTTCACATGAATATAATCTTGACTGGGATACATTTTTACACTCAGTAGATGGAAAACTACCAACAAAAAGTCAAACAATGAAATTTGGTAGAATGCTGGCAAAGAAATACGGATTTGACATTCTGTTTTAATTAGCCATATAACCAAATAATAAGCATCATGCCACTGCATATTGTTAGCATTGCTAATTATATACAGTGGCATTCCAGGAGGATAAATGAGTATATCAAATTATTATTTTAATAGTGTTGTTAAAAAAGTAACATTGGAGACATTGGATTACGATTGCAATAAAGATTTATTTGATTACATGGTAAATATCGAATTATGCAATAACAACACGATTACATGGAAAACAAATTTTATCTCAGACTTTGCCGGCGGGCCTATTGTAGACGATCAGGGAAGGTATATCTACTCAAGTAATTTACGAGGTATTTACTGCCTTGACGTTAAAGATGGTTCTGTAATATGGAGAAGCAATAGATATGCACGAAAATTATTATATGGCCCAAACGGCATTAGTTGCCTTGGAATGCGTAGTATTTATAGACTTAATGACATGGGTTTATTGATTGAGGAAATAAAAACTTCCAAAGATAATGCAACATATTTTATTGGGGAAAACAGTTTTATGATCGCAATTCGAAATAAATGGCAAATAATCGATGCATCAAATTTTCTTTGTAAATATGTGATTCCCAAAAAAGAAGTACCATCTGATGTCCGATTTATAAAAAAGAGAAATGAGACATTAATTGTTGAGGAATGGCCTTCTTCTGAATATGAAAAAACAGGTAAGATTACAAATATCAACCTAATGCCGTTCAAATGTTAAAAATGAAATCTATTGAAATGGATTTAACTCTTAAAAATTCTATGTGATATCGCTTTATAAGTTTATTCAATATGAGCATGCCTTCTCTCAAACAACTCTAAGATGAGAATTGAGTCTAAATCTTATAACAAATTCATTAATATTGATAACTCTTTGCCATTCCACAAAAACACTATTGCCAGATGACACATGATCTGCGGACTTAATTCTGAACAGGAAGAACGGAAGGGATTATGTCCGCAGGCCCATCTCGCCGGCGTTTCGGTCCGGCGTGTGGAAGATATTTCGGAAGCCTTTGGGAGTAGCCGTGTACCTCCCGCCGAATCGGACAGTGCAACCAACGCGGAATTCTTTTTGACAGATTTCCCCCAAGCTAACCACCTGCGCGGCGCTGAGATCGTCCGGCAGGACTTCCCGTGCTTCTTCAAGCACAACCATTTCAGGAATACAATTCCCTTTCCACCCGCGCGCAGACGTAGTGGTAGACCGGCAGGTGCAATTCCTGAACGGCATACGTATCTGTTGCGGGCACGCGAACGGTGACGTCTGCCGTCTGCGCGCAAAGACTGTCACGCGCGCCGGTCAATGCGGCGGTGGAAAGTCCCATTGCGTGTGCAACGCGCAATGCGGCAACTACATTTGCGGAGTTGCCCGATGTGGAAATTCCCCACAGCATATCTCCCCGTCGCCCGATTGCATAGGTCAATTGTGCATAGACCAAAGAGGGATCGCAATCATTTTCATAGGCGGTCGCTGCGGCGCGCAGGGACGGCAGCGGAATAACGGGCATTCCGCATTGCAAATGCTGCGCGTACCGTGCACCGTCCTGACCGCATACCTGTAACAGTTTTTCGCAATCCGCCTGCGGCAATGGGCGCGTCAAAAGAAAGCCCTTCAGCAATTCACCGGCAATGTGATCGCAATCCGCTTCACTGCCGCCGTTTCCGCACAACAACAATTTTCCACCCGATTGCACACAGTCAAGAAGTGTCTGTACCAGATGTTCAATCTCTTCCTGACAGGAGAGCAGAGCCGGATAACGCCCATAAAGATTAAAAATCTCTGCATTCATACATTTTTCTCCTTTTTTGCCCCCACGCGGCAACAGCAAGGGCGGCAACATCTCCGATACGGTCTCCCAGCGCGGCGGGAAGCACACTGCACGCGCGCCTGGAAAACGGCAGGGTTTCCCGTTCGATCACCCGAAGGATCCCGGGATGCAGCAACTCCTGACACCGTTCATAAATACTGCCGATCACAATTCGTTCCGGATTGAGCAGATCAATCAGCCAGGAAAGCCCTTCCCCCAATTTCTCCGAAACCAGGTCGAACACCTGCAATGCGGTGCTGTCCCCTGCTTTTGCCGCGTCCGCAACAGATTTTGCACTCACGGAATCCAGGGCGGCAAGCGACGGACAAAACGTAGGGACAATACCGTTCTGCAAAGCACATCTTGCCGCGTTCTGCCCCAACTGCGCAATGCCGCCGCCACTGCAAAAGCCCTCAAACGACCCGATCTTTCCGTACCCGACCGGACCGTACGGGGACAGGCGCAAATGTCCGATTTCCCCCGCCATATCCGACGTGCCGGCATACAGTTTACCGTCCAAAATCAACCCGGCGCCCATGCCGGTTCCAAATGTCAAAAAAATCATGTTTCTGCACCCTTTGCCCGCACCATACAGCCACTCCGCAAGTGCACAGGCATTGGCGTCGTTGCAAAGATACGCCGGGATTCCGCTCTTCTCCGACAGATATGCCACAATGGGAATCTCATCCCATCCCGGCAGATTGGGGGGAGAACAGATCACCCCCCTCGCGCTGTCGAGCGGTCCCCCGCAACTGATGCCGATGCTGTCTGCTTTGCCCATTTCAAGCACGGCATCCGTGATTCTGTCAAGTGTTTCCTGACATGCGTCGGTTGCAAACCGAACCTTCCGCAGAACATTTCCGTCCGCGTCCCCCAGCGCAACCGCGCATTTGGTTCCCCCGATGTCTACCCCGATATAACGTTTTTCTTCCCGGCTCATACGCGGTAAATAAATTGCGCCTTGCGCGGCTTTCCTTCCGGCAATTCTCCGGCGGGATACCCGAGAATACAGTGTCCGATTCCCTCATAATCGCCGGTAATGCCGAGCTTATGAAGTATTTCCTTTCCCTCCGGGGAATCAAATTCCTCTTTTGCCCGGTGAATCCAGCAGCTTCCAAGTCCTTCCGCATGCGCCGCAAGCATGAGATTTTCCATGACCAGCGTGCCGTCATAAACGTGAGCGGGAATGTTGCGATCGGCAAGAACCACGACAACCACGGGTGCACCGTAAAAAGGGTCTGTCCCTTCCCGTCCCATAATCGAGGCATTCATCGTCGAAAGCCGATCGCGCAGTGCCCGATCCGTTACGGCAATCATAATGGCAGACTGCCGGTTCATGGCGCTCGGCGCCCATGTTCCTGCCTCCAGAATCCGATTCAGGATGTCCTCCGGAACCGGTTTGTCCAGATACTGTCTGACGCTTCTCCGGCTTATCAGGTTGCGCATCGCTTCATTCATTGTATCCATTCCGCAATTTCTCCCTTTCCTTCCAGAATATTGGACGTAATGTAATCAACTCCCCATGCGGCAAGCTGCTCCGCACGTGCAGGGTCATCCACCGTCCAGCAGTTGATCCGAATACCGGCGCGGTGAAAGGCTTCAATCCGCTCCTGATCCAGCCCGGGGTGGGCAATATCAAGGTCAATATGGTCCGACTTCAGCCTTTCGATCAATGCGTCGCTGTTATCTCCGGTTAAAAACTGGCAGTTGGATTCCGGCAAAACCGCACGCACCTTCTCTAAATTCTCATAGTGGAAAGAAATGAAAATGATCCCCGAAAGATAATCCTCTGCACGGATAATATCAACCAGCTTCCGGATTTCCTCCTCGGTGAAAACGCTTTTCAGTTCCAGAACACCGACCTTGCCGTACTTTTTGCAAATTCGCACGTATTCATCAAGGGAAGGCAGGCAAAGATCCCCGCGGCGCCTTCCGTCCTTGTCAAACAGACGTACCGCCCGGTTGGTTGCGAAAGTTACCCCCTCTACGCCAAAATGATCTCCCCCGACACGCGCCGGATCGCCATCATGGATCAGGATAAACTGCCCGTCTGCGGTACGCCAGATGTCGGTTTCAATTCCGAAATAGCTCCGGTTGCCTGCCGCCACAAAGGCGGCGTTTGTATTTTCACATTCCAATCCGCTCACACCGCGGTGTGCCACGGTGCGTGTGGATCCGTTTTCGTATTTGATTGTATTCGTCATAAGTTTCTCCTCCATCCAAAAGTATAAAGGCATCACCGCGTAATTCCAATGGCGCAATTGCGCAGTGGTGCCTTTGTTCAGCGCTCAGAGCGTATCTTTTTTCTGTACCTTGAACGTCACGCCGTGCAGTCCGCTGTCAAGCAGACTGTAGGCATCTGTCCAGCCTTTGCCACCCGTGGTAAAGTTGCCGGGTCCGTATGCACCGTCAAGAGCGGGAATCTGGTGAAGAGGTCCGAAGAGATTGCGGCGCGTTCCGACAACCGTCACCTCAATCGGCTCACCTGCGCGAACGGCATCCGTCACATCCGCTTCATAAGGATCCCAACCGAGCACCGTAGTCTTACCGCCCGCACTGACCCGAACGCATCCGGCAAACGGCGCATCCGGCACCAGTACAATGCGATCTCCATCAGAAGCCATTCCTGCATACATTTCCTTTGTCAGCCGATAAGTCATGCAACCGGAATAGAAGGGTCTGCCGCTGTCCGCAAGGTTGCCAAGCGTAATCCGGCTTACGGGGGCAGTCAGTACCCGGTCGTGTTCCCCGTCAACCCGCACGCCGAAATCTCCGACCAAATACAATGCCTCAATATTGGTCGTGCGCATAAAGTCCACGGAAACCGTAACGGTATTCAGCCCGCGATGCAGAACGCCTGCCGGGATCGGCATCTTTTTGAAGCAGTCGTCAATCCAGAAATCGTTCAGTCCCCCTGCCTGCAACCGGACGCCGTTGATCGCATACGTATTGAATTCGGGTCTTTCGCCGGCAAGGAAAACTTCGCCCTCCGGCAATACATCAATCTGAAAATCGTAGGCAAGCTCCAGCGCGCCGTAGCACTTCTTGTCGTGCAGCTTTGCATACCAAGGCTGTAACATTTCGCCGCCGCGATGTTCAATGCCGACAGAATCGCGCACCTGGCGATCGGCACGAAGCGCCTCTGTCTCCGCATGCCACTCTCCGTCAGCCCAACGCCAGCGGCAATAATCCAGCACGCAGACATTCTGCTCGTCTGCCTGTGCCGTAAAGCACAACTGATCTGCGGACGGCATAAACGTATCTACCGTCCGGTATGTTGCGTAAACAGGCAGATCCTCTGCACGGTCAGTAAAGACAAAGCAGAGCGTTCCCGCAGCATTCATGGAGAAAGCGACATAGGTGTCCTTTCCGTCGGCGTGTACAAGGCGGTCGGCATTGTACCGTTTTCCGGTCTCGAAATCCCAGACCTGCAGGTGTGCCGGCACTTCTCCCCCGATATACAGCCGCAGACCGCACTTTGCAGTCTTCCGGTCTGTATTCAGAAGAACCACCGCATGGTCCCCACCGTCAAATTCTCTGCGCTCCTGAAGGAACACATCCTTAACCTCGGCACCGTTTTCATCCGTTACACGCGGACCACCGCCAACGGCAGCACGAACGGCGTCAACAATGGCAGCTTCCTCGAACGGAACGCAAATTCCCTCTTTGCGCAGATTTTCCGGCGCTTCCGAGCGCACTGCATCCACATACATGGGTGCATCTCCGGCAAAAATAACCTTTCCGCCCTGCCGCATGAATGCGTGCAGGATGGTCAGCGTTCCGGGACGGATGGTCAGCATATTGCCGACAACAACCGCACGATAGACTGCCTGCCCGATACGCAGAACGGGTTTGCCTGCGGGATCCGTTTCCACGCGCCATCTGTCGCTCATCATCTGCTCTTCACCGTAATCAAAATCAATATGATTGTCGGTCAGGTAGTGGAACAGCTTTGCATAACGCTCCTCGTAAGGTGCAACCTCAGCGGAGGCATTGGAAATCCAGTGTGCCCATCCCAGGTACGCCTGGCAAAATACGGACTCAATGGGGTTCAGCACCAGAACATCACATCCCGGCTTTCCTTCGCTCATAACGAATCCGAAACGTGCAAAATAACTTTCTACCAGATCGTAATCATGATACCAGGGCGACTGGTGCAAAATGGACGCGGGATAGTCACGTTTGGACTCGCCCTCCATTGTATACCAAGAAAGATGCTGACAACGCAGATTGATTCCAAACAGCGCCTGCCAGTCTCCGACCGTCTTGTGGGATTTGAGATTGAACTGCCAACCGGTACAACCGTACAACTCGGAAAGCAACCACTTCTTTCCCAACTGGCGTGCCGCAGAAGTGAGCTGTTTGACAATCCAATAACAGGTGTTGTGCTCGGTCAGGCAGTCTATGCCCGGATATCCCATATGCTCATAGAAACGCATCAGTGAGCCGTTGGGTACAACCTGATTCATCAGCGCATCCTCGTGGAGAACGTGACCGGTAAAAATCATACCGTGACGGTTGCACCACTCGTTGATGGGCATGGCAAAACGCTCCAAGAAAAGATTGTCCGCAAGGTCAATGTAGTTCAGCTTAATCGGGCGTACCACCTCGCCGTCCGGTCTGTAGAACAATTCCGGCAGAATCGGACGCGCATCATAACCGTAGCGCACAACGAACTCCTCAAAAAGATCGTCCGTCCAGCACATTGCGCAGCTCCGTACCCCGTCCTGTTCACTGCAATTATCCAGACAGTGACCTCTATGCGGTTCATCGGTAAAAATGCCCTTGATGGTGGTTCCGATCCGGTCGCCGCAGCGCCTTGCATATTCTTCGTGCGTCAGCTCTAAGAAGCGGTCCACCGCCTTGCGGCTCATCGTATCAATGTAGGTTGTTCCGTTGTAATTGGAGCTGGGCTGATCCGGAATGATGCGGAAATGGAGCACCTTCCATGTTCCCGGCTTGTCCGCATACAGTTTCGACTGTGCGGCAATGATGTCAGCGGGATTCTCACCATCTTTCAGCGCTTTGTAGCCATACAGATTGATGCCATCCACCTTGCCGACAAACACCGAAAAGGTATCCGTGCCGAATCCGGAAAACTTCTCCGGATCACTCTCAAAAACATACAGTGACTTCATCCGGTACTGCGGATCCACGGTTACTTTCCCGCCCGCGGAGCCGGACGGCCAACGGTCTTCATCATACAGCCAGACCTCCATACCGCGTGCCTCTCCCGCATCGGCAACCTCATTGATCAGTCGGAACCAATCCTCACCCAGATATTCGGTGATCAATCCGGCTCTCGAATGCATAAAATAACCGCCGAGTCCCATTTCCTTCATGACATCGACCTGGCGCACCAATTCCTCGCCGCGCAACTCACCGTTCCAGGACCAGAACGGCTTCCCGCGATAAGCGGCGCCGGGATGTACAAATGTATCAAGAAATTCCTTATGTTCCATCATTCTCTCCTACCGGACACAGATTCGGGCAATACAACACCCGCACTCCGGTTCTTACCCATTATATCAAATCCCCCCTTTGTTTGCAAGTGCTTTTCGGCATTCCGTTCCTGTACATCCTGCCGAAAAACGCACTCTTATTCTGTGCAAATTGCCGCCGTCAATCCGGATTCTCCTCCCGCTTCCCGATTTCTTGACTTCATGCCGTTCCTGTGGTATAATAATGCGGATTCATCAGCGCATAACCGTCAGGATGATGCGCACAATTACTCGGAAATCATAAAAATCCGGAGCAAAAATCCAATGGCAAACGAAAGCAAAGACAGGAGGTCCATCATGAAAATCTGTGCCGTTATCTGCGAATGCAACCCGATACACAACGGGCATGCCTATCTGTTCCGGCGGATACGCGAAGCCGGTGCCGCAGGTATCATTGCCATCATGAGCGGCAATGCCGTCCAACGCGGCTCGTTGGCAATTGCGGACAAATATGTACGCGCGGCCTGCGTCATGGCATGCGGCGCCGATCTGGTTCTGGAGCTTCCCTATCCCTATGCTTGTGCCGGAAGTGAGGTTTTCGGAACGGCCGGTGTCTGGCTTGCCGCCCGTTTGGGGGCGGACACCCTTGCCTTCGGCAGCGAAACCGGCGATGCGGAACTGCTGCAACGCGCTGCCGATGCCATCCGCAGTGCGGATTTTATCAGCGCCTACCGGGAGCGTGTGCGTGCCGGCGCGGGAACCGCAGGCGCATGGGCAGAGACCTACCGGGAAGTCTGCGGCTCCTCTTTGCCGGGCGGCGCCAATGATCTGCTTGCCGTGTCCTATCTCGCGGCAATCGGCAAACACCGCCTGCCGATTACCGTCTTTCCCGTCAAACGGATCGGAAGCGACTACCGCGCAGATTTTCTTCCAGCTGATCTGCCGCCGTCCGCGACAGCCGTTCGCGCCTATCTGAAACGCACCGGTCGTCTGCCGGATACCGGGATCCCGGAAATTGCAGTGCGGCAGTTGGAAGGTGCCCGCGCCGACGGCAGATTCCCTGTTTGCGAAGATGCCGCGGCAGATATGATTCTTCCGCTCCTGCGTCTGGCAAAGGAGAAGGATCTGAAACACATTGCCGGATGCGGCGGCGGACTCTCCGGAAGGCTGTGTGCGGCTGCAAGGCAAAGCACCACGGGCAGTGAGCTGATGCAAAAACTGCGCACCGGAAATTATCCGGACGCGCGCCTGCGACGGACGCTTCTCTTCTGTCTGACCGGAACGACCGATGCGGACCTGCATACCCTGCCTGCCTACACAACGCTCCTTGCCGCCTCCGGAACCGGTCGTGCATTGCTTGCCGGATTGCGAAGAAATGCATCCGTTCCGATTGTCACCAAGCCGGCCGACCGTCCTGCCGTTCCGGAAGCGCTCCGGCAAAGCCGGCAAAGCGACCTTCTGGATGCACTGTATACACTCGCAATGCCGCAAAGGCGCAGCGCGGATTGGTTTTTCAAGTGTTCACCAACAATTGATTTAACAACCATTTGTTGATTTTGCTCGAAACTCCTTCGTTTTGTTGCAACAAAAAGGCGCAGTTTTGGGTTTTTCAGTGCCCGGACTGCGCCTTGCAATTTATGCTTTTTCCGCCAAGGACGGCAACATTTTTTTTAGATACTGTCCCGTATAAGAAGCTTCGCAGGTTGCGACCTCCTCCGGTGTTCCCTTAGCGACAACAGTTCCGCCGCCGTCCCCACCTTCCGGTCCCAGATCAATCAGATAATCCGCGGACTTGATCACGTCCAGATTGTGTTCGATCACAATCAATGTATTCCCCCCGTCCGCCAAACGTTGCAGCACTTCCAAAAGGCGCGCAACATCTGCGCTGTGCAATCCCGTCGTCGGTTCGTCAAGGATATATACCGTCTTTCCCGTTCCGCGTTTGGAAAGTTCGGTCGAAAGCTTTACCCGCTGCGCCTCGCCGCCGGACAGCGTTGTGGAGGACTGTCCGATCTTGACATACCCAAGTCCCACATCGCAAAGCGTCTGCAGCTTGCGCGTGATTTTCGGCAATCCGTCAAAAAGCTGCAGCCCCTCCTCTGCGGTCATCTCAAGCACCTCGGAAATATTTTTTCCTTTGTACTTAACCTCCAGTGTATCCCGGTTGTACCGTTTGCCATGGCAAACATCGCAGGTCACATACACATCGGGCAGAAAGTGCATTTCAATCTTTTTAACGCCGTCTCCCTCGCACGCTTCGCATCTGCCGCCCTTGACATTGAAGGAAAAACGTCCGCCGGTGTATCCGCGCGCCTTGGCGTCCCGTGTCTGCGCAAACAGGTCCCTGATATCTGCGAAAAGTCCCGTATACGTTGCAGGATTGGAGCGCGGGGTGCGTCCGATCGGGCTTTGGTCAATGGCAATCACTTTGTCGAGATGCTCCATTCCTTCAATCCGGTCATGCGCGCCGGGGTAAGCCGTCGCGTGGTTCAGCGCCGAGGCAAGCGCAGGATAAAGAATCCCGTTGACCAGGGAGGATTTTCCGGAGCCGGAAACACCCGTCACGCAGATAAAGCAGCCAAGCGGGAAGGAAACGTCGATTCCCTTCAGATTGTGCTCTCTCGCGCCGATCACCCGCAGGAATTCGCCGTTTCCGGGACGTCGCTGTGCAGGAACCGGTATCGACATTCTGCCGGACAGATACGCACCGGTCAGGGAATCCTTGTTAGCCATCACCTGTTTGGGCGTTCCTGCCGCAACCACCCTACCGCCGTGAATCCCGGCGCCGGGTCCGATGTCTACAATATAATCAGAGGCAAGCATGGTTTCTTCATCATGCTCCACCACAATCACCGTATTCCCCAGATCGCGCAGATTTTTCAGCGTTGCAATCAGCTTACCGTTATCCCGCTGATGCAAGCCGATACTGGGTTCATCCAGAATATACAAAACGCCGACAAGTGATGAGCCGATCTGCGTGGCAAGCCGGATTCGCTGTGCTTCCCCGCCCGAAAGTGTCCCCGCTTTACGTGCCAGCGTCAGATAATCAAGACCGACGCTGACAAGGAAGCCCAAGCGCGAGCGAATCTCCTTTAAGATTTCCCGCGCGATCATCTGTTCATTCTCCGTCAGCTCCAATCCGTTCACAAAAGTGAGCGCATCCCGCACGGAAAGATTACAGAGCGTATCGATGTTGATTCCGCCAACCGTCACCGCAAGAGGCGCCGCCGAAAGGCGTTTCCCGCCGCAGTCGGGACAGAGGGCATCCTCCACAAACTGCTGGTAATACTCCACAGAAAAGCCCTGTGCAATGCGTTGTTCAATGATCGGCACAATGCCGTCAAAGCGTGCGTTTTGCTCATGTGCTTCACCGCCGAAATAACGAACAACCGGATATTTTTTCTCGCCGGTTCCGTACAGAAGCGCATGATACGCCTCTTTGGAAAAATCACGAACCGGTGTGTCCAGGTCAAATCCGTAATCCTTTCCCACCGCCAGCAAAAGCGGTCCCGTCCAGCTGACCTCCTCCATTGTCTTGAATCCGTTAACGGCAATCGCCCCGTCACGCAGCGTTTTACTCTTATCCGGAATCAGGCGTGAAACGGCAATCTGCTGCAAAACACCCAACCCGGCGCAACGCGGGCACGCTCCTGCGGGATTGTTGAATGAAAACATCCGCGGCTCCAGCTCGCCAAAGGAAACCCCGTGTTCCTCGCAGGCGTAGGTTTGGGAAAAACGCAGCTCCTCTTCCGCTTCCCCGTCGCGCGGGACGGTGACAATCAATAGATGACCGTCAGCCGCCTTCAGGGCATTTTCCACGGAATCGGACAGACGGGAACGGATATCTTCCTTCATCACCAACCGGTCCACCACAATTTCAATATTGTGCTTTTTATTCTTCTCCAGTTCAATTCTTTCGGAAAGATCATACATATTGCCGTCCACCCGCACCCGGACGTATCCGCTGCGTTTGGCATCGTTCAGCACCTTCTCGTGCATGCCCTTCTGCGCACGCACCACGGGTGAAAGCACCAAAAAGCGCGTTCCAACAGGCAATTTCAGAATCCGGTCAATAATCTGATCCGTCGTTTGCTGACGTATCTCCTTGCCGCAGACCGGACAATGCGGGATACCGATGCGCGCATAAAGCAGCCGCAGGTAATCGTAAATCTCCGTCACCGTTCCCACCGTGGAGCGGGGATTGCGCGACGTTGTCTTCTGGTCAATGGAAATCGCCGGCGAAAGTCCTTCAATGGAATCGATGTCCGGCTTGTCCATCTGCCCCAAAAACATCCGGGCATAGGAGGAAAGCGATTCCACAAAACGTCTGTGCCCTTCCGCATACAGAGTATCAAACGCCAACGACGATTTACCGGACCCAGAGAGTCCGGTAAACACGACCAACCGATCGCGCGGAATGGTCAGATCAATATTTTTCAGGTTGTGCACTCTCGCACCCTTTATTACAATGGATTGTGCCATAATTCTCCTTTGACTTTATTCTTCCCGTTTTCCGTTTTTCCGTTCACTGCCGTTACCCTGTGTCATTCCGGTATTTCCGGTGAGCTGCTCACGGTCAATCAAACGCTTGAGGGATCCGTACTTGTGCGGCAGAATCATGCAAAGCGCATCGGTCAGCGCCACAAACGCAAAGGCAAGCAAAAACAAGCCGACAGGCAGATCTCCCGTTCCCATCGGCGATTTCCCACTGACCGCGCTTCCGTAGTACATCCACCCTGCCAACTGCTTGGAAGCGCCGGCAACAAAGCGATGGAAGCCGAGCAAAAACGAAAGCGCCAGTTGAACAGCCGTTGCGATCAGGGTCTGGGGCAAAAGCAAGGAAAAGCGATAATTGACATAGTGATACCCTTCCCGGAAAGACAGGACAAACAGGACGGCAAGTCCCAAAATCCATGTCAAAATCACCCGTGTAATCAGTGCCGGCGCACCGTCCATATTGACAACAGATACCAGCATTTTCATCAGCAGATCGGTACATACGCAGGAGGCAACCATTGCCGTGGCAATATAAACCAGCCGAACGAGCACACCGACCGCCAAATCCGAAGTTTTTTCTTTCATCATCCGATCTCCTTACGCAAGATCAATCACATCCGGATTTTCCTGCATCAGCCTGTCCACAAGCTCTCCGGACACACGCCGAATCTGCGCCGCGCAGTAAGCAAGCACGATAATTTCCAGCGCATTGTGCAGCCGTAATGTAGCGCCCTCGATTTTCTCCTTGTAATCTGCCGTAACCTCGCGGATAATCGCACGGAGTTTCCCCTCGTCCGCAATCTCCGCATGATTCAGTTTCTCAATCGTCCGGCAGATATAATCATACAGATCCGCATCCGGAATGATGTCGTCACTCCGATCCACCACGCTTCCGTTGATGTAGCGCACCAGAAATGCAATCCTGTCCAACTGCATGCAGGAACGGAGCATATTGATGATCAGAATGTGTGCCACCTGGTCAATATTGTACTTGCGCAATTTTGCATTTGCAACCCACCCGCGCTGCGTCCAATTCTGAAGCGTCGAGCCGTCAATTCCGGAAACCTCGCGAATCTGCGTCAGCATAACGCCGTCGCTGACAAAGAACACCTTCCGCAGAAATTCCTTTCCCGTTGCATTATCCACATCCGCTTTGCGCAGCTTTGTACCCGGCACCATCGGGTCTTCAATCCGTAAAATCATTCCCTTGTTTCCTCCACGCGAAACCGCTTTTCATATATCGGTATTCTATCACAAAATCATCTGATTGTCAATACCTTTTTGCAAATCCTCCGCGCACCGCTCATATAATGGTACCGTGTCATGCAGACAGAAACGGAGGAAAATTCATGGAACTGATTGCTCTTTTGCTCGCGTTGGGTTCGCATGAATGTGCGCACTGGGTCGCGGCACATTTGTGCAACATTCCGGTCCGCGGGCTTTTCCCGGGCGCCGGCGGGTTACGGCTGCAGCTACATACCATTCCCTCTTACCGGCAGGAATGGATGATCTGTGCAGTCGGTCCGGCGTTCAATTTCCTGACCGCACTGGTGTTTCTTCCCCTTTCTCCGCACAGTGCATTCTGCACGCTGCTGGTACGTTATGCACTGCATATGGGAACCTGCAATCTTTTACCGATTGCCGGCTTTGACGGCGGGCGCATGCTTCACTGCACCATAGCATCTCTGTGCGGACTGCGTGCGGCGGATATCACGGCAACCGTCCTCTCCAGCGTCTGTCTGCTCCTTTTATGGTTTGTTTCCGTCTATATAGTTCTGCGCACAGCATCCGCGCTGAGCGCAATGCTGTTCTCGTTTTTGCTGTTTGTGCATATTTTTGTCGGGGATGCGCAAAAGGAATACGGCGGAAACCGGCGAAAACGCGAGAATGTGGGAGATTTTCGGCAGATAAGTTGAAAAGCCCCACATCATGCGCAGATAATTGGATAATCCTACGAAATTTACGGATTTTTTGAAAATACTATTGCAATCAGAAAGGTTTTCTGTTACAATGATAGACGTAATATTATGGTCGGTTTGCCGTGTGTGCAAAACGCATAAGAAATACTGTGATTCAAAAGGAGTATTTATGCGGAATGAACAGAACTGTACTGATCGAACTGCGGGGGATTTCAAAGTCATTTGACGGCGAAGTCATTCTCGAAAACCTTGATCTGGTGATCCATGACAAGGAGTTCATCACACTACTCGGTCCTTCCGGCTGTGGAAAGACGACGACGCTGCGCATGATCGGAGGTTTTGAGACCCCCGATACCGGCGACGTCTTTTTTGACGGCAAGAGGATCAACGATGTCCCCCCTCACCTGCGTCAGGTGAACACCGTATTTCAGAAATACGCGCTGTTTCCCAACCTGAACGTCTTTGACAATGTCGCCTTCGGTCTGCGCCTGAAACGTGTGCCGACAGAGGTTGACGGAAAGATCCGGCAAAAAAAGATTCCCAAAGAAGAAATCACACGCCGTGTAACCGAAATGTTGGCAATGGTCAACCTGTCCGGGTTTGAAAAGCGACGTGTCGGCACCCTCTCCGGCGGACAGCAGCAGCGTGTGGCAATCGCCCGTGCGCTGATTGCAAAGCCCCGCATCGTTTTTGCAGACGAGCCTACCGGAAATCTGGATACGCGGACGGGTGAGGATACGATGCGGCTGCTGATGGAATGTGCTGCGGAGTTCGGGCAAACGCTTATCGTTGTCACGCATAACCCGGAAATTGCGCAGAAGGCGCAGCAGATCATTCGGATCGAGGATGGACAAATTCTGAGCAACATTTGATCGATTTGATTGTAGGGTCTCTCCTTTGCATAATGATTTTCTGACAACTATCATTTTACAGGAGCCCTAGTGGCTTGTCTATTACTGATTCAATTTTGCGAACTCAATTATACGCTATCATGGGTAAAGTCTAACCACCGTTTTATTGAGCACTTACGATAAAACAGATTTGAATGTACATGCCCATTCAAAAAAGAATGCGCTCCCCAAAAGTGTACAGCATGCAAACAACAGATTTGCTGAACAATCAAAATGACGCATTCACTTCGATATTTGGTGAGCGGCTTCACCTCCGTCCAACTTCATAGCGAAAAGTATCAACCATGTAAAAAAGATTTTTGAATAACGCCGATGGATTATGAGTGCCCCTCAAAATCCATCGGCTTCTTTTTCATTACAATAAAACCCTTGATTATAACAAAAATGTTGATTTATTGAAAAAGTATTATATCATATGAACAAATCAAAATGTTCAGCTCCGCTATAATTTTGATTTTGAACGGTCAGACATGATGCTTAAAGCATTTTGAACCCATTAGGAAAGGACGCTCGACGGTATGAAAAAAGTTGTTGTTGTTCAAAGCGCTATTATTGCGGTGCTATTATTGCTTTCTGGAGTTTTGGTGATTGCACAGGCAAATGGAATAAGCTTGTCATCCATATTAAATGATTCGAACGTATCATATATTGAATTCGGAGATGAGTTCTCCGGATTTGATTTATGGGATCATGAAGGTAAAGCCGTGACTAAGATTTCCAAAGGCAAGAAGTACACAGTTACCTTTTATCTCTCCAGTTCCTGTTCAAGCTGTCTTGACAGTATTTCTGATTTTGAGAGGTTTGCAGCTACCTTTGGTGACCAGATTGATTATGCGATTATTTGGTCACCAAAGGTAGCAGA
>ERZ1106976.2537-NODE-2537-length-16114-cov-4.495921_pt1 | contig 16114 bp, 16 predicted proteins | sample MGYA00403687_ERZ1106976 | MGnify/ENA primary metagenome ERZ1106976 (study PRJEB35170, sample SAMEA104062446) | human gut metagenome | biome: human gut; feature: human-associated habitat; material: faeces | place: Denmark | collected 2013-02-22 ... | reverse complement strand
ATATATTTGATAATAAAAATAGAAATAATATATTATTCCCTAAAATTAAAAAGAATAAGTGATTATTCCGAGACTTTTGAGCCACTTGCATGGTGAATGGTGGGATTGTAAATTATTTTTGAATTACAAGACTGTGGATAGAGCAGATGAGGAATCGGTGATAAATAAGGTGTCGGCATATGCTCGGGCTGAATCACCGGGTCACGACGGTTTGTCGCTGATCTTGGATGTGAAGCAACACGAGAACCATGAAAAAATACTTCCACGGTATCCTTAGTCAGGCGGATGTCTACCTGTTCACCGATCAAATCAAATGGAACGGAATATTTGTTTTTTCCGTCAGTTATGAGATAATCAAGTGGAACCTTGGCAGTGGATCAGACTGCAGGCTCAAAAGGGGTTAAAGGGAGCGGCTTCATGAATGATTGTTCTTCTTCTTTGTAAGCAGAATAGCGGCATCCCTCCCTTTTCTTAAAAGGAGTTTTATTAAGCTCATCGAGCTTTTCTTTTACCGCTGATTTTACTTCTTCCAAGGAGAAGAACTTTCGGTTCCGAAGGGCTGCAATAATCCATGTGGTAGCAAACTTAACAGTTCCTTCAGCAAGACTTTTGTCTTGTGGAGCACGAACTCTGGCAGGAACGATTGCTGTTTCATAGTATTCAGCCATCTCAGCATAACTTTTATTGAGAATTGTCTCATACCTTGTGTTCTTAGAAACACCTGTTTTGAGATTGTCCGGAATTAAAAGCCTGGTAACTCCACCAAAGTATTGATAAGCATGTGAATATTCTTGCGTCAAGAAACCATGATTCCGGCGTAGCGGAAACCAACATTCCGGACACGGAAACCACCTTTGATTGGCTTGATTACCCTTAACAAGAAATAGAGGCAATGTCAAGCCCAGAGCCGCTTTGCGGGGCGTTAGCCGGCTTTACATTGATGAGATTTCTTGTATTCTATATACTTGCCAATTGGTTTCCCAAACACCGGACAGCAAGGACATCCAAGCTGGAATATTCAGCATGTACATGACAAAGGAGCCAGTTGGTTGTTTTCATATCGTCGCAAGCTTCTACATATGCATAGCAACTGCAAGGCAGAACTGCGGCGAACAAATAAGTATCAGCAGCTTCGCCAGTTACACGATCGTAATAAGGAATGGTTGTACCAGCCCAATCAACCTGCATAGCATCTCCAGGTTTATGTGTGATACGCATAGTTGCTTTTGTGAGCCTTGCCCATTTGCGATATTTGTCACAAAACTGCGTGTACATGTATGGCGTCAGCTTAGATGCATAGCAATCAGAGCAGTATTCCGTCCATAATAGAGTGAGATTTACACCCGGCTTTGCTAATTCTTTATGTATGTAGCTGTAATCAGGCTCCTTTCTGGGATTGACTGCTTCTAACTTATTAGGATAAAGCAGTGCATACACCTTTTCATTGGTCAGTTGGTCATTCAACGGCCAACATAAGTTATTTTCAGCGGCCAGTTTTATGACCTCGCTGATTGTGTTACGTGAGCTATGCACGCTTGCAGCGATTTGACGCTGCGTGTACTTAAGGCTGTTAAGTCTTAAGATTTCTCGATAATCAATTATCGAACCTCCTATATGAATAGTCACACGTATCGTGTGCCAACTTCATTATAGGATAAATTTATATGAATGGTTCACCTTCCGTGAAGGCGGCTCTATTCATCCGTAATGGTGGCTCTGAATCCCCGTGCAAATGGTTCTATGTCACCGGAATATACAAAAGGAGTAAAATAGATTGATAAGTAAAGCTTGGAAAAAATTATTCGGTAGGAAAGAATCAGAAAAAGAATATAGATTAAATCGAGGAATGAAGGTAGGAAAGAACTGTTGTATTTATTCTTGGGATACAATTGATGGAGGATATCCATGGCTTATAAACATAGGTGATAATGTTACAATATCATCAAACGTGACAATTTTAACACATGATGCAAGCCCTAATGTAGTTGGGTGTGGGACAAAACTTGGAAAAGTAACAATAGGTAATAATGTCTTTGTTGGAATGGGAACAATTGTATTATGTAATGTTCATATAGGAAATAATGTAGTTATAGGAGCAGGAAGTGTAGTTACACATGATTTACCTAGTAATGGGGTGTATGCAGGAGCTCCAGCAAAATATATAGGCAGTATAGAGAATTATAAAGAAAAAAATCAAAAGTTAAGAGAAAAACGACCAATGTTCGACTCAATTCGTCCATGGTATGATTGGAAGAATGCTACTGAAGAGGAAAAACAAAAAATGGCTACGGCATTAGAAAATGGAGTGGGATTTATTTAAGCTGAAAAAGACTGTAAGCATTGTATAGCAAAATGGAACTTGTAATCATATATGCAATTAAATGAATATCCTTGTGTGGCAGAGCCGCCCGTCCGGTGTGGCGTGAGCCGCTTTAAAGGGAGAATTGCGCTCGTAGTGATTTATCTAAGCCATACACTTCTCGCATGGAGCTGTCATGTTCTCAGCATCAATGCTTGTGATGTTGATCTGATAACTATCGTGTGCAATACGGTCAATGATTGCATCAGCCAGAGTACTTGTTTCTCCTCCAAGCTGATCATACCATTCTTCAAATACATATAATTTTCTATGTCTAAGCAAAGCGAAAGAAAGGTACAAAAAGATGAAAAACAAACCACACAAATTATTCATTTCACACAGCAGCAAAGATGCAGAATATATGAAAGCATTTGTAGATCTGCTTGTAACAATAGGAGTGCATAAGAATCAAATAACTTGTACTTCCGTTCCGCAATGTAATATTCCGGTTTTCGGATAATTATTATTCCAGCGTAGCAACATTAAATGAAATGGGTGCAGCTTGGGTAATGAGGTGTAAATGGACAGGATTATTATTGCCAGGTTTTATATTTGACAAATTAGCCGGATGTATTGATAAAAATCAGATCTGTATTAAATTAGATGATCCGGATATTATCACATTGAAACAGAGACTTAGACAATTTAGAGATGATATTATTAAGGAGTTTGGTCTTGAATCAATAAATGAAGATGAATGGGAAGAAAAAAGAGACGAATTTTTAGATAAGATAAAGATTATTGCGCAGAAAAAGAATATTGAAATTACCTCGTCCGAGTCTGTAAATGAATCAAATAAAACGAAGGTAAAAACAAGATTTGATGCGCCTGTATCTCAGAGACAAGAGATTGATCTGTTGAAGGATTATACTCCATTTTCCAAGGTAAAACCAATTATCTCCTGTGGTGATGAAAAGGTCGCAAAGATAAAAACATTTGCAGATTGCTTTGACATGGATGTTGATATCAGCAATGTAACTAAGAGGGATATGGGAGAATTTGCGATGGCATTGATGGAATATATTCCTTGTGATAACTGGACTGGCTTCTTTGACGCCGGATATGCCATAGAATTTGACACAGCTGCGACAGGAGCTATAAAGAAAGTTCAGTTGGAAATAAAAAATGATACTGGTGTGAAAATAATAGATGAAGAGAATGATGTAAGTAACGGTGGAGGACATTTTAAATATAGATTCCGGGATAAAGTAAGAAATGGAGAAGCTTTGGAGAAGATCAAAGAAGTTTGTTTTACGGTATTCTTTGCAGAATCGTACATAGATGGAGAAAAAGGTAGATTGAGCATAAGGAATTTGAAGGTGACACCTGCATAAGAATAGTGTTTATACTGAATTGCAGTATAGCAACAGGGAAAATAAATTCTTTGTAAAGGAATTATAATGTATATCAACAAATTTAATAAAATAAACTATTTATTCATTGCTTTTGAGAACGATCCATGTTAAAGTAAAAATATCTAAAGAGTTATATAATAAAGATGCGAGATGATATTAATGAAAAAGTATCCGGAATGTTTTCCAGAAAATTTTGAAACAGATATATTACCGAAGGACGCTAAAAAAGAGAATAAATCTGTATATAGAGTTATAAAATTTGGAACAATTGATAGGAATGGATTTATAGGAACATATGAAGAAATACAAAGGGGATTAATTCCACCTAAGAAGAGAATGAACCTAGATGATCCAGGACTATATTCTACTTCTTGCAACATGAAATATTCAGAAGCAGAATATGCATTGAATATGTTTATGAGGCATTATCCCAAACCATTTATTGCAAAAGGTGAAACGGAAGGTTCTTGTGGACCATGTCAGTTAACTTCAGAAAGAGAAAAAAGAAGTGATACACATGTTGATTGGTGGATATATGAAGATACAGAGCCACAAATATATTTTTCGGAGGTGAGTAATAGTGAGTGATATATATTTTGATAAAGTCATACAAATAGGAAGATTATATCTGGATTACATTTTTTATGAATTTGAATCGGAACCAATTCTTTTTTCATGTGTGGATGATGAGAAAAAGTTATATCTTTGCCTTTGCTCAGAAATCCGTTATGGACAAAAATGGGTTATTACAGAATGCGAATTAAGCACATTAAAGGCACTTATAGATGAGAAGATGGATATTGCATCTGCATTTTTATTAAAGAATGAAATAATTATCATAGATATGGATTTGCAGGGAAAAGAAAGCAGTTATGTAATAAAAAGTGAAGAAATAGATAGATTGAATTTGCCTAAAGAAGGAATGTACATTAAAGATAATAAAGAAAGTGCGAGAAATTACTTGTGGAGTAAGGAATGTAGAAGATTACTTGAAAAAATAGAAGTAGAAATTGATATGACTCAAGAACTGAATGATGTAATAAAATCATATACATCAATCATAAATAATAAAATAGATGTGATATATGAGAACATAGGAATATATACAGCCTTTTTGAGTAATGTAATAAACAAGCAAGTGGATGAATTAGGTGGGACTTTAGAACAATCTGCGGTGATTGAACAAGAATATTCAATTGAAACAAAGGAAAAATATGTTGAGGTCATAGATAGCGTTGAGTTATCTAATGATGATGATGGATTTTTACAAGCAGCGTAATCAAATGAAATGAGGAAAGAATAAAATGAAGCCAAGTAAATTCCAATTTTTAAACCCATATCTAGTAGAAGTGAATTTTGTAACTAATCCGGATTTTATAAGTGGAAAAAATGACGATGATGTTGAGATGCAGAATGTCTTTAATGTGCAGGTGAGAAAAAGTAAGAATGAAAATCGTGCAAATGTTGAACTGACGTTAGAAACAAATGCAGAAAATGATCAGGCACCTTTCAAATTAAAGATAAAAGTAGCGTCTGATTTTAAATGGGAAGATTTAAGTGATGAAAGAGTTGAATCTATGCTCAAGATGAACGCGCCGGCCTTATTATTAGGATATATGAGGCCTATAGTGGCAGGTCTTACTAATTCTTCAAATTTTGCGACTTATAATTTACCATTTATTAATTTTAAAGAATAGCAGAAATATTATTTAGCAGTTATTTAAAGCGCAGGCAAAATGGCATACGCCATTTCCCTGCGCTTTTATTATCCTTATAGCCGAATAATCAAAATATTATCTGTTCTTACGTCTCTTACTAATAATAGTATAGATGCATCCTGCAGCGATCATAAGTGAAAGAACCAATGAAACTGTATAAAGAATCATGTGATTGTTATCACCGGTTTTTACCTTGCCGTTTGTAGACTTCTTATTTGCATGATTAGCATTAGTAGTCTTTGGAGATGCTGTAGTAGTTGCTCCGTTCTGACCATTGGATGTGTTGTTACCTGTAGAACCAGAGGTTGTACCATTGTTAGTTCCGGAAGGATCTGTTGTTCCAGGTGTGCTCGGTTTATCAGTATCTGGCTTGTCAGTACCTGGTTTATCAGTATCCGGTTTGTCCGTGCCTGGTTTATCCGTACCTGGCTTATCCGTACCTGGTTTATCCGGTGTCGGATTTTCTGATCCGTCGGTCACTCTCCAGAGCTGTGTTCCCCAGAACGGGTTAGCCATACCGAGGAAGAGTCCGTTGTCTGTCGGAATAAATGCACGTCCGCCGTGGTTATAGATATCGCCGAAACCATTGCGGGTGAGTGTTGTAAAGTTTACTCCGTCGGAAGAGATCAGTACGTCGCATCCTTTTTCCTGTGTGTGGATGATGTTGCTGCATCCAAGGTAATATACGAAATGATGGAATGCAGTGTTGAAGACGTTGTTCTCAATCTTCTGTGCAAGATCTGGGTTCAGGCGGTTAAGGATTGGTTTTACATAGTTGTTGTAATTATTTACCATATCCATATATACATCGACGATGTCAGATGGTTTATTTCTCTGTGTGTAAGCAGCTGTCTGAGAATCGTCAGAAGAAAGTGTCTCGATTTCATCCAGCTGATCTAACATTTGGTCGATGGCATCTGCTTCTGTGTCTGTAAGTTCTGCATTTGTGTTGTCTGTTACAACTGCTTCCTGGTCTTTTGCGGCTTCTGTAGCTGCCTGATCAGCAGTATTGTCGGCTTCTGTATTCTCCTGAATATTTTCCTGAGTATCTTCTGCGGTATCTTCTGTGGCGGCCTCTTCTGTTGTGCCTTCTTCTGCGGTCAGTGCTGCGCCGGAAGGAGTTTTCTTAAGGCTCTGAAGAAGTTCTTTGACATAAGTCATCTTCTGTGAGAATTCTTCAGGTGTCATTTCCAGAAGACTTCCGTCGGTCAGCTGTGTGAATCCGGATGCGAGTGTTGCGATATCGAATGTTCCGATCAGGAGCTTTCCGTGGTATTCAGAGAATCTCCACAGATACTGTGTGGAAGCTGCTCCGAATCCGTCGTCGTTGATGAGTTCGATATTTTCATTCTTGTCCATGCGGTTCAGGCATGCTGGGTTCTTCAGATCTTCATAGAGAGACTGGAAATTTGAAAAAAATTAAATTTTTTTGAAAAAAACGCGACAGGTTTTTAAAAGTTATGTGTATTAATATATAGAGGGAGACAAAAAGAAGAATTTATATAGATTGGAGCAATCGAAAAAGACTATGTCGAGATTGCATGTGAACTGTGGTTACAGCCCCGCACCCCATCATTTACATACGCAGGAAATACTCAAAGAAATGAAAAAATCCGATGAATATAAATAATAGAGTATTGATAAATATTGATATGTGTGCATTGATAAACGTACTGTAAATTTTTGGGAGTTGCGGGATACTGTAAATCGCCGGAGGATTTGGATATCGTCCACCGGTGTTATAATTCCGGGGCTTTATGTGTAGGGCCCCGGAATTAGCTATATATAGAGAGATTATGAAAGAGAAGATGAGATATGACGATACGGCAATTTATTAAGAAATTATTTGTAACGATTATAATGATTGGGATTGTACTGGCGGCGGTATTGAAGGTTGGTTATATATTGATCTGTAAGGTTATTGTGGTGATTATATTTGTAGTACTTGCGATTCGGTACTGGGTCGGTGAGGATATCAGGAAAGCGGAAGAAGAGAAAAGGGGAACCTGGTTATTCACGCTTGGATTTATCGGGCTGACTGTGCTGACAATGCTTGCGGCCAATATCCCGGGACAGGTGCAGCGGGATCAGTACCTGTACCTTACGAAAGAGCATACGGAACAGCTGGAGAAGGTGCTTTTAAGAGAGGCGACTGCGGATAGTGAAAGGTGCATACAGTGGTATGAAAAGCAGATGCTGGGCATCAGGAATAATAAGGCACTTGGGAATCCGGCTATGCAGACGGAGGATGAAAGACGGTATAAGAACCGCATCGATGGAAAAGAAGTGTACCGGGATCCGGATACATGTACTCTACGTGTGAAAGAGCTTAAAGATGGCAGTACGAAAGACAGTGTACTGATCAATGGATCGGTGGGAGAGATCATAGCGATGCGGGAGCGGATTTTCTATATTGATATGGAAGATCATAATGTTCTGAAATCTGTAACCTATGACGGAAGGAAGAGAAAGACCTGGACGAAGGATCCGGTAAAGCAATTTGCCGTAATCGGTGAATATGTGATCTGCTGTACGGAGGATGAGAAGCTTATCCGTTGTGATATGTCGACGGGCAAGAAAAAGGAACTGGCGGATCATATTCAGTACTTTTTTGCCGGCGTGAAGCTGTATGCGCAGAAGGGGTCGAAGATCGTGTCGGTCAGCTATGACGGCAAAGAAATCAGGGTATTTAAGAAAGATGTGGTTATGATGGATAAGAAGGAAGACAAGATATATTATAGGAGAATGGACAGGAAGAAAGAGCAGATGTATGTGTGTGATGTGGATGGAGGGATGGAGAAGATGGTTGGAAGCCGAGATTAATTGTCTTTAATTTATATATCCGTGTTCTAATATATCTTATGCAAGAATATATTTAGAATAAGCTTGAAATTTATCGTAAAAGGGGTATATAATAAATGAAGAGAGATTACTTCGCAAAAAGCGAACAAATATACAAAGGAGGACGAGCTATGATTATCATGGATATTAAAGTTGACAACATATATGCATTTAAAGATTTTCATATAAATATGTCATATCCAAAGAAAATAGTGAATTCGACTATAGAAAATGAATTTCTGGAAGAGAGGACAAATTTTCGGTACAAAAAAGTTAATATCATTATGGGTACAAATGCAACAGGAAAAACAACTATGGGTAAGTTGTTAATGTTGTTTACTAATTATTTGAATGATGGAGGATATAAGCGGTTTACTAATAGAATTGCAGATGTAAAAAAAGCAGCAAAATTGCAGATCGATTTTGTGACAAACGAAAATTTATTATATAGATTTGAGATGAATGTCGGTCCGAAGACCCAAAAAAGTTATACAGAAGAAGATGTAGATATTAAGATTTTCTATACACCAATAGAGACAAGAGACAGTTATGAAACATGTGCGTCAAGATTGGATATGTATGAGTGTGAAGAAACGACATATGAAAAAGTAAATACAAACGGATGGAAATTTTCATATCCGATAGATTCGTCAGGGGACAAGGTTTATAGTACGATAGAAGAGAATAGTAAATATATATACATATTACAGCAGATTTTAAAAACACTTGATTCTTCGGTGGAGGAAGTAGTAAAAGTTTCTGAAGTAGAGAATACATATGTAATAAAATGGAAAAATTGTTCAGCAATTATTAAGGATGGAAAAATCGCTAATGGTGAGGTAATGTCTAGTGGAACTAAGGCAGGGCTTGAAATATCTTATATAATAACCTCTCTTTTATGTGATATGCATGATTTATATTATTGTGATGAATTATTCTCTTATGTGAATAGTGACATTGAAAAGGCCTGTTTGTCGATTATAATTGAAAAACTCTCGGGGAGAAAGCAATTGTTTTTCACAACACACAACTCAGACATATTAGATATGCAGCTGCCAAAGCATTCATTTACATTTCTGAAAAAAGATGTAAATAACGAAGATGATTCAATCAAATGTATTGCGGCATCTCAGTATTTAAAAAGAAGCACGGACTCGTTAAAGCATGCGGTGGAAAATGATCTGTTTTGTACAGCGCCTGAATTACATAGGCTATTTGAAATTGCTGATTTGTAATTAGGAGGGATGCAAATGAGAAAAAGCGGTATTTATCAATATTATGTAGAGGGTGAAGATGAGAGAAGTCTGCTTAACACATTGAAGTTGGATCTGCGTTGTATTGAGAGTGGAAATTTTCTGAAAAGACAAAAAGGAATAAAAGAAGTAATTTGCATTCCGCAAGTAAGAAATTTGGAAGATGAACTAGTGCGGGCCTGTAATATAAAAAATATTGTGGATTTGACTAAGAGTCTTACAAAAGCAGATTATAAAAGGGATTTAATTAATTGTAGTAATTTAAGTGACAGATTAAAAAAATGTAAATTTGATATAACAAAAATATGGGCAGAAATTCCAAAAAACAATTTTAAAAAATATGGAAATGATTCCGAAAAAATAAAAATCAAGTCAAAGAAATAGTTATAGGAAAAGAAGCGCTACTTCCAGCAGTGTCATTCTTGTGTAAATGACATTACCGGAAGTGGCGCTCCTTTTTGTTGGACTGTATGATTAATGTAACGTGGGAATATGAAATTTGTGGTGGGGATGGGATTAAATATATGTTAGATTGTGGTTAAATGGCGTTGCAATTTGGAATACTATCACGTAACATTGAAGAATAAGAAGAAAGCATTAAATGAAGGAAGATAAAAACAGGAGCAACATATGCAACACACACAGCAATTATTTTTAGAGGCATTAAAAGCCGCATTAAAAAATGAACAGGTAGAATGGAATAACAAGTTGGAAGCGCAGGAATGGATGGACCTGTTCCGCATGGCGGAAGTGCACCAGATCCTTCCGATGATCTATGAGGCCGTATACCGAAGCCCGGCCGCCGGGCAGGCGGATCCGCAGATCCTGGCTCCGGCAAAGGCGCAGATGGTGCGCACAGTGATCATGCAGACGCAGAAGACGGGAGAGTTCGAGCCGCTTTACAGATATCTGAGAGAGAGCGGAATCTGTCCGTTAGTGGTGAAAGGGATCGTGTGCAGGAACATTTATCCGAATCCGGATTATCGGATATCCGGAGATGAGGATCTACTGATCCGTCCGGAGGATTTTAGGAAATGCCACGATCTGTTGCGCGAATATGGAATGCAGACATCGGAGCAGGATATGGATGCGGAAGAACTGGAATCGGTTTACGAAGTACCATACGGGAAGAAAGGAAGCCTTATCTACATAGAGCTCCACAAAAGCTTATTCCCGCCGGAATCAGAGGCATACGGGGATCTGAACCGCTTTTTTGCAAATGTACATGAAGATGCGATTGATATCAGGATCGATGGAACGGATATCCGGACAATGGGATACACGGATCATCTGTTTTATCTGATCTGTCATTCGTTCAAGCATTTCCTGCACAGTGGATTCGGCATCCGGCAGGTGTGCGATATCATATTATTTGCCAATGAATACGGGGATGCGATTGACTGGGAGAAGGTTCTGAGACAGTGCCGCGAGATACATGCGGATCTTTTTGCTGCAGCATTATTTGCAATCGGTGAGAAATATCTGACGTTTGATCCGGAGAAGGCGCATTATCCGAAAGTATGGCAGGGGATCTGTGTGGATGAGACGGATATGCTGATGGATCTTCTGGACAGTGGTATCTATGGAAATGCGAATATGAGCCGGAAACACAGCAGTAATATGACGCTGGATGCGGTGGCAGCAGACAAGAATGGAAAGAAAGCCGGGAATACGGTCTTAAAGTCTTTGTTCCCATCGGCAAAAAAGCTCGAGGGGCGGTATCCGTATCTTAAGAAACATCCGATTCTTCTTCCGATTGCGTGGACAGACCGTATCTTAAAATACCGTAAAGAGACAGTGGCAGGAGGGGATAACGCTGCGGCAGATTCCGTGAAGATTGGAAATCAGAGAATTGAACTTATGAAGGAATATGGAATCATTAAAAAATGATAAAAAATGTTGATGACGTAACAGGTATGTATAGGATATAATATATACGTTATATGCATTGTATAAGTGCATTGATGTGAGAGAAATACAGAAAGGGAAAAGTATGAAAAGAAAGAAAAGTACACAATTGCTGGCAGTAGCGCTGACAGCAGCAATGCTGGCGCAGCCGGTAGGTGCACAGATGGTGTTCGCGGAAGGTAATGCGGATGTAGTGCAGCAGGAGCAGGCAGTAAGCCCGGCGGCAGAGACAACGGGAGCAGTTCTTAAGAGTGGAACGGCAGTAATTCCGGCGAATGCAGACCTGAATCAGGTGAAAGCGATCCTTGGTAAGACATTGGTTGAGAATGCGGATCAGGTGAATCTGAGTAGTCTGGAGTGGGAGTATGAGTGTAAAGCGACGAGCGGATTGTCGTCGAATACGGCATGGGGAAGTATTGAAGGATTTACAAGTTCCAAGAAGGTATGGGGTATTTTAACAACATATACCCATCCATCTCTGGCAGCAAATACTGATGGAACCTATAAGGTCCGTTTAAAAGGCACAACAACGGAAGTAACTCTGACAAAGACGCAGAAATTAACTTCAGCTATATCAACAAAAGATAATACAAATGTAAACCTTGTATACAACGAGGACGGAAGCATCAATTATGACGCAGTACGTCAGAATATCTTCAATACAGTTGTAGAATCTACAACTCCGAAGCTGACGGTCAATGATGTAACGATTGAATATTATGCAACTGTAACAACAGTAGTAGGTGATAGAAAAGAATGGATGCCGTTAGAAGGTGGAACGAGTGGAACACTAATTCCTCTGAACTACCCGGCAATGGAAGAAGGAACCCAGAAGATTAAGATTTCTTATGCTGGAACGGATACATATTCCGGAGCAAGTGCAGAAGCAACGGTTAATATCGGTATCGGCAAAGAGCAGTCAGAGATCGCATTCAAAAAGAATCCGACGATCAAGCTTGTATATAACGATGATCTTACAGTAGATTATGCGGCAGTTAAAGAAGCGATCATGAATGATGTCATCGACGCTAAGAACAGCAGACCGGAAGGATTATCACTTGATAACCTGACAATCGAGTACTATGCAACAGCGACAACAGGAGCAGCAATGGGTTTTGGAAACGCATGGGCACCGATCGAAGGCGGCAAGATTAACGGTCTTACATATCCTGGAATTCCGGAAGGAACACAGAAGATCCGTGTTACATATGCAGGAGACAAAGAGAATGCTGCCGTAACAGCAGAGACAAATATCACGGTAATAGATCGTGAACAGTCAGCATTCAATCTGAATGAACCGGCAGAAGGAGCTGCTTCTTATGAAGTTCCGATGGCATTTAACGAGGATCAGACATATGATTATGATGCCACAGCCAAAGCAATCTACAATGCAGTTGTAGCATCTACAGTTCCGGAGAATCTGACAGCAGACGATGTAACAATCAGATACAACGCAGGAACAGATATGCTTAAGAACTGGCAGCCACTGAATACAACAGACTGGACAAGCACATTTACGAAATTCGGACCTGGCGAATGGACGATTCAGTTCTCTTGGGCAGGTAATAAAGAATACAAAGGTGCAACAACAGAGGTAAAGGTTAATGTAACAGACAACCGTCTTGCAAGTGCCATTGTATGCAAAGAAGGCGTATCGTTTACTTATAACATGGATGCAGCTGTAATGAAGCAGGCAATCTTTGACAACGTGATTGACTGGGAGAACAGTACACTTCCTGCAAAAGATACATTGACTGTGGATAACTTCACAATGGAATATTATGGAAGCAATACACTTGCCGGTGATATCGACGGCGGAATGAAACAGTGGGCACCGATCGAAGGTGGTACCGTAACATTTCTGACCTATGCACGGATGGGAGCAGGAGAGCAGAAGATCCGCATTACTTATAAAGGAAATGCGCAGTATCGCCCGTCAGCACAGACAGAAAGCACAGTAACGGTTAATAAAGCTAAGGTAAAAGTAAAAGTAAAATCAACCAGCATTTATGCAGATGCAACTCTGCCGGAAGACTTTGTAACAATGAATCCAGCAGATAAATTCGATGTATACACAGTATACGGTGGACTGACAAGCAATGCGAACCTGTCACTTTATCTGGATCTTCCGGACAAATATACGAACAGTGCGGTTCTGAAGTTGTTAGATCCGATTGTAGAGAAACTCTATGGAAAGACATTTACACAGATGATGAACGACGGAATGACAGTAGGAGAACTGAGACAACTGCTCAATACACAGGAACTGTTAGACCTTCTTGAGAAGCTTCATATTGACACAGGTACATTTGGACAGATTCTTACAATAATCAATAAGATGCCATCCGTTGCAGATTCTGTAAGAGTATCATTCGGTACACCGAACCATGCAGGTCTCTATACAGTAACAGCAGTTACAGATAGTAAGAACTACGAGACAGGTGTAGGCATCGGAACACTTCTTGTGAAGATGCGTTCTAAGGGCGTGAAGCTTAATTGGAATGAGAGATTCGTAAACGGAAAGATTACTGCAGAAGAAGCAAAGAATTTTGATTTCAAAGCAACACTTTCAGCAGACGGAGCTGTAACGATCGCACAGGATAATGTACACTATCTGTATTCAGGATTCACAAGCAAATGGAAGATCTATTCCAGCACAACAACTCCTCCGACAGAGCCGGGAAGTTATGTGATGACGGTAGTAACACTTGGTGGAGATTATCAGGCAGCACCGATCAAACGTGGATTCAAGATTACAAAATAAATTGCAAAATAATATTGTAAAGCGGCCCCTGGTTTTACCGGGGGCTTTTTGTATCGTAATCAAGAAACAATTAAGATATAATATATCTATGTGGTGGAAATGATACGAAAGCTAGATATTAAAATTAGATATTATATGAGATTAAGGGACGATAGAGATAAGGATTGACAAAGAATTTGTGCTCCGGGAAGGCCGAGAAGAAGGACTCCGGACAGGAATAAACTATGGAGAACTACAAAATCTAGTTAGAATGGTGCTCAAAAAAATGCGAAAAGACGTCTCATGTGAAATAACCGCGGAACTCTTCGAAGAACCGGTAGAAAAGATCCGAAAGATATATGAAGTAGCGGAGAAATATGCGCCGGAATATGATATTGAGTCAATTTGCCGAGAACTGGCAGCATAAAGCACTTTGGTTACACCGCAAGGGAATGTCCTTGTGCCTTACCGATGGATTTGGTATAGTATAAGGTGTTATTCTGTAAAGGAGGCTCGTGATGAAAGAGACAGGAGAATCCAGATTAACAAAGAATAAAACCGTTATATTACTTCTGATCATTCTTTTAATCCTGATATGGTTTGTCGGGGAGATTCTTATTTCTTATCATTGGATGAAAGTGAACCGGTATCCGGTGACGGTCCGGAATTTGCCATATACGGATACGGTTACAGATGCGGGATTCAAGATGGTGGTACTTTCTGATCTTCATGATCATGAATTCGGGAAAGACAATGAGCAGCTGATCCGGCGTGTAAAAGAACAGAATCCGGAGCTGATCATTCTGGATGGCGATATGCTGAATGAGGATTCGAAGAGTGACGAGGTGCCGGTCAGACTGGTAAAAGGTCTGGCAGAGATTGCGCCGGTGTATTATGCGCTTGGGAATCATGAACTGGATTATATCGGCACTGCAGAAGGGAAGAAGATGCAAAAGCACCCGGAGAATTCCGAATTGGTGAAGGATCTTACAGATGCCGGCGCATGTGTGCTGGAAGAAGGTTACCGGGACGTGGAGATCGGTGGATGTAAGGTGCGCATCGGTGGGATGTATGAATATGCATTTGCTCTGGATGGAGATAACAGTGCAGAGAATCTGACAGGTAATGTACGGGATTTTCTGGAGGAGTTTCAGAATACAGACCGGTACAAGATTATGTTGTGCCACAGACCGGATAGTTTTGTATTCGGTGATGCATCCGATTACTGGAAGATCGATCTTGTGATCAGCGGACATGATCATGGAGGACAGGTAGTCATTCCATTCAAGGGAGGACTATATGGTGGTGATCAGGGATGGTTCCCGCCATATGTGCATGGACTGTACCGGACAGGAAGGATCCGGCTGTTCGTGACGAGTGGATTAAGCAGTGAGAAACAGAAGCTCCCGAGATGGAATAACCGGCCGGAGATTGCGGTGCTTAACGTACACTGATCAGAGGGATGAAGAGGTAAAAAGATGGTTAGAAGGACAGTCGTTCCGGTGATGTGTCATCAAAGATTACTGCGGACAGTGTGTTGGACGGAGATCTTACATCAAATATCAAGTATTCACTGGAGAAGACGGTCAATACGCAGGCTGCGGGTGAGTATCCGATCGAGTTCAGGGTTATGGACCGCGGCGGGAATACAGTGTATCTGAAGACGCAGATCAGTATTTCCGATAAAAGTTATGCAGGGATTGATGTGAAATTAAAAGATTATCTGATCTACCTTTCTGTCGGAGATGCATTTGATCCAAATGCATACTTTGATTCGGCAGATAAAGAAGGCGAGCTTACGGTGCAGTCGAATGTAAATACTGCAAAGGCAGGATCCTAAAGAGTATAATAAGATAAAAAAGAACCCGACACGGCTGTCTGGTATGCTACCCTCATATAGGACAATGAAATATAAAAGTCCTATATGGGGGTATTTT
>ERZ1106976.2533-NODE-2533-length-16128-cov-4.293909_pt1 | contig 16128 bp, 10 predicted proteins | sample MGYA00403687_ERZ1106976 | MGnify/ENA primary metagenome ERZ1106976 (study PRJEB35170, sample SAMEA104062446) | human gut metagenome | biome: human gut; feature: human-associated habitat; material: faeces | place: Denmark | collected 2013-02-22 ... | reverse complement strand
TACGGCTCCGTCGGAAGGACGGGAGGCTCGCTGATGATGATATTGGGATTTTCGGTCATGTATGCCGCAACCTGCGGATAGCAGTCTATCACCGCGCAGAGAACATCATAAGCGTCGGCAGGAGAATTGCTCCGTACCGTGAGAAGCAGGAGATTGGAATCGGTGAAGGAGCGGGCGCTGATGCTGCCGTTGATATAGGGCTTTCCGAGGCGGTCCAGCATGAGGTCGCGCATAACGTCGGTGCCGATCAAATTCGGGAACGCCGCCGCAAGCTGCTGCGCCGCCGTATTGTCATAGATGGAGGTGTTTGAAACGATGTTGTCGGGATTATAGCCGAAGGTTACCTTTAAAAGGCTTTTTGATTCATAATAAGGGACGAATGCGCGTCTGGCTCTTACATAGGAAAAAGCGGAGAGCGCAAGCGCAAGGATGAGCACCGCGGGCCAGAGCTTTTTCAGAACTCTGACAATATTGAGAAGGTACTGATATAAATCAATACGGGAATCGTCTCTTTCTTCTGGCATATCGTTGATCCTTTCTCTGCTTTACTTTCTCACGTCAGAGCCGTAGCCGTAATAGCCGTAGCCGTATTTTTTGCGGTAGCCATAGCCGCTGGGAAGATAATCGTCGATATCTCTCATGTCGTTCAGTATGCAGCCGAGAAATTCGGCGTTTGCTTCACGGAGAATGTCGGCGGCGTCATTGATGTCGCAGGCGGGAGTATAGTCCTGTCTTACGACGAGAATCGAGGCGTCGGAGATATCGGCAAGCGCTTCGGCGTCGGGGCAGATTCCCATAGGAGGGGAATCTATGATGACATAATCCATGCGTCTGAGCTTTTGAAGCAGCTTCCGCATGGTTTCCCCGGTGATAAGCTCGGTGGATTTCGGATCGGATTTTATCGGGAAGAGCATATAAAGACCGAGCTTTTCATGGCGGCGGATACATTTGAACATGTTTTCGTTTGTGAACGGCTCGGCAAGGAGCTTATTCAGAGGAAGGGGAGCGTTGTATTTCCTGTCGAAGAGGAGATTGAGCGAGGGTTTTCTCAGGTCCGCGTCGAGGAGCGCCGTATTCCCGCCGCGCATGGAGAGGGCGGCGGCGATATTTCCCGCAACGGTGGATTTTCCCTCGTTTTCGCCCACTCCGGTGATAAGAAATATTTTTCTGCCGTTTGCGGTGGCTTCATGCTCGATTGCGGCGCAGATCGAGTTGATTTGCTCCGAGTATGCGAAGCTGGTGGTCGGTGAAAAAACCTGAAGCCCCTTGACGCTTTTTCTGAAAAAAGATTTCAGGGTTCGGTTTTTCTTTTCGTGGCGTATTACCACAAGAATGTGAGCGTCGAGAAGCCGGTGCGCGCCTTCTCTTGTCTGAACCGTTTCCTTCTTCATCCAAACCGCGCAAATGGCGAGAACGGCGGCGGCGGCTCCTCCGAGAGCGGAGAGTCTGCGTATCCTTGCGCGGTCAATGGTGTTGGAGGGATAAGAGGATACCGACGGATTCCGTATCAGTTGTACCACGGAGTTCGAGGAAAGAAAATCTCCGAGCGACGGAAAAACGGCGTTCATCGCTTTCAGCGAAAGAAAGGCGCTTTCGGGATTGGGTGCAACTGACTTTACTATGATGAAATTGCTGTTCTCAACCGCCGATACCGAAATGGTTCCGTCAAAGTCGGCGAGTCTGTCGGAGTAAGCGCATATTTTGTTCAGAATGATATCATTTCTTACAAGCTCCGACAGGATATTCCCGACCTCCTTGGCGGCGGAAGCGCTTGTGCCGGGATAATAGGAGGCTTTTTTGGTTGTTACCACATAAGTCATCGACGCGGTATATTCGGGCTGATAAAAATGCTCGGCGTACAGAGAGGCGCACATAGATACCGTCAGCGCCGCCGCGACGACCATCCACAGGTTGCGGAGCAGGGTTCTGAGCAGGCATACGGGAGAGATGTCGGAAAACCCGAAGGCTTTAGGGGTGGTTTTCATTTAATTCTCCTCCTTTTCGACGACGACCGTCAGAACGGCGAAGCCTCTTTTGCCGGAGGCGTCGGTATAGGAATAAGTGACGGTATAGGTTCCCTCTGAGGAGAGGTCGGCTGTATTGTCAATGGCAACCGCCGAGATTTCTGCCGGGGCTCCGGAGGAATCGTAAACTGCTTTTAAATAATCCGAGGGGATAAAGTCGGAGCCGATGTTCACATAGACAAGATACTGCTCCAGCTCGACGGTCGGGACAGCGGTGAGCGTATTGACGATCATAATGGGGAGCTTCAGAAGAGCGGTATCCCCCAGACTGTTTGTCACCTGAACCGTAATGCTGTAAAGTCCTTCCTCGTTTGCGGCAAGATTACGGGAAACAATCTTTATCGATCCGCTGATGTCTCCGTCGATCGCGTCCTCGGCGGAAAGCTTTCCGTTCAGCGTAATATCCTCACCGTTTGCAAAAATAAGCGGCTCGGAGAGGGAAAAGCGGGGACGGCGGTAATCGGTATATCTGACGCTGCGCGTAAAGACGCCGATATTCCGGTCACTGTCAAAGACGATGTAGGACACCTTTGCGGTGTTATTGGAGACTAATTTGGAAATGCCCGAAATCATGACCGATGAAGTCAGGTCGCCGTCCTGCTTGTCGGAGGCGTGTATGCCGGACAGAAGCGCCTCCTCTCCGTCCTTAACGCTTATTTCGATTATGGAGCTGTCTGCCGTGATAACAGGCGGCGTATCGTCCGCTAAAGCTTTTGACAGCGCCGAGACGGCATATACAGCGGATACCGTGATAAACAGCGCAAGTATCAGTATTCTCAGCTTGTTCATCTGAACCTCCGGATTGCATCTTTATTTTTTTTGTTTTTTTCGGTGATACCGTATAGCTGAAGCAGCTTTTGACGGGATTTTCCGATTGCAAGGCTTTGAGAAAGAGCCTGTCCCGACAATTTTGATTCCCTGCGGTATTTGGTCAGCCGGCTTGCCCACGCCGCGGGCAGGAGAAAGGGGTATTTTTTCAGGTAGGGATAGCGTCCGCGAAGCCTGGACAGCGGAGGGAAAAGCGTATGAAGCGCCGTATGGCCTTTCGTACCTGATTCGACGGCGCCGAGCGTGATGTTTCCGCTGTGATGTCTTGCCATGTCGTAAGCGCCGAAAACCGCTCCGGAGGTTATGTCGTCAAGAAGGGGACAGAGATCCGCGGACTCCGGGAAGTGATCGGCAGGGATACCCGCCGCCTCCGCGTCGAGCGCAAGGCGGTCTCGGAGAACAGCCAGCACGTCGGCATACCATTTTTCAGAGCCCAGCTCGGTCACCTCCCGCTTCACCTTTTGCCAATCGATGTCTTTTCCGAAGCGTCCGGCGAACAGCGATATATCGCAAAGCTGTCTGATGCCCACGCCGCTGTGAACAAAGTGCTTGAGCGCATGAAGAAACAGATAGAGGAGAAAAAGCGTCGGCTCCGGCATAAAGAATTCGGTTTCTGCAGCAGTAAAAGGGACGCAGGAATCGAACACGTCTTCAAAACAGCGGTTGAAGCAGGAAAAGTAGGGAGAATCGGTCGGGAAAAGAGAGGAATGAAGCTCAATGGAAAGCCCGGACAGCGGGGAGAAGCAGGTGATCTCCGGGCTGTCGGAGGAAATTTCGTATCCGTTTTCTGAGAGTACGGCAAGGCAGGCGTTAAGCTCGTCGGGGCGGAGGAGGAGATCCTCGTCTCCCGAAGGGCGCGCGTCGGGATTGCGCCAGAGAATACGGCAGGAAATTCCTTTTACGACAAGAGGCTTGATTCCGTTTGCGCGGAGAAGGCGGTATATAGCGGCAAAGTCCTCGCTTTTTTTGGACTGAACCGCCACGATGGCTCTTGCGTCGGTGAGAAAGCGGTTTTTAAGCGACGGATCGAGCGAAATAAATTCCGGCTTGTCATATACGGCGTCGCAGATGACGGCTTCCACCCGATGCCGGAACGACAGGATATAGAGCTGCCACCACTCGTCGGGATCGTTCGGCAGGCTCGGCAAAGGACCGCCCAGCGCATAGCCGAGGAGGGAGAGAAACAGACTGTCTTTTTCCGTGATAACCGCCGCCTTTCAGTGAATTTCCGGGATCAGCCTAAAAGCTCCCGAATAAAGGTTAAGAGAGTGATTTTGGAATATTCTTCGTTAAAGCCCGACAAATCGTAGAGCGCAAAGGCTATGAAGCACAGCGCACAGAGCAGCTTTACCAGAGACGCGGAGCGCTTGTCGAACAGGGTATCGATCATCCACGGCATGACGCATACCGTGCCGAGCTCAAAGTAGGCGGCGATACGGCCGAACATATTGGCGCCGCTTACCATTCCGGGAAGCATAAAGGCGACGCTGCATATGCTCATGTTGATCAGAATTTCCTGCGTATGCCCCATTTCGGGCTCAAGGCGCTTTCTGAAAACAAGAGAGGCGACCGGCACCACCGAATAGACCGCCACGCGGAAAATATTCATGCGGTTTCCGTCGAAGATTTCAAAATCGACGATGTCTTTACCGATTGAATCGGCGTACTCAAGCACCGAGGTGAGGGCGGATTCGAAATTCAGCATAATAAAAAGCGCAGCCGCAAGCAGCAGAAAGGATCTTGCGCGCCATGGCTTTGAAGCGAAAAGGGGCAGGATGAAAAAAAGGGCGGCATAGGTGTGTACAAGCGCCGCGACGGCGACGAGAAGGAAGAATTTCGGATACCGCCTGTCTCTCAGGGCGACGACGGCGGGGCAGAGAAGCGCCATGGCAAAGGACTGCTTGATTGCCGCCATCGTGAAAATATAAGTGCCGAGGGTAAGAAAAAGAAGAAGCGAAAGGGGAAAATTCTCCCTGTCGGTCATTTTGTGAAGGAAGGTCACCATAAGGGTGCAGGTTGCCGCGGCGAACAGCATGAGGAAAACGTGATAATTCGGCGTCAGGGTGCGGATGAGCGAGGTGATGAAGTAGAAAAGCGGATTGTGAAGCGGGTGAAGATTGGAGGAATCCGCAAGAAATTCGGACAGCTTCGGGGAAGCGTTAAAGATGACGATATAATTGGCAGTGTCGTTATAGCCGGTGCGCAGACCGGAGAAAAGCGTAAGAAGAATAATAATCAGAATTAAAAATAAATCCGTTCTTCCGCCCATACGGCTTTCGTCGGAATCGATGCGAAAAACAAATTTTTTCCGTGCAAAAGCGAAAAAAATGACCGCCAAGACCGTTAAGCTCAGGCTGACAAGACTGTTCAATAGCTTTACCCTTTCATACGGAAATCATATAGCCAACTGTAAAACGGTGTTTTTTCCCCGGAACCGCACGGCGGGATACGCGAGCTGATCGCCGCCGGAAAAAATCAAAGATTCCTGCCGCTCTCCGCGGCGCGCAGACTCGCTAAGGCAATATCACCGAGCTTACGGTTTGCACCTTGAGGCATATCTGCTTGCCCTTTTTCCGTCGTGCTTCACCAATTTCGTTGGTATAGGAGTTCTCTTGCCTCTTCCATTGGTATTGTCTGACAAAAATGCGGCTGCGCGTCCGTACCGTCAGAGCCCGACGGTTATTGCCTTAAAGGTGTTTTTTTCGTCGGCAGAGCCGCCGAGAAAAACGGATTTGTTATAAAGACTTGTACAATTAACTATACAGAAATAATATTGATAAAGATTATACCATAAGACGGCGAAAAAGTAAACAACGCCGCGAACGGTTTTGAGAATTTGTCAAAAAACACAGATTTTATGAAAAAATCATATAAAAAATTGTAATGAAATTTTTTGGAAGGTATTGATTAATTATAACTTATATGATAAAATTTAAAAAGATATTTATGTATAGTGAATAGGCGAGTTATGCTGTTTTGAAAAAAATCGGCATACCGTCTGTTTCGGAATGAAAGGAAGCTCTGAAAATTCACTGCTGAAATTCGACTCAGGCTGTTTTCCGTTATTCGTCACAGAAATTCTTGATAGCTGTATATTCTCTGCGGAATTTTTGTTTTGACTGACGAGAAAGCTCTTTGCCGTCTGCGGACATTGCATTTTCGGAGGTATCCTTAAGAAAACCGGCGGAATGCTGTCGGATCTGAAAGGAATGTTGGAAAATGAAGAAAAAATTGACAAGACGTTTGATGTCGTTTGTCCTGTCTGTTTTTATGATTGTTTCGGCTCTGCCCTCTCTCGGCGGATTCGGAACGGTTGTTTTTGCGGCGGATGGAGCCGGTATCAGCTCGGTTCCGGCGGTTCGCTCCGTGACGGCGGGAAGCGGAACCTTCACGCTTACGGCAGACGCGAGATTTTATATCGTGTCGGAAGACGATCCGACGGGAACCGATACGGCTGTCTATGTTCAGACGGCTTCCTCTGAATTTGCCGCAAAGGGAATTCCGTCGTCATCGGTATTGCCGATTGTGTACGGAGACGCTTCCGGGGCAAGAACGGGCGATATCGTGATTATTCCCCAAAGCTCTGCCGTTTCACAGGCGCAGGGATATATTCTGACGGTTACCTCTTCCTTTATACAGCTTAATGCAAAGGACGCCGCGGGCGTTCTCAACGGTTTGCATACCCTGCTTCAGAGCATGGTAAGCGGCGGAACCACGCTTTCCTGCTGCACCGTCAGCGATTGGCCCGATGTGGCGGAGCGCTCGGTATATCTTGACTGCGGACGGATTTATTTCGCTCCCGAAACGATAAAGGCTCTGATACGGACGCTTTCCTGGAACAAAATGAACGTTCTGTATCTTGATTTCTCGAATAACAATGCGACAAGATTTTTCCTTGACGAGATGAATGTCACCGTCGGCGGCACGGCCTATGATATCACAACGGCAAAGCCGTCGAACGGGTATCTGTCGCAGGCGGATATGGACGGTATTATAGAGGAAGCCGACCGGTACGGCGTTCAGATTATTCCTACCTTTAACAGCCCCGGACATATCGGCGGTCTGAAATCGGTCAATTCCTCCTTCTTTGCCTCGGCTACCGCTTCCGATTACGATTCCGCAACCGGCAAGGTGGCGCTCAATATATTGGAGTCCGACGCCTATACCTTCGGTCAGGAGGTTGTGAAGCTTTACGTTGACTACTTTGCCTCCAAGGGCTGCAAAAGCTTCAATATCGCCGCCGACGAGGTGACGGACGCTATCTCCGGTCTGAATTCTACCAACAGCACCTTTGTAAGCTATGTAAATGATCTGAATACCTACATTAAGTCAAAGGGCATGACCACCCGTATGTTCAACGACGGGCTCAAGAATGTGACCGACGGAATTTCAAAGGACATCGGTATCCTCTATTGGACAACAGAGGATGTAAACGCGCTTATCGAGGCGGGCTACAGCGTCATGAATATGAACTGCCATGCGGGGCTGTACTATTGCTATTGTCAGGGAATCAGCAGCGCCTATGTCTGGAACCAGGACGTTGATAAAATCTATGACGGCTGGAATCCCGGCGTCACCTCCTGCGAAGTCTATCATTGGAGTTCTTCTTCCTATTCCTATACTCCGAAGGAATGGATAAGCGATTACGCAGGCGAGGAAAAGCTCCTCGGCGCCGCTTTTGCGATCTGGACGGATTATGCGTTTAATCGCGGCAAGGACGGAACGACAATCTTTGCGGAAAACTATAAAAATATGATGCAAAAGATTTATACCGTTGCGGAGCGCTCCTGGAGCACCACGTGCACCGACAGCTATTCGACATGGAGCGGAACGCTCCTTGCCGCTCCGGCAGGGCTTACCCTTACCGGTAGTGTAGATACAACCGTTTTGCCGACTGCATCGTCGATAACCTCTGCCGGTTCCTCCGGCGGTTCCGAAACGACGCCCACGGAACAGACGCTGACCGATACGTCAACGGGAATTACGGTTACGCTGACTCCCTCCACCACGGCTGCTTCGATTGAATACGGCATCACAATCAGTATCAGCGTGCTGTATGAGGGAACAAAGGCTACCGTAACGCTTACGGTTGAGATTACCGAAAACGGAGAGCCTTTTACAAACGGGGCGGTTCTGAAAGTACCTTATGACACCTGGAACGAGTATCTTTCCTCCGATTTCCAAATTGCCAAGCTGCTCACCCTTACGGCTGACGTCGGCTCTGCGGAGGCGGACGCCGTCGAGGTGGAATTTGACAATGCAGGCGGAAATATTGTTCTGACGGTTCCGCATTTCTCCGACGTAAATCTTTATGCTACGGTTTCCGATGTAACCGATCCCGACGCCAAGGACACGAAGGAGATTATTCTCGACATCGGCGGCACAGAAACCGTTACGGTTGAAAATGTGAACTACGCCGAGGGCGGAAGCGATTATCACGGACCTTATGTATTGGATCCTGCCGGTGTGGCGGGTGTGACGGTTACCGGCAGCGACGCGGTTCCGGGAAGCTCCGTTACTGCATACTCTCCGGCGGACGTAACCTGTGATAATCTGATTAGCTCTAACAGAACTGCCTGGACAGCGGCAAGCGGCTATTACTATACGCCGGACGGCGAGAACTATTACCCTGTCTATGCGAAAAGAAGTAGATCTTGGGGTGGTGTATATACATATACTTGGGGCTATTCTGTTACCGATAGCGCAAATGACGTTGAGGAAATCGGTACTCAGGAAACGCGCAGAACAAGCACAGCTCCCGATATAACGGTTTATACCCAGACTACCGAGACAATACCCGCCAAGGATGCGTCAACGACCATCGTCTTTACCGGTCTTTCTGCCGGTACAGCGACCGTAACCGTCGGAAATACGGTATATACGGTCAAGGTAAGGCGCGCTCCTATCGACGTGACCTACAACTGCGTATGCGACGGCACGGTGATCGGAACGGGAACGGTAAAAGCGTATGACAATTTAAACGGCGGTTATACCTATACGATAACGGCGCCGTCGATCTCCGGATATACTTATTCCTCCGGCACTCTGACCGGAACGGTGACAGAAACAACAGCCGTTACGCTTACTTATGTGGTAAGGAATTTTGAAATCGCGGATTCGATTACACTTCCGATTTCGATTATAGATTACCGTTCCGACGGTCTGCTGTTTGACTATAGCTATTGGCAGGACAATTCTTACGCATACTCTTTGGTTCATTCTTATCAAAATCCTACGCACGGTAGTTATAACAGCGGTACCTCGTACGGAAGCTCCTTTGACGGAACAAATTACGGAACGCATATTGCCAATACCCGGCTTGAGATCGCGAACAGATTTTCCGGTGATATACTCGGTACATGGTCTTCCGGCAACTATCTGAACGGCGGCTGGATTCGGACCGGAATGGTGGAGCCGGTGCTGGGTGCAAACGGACTTCCCGTATATACAAGCGATACGGTATATGCGGTTGCCAATCTGCTGAGACAGGGAATCTATAATTCCGGTGCTCTGAACAGCGGTCGCAACGCCAATAAGGATTTCATCAATACCTTCCTGACGGACGGCGCGGCGAGAAGCGTTCTGGCTTCCTCCACTCCTGACGCGATGTCGGCGCAGTTCGAGGCGGCACAGACCTACGATAACATCAACAACGCCTACGATCTTGCGTGGTATCTGCTCAATAATCTGTATACGGCGGATAGCAATTTCGTAACCGACAACGGGCATACCGTTCCGAGATACGGTATGGCGACCAACGTTTATAACGGCATTATTCTGAAGAAGAGCGATGATATCGACGGAAACGGAACTGCCGGTTATGTATATGATTCCGCGTATGCAACAACATACGATAAAGAAAACGGGTATATTTACAATACGGGCGTAGCCGGAGATATTATTACTGATAAGGCTGATGTTCAGGGTTATTTCTGGCCGATTGATAAGGAAGGCTATGACTCTTCTTCCCTGTATGGAAACACAACCAATGTGGTCGATGCCAGCGGTACACAAAACGGAAACTTCGCTCTTGTAGGCACGGCTCAGTTTACCTATAAAGAGAACGATTATTTCTACTTCTCCGGTGACGACGATGTTTACCTCTTTATAAACGGCAAACTTGCATTGGATCTCGGCGGCGCGCACGGCGTCTGCTACAAGGAAATCAGACTGAGCGAACTTGATCAGGATTATTACGGTCTTGTTGCCGGCGAGGTTGCAACCTTTACCTTCTTCTATATGGAACGCTGCTCCGATAATTCCAACTTCTCCATGAGAACGAATATTGATTTGTCGGTTCCCGCCATCGACGTTGAAAAGAAAGCCTATACGGCAAATAACGATACCGAGGTGGCAAGCGGTTCTGCTGTAAGCAGCTCCGTCGAGCTTATCTATGACCTTATCGTCCGCAATAACGGAAATACCAATATGACGGGCTTTGTGTTTGCCGATACCGACGAATATGGAAACAGAATTTATTTCGGCGGTACGCAGACCGATACCTTCGGCAGCGGAGAAGCCGTGCTTTCGGCTGACGGACCGTTTACGGTGTGGATTGCAAACAGCGTAACCGGAGAAACCGTCGGGGAAAGGGTAACAAAAGCCACTGCGGCGGAGGTTACGGCATATCTGGCCGATCTGACGCTTGATCCCGGTCAGGAGCTTCATATCAAGGGACTGAAGGGTACCTTTGCTCCGGGAACAAACTCTGTATTTACTTATGAAAACACACTTACGGTTACCGCGGTAGCCGGAGAGCAGACTCTTTCCGATGCCGCACAGCATCAGATTTATTCTTATGATATCGGTGATACCTCCCTCACCTATGTGGTGGATTTCGGTTTGCCCGTGACGCTTGAAAATCTGTTTACCAATGTTTCTGTGTTAGACTATATAACCGGAGTGACGCTTGACAGCGCCTCTCTGAAATACGGTAGGGCTGTCCTGTCGGGAAGCGGTATAGACTATACGCTTACCTATACTCTTACTTCCGCAATAAGCGGAACAGAGGCGATCGTGCTTGACGTCGAGCTGAATATCAACGGAACCAAGCTTTCCTCCAAAAAGTATATCACGATTGTTCCCGCAACCACTGTCTACTATGAAGACAGCGTCTCGGATTTTGTCATCTTCGACGGCAGCGGCTGCACATGGACGGTTGACGGCACAACGGAAGCGAAGTCTCAGCACGCCGACCGCGTGGGAGACGTCGGCAGCTATGTTTACGGCTACGACGATGCCTATGCGGCAATGTCGAAGTTCTCGCTCGGAAGCGCGCATAAGGTCACCGTTTCCGGAAGCAATTCAGCTACCGCGGCATTCTCCTTCTACGGAACCGGTTTTGATATTATCAGCGCCACGACGAATACAAGCGGTACCGTCGTTGTCAGCGTTAAGAGCGCGGACGGAAGCTTCTCCAAAAATTATCTTGTCGATACCTATTACGGATATTCCTATGACGAAACAAACGGCTGGGTTCCCGTTCCGGATACCGAGGCGGCGCTCTGGCAGATTCCCGTGATAAAGGTTGAGAATCTTCCTTACGGTGCATACAATGTCACCCTGACGGTTGCATATGCCGATATCTTCTCCCACGGTCAGAACGGAGGAGAAAGCTATGACTTCTGGTTTGACGCGGTGAGAATATACGATCCTGCGGGAGCGGTTGCCGGCGAAGCGGGCAGCTCGCAGACCATATACGACAATGCGTATAAGCAGGATGGGGAAGGCTGGCCGACATATACCGAGCTCAGAGACATGATGATTGACGCCGATTCCTTTACCGCCGATGAAGAAGCCGTGTCAGGTATGATTTTCATAGACGGTCAGAGCGGCGAGGTATCCATGGCGGATTATGCAAGCTACGGACCGAAGAACGAGCTGTATCTTGCTCCCTCCCAGGCGGTTGCCTTTATCCTCGGCGCCGAGGATAATGCCGCCGATATTCAGATCGGACTTAAGAGCGCCGACGGCAAGGCGGTAAGCTATCAGATTTATGCCGTTGGCGAAACGGGCGAAACCAAGACGCTTTCAACGGCATCCGATATGTATTACAGCATAAAGGAGCTTGCCGGAAAGACGGTCGTCATTGTGAATACCGGCGATACCGGAATGCTTTCGGTAACAAACATCAAGACTACCTATACCGAAAAGCCTGCCGCTCCCGCGCCGCTCGCCTTTATGATGACAAGGACAAGCGCGCTGTCGGCGGTGGAATCGGTCAATGAGGTTCTCAATCCCGCGCCCGTGTTTGAGCCTGAGAAGACAGAGGTGAAGACCGAGAACAAGGGAAATAAGACCGAAGTAACGGTGATTACCTCTCCCGACGTCGAATCGGTGGTGATCAACGGCAAGGTTGTCAGCGAATACAGAATCGACCGTAAGACAGGCAACAGGATTTGGAAATGCATGACAGACAAGGACGCCGACGTTGAGGTTTACGCTTACGACGAAAACGGAACCGCTTCCGAGGCTGTTACGGAAACGGTCGAGACAGAGGATAGCTTTAATCAAAGACTCAGCAGCTTCCTCACCGGATTGCTGAAAAATATCGTCTCCGCTTTGTTCGGTTGAGAAAGGAAGTACGAAAATGAAAAAAGCATATATAAAGCCCGACATCATATTCGAGGATTTCACTTTGTCAACAAGCATTGCGGCGGGGTGTGGAAAACCAACTGAAACGCCCTCATGGAATATGTGCGGAGTGGTATTCGGACCTATGAATCTCTTTTTGAGCAGTATTTCCGCCTGTACAGATCCGGTAGAAGACGGCTCGTACGGTTATTGCTATCACAATCCCTCCGATTTGACTAACCTCTTTAACTCACTTTGATATTTTGAAACAAGCCGCCTGTATGGTGTGCGGGCGGCTTGCATTTTCTTTGGCATTTGTCTGTTTCCGTTTTCTCGTAGCGGAAAGCAGAATAAAATGTGGGGATTTGTATTGATATAGGTATTTAGATTACTCTTTCTCTTCCAAGAGTAACTAAAATTATTATTCATTCCCCATCATAGTCAACCGAAAGAAATAACACCGCTCAAATTCAAGGATATACTATTGGGCGCCTCAAAAAAATCACTGTCCCCGGTCGGCTTAAAATGTTTTTCACCGTTCATCACAAAAAATTGACAGAACTGTACGTTCTCCGCGGACTTTTGTTAAGACCGACGAAAAAACGTTTTGCCGTCTGTGAACATGGAATGTATAGAGGTATCCAAGTATTCAAATTGCGAAAAATATACAGCAATCAGAGCAAAAAACAGATGTATTTAGCTCCTATGATTGTATAAATGTGTTATACTATATTTTATATTTACATGGTATCATTTAATTATATATTTTTGCATATTCATATTACCGTATTACTCATTACAATTAAGGATGGAAGTATCATGAAAAAAACTTATCAGAAACCCGATATCATGTTCGACAATTTTACACTCTCGACTTCAATTGCCGCGTCCTGTAAGAATATCAGCGAAAGCCCTTCGCTTTACAGTTGCGGATATAAAAGTGATGAGGGCTACAATGTGTTTTACTCCAGCGGATGGAGCGGCTGTGAGGACGCATCGCTTTTCCCAGAGCTTACCGGAATTACATATGACTTTTTTGTAAATCTTCGTCAGATTTTCAATTCTCTGTAACATTGCCGCGATAGCCCTTGTCAGGTCGAAAAAGATGTGGTGTCCTTTTCGAGAGAATATTTGTTTGGGCCGACGAAAAATCTCTTTGTCGTATATGAACATGGAATTATTAGGTACTCTATTGAAGTATTCAAATTGGTAAAGATCTGCGCAATCAGAGGAAGGAACGGATGTGTTTAGCTCCTCTGATTGTGCAGATGTGTTATACTATATTTTTTGTTTATATGGTATCATTTAATTGTATATTTGTGCTATTTATATTACCGTATCACTCATTACAATTAAGGATGGAAGTACCATGAAAACAACTTATCAGAAACCCGATATTATGTTCGACAATTTTACACTCACGACTTCAATTGCTGCGTCTTGTAGTAGAATCGCCGGAAGCCCTTCACTTAACAATTGCGGATTTATAGATGCTGGCGAGAATCTCTTTTACTCCGGCTGGGCCGGCTGCGAGGATGTATACGACACTTTTACTGAAACCTCATATGCAACCTTTGTAGAGCTGTTCAATCTTTTTAATTCTCTGTAACATTGCCGCGATAGCCCTTTGTCCAGTCGAAAAGGATATGGTGTCCTTTTCGAGAGAAAATACCCCTTTTTCGGAAAAACCTCCGGAACAGGGGGCTTTCTGATGATAAGGGATTGCCGCCGCCTCTGTTTTAATGACCGTTAAGGAGCGTTTATGAAAAAAGCTATGAGCCGGAGCAGGAAAAGAAGGACGGTTTTTGCCGTCGTGTCGGCTGCCGCGGTTGTTTTTGCGTCGGCGGCGCTGATCTATGACGCGCTCCGATACCGACATCATTCCGAAAAGGCGGGGGAAACGGAAACCTCCTCTCCCGGCTTGACGGACGGAACCGACATGAATCTCGGAGACGGGATATTCATAACCGGAATCGGAAGCTATTCCGGCGCTTATATGGAGGACGGAAGCAACGAAACGGTTTCCGGAATCCTGATGTTAACCGTTGAAAACCGTTCTGAAAAGACGCTCCGATACGGAGAAATCCGGCTTTCGGGAAAAGGGACAACGGCGAATTTCAGTGTTTCGACTCTCCCGCCGCAGGGAAGTGCTGTTTTGCTTGAGTTAAATCGGCAGAAATATGTATCGGAGGGAGCGTTCTCTTATTATGCTCTTGAAAACAAGATTTTTTTTGACGGAGCTTTATCTCTCTGCGAGGATAGAATTCAGATCGGCTGCCTTGACGGAAAGCTGAATATAACCAATATTTCGGGGAAGGATATGGAAGGGGATGTCGTAATATACTATAAAAATTATATCGACGGTATCTATTACGGCGGAATTACCTACCGGACTTCGGTCAGCGGCGGACTTTTGTCGGGTGAGATAAGGCAGGTTAGCGCCTCTCACTGTTCGGCAGCCGGAAGCGCCGTTATGTTTGTGACCTGTCCATAAGATATGAAAAGATATTATAAAATAGCTGAAACAGAAATCTGCATCGAGGCAGATGACAGAGCGGCACTCAGCGCAGGACGGGAGCTTTCGCTTTTCGCTTGTTCCCCTTCGGAGAAAGCGCTGAGATGTGATATAGAAATAACCGATTTTTTTCCTCCGCCGGAGGGGGAACAGATTGTTCGGCTTCCGACGTTGGCGGAATACAGGCTTGACGGGGCTGTGATCCGCTATATCGGACCGCTTTCGGAGTCGGTGGAGAACGCGGCTATCCGTACCGAATACCGGGATAATAGGATCGGTATATTGCTTGACAGCCGGGTGTATTCCGAGATCCGTGATTCTGTGCTTTTAGACGCCATCGGCGCTGAAAGACTTGTCATAAAGGGTGGGGGCGTGATTCTGCATGCCTCCTATATCGAATACGGCGGAGAAGCAATTCTCTTTACCGCGCCTTCGGGAACCGGGAAATCGACGCAGGCCGAACTCTGGAGAAGTCTACGCGGAGCAGAAGTGATCAATGGAGACCGCGCCGTAATCGGTGTGCGGGACGGCAGGGCTTATGCCTACGGATTGCCTTATTCCGGGAGCTCCGGCATATGCTTGAACCGAACTCTGCCCCTCAAAGCGATTGTTTATCTTGGCCAGGCAAAAGAAAATAGTATAGCCCGTCTTTGTGGCTTTGAAGCCTTCCGCCGCGTGTGGGAGGGCTGCTGTGTAAACACGTGGGATAAGGAAAGTACAGCTTTTGCCGCTGATATTGTCGGCAATATCATTTCGCGCGTTCCGGTTTTTTATCTCAGGTGTTTGCCTGAGGCAGGCGCAGTACAGCTTCTTGAAAAATTGCTTTTTAAGGAATGAAAAGAGAAGGACGCGCGGGGCGCTGCCCCGAACCCCGCCTCTTTCTTGAAAAGAAAGAGGGAAAGAAGAATAGCCGAAAACACCGTTTTCGGCAGGGGATTATAGATTTTGCGGAAATACATTTCCGCTTGGCGGGAGAAAATGAGATTTTCCGGAAATACATTTCCGCTTGGCAAGGAAAATAAGAGTTTTTACGGAAGTACGCTTTCGCTTGACAGACGGGAAGATTTTAAGCTAAAACTTCACTTATCCCAAATTTCACTTACCCCCTGAGAAAAACGGAGTTTTTCTCTTATCAAAAGTTTTTGGGGTTTTCAGGGGCTTTTTTCAAAAAGCCTCCTGAATGGGGTT
>ERZ1106976.2512-NODE-2512-length-16206-cov-4.522940_pt1 | contig 16206 bp, 12 predicted proteins | sample MGYA00403687_ERZ1106976 | MGnify/ENA primary metagenome ERZ1106976 (study PRJEB35170, sample SAMEA104062446) | human gut metagenome | biome: human gut; feature: human-associated habitat; material: faeces | place: Denmark | collected 2013-02-22 ... | reverse complement strand
ATGCCAGACTGCCGTTCCGGGGAAGCTACTCCGGTGTGGAGCTTGAGATTCTTGAAATCGACAGTACGGTAAAAATACAGTAAAAGAAGGAAAGAGGGAATCACTATGTCGGAACCAAAGTTCGGTCCGGGCGGAAACTCCGAGAGCTTCTATGCCCAGGGAAATAAAAGCACGCGCCAGGCGCCCGAATGGGTAAAAAATTTTGGGCTTGATGCCTATGAATATCAGTGCGGAAACGGTGTAACCGGTTCCGATGCGAACTTCATCGCCGTCGGAGAAGCGGCGAAAAAGCATGGAATCGCCATGTCGCTTCATGCCCCGTATTTTATCTCGCTTTCGGGAGTGAATCCCGAAACAAGGCTTAAAAGCGTGGAGTATATCAGAAAGAGCGTTCATGCCGCAGAGCTTTTGGGGGCGGATCTGATTGTCATTCATACCGGAAGCGCCGCGAAAATAACCCGTGCCGAGGCTATGGATTTTGCCAAAGATACCCTTTGTAAAACGCTTGAGGAGATTGATACGCCCGTAAGACTGGGGCTTGAGACGATGGGAAAGGTCAATCAGCTCGGGACACTCGATGAGGTGATTGAATTATGTACCTTGAGCGACAGGCTTTATCCCGTTGTTGATTTTGGTCATCTAAACGCCCGGGACTTGGGGGGAGTTTTCGTGACTGCTGAGGATTACAGAGTTGTTTTTGAAAAAATAGGAGAACGTCTCGGCGATGAGAAAGCCGGGAATCTTCACTGTCATTTTTCAAAAATCGAATATACCTCCGGCGGAGAGAAGAGACATCTGACCTTTTCCGATACGGTTTTCGGTCCCGATTTTTACCCTCTTGCCGAGACGTTGTGTAAATACGGATTTTCTCCCCGTATAATCTGTGAATCGGCAGGTACTATGGCGGAGGACGCGCTCGCTATGAAAAAAATGTACGGAGAATTAAAAGGGTAGGAAATAACGGATTACAGTTCTTTCCTGACAGAAAAAGTATTTAAGGCAATACCGTACAATGATTGTTGTGCAGTTGTGCCGCCGGATTTTTTCGTCAGACAATACCAATTGAGAAGGCAAGAGAGATTCCTCTGTCGACGAAAAATGTGAAATGTGACGGAGAACGGATAAGCAGACATGCCGTCAAGGCGTCAGCCGTGAGCCCGGCGGTGACACCTTAACAAAACATTAACTTTTTTAAGAGGATATTGCTATGAAAAAAATTTTCATATTGAGCTTTATTTTGCTTTGTTTCATGCAAATGACTGCCTGTGATCCAAATCAACATACCGACGCCAAGCCTGTTATTTATCTTTATCCCGAAACGGAAATTGAAGTCTCGGTAAGGCTGGATTTCAGCGGAAAGCTGACGTGTACCTATCCGGCTTATAACGACGGCTGGAAAGTTCTTGCAAAGCCTGACGGAACGCTGCTTGTCCCTGATACAGGGCGCGAATATTCCTATCTTTTCTGGGAGGGCGTAACGGATACCGAATATGATATGAGCGAGGGCTATGTGGTTGAGGGTGAGAAAACTGCTGCGTTCTTAGAAAGGGTTCTTTCCGAAATGGGGCTTGTTCCAAGGGAGTATAATGAATTTATCGTATACTGGCTTCCCAAAATGCAGAATAACGCATATAATCTCATCACTTTCCAGAAGGAAGCTTATACCGACAGCGCAAAGCTGGAAATTACGCCGGAGCCTGATTCGCTGCTGAGGATTTTTATGGTTTATAAACCCTTAGCTGAACCGGTACAGGTAAAGGAACCGGTTATTGTACCGTTTGAGCGTGTCGGCTTTACCGTTGTCGAATGGGGCGGAAGCGAAATAAAATAATTCCGAATGTCATATGGAATCGAAGAATAGGTTAAGGTAATACGTTGGATTCTGACGGCGCAACTGCACAACAATCATTGTGCGGTGTTGCCTTAAGATAATGCCCTCAAGATATAAGCCGATGGTCGGGCGGTATTGCTTTAATAGGAGAGATGTGTTTGTTTTGTATGGCATACAGCGGTTTCATGCCTGACTTCTCATTAGAAATGGGTTCGGCCCGTTTTATTTTCTTCGGAAACACAGCAAAATTTCATTACTGTTTGTGCCGCCGTTCCGGAGGCGGAATGGAGATTGAAATGAACGAAAAAACGCTTTATATTAAGAATGCGAGGATTGTACGCGGGGATGGAAGAGTTCCTGAAGCCGGAGGCGTGATCGTTTCATATGCCGACGGCAAAGGAACGATATCGGAAATCGGAAAGGTGAAAGCTCCGGAGAACTGCTCAATATCGGATGCGAAAGGAGCCTATTTATTTCCGGCGTTTGTCGATATTGGCTGTCGTTTCTTTGATTCGAAGCATCCCTCCCGCGACAGTATTGCCTCTGCCGGAGCTGCCGCCGTCGGTGGCGGCTTTTTGACCTTGCTTTGCGAGCCGGACGAGGCAGGGATGGCATTGAAGAAAGGTTTGACGGTAGAGTCGAGATGTAGAATTATACCGGCGGTTTATCCCCGAACCCCAGCGGAAATAGCGCAATGCGGCAGAAATGTTTATTCTGACAATGGACATTGGATTTCCGATCCCGGTCTGATGAGGGAAATTATGCTTGCTTGCGCCGCTTCCGACAGCCTTTTTATTTCTACCTGTATCGATCAGCGCATTGCCGGGGACGGCGTTATCAATCCGGGAAAAACAGCAAGAATTCTCGGATTACCCATCATTCCGGAGAGCGCAGAGACCACTGCGGCCGCCAGGGATATTTTGCTTGCTGCCGAAACAGGCTGCAGACTTCATATTCGTGCAGTGAGCTGTGAAAATACGCTGGCGCTGATAAGATATGCGAAACAGCGCGGATTCAAAATTACCTGCGGTACATCGGCGCTCTATTATTCCATGTCTGACAGTGATATGTTTTATTATGGCGGAAGCGCCAAGGTTATGCCGCCGCTCAGGAATACAAAGGACGTCAAAGCAATACGGGAAGCCCTGGCAGACGGTACGGTTGACTGTATCACTTCTCTTCATACTCCTCTTACGAGAACTGAAAATTGCTCGGATCTTCGAAAATGTTATTTCGGCGCGTCGGGCTTTGACACCGCTTTCTCCGCGTTTATCACCTATATGGTGAAAAGCGGTTTCGGAAATCTTGATTTGCTGGCGCGCTTATTTTCTCTCAATCCGGCAAAGATTCTCGGTCTTGACAGTTCTTTGAAAGCCGGAGCGCGTGCTGATTTTGCACTTGCGGATCCTGACGCGGAAATTGTCGTTTCCTCAAATACAATGAAAAGCAAATCGGTGAATACGCCCTATTTGGGGCTTACCTTGAACGGATGTATCAAAGCGGTATTTTCAGACGGCGTCAGGATTTGAAGCCGGTCGGCGTTTTTTCAGGATTTGACGGGAGACGATCGTCCAGTGGACGATAACGGCAAGCTTCGCCTGAGAGAGTCCAATGCTCTCTTGCAGGGGGACGGTCTGTTATTCAATGTTTCAATCCTGCTGCAAGCGATCATGCAAATTTTTATCCTCAATCTGTCGAATGAGATTGTTTATTGCTGCTATACCATATTCCTCCGTGCTTTGACAGTAGGAAAACTATTGTCGTGAAAGACCTTTCTGATTCGGAAGGACAAAATTCTGTTGATTTATAAAGTGCGTCTATTTACGCCCGTAAGGGAAATGCGCTCCATATTTTCGAGTCAGCCCCATTATGACCACTTCGATACGTCTCCAAATCTATCTCAACATCAGGACCTCAGAAAATGGGGAGAACTGATGAGGAGAACAAGGAAAATTAAGTTAAAGATACCCGAAAAAACGCCGTAAAATCAAGGCTTTTCCCATAGGAGGCTACCGGACAGCGACCACGATTTCGAGTTGGAGCCGCTGCTGTTTTTCTGTGGCCCAGCTATTCCTCTCGCTTCTGCTTGATATATTTTCCGCTCTTGATTCTTGAGTGGCAGGCTTTGGCTTATCGTCGGGAATTGCCCATCTGTTGCCAATCTTCACCGCGCCCGGTATGCGACCTCGCTGCACAAAATCTGTATGCGACGCGGAGTGATATCCCAGCGTTCCGCTGTTTGAGCAACGGATAGATATTTCATTTTCAAGCCTCCCGGTTGATTTGCTCTCGGTTAAATTATCGTATCAGATTACAATTATTCACTGTATATTATAATCGCTAAAGCGAATAAAACTAAGTGGTCTGTCGAATTATTCATAATATAAGTAGTTTGCAAAAACACGAATAAGGGCTTGGGACTATCCCAAAATTTCAAAATAAGCGTACCGGCAGCAAAACCGAAACGCTCATTTTCTCCGTGTGTATATACATCGGCTGTGCTTGCTATTCTCCGCATTACGAATAATGTTAATCTCAATATCCACAGATATAGGTGCTCTCGCTTGTCAAAAAACGAGGCGAACTTTTTTGTTGACCAATCCTCGATTTCTTCGATATAAACAATAAATCCGAACCCGTTTCCGATTGGATAAAGGTTCGGATTTATTGATTTGGTGGACCTGGAGGGGCTCGAACCCTTGACCTCCGCGTTGCGAACGCGGCGCTCTCCCAACTGAGCTACAAGCCCATACATCTATTATTATAATTTCTAATCGATAGTTTGTCAATAGATTTTTAAAAAATTAAGGTAATACCGCACAATTCTGTAGGTGCAAATGTGCAGTCGTATTTTTCGTCAAACGATACCAATTGAGGGGTCAGGGGCGGTTCCTCTGCCGACAGAATTTTTGAAGTGTGAAGGAAAAGGGACAAGCAGATATGCCATCAAGGCCTAAGCCGTGAACCCGGCGGCGCTGACTTAAACTCCGGAGTTCGAATTTATCAGAAACCGCCGAGGCTTGATTATCATTTTATGTTTATCTTTCTTTAAGCTCTGTAATTGCGTTTTGAATTATATCCTTTCTTCCTTTACCACAGAGGATCTGAACCAAATCAAAGCCGGGACGCCGATTTCCTTCGACAAACATCGGTCCGTTCGGGGTGATTGCTACATCCCATCCGATTACCATGATTTTCGGTTCAATCATTGCCGCTTCGCATACCATATTACAAATTTCTTCCCAAAACGGAAGCGTATAACCGTCAAACTCAATATTGCTTACCGGATGAACTCTATAATGATGCAGTGCTTTATCAATAGCGTCGCCGGTAAGCGTTCCGGTTTCTCGGTTTACTAAAACCGCCATGCCGCCACCGTGAAAATTATCAATGTCGGCATTTCCGTTTCCGATACGCAAACAGGCAAAAATGATCTTTGGTGTTCCGCTGGTGCTTGATGTTATCACACGTACGGTATTGACGCTTCTGTCGCAGAGAGCCGATAATTTCTCATGTTGGATGATATACTGCTCCACAAAAAGGTGATTGTCGGAAAGATATTGATAATAGGTTTCCACGTTGGAAATTTCCGATGTGGTTTTCTTTATCACACGGCTGCCGGCAAGACCGTCTATCGGCTTTTCCATGAAGATAGGATTTGCATCTAAAAATGTTTTCAGCTCGTTGATTCCGTTTTCTGCGGGATAGATGAACTGTCTTTTTGTATAGGCGGAGAACTCTTTGAGAAAATTTGGCTTTACGGTGAAGGTTTTTTTGTATTTGGCAGGACTGACTTTGGAGTAAAAACTGTCTTGTGTCCGAATGGTCACATATCGGCGTCTTTCCGGGAAGGATTTTTTATAAAATTCGTAGTTTAAGTAATCGGTTAAACCGCTTCCGAATATAGCGGCAGAGAGAACGGTATCGAAAAGCATGCCGACGATACTTTTGTTTTCCTTTTTGGAAATGTCTTTTAGGTTTTTATAAAATTTTTTGTAGTTGGCTCCGATTGCGAATCTCAGAATTCCCATTTTGTCGTTTCTCCGGTATAAGCTGTACTTTAATCTAATTTGACACAGATGAGGGCACAGACCATTAAAATATTATATAATATAACTATATAATATTTTAATACAAATGTCAATAGAAAAACATAAAAAGCGAAATAAATCGATAAATGGCGAAAGGGAATGCAATTCCTGCTTTATTTCTGCATTTCGGGCATATCAAGGATGTGTGGTGAGAGATTGCCGAGATATCGTTAGCACTAAATTTCCAGACATTCTTTAAGGCAATGCCGTGGGGTTCTGATGATTTTCGTCATAGCTTCCTGCATTTTTTTACTTATCTTGTCAGTTATTGTTATATATCGAGTATTATAATCGGGCCAATATTCCGACGTTTTTGTTTGCATTTTTGCTGCCTTTCCTGAATATGAGATAATATGTAAATTTTTTGAGAGACAGATAAAAAATAATCTGTTACAATTGAAATATGATTTCAATTGTGGTAAAATAGATAATGAATATTTTTGAATCGGCAATTAAACCGCCCCTCGGCGTTGTTCGGAGACTGTCATGGATGAAAAAATCACCTTTACATGGTCATATTTTGTCAATCAAATAAAGTCTATCAGGATAGTTGACATCCTCGATATCCTGCTCGTTGCGGTTTTACTTTATCTTGTATATTCCTTTATACGAGACAGACGGGCGGGAAAGCTTGCGGCAGGGGTTGCTCTGCTCATAGCGGTAATGCTTCTCAGCAATCTTATGGGATTGAGCGCTATGACCTATATTATGTCGAATCTGTTTCAGGTGGGATTTATGGCTCTTGTTGTTGTGTTTCAACCGGAGCTTCGTTCTGCACTTGAAAAAGTAGGAGGAGAACCGCTCAAAAGCCTCCGTAATATTGGTGAAAATAAGGATGTGCAAAGCTCTGTTTCTCCTTATATAAATGAGATATGCCGTGCTGCGGAGGAGCTTTCCGCTTCGAAAACCGGTGCTCTCATTGTGCTGGAAAGAAGCACAAAGCTTGGAGATATTATAAAAACCGGAGTTACGGTGAATGCGGATATATCTGCTTTTATGCTGAAGAATATTTTTTACAACGGTGCACCGCTTCATGACGGAGCCGTTATAATCAGAAGCTGGAGAATATACGCTGCAGGCTGCTTCCTTCCACTCTCTTCCAATGAAAATATCATTATGGATCTCGGCACGAGACATCGCGCCGGAATCGGTATGAGCGAGGAGAGCGACGCCGCAGTGATTATAGTATCGGAGGAAACCGGCAATATTTCGGTTGCCGTGGGAGGACAACTGAAACGGGGATATACCTATAATTCTCTTAAGAGAGAGCTTGAGAATATGTTTTCGATATCCCCTTCAAAGCGAGTAAATACGATTATGACTTATATTAAAAAAGATCAGAAATAAAACGGAAGGGAGGGAGCCCTTTGCATACGGATAAGAGCAATTCAGAAGAAAAAGAAGATATGATAAAGAGTGAAAAGAACGGGAATCTGACCATCAGGCGTAATAAGACAGTTGATTTTATTGCCAAAATCGGATGTCTGATTATAGCGTTTTTCATTTGGTTTTATGCCGTAAAAAACGATACCGCTCTATATGAGGAATACTTTTCCTCCATTCCCGTGGATATTGTCAATCAAAGCGGTTTTTCGGTGCTTTCCGGAGACGATGTGACGGTAGATGTAACGTTGTCGGGAAAAAGAAGTGTTATAAACCGTATTTCCACTTCCGATATTCGTGCTTTTATTGATATGTCGTCGATTACTTCTGCGGGAAAATATAAATTTGATGTGCAGTATGAGCTTCCGAACGGGGTATCGCTTGTTAAATCCACCTCTAATTCGATTACCGTATATGCAGACAACACCTCGTCGGTTTCGGTTCCGGTGATAACGGAAATTACGAATTTTATGCTTGAGGACGGGTATGAGCTTGGACGCAACGATATCACGACCGATATTCAGAACGTTACGGTTACAGGACCGGAATCGGTAATATCTCAGATCGAATATGCCAAAATCAGTGCGGATATCGGTCATGTCACAAGAACCGTAACATACAGCGGAAATATTTCTCTCGTTGATTCCTTCGGGAATACCGTTACAAACAGTTATATAAAGACAAACGTTTCTTATGTTACAGCGACGATACCGGTATATAAATACCGTGATGTGCCGATAACCGTGACTTATAAATACGGATACTTTGATGACCAGAATGTAACGGTTTCTGTTGATCCCATGACGGTGAGAGTGAAGGGGGAAGCCGACGCGGTGGACGCGGTTAGGCTTCAATATGAAATAGATGAGAAAAAAATAAGCGGCGATACCTCGTATACAGTAAGTATAATGCTTCCTGACGGTGTAAAAAATGTAAATGCAGTCGAAGCTGCTGTTATATCAATAGAACTGAAGGGGATTTCGTCAAGGATACTGAGTGTGTATAATATCAGCGTTATCAATCCGGATGGTATTGCCTACGAGCCGATCACCGGACCGATCAATATAACGGTACAGGGGGATGCCGCTCTGGTGAGCAGGATCAACTCCATGAGTATTACGGCGACTGTCGATCTTACCTCTCAGGGCAGCGTAAGCGGAACCGCTATGGTGCCGGTGTCGTTCGTGTTTTCTTCTCCTTACGCAGGAAAAGTATATGAAGTGGGAACCTATTCGGTTTCCGTGAAGATCAATCCTTGATGAAAGGCGGAGCTTTTCCGCAGAAAAGACAGTCATGCAGATAATAGTAAGAAATATCCGCGTGCCGATTTCGGCATCGGACGGAGATGTGATGGAGCAGGCCGCAGCCCGGCTTGCTCCGTTAATTGATAAGAAATATATAACGGACCGGTATATTTTCAGGCGTTCTGTGGATACCCGTCATAAAACCATTACGATGGTATATTCGGTATCGGTGAGGACAGAGATTGAAATCCCGGAGAAACGGCTTGCCGAGATGGATTGTGTTTCTCTTGAAGAAGGAAATCCCATAGACGGCCTTCTCCCGGGAAAAGAGCTTTCCTTCGGCAGGCCGGTAATCGTCGGCTTCGGTCCCTGCGGCATGTTTGCGGCGCTTCTTCTTGCCGAAAAGGGATATCGTCCGATTGTGATTGAGAGAGGCGATTCGGTGATGGCAAGAACTGCTAAGGTAAGAAAATTTCTTACTACCGGGGAGCTTGACACCGAGACAAACATACAGTTCGGCGCCGGAGGAGCGGGAACCTTTTCAGACGGTAAGCTTGTTACCAGGATCAACGATAAGCGCTGTCGTTATGTTCTTGAATGCCTGGCGGGTTATGGAGCGCCTCGTGAGATATTGAGAAACGCAAAACCTCATATAGGAACCGATAAGCTGCTTGGGGTTGTTGCCAATATTGACGGCAGAATCAGAGAGCTTGGAGGAGAGATTCTTTACAATACTAAGCTTACCGGGATTGAAGTATCGGGAAACCGTGCAGTAGCCGTAACAACCGATAAGGAGGCGATTCCTTGCGGTCAGCTTCTTTTGGCAATCGGGCACAGTGCCCGCGATACCTATGCGTATCTGATGAAAAGCGGTTTTGATATAGTCCCTAAGCCTTTTTCCGTCGGCGTCAGAATAGAGCATTTGAGACGGGATATCGAGAGGGCAATTTTTCGCGGAGAGGCGGGCAATCCGAAGCTCGGACATGCCGAATATGCGCTTTCCAAGAGAGTTGGAGAAGATTGCGTATATACTTTCTGTATGTGCCCCGGAGGCGAGGTTATCGCTGCGGCTTCGGAGGAGGGAGGCGTCGTTACAAACGGTATGAGCCGATATAAGCGCGACGGAATGAATTCAAATTCTGCTGTTGCCGTTTCGGTTTCTCCCGAAGATCCCATCGCGTTTCAGAGAAGCCTTGAAAGAGCTGCTTTTGCTGCCGGGGGAGGAGGTTATGCCGCGCCGATCCAGACGGTCGGAGATTTTCTTTCCGGCAAATATGGAACAGAGCCCGGAAGGATTACGCCGACCTATATGGGCGGAAATGTCAGAGCCGCTGATCTTTCAAAGATTTTCCCCGGGAAAATAACAGAGATGCTGAGGCTCGGAATAACAAGCTTCAATAACAATATAGAAGGCTTCTCCTGTCCGGACGCGATATTGACCGGAGTCGAGACAAGAACCTCCGCACCTGTTAGAATTATGAGAAACGAAGCGTTTCTTGCTGCGGGTTTTGACAACATCTATCCCGGAGGAGAAGGTGCGGGATATGCCGGAGGCATTACCTCCGCGGCAGTCGACGGTTTAAGATGTGCGGAAGCGATTATAAGAAGATATGCTATATTTTGAGAATGAAAGAAGAGTCAGGAGTGCGGTTTTTTTACAACCTTTGTGAAATTGAGAAGAGGAAACTTTGCAAAAGTTTTTAAGGCGTTCTCCGATTGGAAAGGGAGCTATGGCAAAGAATAAAAAATGGAATATCGGAGACAGAAATGAGGCTCATAGTGTTGTAGCTGAAATCTCGAAGGATCTCGGAATAGCGTATATAACGGCGAAGCTGCTTTACGAACGCGGATATCATACTTCTGCCGAAGCGAAGGCTTTTATCAATCTCGAAACGGAACTCTTTCATGATCCGTTTCTGATGCAGGATATGGATAAGGCTTGCGGTAGAATATTAAGGGCGCTTGGGTCAGGCGAAAAAATCGTTATATACGGGGATTATGACGTTGACGGGGTTACCTCGGTCAGCATACTGTATCTGTATCTTTCCGAATGCGGCGGAAATGTCGGATACTATATTCCGAGCCGTGCCGGCGAGGGGTACGGTGTGAATAAAGAGGCGGTAAAAAAGCTGGCAGAGGAAGGCGCAAAGCTATTTCTTACCGTCGATACCGGGATAACCGCCGTTTCGGAGACGGAATATGCGGTACAGCTTGGATGCGATGTCATTGTTACTGATCATCACGAATGTCACGGAGAGCTTCCTGACGCCTGTGCCGTGGTAAATCCGAGACGAAGCGGGTGTAGATATCCTTTTAAAGAGCTTGCGGGAGTCGGTGTTGCTTTTAAGTTGATCACGGCGCTTGAATATACCCTGAGAAAGAACTCCGGGCGGAGTACGGAGGGGTTTCTCGCATATGTCTGCCAAAAATACATAGACTTGGTAGCGATAGGAACGGTAGCGGACGTAATGCCGCTCCGCGACGAGAACCGACTTATAGTAAGCATGGGATTAGGCTATATGAACCGTTCGGCAAGGCCCGGCGTAAAAGCGCTGCTTGATGCTTCTGACGGAGGGAAATCCAAACAGAGAAAAAAAGCGACATCTTCACTGATTGGCTTTACTCTTGCACCGAGAATAAACGCGGCGGGAAGAATTAACACCGCTGCTTTGGCGGTTGAACTGTTTCTCACTGACTCGGAAGCAAAAGCGGCAGAAATTGCCTCTGAGCTTTGCGAGATAAATCGGAAGCGTCAGTATGAGGAAAATAAAATTGTTGAACAGATAAGGGCGACAATGGAGAGCGATTCGAAATTCGGAGACAATGCTGTCATTGTTCTTGACGATGAGAATTGGCATCACGGCGTAATCGGTATTGTCGCCTCCCGCGTTACGGAAAAATACAGCCGGCCTTCGATTCTTATCTCTTTTGAGGGTGATATCGGAAAGGGATCCGGCAGAAGTATAAAAGGACTGAATCTTGTAGAAGCTCTTGACGCTTGCGGAGATCTTCTTATAAAGTATGGCGGCCATGAGCTTGCTGCGGGACTTTCCATCGAAAAGGAAAGGCTTCCGGAATTTAGGCAACGCATCAATGAATATGCAAGAGAGCGCTTGTCGGAGGCGGATTTCGTTACCGACATGGATATCGACTGCGAGCTTTATCCTGAAGAAATAACCTTACGGCAGGCGGAGGAGCTGGAACTGCTTGAGCCGTTCGGCGTATCGAATCCGGTCCCGCTCTTTATGATGGGCGGTCTTAAGGTTGTAGATATCTCTCCGATCGGAGCCGGACGTCATACCAAGCTGATACTTGAAAGGAACGGGGAAAGGTTCCCGGCAGTATATTTCGGTATTTCTCCCGACGAACTCGGTTATGTACCGGGCGATGTTTCGGATATTGTGTTCAATCTTAATATAAATGAATTTCAGGGAAGCCGTTCGGTGCAGCTTGTAATAAGAGATATCCGTTTATCGGACGAATCGGTTTCCAAAAAGGAAGACTTCCTCGGTGAATATGAGGCGGCGCTCAGAGGAGAAGTATGGGCGTGTAAAGCCAATTTCCCGAAAAGAGAGGATTTTGTAAGTGTCTATTTAAGACTGAAGCGGGGACTTTCCGACGGACGCGGAATCATTTGTATCAACAGTCTGCTCTATGAATTGAACAGTACTCCGGGGCAGACGGGACCGATAAATTATGTAAGGCTGAGGCTTGCGCTTGATATTCTTGACGAAAGTGGAGTAATATCTCTTGAAGAGATCGATACCGAACACGCAGGTATGGAAATGTTCGGAATTACAGTGAATAATCTTGAAAAAAAGGTGAATCTTGAAAAATCATGCTTATACAAACGATTGACGAATCCGGCGGAAATGTATACGCCGGTATAGAAAAACTGCTTCTTGCTCTTGAAAAGACAGGAAAACACTATGATACGGAAAAAATAAAAAAGGCATATCTTTATGCAAAAGAGCTTCATCAGGGACAGTATCGGTGCAGCGGGGAGGAATATATCAGTCATCCTGTAGCTGTAGCGGAGATTGTCGCGGGACTTGAGCTTGATACCGATTCGGTTTGTGCGGCTTTGCTTCATGATACTGTTGAGGACTGCGGAGGAAGAATTGACATTCCTACGATAAGAAAAGAGTTCGGGGACGATGTTGCTCAGCTTGTTGACGGGTTAACTAAAATGGTGCAGATTCCTTTTGAGGATAAAGAGGAACAGCATATTGAAAATCTTCGCAAAATGTTTCTTGCCATGTCAAAGGATGTAAGAGTAATCTTTATAAAGCTCAGCGACCGTCTTCATAATATGCGTACTCTCGGTGTAAAGCAGGATGCAAAGAGAAGAATGACCGCTCTTGAAACGATGCAGGTCTTTGCCCCTCTTGCACACCGTCTCGGAATGCAGAGGATGAAGCACGAGCTTGAAAATCTATCTCTTGAATACCTTGATCCGATCGGTTATGAAGAAATAAAAAGGGATATAGAAAAACGATACGGTGAGAACCGCGATTTTATTGAAAGAGCGCGCTCTCAGGTAGCAGATAAGCTCACCGAGGCAGGAATCAATTTTATTCTGGAGGGCCGCGTTAAATCGGTTTACAGCATTTACAGAAAAATGTATCAGCAGAACAAGAGCTTCGATCAGATATTTGATTTTTATGCTTTGCGTGTGATTGTAAACACCGAAGAGGAGTGCTATGTTGTTCTCGGTTTGATGCACGAAATGTTCAGTATGATACCGGGGCGGTTCAAGGATTACATTTCTACTCCTAAGCCGAATATGTATCGTTCGCTCCATACTACTGTTATGGGAAGGAATGCAATTCCTTTTGAGGTTCAGATAAGAACATGGGAAATGCATCAGATAGCCGAATACGGTGTCGCCGCTCATTGGAAATATAAATCCGGGGAAGAAAGCAAGGAAGAGATCGACAGGAAGCTAAGCTGGATAGCAAAGCTCATTGAGACCGAAGACGGTACGCGGGATCCCGAAGAATTTCTTCAGGCTCTTAAAATTGATATTATGCACGATGAGGTATTCGTCTTTACGCCCAAAGGCGATATCATCACTCTGCCGCAGGGTTCAACCGTTATAGATTTTGCCTACGCTATTCATTCCGAGGTCGGGAACAAGATGGTCGGGGCGAAAATAAACGGCATGATTGTTCCGATAGACAAGGTTCCGCAAAACGGAGAGATTGTTGAAATCATTACCTCGTCCGCTTCGAAAGGGCCTTCCCGCGATTGGATGAAGATTGTGAAAACCGGAGAGGCGAGGAATAAAATACGTCAATGGTTCAAGAGAGAACGCCGCGCCGAGAATATCGTTGTCGGAAGAGCAGAGGTGGACAGGGAGCTTAAGCGTATCGGAAGACCTTATACCGATGCGCAGCGGCATGAGATACTGACCAATGTCGGAAAGCGTCTCGGCATACTCGATCCCGAGGATCTGTACAATACGATCGGATACGGCGGGCTTACCATGTCTAAAATATCCGCCAAGCTTCGTGACGAATTTGAGCGTGTGGTAAAGCCGGAGGAAACGCTTCCGCAATCGGCTGATCAGATCGTGACGCAGAAACGAAAAAAATCAAACGGCGGCGTCGTGATCGACGGCGTGGAGGGGCTTGCCGTCAAGTTTGCAAAATGCTGTAATCCGCTGCCCGGAGATCCCGTTATCGGTTTTGTTACAAAGGGTTACGGGATTTCGATACACAAGCAGGATTGTCCGAATGTGATATCCGGACTTAATAATCCGATTTATATCAATCGCTGGCTGAATGCGAGATGGGAAACGGCGGTATCTGCTTCCAATGAATTTGAGGCGCAGATACGGATTGTTGCTCAGCCTGACATACGGCTGATTGCCGACGTTACTATGGCGCTTGCCGATATGAAGGTTTCTCTTCTCAGTATTGCCACGAGAAATCGCTCGGACTGTACGATAATAGAGCTTGTCGTGTCCTGTAAGAATCTGGATCATTTCAAATCGATTGTGTCAAGGCTGCGTTCTGTTCCGAAGGTTGAAACCGTTACAAGAGGGTATTCGGCATGAGAGCGGTTGTCCAAAGAGTAAGCCGCGCATCGGTATCGGTTAACGGAAATATTACGGGAAGGTGCGGGAAGGGGTTTCTTATTTTTCTCGGTGTGAAGAAGGGCGATACCGTTGCCGACGCGGAACTGCTTGCCGCCAAGCTTTCAAAGCTCCGTGTGTTTGAGGATGAGAACGGAAAGATGAACCGTTCACTCGGAGACATCGGAGGAGAGCTTCTTGTCATATCGAATTTTACGCTCTGTGCCGATTGCAGGCGCGGTAACCGCCCCGACTTTCTTTCTGCTGAGCTTCCGGCTGAGGCAGAACGGCTTTATGAATATTTTATTGCTAAGATAAAGGAATTTTCGGGGCGTCCGACCGAAAAGGGGATTTTCGGAGCCGATATGAAGGTTGATCTTGAAAACGACGGCCCGGTCACGCTTGTGGTGGAAAGCGGGGAGCTTAAGGCATCGAAGAAAGGTTATAACGGAGGAAACGGCTGATGAAGCTTCATATTGACGGAAAAATCAACCGTACCTATTGTCAGAATCTGTGTTTGATCTTCTTTCCCGGTGCAAAATTTCCCGAAAATGAGGCGGCTGACGAGGCTTCTCCCGAGGTTACGATTCAAACGCGGCTTGAAGACGGATATGTTATCTCGGAAGCGGCAATTATCAGCGGCGGCAGAAAAGAGATCGGACGGGGAAGGACTTCCGTCTCCTCTGCGGTCAGCGAGGACAGGGCTTTCAAAATTTCTGTTGGGGAAGCGATGCTTGAGGCGGGGGAAAGGCTTATGGGTATGCCTCCGCCGTGGGGGATTCTGACCGGAGTACGGCCGACCAAGCTCGCGTATAGTGCGATGGATGCGGGAGTGCAGCCGGAGGAGCTGGAAGAGCATCTGAAAAAGTACTTTTTCCTTCGGGAAGATAAGGCAAAGCTGATGATCCGTGTCGCGCAGCAGGAGCGAAGTTTGTTAAGCGGACATGCGGGAACGGATCTGGATCTGTATGTAGGAATCCCCTTCTGCCCGACCCGGTGCTCATATTGTTCTTTTGTTTCTTATGATTTTCATACGCTGGGAGACACAATGGAACGGTATACGCAGGCATTGGTGCAGGAGATGGAAGCTATTGAAGCACTGGCCCGTGTGAATGTGCTTTGCCTGGATAAAACCGGTACCATCACCACCGGTGATTTGGAAGTGGTGGAAGTTGTACCTTGCGGGACTATGTCGGATGAGAAGATCAGAGAGGTCATGAATGAGATCACATTTGCATTCAATGATGTCAATCCGACCCAGCAGGCTTTGATGAATTATTTTGAAAAGACGCAGAAATGGCAGACAACGGAGCTGATTCCGTTTTCCTCTGCGAGAAAATATCGTGCCATTGCCTTTGGCGAGCACGGAGCTTATGTGCTGGGTGCGCCGGAATTCATTATGAAGAATGATGAAGAATTGCTGAAGAAGAGCGAGACTTATGCACTGCAGGGCTATCGTGTGCTTTTGCTGGCGGAGACGAATCAGATTTCAAGTGCCGATGGTACGGTGGGAACACCAAAACCTGCAGCGCTGATTGTTATTTCCGACTGTGTCAGAGAAGAAGCACAGATCGGAAG
>ERZ1106976.2497-NODE-2497-length-16261-cov-4.876466_pt1 | contig 16261 bp, 10 predicted proteins | sample MGYA00403687_ERZ1106976 | MGnify/ENA primary metagenome ERZ1106976 (study PRJEB35170, sample SAMEA104062446) | human gut metagenome | biome: human gut; feature: human-associated habitat; material: faeces | place: Denmark | collected 2013-02-22 ... | reverse complement strand
CCAGAAACGCCGGCTGGCCTACGAAGGGGTCCGCGCGCAGCGTTCGTCGTTCCTGCCGCAGGTGGTGGCCATGGGCGGCATGTCGTTTTACGACTATCAGGTATCCAAGGTGCTGCCGCGCTGGGCTGTCGGCGTCGGCGTGAACTTCAAGCTCTTCGACGGCCTGAACCGCGAATACAAATATTCGGCGGCCAAACAGACCGTACGGCGTGTCGAAGCGTTGCAGGACAAAGCCGGAAACGACATTTCGGTGCTCGTCGAGAAGCTCTACAACCAGATGGAGAACTACCGCACGCAGATGGCCTCGATCGAGGCTTCGCTCGCCTTCGCCGAGGAGTATCTCAAAACCAAGAACGCGGCGTTTCTGGAAGGGATGAGTTCGTCGACCGACCTGATCGACGCCGAACTGAATCTGGCCAAGGTAAAGACCGAGCGCATCGAAGCCGCCTATCGCTACGACGTGTCGTTGGCGCAACTGCTCGAAGCCGCCGGCATCAGCGACGAATTCACCGCCTACATGCGCCGGCAGGACGCCCGCCGCATCACATTCGAGAAATAGTAAAAACGAAAGAGATATGAAGAAGAAAAACATCATCGCTGTCCTCGTCGCCGTCGTCGTCATCATCGCGGCAGTCCTATTGGTGAGCCGTTATTTGAAGGCCAGGACGCCGATCCTCCTTCAAGGCACGACGGAATGTACGACCTACAAGGCTTCGTCGAAAATCGCCGGCCGCATCGTCGACATGAAGGTCGAGGAGGGGCAGCGCGTCGAGCGTGGCGAACTGTTATACACGCTCTCCACGCCCGAACTGGACGCCAAACTGCAACAGGCCGAAGCGGTGCGGAGCGCAGCGTCGGCAATCGACCAGAAAGTGCTCTCCGGCGCCCGCGTGCAGCAGATCGAAGCGGCGCTCAACATGTGGCAGCAGGCGCAGGCCGGACGCGAACTGGCCCAAAAGACCTTCGACCGCGTGAAAGCGCTCTACGAACAAGGGGTCGTGCCGGCGCAGAAATTCGACGAGGCGCAGGCGCAGTACAACGCCATGACCGCGACCGCCTCGGCCGCCAAGGCGCAGTACGACCTGGCGGTCGACGGCGCCTCGAAGGAGGAGAAAGCCGCCGCCGCGGCACAGGTGCGGCAGGCCGCAGGCGTCGTATCGGAGGTGGAGAGCTACCTGAGCGACGCGATGGTCTATTCGCCCGTTACGGGCGAAATCTCGACGATCATCGCCGAGCAGGGCGAGCTGGTGGGCAGCGGTTATCCCGTGGTCGCCATCCTCGACATGAGCGACATGTGGGTGACGTTCAACATCAAGGAGACGCTGATGCCAAAGATCCGAATGGGCAAGCGCCTGCGCGGCTATGTGCCCGCACTCGACCGCGATGTCGACTTCCACATCACCTACATCGCTCCGCAGGCCGATTTCGCCACATGGGCCGCGATGCGCACGCAGGGCGGATTCGACATCCGTACCTTCGCCGTCAAGGCCAAGCCGCTCGGCGCCGAAGAGGGGATGCGCCCCGGCATGAGCGTTCTGGTCGACTGGGACGCAATCGAGTAGCCGATCGGAGCCATGCGCAACTACTTCAAAGAAACCGATCAGGTCGTGCGGCGCGAACTGCGGCGCATCGTCCGTCAGCCCATGTACTGGGTGCTGATGGTGGTGCTTCCCGTCGTGTCGTTCGCCTTCTTCGCCGTCATCTTCGAGCGGGGCGTGGCGCGCAACATCCCGATCGCCGTACTCGACGAAGACCACACGACGCTGTCGCGCAAGGTGACGCAGATGATCGACGACACGCCGACGGCGATGGTCTCCTACGAGGTGCAGAGCATGGAGGAGGCCCAGCGGCTCATGCGCGAAGGACGTATCTCGGCCATCGTCCACATTCCGGCGTTTTTCGAGAAGAACATCCTCAGCAACAGCCAGACCCATATCGAATGTTCGGTGAGCGGCACGAACATCACCGTCAACGGACTGCTATCGAAAGACCTGCAAACGGCCGTCACGACCTTTCAGGCAGGCGTGCAGCTGCAACTGCTCATGAAGCAGGGGTTGACCGAGAAACAGGCGATGGCGCAGATCATGCCCGTGCGTTTCGTCAAGCACGTACTGTTCAATCCCTACATCAATTACAGCTATTACCTCTCGCCGAGCTTCATGCCCATGATGCTGATGATCTTCGCCATGCTCGTCACGATCTTCGCCATCGGCACCGAACTCAAAGCGGGCACGGCGCGCGAGTGGCTCGACACGGCGGGCGGGTCGGTCTTTGCAGCGCTCGTCGGAAAGATGCTGCCGCTCGTAGTCATGATGCTGCTCATGACGCTGATGATGTTCCTGATCCTGTTCAAAATCGTAGGGGTACCGCTCAACGGCAGCCTCACGGCCCTGCTATTCGGCTGCATGCTGTTCGTACTGGCCTACATGGCCATCGGCGTACTGATCGTCACGCTGCTGAGCAACCTGCGCCTGTCGCTCTCGATCGGCGGCGGCTATTCGGTGCTGGCCTTCACCTTTTCGGGACTTACCTTTCCGATGATGGCGATGTACCCGTGGGTGCAGGCGTTCAGCAAGATCTTCCCCTTTACGTTCTATACCGACATCTTCATCGATCAGGCGCTTCGCGGCGCACCGGTCGTCGATTCGCTGTGGGACATGGGGTATATCGCACTCTTCATCATACTGCCGATGCTCTGCCTGCCGCGCCTGCGCAAGATCTGTTCCGATGAAAAATACTGGGGGAGGATGTAACGATGGGACGAATCAAAGAGATACTGCAAGCCTACCGAACCGAACTGGCTTCGGTCATCCGCAACGAATACAAGGCGGTCTTCACCGACGGCGGCGTACTGCTGGTCATGGTGCTGGCCATCTTCATCTACTCGACGCTCTATGCGTCGGCCTATGCTCCCGAAGTGCTGCGCAACGTCCCGATCGGCGTGATCGACGAGAGCCAGACCCCGTCGAGCCGCGAACTGATCCGCACCTTCGACGCCGGCCCCAATACCTACGTGGCCTACGAGCCGAGCGGCATGGAGGAGGCCGAAGAGCTCTTCTTCGCCCGCAAGATCTACGGCGTGGTCTACATTCCGCAAGATTACGAGAAGCAACTGCTGGGCGGTTCGTCGGCCGCCGTGTCGCTCTATGTCGACGCCAGCTACTTCCTCATGTACCGTCAGGTGTTCCAGGAGCTCGTGACGGGCATCGGACAGACGGGGGCCATGGTACAGTTCCAGCGGCTCATCGCCAAAGGCGCCAATATCCCGCAGGCGACGGCCGCGACGCAGCCGGTCATCTACCAGTCGCACAACCTTTTCATTCCCTATCTGGGCTACGGATCGTTCATCATGCCCGCGATCATCATCGTCATCATCCAGCAGACGCTCCTGATCGGCATCGGCATGATCGGCGGCACATGGCGCGAATTCGGACTCTACCGGAAACTGATCCCCGCCAACTGCAAGCGCATGTACACGCTTCCGATCGTGCTGGGAAAGGCATTGGTCTACATCTCGATCTACGCCGTCACGCTGCTCTACATCATGACGGTGCATTACAAACTGTTCCACTATCCCTCCAACGGCTCGACGGAGGCCGTCGTCGGATTGCTCGTGCCCTATCTGCTGGCCTGCATCATGCTGGGAATCGCCATTTCGACGCTGTTCCGCTACCGCGAACAGTCGCTGCTGCTGCTTTTCTGGACATCGATTCCCATCCTGCTGCTCAGCGGCGCTTCGTTCCCGCGCGAAGCCATCCCCGAATGGCTCTACACGCTGGGGCAGGTCTTCCCGAGCAGCAGCGGCGTCAACGCCTTCATCCGGATCCGGACGATGGGCGCTTCGCTGCGGGACGTGATGCCCGAACTGAGGATTCTGTGGGCGCAGGTCTTCGTCTACGGAGGGTTGGCCTGCATCGGCATCCACGTGATCCTGACACGCCAGAAGCAGGACGAAGGCGGGCAATAAAACCTCGCCGAAAAATCGACGAACCCCTGCCGCGAACCGCAGCAGGGGTTTCCGTGTTCGGGAGCGAACTTTTCAACCGACGTTCCGGATCAAAACATCGGGCCTCTGCCGCCCGGAGGAGGCCCCATAGGCGGACGGCCGACACCCCTGCGGTTTCCGCCCAGCGCCCCCATGCCGTCGTAATCCTTGATGTCCTTGGAACCGCGCTTGCCGAAATTGCGCAGGTTGTAGACGAACTGCACGGTATAGTAGCGTCCGATCACGCTGTTGATCGAATTCTGGGTATATCCCGAACCGGTCGTGCGCGAGAAGGCCGTATTCTGGTCGAACAGGTCGTTGACGCCGAACATCACCTCGCCCCGACGGTTGCGGAAGACCTTCTTGCCCAGATAGACGTTGCACAGCACGTAGGAGTTGTCGTAATCGTTCGTGAAGCCGATATTCTGCTGGTAGGAAACATTCCCCGTGAAGGTGAAGCTTTTCAGGAAGACGAACTTCATCGCCGCGGTCGCCACATGGTTGAAATAGCGGTTCTTGTTATCGGAATCATTGACGACCAGCGAGTTTTTCGCGATGTTGTAGGCACCGTGCCACGAAAGGGTGAAATCGACGTTCTCGGAGATGTTGCTGCCCAGCACGGCGCGGAAATCGTAGCTCAGACGGCTGGCGTCGTTGCGCTCGCCGCCGACGATTTCGCCGTTGTCCAGATAGACGCTTCCGTCGGTCGCCTTGCGCGCCACCAGCGTCGGCGTAAGCGTGTAGTTGACGCCCGCCATCACATTGAGGTTGCTTTTCAGGAACGAGACGGGCAATCCGTAGCTCAGATGCGTGCGCAGGTTCCAATAGCCGTCCATGTTGGTATAGGTGGAATAGGTGTGCGGATTGTAGGTTTCGGTCACGGGATCGCCGCCGCCGTCGACTTCTCCGGTCGGGACCTCCACCTCCACGTCGTAGGCCATGCTCGACGTGATGTAGTTCGACGTATTCTGCATCGAGAACATCCACATGAACGTACGTCCCTTCTCGACGTTGGAGTTCACGTAATGGAACCGCACGTTGTTCGAGTAGGAGGGACGCAGATGGGGGTTACCTTTGGAGATGCTCTGCGCGTTGGAGATATCGTAGACGTTCTGCAACTCGCCGATACCGGGGTTGTCGGTCGAGGAGTTGATGAACAGCCGGATCGAATTCTCCTTGTTGATGTTGAGCTGTCCCATCAGGAAATAGGTCAGGTTGTTGAATCCGTGCGACGTCTTCGCATCGTCGCCCGCCCCCATGACCTTCGTCGCCGAGAGCACCTCGCCCGTCAGCTGGGCGCGCTGGTAGGAGACATTGGCCACGAAACGGTTCTTGCCCTTCACGATACGGAAACCCGGCCCGATACGATGCGTCAGATAGCCCGTGTTGGACGATTGCGACAGGCTCGGATCGGGTTCGACGCCAGCCGTTTCGAACCGGTCGTCCGGCGTCACGTAGACCTTCTTGTCGCTCTCCTGATAGTTATAGGCCACACGGTATTGCAGGCTCAGCTGCGCATACTGCGAAACCGGTTCGGTATAGGTCACGTCGCCGCGCAGGTTGTAGCTGAACGACGGCGAATGCGCACGCTGGTAGCGCAGCAGCAGGGTATCCGTAGGAACGACGATCAGATCGGGATCGATACCCCGCGCCTGGTTCGAATAGCTGTCCGTATCTCCTCTGTTGTTCCGATAGCGCACGCTGCCGTCAAGCGTCAGCGTGCGGCCGTCTTTGCCCAGCTTCGTGCGGTAGGAGAGGTACTGGTTCAGATTGACTCCCGTGCGGCCGCCGTCGCTGAAATTGTCCACCACGCGCAGACCGCTCTCTCCCCACTGGTGGCCATAAGTCGTGCTGTAAGGATCGTAGCTCTGGAAACTGAGTCCCGTGCGCGACATGAGTGACTGGTTCTCCGAAATACGCCATTCGAGACGGGCATTGAGGCGGTGGTTGCCGTTCGTATTGTTCGAATAGCCGTCCGTATGCAGCGTATCGATCGGCGACGGAGTTTCGTACCACTTGTCTATCGTCGAGTAGTTCTTGGTCGTCGTACGGTTGAAGAAATAACTGGCCTGCAACGTCACCTTGTCCTGCCGGCCGGTCTTTCCCCAACTGTCGGAGTAGTTGACGCCGAACGAGTTGACCGACGCCACACCGCTCTGCGGCCGCACCATCAGCGCCCCCACGCCGCCGCGGCCGCCCGAACCTCCCGACACGCCCAGAATGTCCTCGAACGAAAAATTCTGCTGGTTGACGTTGTTGAACAACCCGATCACCGACACGCGGCTCGACCCATGGAACAGATTGACGTTGCCGCCCACGTTGTACTTGTGGTTCGACGTTGTTCCTTCTGTTTCGGGCTGGTAGCCGTAACCGGCATAGAGCTTGCCGAACTGGCCCTGACGCATGTTGGGTTTCGTGACGATATTGATCGCCTTGTACCCCTCGCCGTCGTCCATACCCGAAAATTCGGCCGCATCGCTCAACTTGTCGTAGACCTCGACCTTGTCGACCGCCTGTGCGGGCAGCGACTTGATCGCCGAAGTTACGTCCTCGCCGAAGAACTCCTTGCCGTCGACGAAGACCTTCTTCACGGTCTCGCCCTGTGCCTCGACCTCGCCGTCGGTAATGGTGATGCCGGGCATCTTCTTGAGCAGCCCTTCGACATCGGCGTCGGCCGTCACCTTGAAGGCTCCGGCATTGTAGCTCACCGTATCGCCCTTCTGCGACGTACGCATCGACTTCACCTCCTTGACCACGGCCTCGATCTCGGTCGACGAAGGCGCCAGCTCGAGCGTGCCGAGCGACTTTTTGGCGGCCGACAGTTTCAGCTCCTTTTCAAGCGTTTCGTAGCCCAGAAACGAAACGGAAACCTTGTAGGTACCGTAGGGAACCGTCGCCTCGACGCGCCCCTTGTACCCCGTCGTGAAGTAACGTTTCTGCGCCGCAGGATCCGCCGGCGCAAACTCCACGACGGCACCCGGCACGCCCTCGCGCGTCGAGGCGTCGATCACGGTCGCCGTCACGCTGCCCGACTGGGCATAAATTTCCATCGCGGTGAACAATGTCACAAACAGTAAAATCGTTCGTCTCATCTTCTCTTTTATCTTTCTCCCGGGATCGTTCCGATCGCCTATCGGCAAATCTTCGCGAAGATAGCCAAAATCCGGCAAACCGCCGCGAATACCCCGTCTATATTTGTCCGCTCCGGCGTCCGAAACACACGGACCGGCCTTCCAAAAAACAGGGTGTCAAGAGACTTGACACCCCTTTCACCAAATCAATTCTGAAGCCCTATTAAAATGTGAAGTGGTTTATCGAACGACGGTAGGACGCCGGATGCGCCCCGTCCGCTGCGCCGCACGCCGCGGCGAAGATGATGCACAGGGTCCGCCGACCGCTGCTTCTCCCATTGTTGACGGTGTACGTCGTTTAACACACGCTTCATAGCCGACCTCTCGGCGACAGCCACTTTTTCCAACCTTCTACGACGTACGTCGGCGGCCCTGCGCTTCATCCGAATCGTTTCCTTCCGACGAGCCCGTCCGGCCGCAACTCCGCCGCAGCGGCATCTCCTTCCGTCCATCGGACAGGAGGCCCCTCCGGCCGCAAGAGACGGCATCAGTCCCCGAAACGTTATGTCGGCAATCGATCTCATCGTCGGATTTATACGAAACAAAGATAACGCCCCGAACGGCTTTCCGGTGCCGGAAGCGGGGTCAACGGGCAAAATCGGCGGGTGAACCGACTAATCGGCAGGGTGAACCGACGTAAGCCAACGCTTGAATTCGGGAACCCGGGCCTTGGAGATGACGATCCGTTCGGGTGTTTCGACGCTCAGACGCAACGCCAGCCGGCTGCCGAACCAGACCGCGATCTCGGCGACGGCCTGCCGCGCGACGATGAACTGGCGGTTGGCACGGAAGAAATCGCTCGCCGGCAACAACGTCTGCAATGTTTCGAGCGGCTTGTCGAGCGGATACTTCTCACCGTCGAGCGTACAGGCCGTCACCCGCTCGTCGCTCGTGTAACAATAGGCGATCCGCTCGCGTTGCAGAGGAATGAACTTGTCGCGCACGCGCACCAGGAAAACCTGCTGCCGCTCGTTGGCACGCTCCGCCAGCCGTTCGACCCGCTCGCTGTAACGGCTGCGTTCCAATCCCGAAAGCCGCCGCAACTTCTCCAGCGCACGGCGCACCTCCTCCTCCTTGATCGGTTTGAGCAGGTAGTCGATGCTGTCGACCTTGAAGGCTTCGAGCGCATAGCGGTCGTAGGCGGTCGTGAAAATGACGGGAGCCGTGAGCGAAACCCGTTCGAAAATCCGAAACGCCTCGCCGTCGGCCAGATGAATATCCATAAGCACAAGATCGGGCTGCGGATGCGTCCCGAACCACTCGACGCTCTCCTCGACCCCTTCGAGCACCGCCGTGATCTCCACGGCCGGCGCCACACGGTGCAGGATCGACTGCAAGTTGACCGCAGCGGCGGTTTCGTCCTCGATGATCAGGGCCTTCATCCTATGACGGGTTTTTGCAGCGGCATGCGCACGACGAACTCCTTGTCGGTGTCGATGATCTCGATGTCGCGGCCCGTAATCAGGTGCCAGCGGTTGCGCAGGTTTTCCAGGCCGATGCCCGTCGACGGTTCGGGTTCGATCTTCGGCACCTTGGGATTGGCGACCACCAGCCACCCCTGCTCGGTGCGGATCGAGATATGGAACGGCTTGCTGCGGGTTATGGTATTGTGTTTGACGGCGTTGCCGATCAGCGGCTGCAACGACAGCGCCGGGAGTGTCCAGGAGCGGTACTTGTCGTCGACGTCGATGTCGAAGAACAGTTTGTCGGCATAGCGTATTTCAAAGAGGTAGCTGTACGCTTCGATGAATTTCAGTTCCTCGTCGAGCGTCATCAGCGTGCTCTGGCCGTTCTGGATGATGTAGCGGAACGTATACGACAGCTGGTCGATGTAGGTCAGCGCCTTGTCGTCGTGCTTCTCGCGCACGAGCATCGCCAGCGAATTGAGCGAATTGAAGAAGAAGTGGGGGTTGATCTGTCCCACGAGCATGTTGTAGCGGGTCGTGAGGTTCTCGTTCTTGAGCCGCTCGTTCTCCATGACGACGGCCTGCTGCTTCGAATTGAGCACGTAGACCCAGCCGTAGAGCATCGACACCGCCACGGCGAACGAACACTTCAGCAGCAGCATGTAGTCGAAAATATGGTCGCCCATGCAGTTCAGCATGATGCGTCCCGAACGCCACTCCGTGACCGGCGCGACCATATACAGCGCGGCGGCGGCCAGCACGCACCATATGCAGTGGCGCACGAAGCGGCCCGGCGTGTACCTGCGGCGGACGGAGGTGAGGATCGAAAGCATGATGAACGAAACGACCAGATAATAGAAGAGCTGCAGCGCGAGTTCCGTCGTTTTCGAAGGCCGGTTGAAAAGCGTGCTGTAATCGAACTCCTCGCCGTTGCGCATGCGCAGTTCGGTCATCACCGGATGCGCCCCGTGACGGCGCGGCGCGGCCAGATTCGCCACCAGACGGTCGCCGTCCTTCAGGTTCATCCGGTAGATGCGCTGCATCATCACATAGACGCTGTCGCCGTTCTCGTAGACGATGTAGCCGTGGCCGTCGGGACTTACCCGCAGCGTTCCTTCCTCGCCGCGCGCAATGACGCTCGCCTTGGCCGGACGCGGCTGTCCGTCGCTCTTCTGATCGACGATCAGCAGCAGCACGTAGGAGAAATTGACGACCAGACTGACGGCCAGCGCCACCAGCAGATTGAGAATCAGGTCGGAATATTTCGGTTGCAGCCCCATCCGCCGTTTACTCCTCCTCTTTGAACCACGACGCATAGAGCATGTAGTCGCGGGCCGTGCGGCGGATGATCTCCTCGCGCTGCTGGGGCGTCACCTCCTTGACCTTCTTGGCCGGCACGCCCGCATACACCGAATTGGGTTCCAGCTGGGCGTTGGAGAGCACCAGCGCGTTGGCCGCGATGATGCAGCCCGACGGAACCACGGCGTTGTCCAGCAGGGTAGCGCCCATGCCGATCAGGCAGTTGTCGCCGATGCGCGCACCGTGAATGACAGCGTTGTGGCCCACCGACACGTCGCTGCCGATAATGGTCTGCGACGGATGCGGCGAGCCGTCGTAAAGCGTGTGCAGCACCACGCCGTCCTGAATATTCGTGCGGTCGCCGATGACGATTTTGTTCACGTCGCCGCGCAATACGGCGTTGTACCAGATCGAACAGTCGCGGCCGATGGTCACATCGCCCAGAATGACGGCCGTCTCGGCCAGAAACGTATTTTCACCGATTGCGGGCGTATGTCCCCGCACCTTTTTAATCAAAGCCATAAGTTTATATGCTATTAAATGTCACTTCGCTTTTGTATCGTCTCCGCGTGTCCGAGGGCGGACATTCACGGCAAAGCCGTGTTTTCAGGTCTGACCCTCCCCTAAATCCCCTCCTCGGAGGGGACTTGGCATTAGTGCGGACACATGCTGTTAAATGTCTCTTCGTGTTTGGCCTCCTGCCAGTACTCCTCCATCTTTTCGAGCGGAAGCTCGTGGAGCGTATGTCCTTCGGCGGCAGCCTTTTCCTCCATGTAATTGAAGCGGCGGATGAACTTCTTGTTCGTACGTTCCAGCGCCGATTCGGGGTCGATGCCGTAGAGCCGCGACGCATTGACCAGCGCGAAGAACAGGTCGCCGAATTCGCCTTCGAGCTTCTCCCGGCTGCCGGGGGCTTCCGAACGCATCTCGGCTTCGACCTCCGCGATCTCCTCCTTCACCTTGTCCCACACATCCTCGCGCCGCTGCCAGTCGAAACCCGTCGCGGCGGCTTTCTCGCCCACGCGGAAAGCCTTGACCATGGCCGGAAGCGAGCGGGGTACGCCGCCCAGCGTGCCGCTCTTGCGGTTTTTCTTGCGGAGTTTCAGGGCTTCCCAGTTCTCCTTGACCGCGTCGGGCGTATTGGCGTGAATATCGCCGTAGACATGCGGATGACGGTATATCAGCTTGTCGCACAGGGCATCGGCGACCTCGCCGAAATCGAAGGCTCCCGCCTCCTCGCCCAGCTTGGAGTAGAACACCACATGCAGCAGCAGGTCGCCCAGCTCCTCCTTGATGCCCTCCATATTGTGGTCGGTGATGGCGTCGGCCAGCTCGTACGTCTCCTCGATGGTATTGCTCCGCAGCGAATCGAAAGTCTGCTCGCGGTCCCACGGACACTCGCGGCGCAGCGTATTCATCACTTCGAGCAAACGGGCCGTAGCCTCCAGTCGTTTATCTTCCATGCTCAGTTACAGTTTACGGCAATGGCTGTTCGGGAAGCGGAGTCGGCCGATCTGCCTGAGCGCGCCCGTCCATGCCGGAATTTATTTTCAGCAAAGGTAGCAATTCGGCGGAAAAAAAGTAACTTTGTCCGAAACAAAATTCCGTACCGCCATGAAACTGCGATACCTGCTGCCCCTCGCAGGTGTGCTCTGCACCTTCCTCACGGCACATGCCCAGCCGTCGCCGGCCCGTCAGGCTTTCTACGAGGGCGCCTGCCGCATCAGCCCCCGGACGATGCTCTGTTACGAAACGCCGCTGGCCGCCTACCTGCGCGAATATATCAACGTCGAAACGGCCAGCGACAGTATGTCGGCCGACGACGCGATCGTGCTTTCGACCGATCCGACGCTGGGCGGCGAAGCCTTCCGCCTGACGGTGCTCCCGCAGCGGATCGAAATCGCGGGCGGTTCGTACGGCGGCGTATTCAACGGCGTGCAGGCCCTGTTCAGGCTGCTGCCCGCCGAAATATACGCCAAGAACTGTCCGCTTCCGGTCGAAATCGCCTGCACGAAGGTCGAGGACGCGCCGCGCTTTCCGTACCGCGGTATGATGCTGGACGTGGCCCGCACGTGGATCGACGCAGCTGGAGTGAAGCGTTACATAGACTTGCTTTCCTATCATGGAATCAACAAATTGCATCTTCATCTTTCAGACGACGAAGGGTGGCGTATCGAAATCAGATCGCATCCCGAACTGACCGAAATCGGCGGCTTCCGCGGCGGCGATTCGCCCGTGCGTCCGGTTTACGGCAAGTGGGACGAGAAGTACGGCGGGTATTATACGCAGGACGAGATGCGCGGCCTGATCCGCTATGCGGCGGCGCGCAACATCGAGATCATCCCCGAAATCGACCTGCCGGGGCACAGCCGCAACATCGCGTCGGTGCATCCCGAAATACGCTGCAACTATCCGCCCGACACGGTTTCGACCAACGGTTACGACTACCGTTCGGCGTGGTGCGTGGCCCGCGAAGAGAACTACGCGTTGCTGGCCGACATTCTCGGCGAGTTATGCGCGCTGTTTCCCTCGGAGTACATACACGTCGGCGGCGACGAGGTGGACATGACCCAGTGGAACCGCTGCCCCGACTGTCAGGCGCTGATGAGCCGGCGGGGCATGACCGATCCGCACCGATTGGAAGACCTCTTCATGGAGCGCATGGCGGCGATTCTCGCGGCCAACGGCAAGCGTCCCGGCGTGTGGAACGAAGCCGTGACCACGGGCGGCCTCTCGCGCGAATGTCTCGTATACGGCTGGCAGAGCGTCAAGGCGTGTCTCGACGCCACGGCGAAAGGCTACAAGACCGTGGTGATGCCGGGCGAATACTTCTATTTCGACATGCGGCAGACGCCGCAGGAGGAGGGGCACGACTGGGCGGCGGTCTTCGACGCCAAAAAGGTCTTCGGATTCGACTTTACGGAAAAGGGCTTCAGCGATGAACAGATGCGCAACGTCGTCGGCCTGCAGGGGACGTTCTTCAGCGAAGCCTACGTTTCGCACGAGCCCGAAAAGCCCGACTATCTGGACTACATGTGTTTTCCGCGCATCTGCGCGCTCGCCCGCATAGCTTGGCGCGGCAACTGCGAAGGCTGGGACGCCTATTACAGGGAGCTGACCGACCATTACGACCGCATGGCGGCCATGGGCATCCGCTTCCGGCTTTTCCCGCCCAAGGTAAGCTACAAGGAGGGCGCCTTCACCGTCGTGGCGGACGACGGCTCGAAAATCTTCTACCTCGAAGGCGATTCGCCCGAAGAGCATCGGTACACCGGCCCCGTCAAAACCGAAAAACCGCATCTCTACCGCTTCCTGACGCGCTACAAGACGGGACGCAGTCCCTATGCGGCCGACAAATCCTACTACAGGACCCTTGCGCCCGCCGTGACGATCACCACCTCGATGGGCGAAAGCACGCAGTTCCCCTACACGAACGCCTCGGCCTACAAGGGACTTGCGCGCACGCGCCGCGCCTGCCGTCAGCAGGACTGGATACTCTACACCTATGAACAGCCGGTGAAGTGCCGCGAAATGTTTTTGCAGACGGGAAACCGCCAGCTGCCCAAAACCATTATAACCACCGGTTATGCAGAGGTGTCGTACGACGGCACGACATACGAACGCGCGGGCGATCTGGAAAAGGGCAGTATAACTTTAAAGCCCGGCCGGCCGGTGAAAGCCGTACGCATCGTCTCGACCTGCGACGACAACGGCACGCCCTACGTCACGATCCAGCCGCCGCAGATAAAGCCGGTACTGTAAGACGGAGCGAAAAAGCGACTATGACACGGAAGGAGCCGCCTTGGCGGAGACAACTAACGCGAACAGTGTGCCTCCGGCCTAAATAAGCGATGACAATATCGCACTACAATACCGCTCGGCATTTCAACGGCCGCATCAATGCGGAGAGTCGGAAAGAGTCGCCGCTCTGACGGCAAAGAGGTAGAAGAGGTATTGCGCGGCATAATAGGTAATCATCACGACATAGGTCCGGCAGGGAACGGGCTCGACGAAGCGTCCCCATGCGATCACGGAGTCGGAAAAGACGAACAACAGGGCCGCAAGGCGGAACCATGCGGCATACGCTCCGCGGTACTGAAGCGCGCTGTACAGCATGCCCGCGATGACGAGTCCGTAGACGGCGACGCCCGCGCGTTCGGCCGGATCAGCGGCGCGGGGAACGATGCAGACGAACAGAAACAGCAGCAGAGCCGTCAGCACCGGCCAGACAAAAGGCCGGGGCGCAACTTGCGCCTGCGGCAAGAAGTAGCACATATAGGCTCCGTGCGCCAAAGCGAAAAACAGCATCTGCGGAATGAACATCCCCCCGGCGCCCGCCGCATCGCCGACGGCCGACAACAAGAGCGCCGCGCCGACCGGAATCAGCGGTTTCAGCCGGAGATAAAAGAGCGACAGCAGCAGGACCGGATAAGCGACCTTGTAGGGAATCACCGCCGCCTTGGTAAAGAACAGCGCGGCGCCGGCTGCGAAAAGCAGCGTGGTCAGGCAGAGCGTTCGGGAGGTTCGTTGCATGGTTTCGGTAAAAAAGCCGCCTGTTCGTAACGTACAGGCGGCTTCGATTTATGGTCAATAAGCTCGTCGGCATGACCGTGGCGGGCGTGTGCCCGCACCGAGATGCGACGAGCGGCATTCGGATTGGGATCAACCGCGGACCTGAGCTCCGCACCGCTGTTCGAACTGCGCGGTGAGGTTCTTCATCGCCTTTTCGATCGTCTTCTCGTCGAGCGTGCGGGTCTTGTCTTCGAGGATGAAGCTCAGGGCGTAGGATTTCTTGCCTTCGGGAAGTTTGTCGCCCTCGTAGACGTCGAACAGCGAAACGCTCTTGAGCAGTTTGCGCTCAGTGGCGAACGCCACGTCGCGCAGCGCCGAGAAGGTCACCTGCTTGTCGATCAGAAGAGCCAAGTCGCGTTTCACTTCGGGGAACTTCGAAAGCTCCTCGGCCGCAATCTTATGCTTGCGGGTCGATTTCACAAGCGCGTCGAAATTCATCTCCAGATAGTAAACATCCTGCTTGACGTCGAGCCGGCGGCGGATTTTCGAACTTACCGTGCCGATCTGCAGCAGCTCCTTGCCGCCAAGCGACATCGAGAGCGCCTCGCCGAAGAGGTCGTTTTGGAGCGTCTCGGTCCGGAGCGCATAGATGTCGATGCCGAAGCGGCGCAGGAGTTTCTCGGCCACGGCGCGCAGCGTGAAGAACGACGCGGCCTGCGGCCGGGCGTTCCACGACGCAGGCTCGGCCACGCCCGTCACGGCGATCGCCAGACGGTACTCTTCGGAGTAGGCCGCGAGGCGGTTCTCCTCCGAGCGTTTCGACTCGTCGTAGATATAGCAGTTGCCGAACTCGTAGAGTTTCAGGTCGCCGTTCTTGCGATTGGCGTTGAGCTGCACGGCTTCGAGCATGTTAAACAGCAGCGTCTGGCGCATCACGTTCAGGTCGGCGCTCAGCGGATTGAGGATGCGCACGCAGTTTTCGGGCTTGTAGGACTCCAGCCCCTCGTAGTAGGCCGCCTTGGTCAGCGAGTTGGACATGATCTCGGTGAAGCCGTTGGAGGTCAGGAAATCGGCCGCGAGATTCATCAGCTTGCTGCGGTCGGGCTTCGGCGCATAGGAGAGCGTCGAACGGACGCGCGAGGGAATCTCGACATTGTTGTAGCCATAGATGCGGAGGATATCCTCGACGAGGTCGGCTTCGCGCTGCACGTCCACGCGGTAGGGCGGCACGGCGACGCTCAGCACACCCTCTTTCTCGGCGAGAATCTTCACTTCCAGCGCGGCGAGGATCGTGCGGACCGTATCTTCGGGAATCTTCTTGCCGATCAGCGAGTCGATGCGGGCGAAGGAGATGTCGAATTTGAAGTCTTCGACAGGAGTGGGATAGATGTCGGTAATGTCGCTCGAAATCTCGCCCCCGGCCAGCTCCTTCATCAGCAGGGCGGCACGCTTGGCGGCATAGACCTGCATATTGGGATCGACACCGCGCTCGAAACGGAACGACGAATCGGTGTTCAGGCCGAAGCGCTTGGCGGTTTTGCGCACCCATACGGGGTTGAAATAGGCGCTCTCGATGAACACGTCGGTCGTGGTGTCGCTGATGCCCGAATCCAGGCCGCCGAAGACGCCGGCGATGCACATCGGACGCTCGGCCGAGCAGATCATCAGGTCGTCCGCCGTGAGCTTGCGCTCCACGCCGTCCAAAGTCACGAAGGGCGTACCTTCGGCGCAGGTGCGCACGACGACCTCGCGGCCCTCGATCTTCGCCGCGTCGAACGCGTGCAGAGGTTGTCCCAGTTCGAAAAGCACGAAATTGGTGATGTCCACCAGGTTGTTCTTGGGGTTGATGCCCGCGGCACGCAGGCAGTTCTGCATCCACTCGGGCGAGGGGGCTATCTTGCAGTTTTTCACGGTCACGCCCGCATAGC
>ERZ1106976.2491-NODE-2491-length-16314-cov-3.583923_pt1 | contig 16314 bp, 8 predicted proteins | sample MGYA00403687_ERZ1106976 | MGnify/ENA primary metagenome ERZ1106976 (study PRJEB35170, sample SAMEA104062446) | human gut metagenome | biome: human gut; feature: human-associated habitat; material: faeces | place: Denmark | collected 2013-02-22 ... | reverse complement strand
CCCCCTGCATGCCGGTCTCCAGATAAGCGGCATGATGGCTGCAATTATTGTACACGTAATAAGTCAGTTCTTTTCCGTCCTTCACCCCACGGATACGGCAACCGATACTGGTCTCGCCTTCATAGTTTTCACCCAAATCCTGCGGGTTGGGCAACACGGCCTTGAGGAACTGCAACGGAACGATTTTCACCCCATTGTAATCCACCTCGTCTATGCGTGCCATACCGATATTCTGAATCACGCGCAGGTGCGTAAGGTATTCCTGTCCGAAAGTCATCCAGAAACGGGCCCGCTTGATGGTCGGGAAGTTCTTCACCAACGATTCGAGCTCTTCGTGGAACAACAGATAAGAGTCACGCGGACCGATGTTCGGATACGTCAGGTCCTTATGGATTTCCATAGGCTTCGTCTCCACCCACTGCCCGTTCTCGTAATAACGTCCGTTCTGCGTGATTTCGCGGATGTTGATTTCCGGATTGAAGTTTGTGGCAAAAGCCTTATGATGGTTTCCGGCATTGCAGTCCACGATGTCCAGGTAATGGATTTCATCGAAATAATGTTTGGCCGCGTATGCCGTATACACACCGGAAACGCCCGGGTCGAAACCGCACCCTAAGATGGCGGTCAGTCCGGCCTCCTCGAAACGTTTCTTGTAGGCCCACTGCCAACTGTATTCAAAATGAGCCACGTCCTTCGGCTCGTAATTTGCCGTATCCAGATAATTGCACCCGGTTTGCAGGCAAGCTTCCATAATGGTCAAGTCCTGATAAGGCAAGGCCAGGTTCATCACCATGTCCGGCTTGTAACCGTTCAGCAGTTCCACCAACTCTTCCACGTTGTCGGCATCCACCTTTGCCGTTTGGATAGACGGGTTCCCGATGGCCTTCACGATGGCGTCGCATTTGGCCTTCGTACGGCTGGCAATCATGATTTCGTCAAACACTTCCGGATGCTGGGCCACTTTGTGCGCTGCTACCGTGGCCACACCGCCGGCACCGATAATTAAAACTTTTCCCATTTTTTGAATTCGGTATTATAATTAAATATGTATAGGATGCAAAGTTAATGACTTTTTCCAAGAAGCAAAGAAAAAGCCTGTTTTTTTGATTTTTATTTGAATTAGATAATTTGCCCACGCTCGGCAGACTCGAACAAGTTCGGTCTGTTCTCGCTTAATCGCAAATTTCGTCCCCTCTGATGCCCAACGCATTCATCAACGAATAACCGAGAATCTCCTGCCGGAACCCTCTCCCGGCCTGAGGCTCCATGGCCAGCAACGTGACGTCCTTGCCCTCGGCCCGGCCCAAAATCTCGCGTACTCGAAGACCGTATTTCTCCACGTCCGGCACGATGACCAGTCGTTTGATACCTTTCTCGTCGGCCAACGCCTCGAGCGACTGCAAATAGAGGGCATCTCCGTCCACCAAGTTCTCCACCTGTACGGAACTCAATTTGAACTCCCCCAAATGCCCGTCGCAGAACGCCTTGCCGTCAAGCTCGGCCTCGAAGTCCGAGGGCGTGAAGTTGTCCAAGGCTTTCCGCCCCTTGCCGTGAATCAACACGACCTGTATGTCGTTCTTCCCCTCGCCGACTCCCCCGTCCAAAGCCGCGCAAACCAACCATTGCGCCAGGTCGGCTTTAGGAATCGGACGGTTCAGCATCCGCTCGAAATTCACGATTAAATTGAACGCCACGGCATCCACGTAATCCGCATCCACCAGAATGACATTCTCACTCCATTTCGTTTTTTCCATTTTATGTAGTACTGTTTTCCGTTTACAAAGATAGCGAAAGGCGAGCGCAGTTCCAAGCCAAAAGCTTGCTTTTGAGTGAAAGACTGCCGAGCCGCATCCTATCTTCGTGAAACAAAGATAGCGAAAGGCGGGTGCAGAGGCAAACGAAAACGAAGTTTTCTTGTGACCCACTCTGCCTTTTTGCTTTCAAAATGACAGCAAAAAGACAATACGGTACAGCGATAAAACCTTTATAAATCATGGTTCCAGACGTTTTCGGGACGTTTCCAGACACATTTTTTTACACTTGAAGTTCGTTTTTTTATCTTTTTAAGCCTAAACGCGTTTCAATCTCAAGAGATTGATTTTCCATTCGGCTGAAAAAACATTTTTTTTCTCCGCATGTCGTACGGGAAATGTCCGTACATGGAAGCGGAAAGCACCTGAAAACGACGTGGGAAAAGCTTTTTCCGGTTCGATTTCATTCTATTTGAAACATTTCCACCTGTAAAAAACGGATATCAAAATGCCACGTCCGTCCGGTTTGTGCTACCACCTCCTCCACTCTCCTGCGCAGAACCTTGCCACCCGGCTTTCCGGATGTTACCGGTAAGCCCCCTGTAGCTGACAAACAGCTTCTCCGCCACCCCTGCGAGAATCGCGTATTTCCGAAGCCACCCGGACAAGGACGCAAATAACGGATTCTCATGAAGGCCGATTTGACTTTTTGACAAAGGGGCTTGTCTCTTTTATGAAACCACATCTGCCGATTCCGTCAGCCCGCGAAGCGTTCCGCCTGCCATTTTTTCATCTTTCATGACATTTTGTCAGTCTACGCCTTATGGCAAACATTTTGATACGAGGTAAGTGTGGCTCGACAACGCCACGTTGGGAAACAGAAAAATAAACAATTAAATATAGAAAGGAAACAACCATGACTTTTGACAAATTTACCATCAAGGCTCAAGAGGCCATTCAGGAAGCCGTCAACCTTGTACAGGCAAGGGGACAGCAAGCCATCGAACCGGAACACTTGTTGGCCGGTATCCTCAAAGTGGGAGAAAATGTCACGAATTTCCTCTTTCAGAAATTAGGAGTCAACAGCCGGCAAATCGAACAGGTACTGGAAAGCCAGATTGCTTCGCTGCCAAAGGTCCAGGGGGGCGAACCTTACCTGAGCCGTGAAAGCAATGAAGTGCTGACACGGGCACAGGATTACGCTTCCAAGGGCGGAGACGAGTTCGTCTCGCTCGAACCGATGCTTCTGGCTTTGCTGAACGTGAAAAGCACGGCCTCCAGAATACTGAAGGACGCAGGCATCACCGAAAAGGAACTGGCATCTGCCGTCAACGAACTGCGAAAAGGGGAAAAAGTGACTTCTCAAAACAGTGAAGACACTTATCAGGCGCTCAACAAGTATGCCAAGAATCTCATCGAAGAAGCGCGGAGCGGAAAGCTCGACCCGGTCATCGGACGGGACGAAGAGATACGGCGCGTGCTGCAAATCCTGAGCCGACGTACGAAGAACAACCCGATATTAATCGGCGAACCGGGTACGGGCAAGACGGCCATCGTGGAAGGACTGGCCCATCGTATCCTGCGGGGCGACGTACCGGAAAACCTGAAAGACAAACAACTCTACTCCCTCGACATGGGTGCGCTGATTGCCGGTGCCAAATACAAAGGGGAATTCGAGGAACGTCTGAAATCCGTCATCAACGAAGTGACGAAAAGTGAAGGGCGCATCATCCTCTTCATCGACGAAATCCACACGTTGGTGGGCGCAGGAAAGGGCGAGGGTGCCATGGATGCCGCCAACATACTGAAGCCTGCTTTGGCACGGGGCGAGTTGCGGAGTATCGGTGCCACCACGTTGGACGAATACCAGAAGTACTTCGAGAAGGACAAGGCACTGGAACGCCGTTTCCAGACGGTCATGGTCAACGAGCCGGACACGCTCAGCACCATTTCCATCCTGAGGGGACTGAAGGAAAGGTATGAGAACCACCACAAGGTGCGTATCCAAGACGATGCCATCATCGCCGCCGTGGAACTTTCCAACCGCTATATCACAGACCGTTTCCTCCCGGACAAGGCCATCGACCTGATGGACGAGGCGGCAGCCAAACTTCGTATGGAACGTGACTCCGTACCGGAAGAACTGGACGAAATCGAACGCAGGTTGAAACAGTTGGAAATCGAACGGGAGGCCATCAAACGGGAAAACGACCAGCCCAAACTGGAACAACTGAGCAAGGAGATTGCCGAACTGAAAGAACAGGAAAGCAGCTACAAGGCCAAATGGGAAGCCGAACGCGGACTGGTGAACAAAATCCAGCAGAACAAACAGCAGATCGAGCAGTTGAAGTTCGAAGCCGAACGGGCCGAACGCGAAGGCGACTATGGCAAGGTGGCCGAAATCCGCTACGGCAAGCTCAAGGCACTGGAGGACGAAATCAACCGGATACAAGACCAGTTAAAGGACACACAGGGCGGAGACGCGATGATTAAAGAGGAAGTGACCTCGGAAGACATCGCCGACGTGGTAAGCCGTTGGACGGGCATTCCCGTGAGCAAGATGCTGCAAAGCGAGCGCGAGAAGCTGCTCCATCTGGAAGAGGAACTCCACAAACGGGTCATCGGACAAGACGAGGCCATACAGGCCGTGAGCGATGCCGTGCGGCGCAGCCGTGCGGGACTGCAAGACCCGAAACGCCCCATCGGCTCGTTCATCTTCTTGGGAACGACCGGTGTAGGCAAGACCGAACTGGCCAAGGCTTTGGCCGAATACCTCTTCGACGACGAGACGCTGATGACGCGTATCGACATGTCGGAATACCAAGAGAAATTCAGCGTGAGCCGGTTGATCGGTGCGCCTCCGGGATACGTAGGGTACGACGAGGGCGGACAACTCACGGAAGCCGTACGCCGCAAACCTTATTCGGTGGTTTTGTTCGACGAGATAGAAAAGGCACACCCGGACGTATTCAACATCCTCTTGCAAGTGCTCGACGACGGCCGTCTGACCGACAATAAGGGACGCGTGGTGAATTTCAAGAACACCATCATCATCATGACGAGCAACCTGGGGAGCGGTTACATCCAGAGCCAGTTCGAGAAACTGGCACCGGAGACCGGCGCACAAGCCCGCGAAGCCCTCATAGAGGAGACGAAAAAAGAGGTGCTCGGCATGCTGAAGAAGACCATCCGTCCGGAGTTCCTGAACCGTATCGACGAGACCATCATGTTCTTGCCGCTCACACAGGAACAAATCAAACAGGTGGTGCGCCTGCAAATCAACGGCATCACCAAGATGTTGGAGGGCAACGGCGTAGCCTTGCAACTGACCGATGCCGCCCTGGACTTCCTGGCCGATGCGGGTTACGATCCCGAGTTCGGTGCCCGTCCGGTCAAACGGGCCATCCAGCGTTACCTGCTGAACGACTTGTCGAAGACCATGTTGGCACAGCACATCGACCGGACGAGACCCATCATCGTGGATGCGGACGGAAACGGATTGGTGTTCAGAAACTAAGCATAAACAAAGAGCGGGAATGTGAGGCCACACATTCCCGCTCTTTTTGTTCGTTTTTCACAATATACTTACTTTCAAGTATCCATGTGTCCATTCCTCTGCTGACATAACCTTATAAAACAATCAAGCAACACCACAATACCCAAAAACAAGTATTTTCCAATCCGGCAAATTACCGACTTTCCACGATTGCAAGACACGCTTTCCAAGTCGTATCTTTGCATTCGCAAAACAAACCTCCTAAACTCATCAAACATTGAAAACGGTAATCAGATTGTTAAGCCTTACATTGGCATTTATTACGGGAATAGGCCACCTTTCAGGACAAGCCCAAAAACAGGCCATGGTCTCAGGCAAGGTCATCTCCACTTCTAACGAAATCATGGACTTTGCCACCGTACAAGTCAAAGGAACTTCTATCGGAACACGTCCCAATGAAAAAGGAATCTATCATTTGAAAGTCGACGCGGGAAAACACACATTGGTGTTTAAGGCTATGGGATACGCCACGGTGGAACGTACCGTCACTCTCCAGGCCGGCGAACGCCAGAAGTTGAATGTCAAAATGCACCAGAAAGATATGGAACTGGCCGAAGTGAAAGTGGAAGCCAGCCACGTGGGCCGCATCAACAAATCGGCATTCAACGCAGTGGCCGTAGACTTGAAAAGCATGGCCGGACTGAACAAGAACCTGGCCGAGGTGCTGACCACCGTTCCGGGCGTCAAGCTGCGCGAGACGGGCGGAATGGGTTCGGACATGCAACTCATGCTCGACGGTTTTACGGGCAAACACGTCAAGGTCTTTATCGACGGCGTACCGCAGGAAGGAGCCGGAACGGCCCTCAATCTGAACAACCTGCCGGTGAACTTCGCCGAACGCATCGAGGTCTACCGCGGAGTGGTTCCCGTCGGTTTCGGTACCGATGCCTTGGGCGGGGTCATCAATATCGTCACCAACCAAAGGAAACTCGGTTGGTTTGCCGATGCCTCTTATTCTTACGGCTCGTTCAACACCCACAAATCTTTCGTCAACTTCGGCCAGTCGTTCAAGAACGGCCTGCTGTATGAAATCAACGCTTTCCAGAATTTTTCGGACAACAACTATTACATTGATTACTACGTTACGGAATTCAGCGATGACGGCATTTCGGAGAACACCGACAAGACGAAGATTTACCATATAAAACGTTTCAACGACCGTTTCCACAACGAAGCCGTGAGCGGCAAAATCGGGGTGGCCGACAAGAAATGGGCCGACCGCCTGATGCTGGGTTTCAGCTACACCCACTTTTATAAGGAAATACAAAACGGAGTATTGCAGAAAGTCGTGTTCGGAGAAAAACACCGTCATGGCTTCTCGTTCATCCCCTCTTTGGAATACCGCAAACGCAACTTGTGGGTCGAGGGACTCGATGTCATGGCCAATGTCAACTACAACCACAACATCACCCACAACATAGATACGGCATCTTACAAATACAACTGGTTGGGACAACGGAAATATACCGGCGTGCCGGGGGAGCAATCCAACCAGAACAACGAGGCCAAGAACAAGAACTGGAACGGTACGCTCACGGCCAACTACCGCATCGGCCACGCCCATTTGGTCACGTTCAACCATGTGCTGAGCACTTTTGAACGCACCACCCGTTCGTACGTCTCAGGAAGTTCGCGCCTTTCGGACTTCACCATCCCCAAGCGTTCCCGCAAAAACGTCACGGGACTATCTTACCGCTTCATGCCTACAGAGAAATGGAACGCCACGGTGTTCGGCAAGTATTACAACCAATACAACGAAGGCCCCGTATCCCAAAGCGACGACGGTATCGGCAACTACATACAGATGTCGCAAAAGACGAGTGCTTTCGGCTACGGGGCCGCAGGGACTTACTTCATCCTGAAAAACCTGCAGGCCAAGTTGTCATACGAGAAAGCTTACCGCCTGCCCTCGACCGACGAACTTTTCGGCGACGAAGACCTGGAAGCCGGGCGGGCGAACCTGCGTCCCGAAAAAAGCGACAATGTCAACTTCAACCTCGGCTACACTCCGCGATTCGGCAAACACGGACTGTACATGGAGGGAAGCCTCATCTACCGCGACACGAAGGATTACATCCGTCGCGGATTGGACAACGTGGGCGGCATGGACTTCGGATTCTACGAGAACCACGGACGGGTCAAGACCAAAGGGTACAACGTCTCCTTGCGTTACAGCTATGCGGACTGGTTCAGCCTGGGCGGGACGTTCAACAGCATGGACGCCATCGACCGTGAGAAACGGTTGGCCGAAGGCACGGGGCAGGCTTCGCTGACCTACGGACAGCGCATCCCCAACCAACCCTACCGCTACGCCAATTTCGACGCGTCGTTCTACTGGCATGACTTGTTCGGCAAAGGCAACATGCTCTCGCTCACCTACGACAGCTATTACCAGCACGAGTTCCCCTTGTACTGGGAAGACTTCGGCGACCCGGACACCAAAGCACGCGTCCCCGAACAGTTCTCCCACAACCTCACGCTGAATTACAGTGTGGCCAAGGGACGTTACAACTTTTCACTCGAATGCCGTAACCTGACGGACGAAAAGCTTTACGACAATTACAGCCTGCAAAAGGCCGGACGGGCTTTCTATGGAAAGGTAAGAGTATACTTCGGGAAATAAACAGCATCATTCACTCAATAAATAATTAAAAACATGGAAAAAAGATTCTTCACTTGGGCGCTTGCTGCCGCCCTCTGCGCCGGTGGCGCATTGACTTCGTGCAGCGACGACGACACCACTCCCGGCGGAGGCAATGGCAATGGCGGCGCCACGGCTCCGGGTACAAGCAAATACGTCATTGCAGCCAAAGCTGACGAAGGTACTTATCTCGTCACCAGCGAGACACTCGACGAAGGTAGCGTGACGGTATTGGGCAACGGCACGGAAGCCATCGGTGCATCCTACTGGGTATTTTACGGGCAGCAATACCTCTTCGGCTTGCAATATAACGATGGAAATGCGGGTACCGGAGCCTCTTATGTCCTGAACGCCACAACCGGAAAAGTAAAAGAAGCACGGGAATATACGTTCAACCGTGTAACGACATACGGGACATGGGGCGACAATGTCATCACGTCTTCCACCAACGATGGCTCGAAAGAGAAAGATTCCAAAGGCCATTATGCCAAATATTTGCAGTTCAACTATCTAAACGTACATACCGGTAATACGACAACAGGTACGCGCATCGCGGAAAACTTCCTGGGTAACGGAGAAATCGTCAGCTTTGCCGGTTTCGTAGAAGCCAACGGCAAGCTCTACACCTCGGTAGTCCCCATGGGCATGAGCCACTACGGCGTGAACACCTACCCCGAAAAAGTCACGGATCAAGCCCTCATAGCAACCCAAGACGGGGGGAGCGGTTCCGGAAAATATACAGCCGGGCAAATCCCTTCGACCCAATATCCGGACAAGGCTTTCATAGCTATTTACAGTGGGGACAGCTTCAACGATACTCCGGTCATTGCGGAAACCGATAAGATTGGCTTCGCCTGCGGACGTATGAAATCACAATACTATCAAACCATTTGGGCAGCGGACAACGGTGACCTTTATGTATTCTCTCCGGGCTACGGACGTACGGCCACCTCTTCTGCCGACCTGAAGAAAGTCACAGGACAACTGCCTTCGGGCGTTGTCCGCATCAAGGCCGGCCAGACCACTTTCGACCCGGATTACTACTATAACCTCGAGTCACAAGGCACCGGACATCCGATGTTCCGTTGTTGGCATATCACGGCCGACTATTTCTTGCTTCAGATGTACAGCGAAGGAACGATGAGCGGCAAGAATGCACCGACCAAAGAATTGGCCGTATTCAAGGGCCAAAGCGGCACGCTGACCCAAGTAACCGAGGGATTGCCGGCCCAAGACAAGATTTCGTCTTTCGGTATTCCTTTCAGCGACAATGGCGTGGCCTACATTCCGGTCACGACCACAGACGGCGACGCTCCGGCACTCTACAAGATAGACCCGGCCACGGCTAAAGCCACCAAAGGATTGACCATCATTACCCACAACAGCGTGTCGGCCATCGGCAAACTGTCTGCTACGAACTAATTTTGGGATATGAGAAAAACATTCGCCAAGATTCACCTTTGGTTTTCCCTTCCATTCGGCATCATTATCAGCGTCGTCTGCCTTTCGGGGGCGGCGTTGGTATTTGAGCAGGATGTCACCCGTGCCTTGAATCCCGGCTTTTACCGGGTCGAAGCAGAGGACGGGGCAAAGCCGCTCACGCCTTCCGAACTGGTCACGAAGCTCGGCATGCAACTTCCGGACTCATTGCAGATTTCCGGCCTGCAAATGTCAGGCGACCCGGAAGAAGCCTGGATGGTCAGCTTTGAGCACTTAAACCGCAAGACGCTAAGCGTAAACCCTTACACCGGCGAGATAAACGGATGGAACAAAAGCTATCCTTTCTTTCAGATCATGCGCAAACTTCATCGTTGGCTAATGGATGTCCCGCCCCGGAAAGGAGACAAGACCGTGGGTAAAACGATCGTCGGTGTCACTACGTTGGTCTTCGTTGCGATACTCATCAGTGGTGTGGTGATTTGGATACCGAAAACCAAAAAGGCTCTGAAAAACCGCCTTCAAGTATCCTGCAACAAAGGATGGCGGCGTTTCTGGTACGACAGTCACGTATCGCTCGGTTTCTACGCCACACCATTCCTCCTCGTCATGGCACTGACCGGGCTTACCTGGTCGTTCACTTGGTACCGCACTGCCGCCTATTCCCTTTTCGGTGGCACCGCGCCAAAAGAGGAAAACACGCCTCGACCGGAATTTCAGCAAAAGGGACGGAAAGATACCGCAAAACAGTCCCGGCCGGAAAGACAGCAGCATATCAGGGGAGAAAAAGGCCGGGAAGGAAACACTTTCAATTATGCCGTATGGGACAAAGCCGCAGACGCTGTCCGCCAGATTTATCCGACCTACAAGTCGGTCAAGTTGGGTACGGAAGGCATAGAAGTAGCCTCCAACCCGAATACCGACCGTCGTCAAACGGATAAAATACAATTTGACCCGCAAACAGGTCGCCTCGGTTCCATAACCTATTATAAGGATGCCCCGGCCTCACAGACGCTGAAAGGTTGGTTTTATGCCTTCCACACCGGCTCCTGGGGCGGCCTATGGACCAAGGTGCTTTATTTCCTGGCTGCTTTCATCGGAGGGATTCTCCCGCTCAGCGGCTATTACTTGTGGTACAAACGAAAGTTCTCGTCTCGACGGAAACGTTAACACCTTCATTCTACGTAATGCACACGTCCCCGGGAAATCCCAAACGGAAATTCCCGGGGACGTATCTTATATCCTATAACCCGACCCACTCCTCCGAAAAAATAGGCGGACTAATCCATGTCGGGTCGCGGAACCACCGACGAGGATAGATTTTCATACCGTTGCCGTCTACGGCCAAATATGCCCCCCAAAAGCTGAACGTGGAATTGGAAATGATATGCCCACGACACAAAGTCATCAAATATAAATCCACGTAGTCGGGCATCAGTTCCGTATGTTCCACATATACGGCATCCTCCATCCAAAGATTCTCCCTCACCCATTCCATATCGTCGGAAAAGAAAAAGAAACGCGCATCGGGCCTCTTCTTTCTGACATAAGCAATGGCTTGCCGGAAATAGTCCACTCCGCATAAAACGAAACTCGAGTTCGAAGGATGCAAATAATCTCCGCGCCTCACGTGTACCGATACCGGGTAATCCACGGCTCTTATCATCTGTACGAAACCACTCTGCAGTTCTGCCAAAAACTGACGGAAAGAGAAGTAACGACGAGCATTCGGTATAAAACGCCGATGCTGGCTGTAATCGTCTATCAACACGGCGTCGGGCTTCTCATCATCATACAGCCTTTTCAAAACTCCTATGGCACGACAGATCTTGAGCCCCCAAACCACCAGTCTTATCCCCCACGGACAGGAAGGCAATTCCAGTTCAAAACAATCGGAAAGCCTCAATCCATCATGCTGTTTCAACCTACGGCGGTCGTAAAACAGATAAACCTTACCGTTTCCGGAGTCCATCAAATCCCGGAAACGACAATATTCAAACATCTGGTTCCCCAGTCCTCCTTTCAGACAAACGATTTTCATGCCGTCCGCATACAATTCTAAAGACGTATTTTCTTCTTCACCTTTTTCGACTCGTTTTGCAGACGGTCGAGTGCCGTCACCACATACGTATATTTCCGGTTTCCGTCCTCGTACGGCAGTTTATAGAAAGTGTTCGGCGTAATCGCCACGATATTCTCGGCATATTCCAAATCTACAGGCTCGCCCTCGGCAAAACGGTAAACCACGTATTGACACGCACGGTCCATCTCGCCTTTTCCCCTTGGCGCACGCCAAAACAGCATGTAGCCGTCTTCCGTCCACAAGGCAGTCAGCTTGCGTACCTTCTTCGGCCGCTTGTGGTCTATCCACGGCATCTCAGGCTGCAAAGCCGGATAACGGTGGTAATAGTTGCGCAACATCGTGCCATAGTTTCCTTTGTTGTCCACCACGGCCTTGGCATACCATTGGCAACTGCCCTCGATGTTAGGCAGCGAACGTTGCAAGGCCATCTTGCGCTCCATCTGGTGTTTGTTCGGGTCCACGGGGTCGGCTTTGGCTACCGTGCGGTCCACGTCCTGCCCGATGATGAGCGGCCTGTGACCGGCATGCTCGCTCCACCAACGTATCAGTGTATCATAATCTGCTGCGGAATGCCCGATTTCCCAATACACCTGAGGAATGTTATAATCCACCCAACCTTCCTTCACCCACTTCAGCACATCGGCATAGAGATCGTCATAGTTCTGCAGTCCGCGCGTATTGCTGCCGTTCTCCGGGTCGCTCTTCAAGTTACGGTAAATACCGAAAGGAGACACGCCGAACTTCACCCAAGGCATGGATGCAGTCGTGCAACTGGCGGATGAAAAGGTTCACGTTCTCCCGCCGCCAGTCATCGCGGTTCATCCCGTTCCCGTAACGCGCATACGTCTGGTCGTCCGGGATGCGCAAACCGCTTTCGGGATAAGGATAAAAGTAATCGTCGATATGGATGCCATCCACGTCATAACGCAACAGGATGTCCGTCACGACGTTGCAAATGTAGTCCCGGTTCTCAGGCATCCCCGGATCCATAATCAGTTGTTCGCCATACCAGAAATACCGCCCGGGATGCTTTCTGTAATCATGTGTGGCAGCCAGTTCCTTCGTACCCTTCGTTTTGGCCCGGTAAGGATTGATCCAGGCATGCAGCTCCATACCCCGTGCATGACATTGGGCTATCATCCATTGCAACGGATCCCAATAGGGAGAAGGCGGCGTGCCTTGCTTTCCGGTCAGATAACGGCTCCACGGTTCGAAGCTGCTGGCATAAAGCGCGTCGAACTCGGGGCGCACCTGAAACAGTATGGCATTGATACCGCACTTTTGCAGTTCATTCAACTGGTACGTCAGCGTACGTTGCATCTCTGCCGTACCCAACCCCATAAACTGATAGTTCACACACTGTATCCATGCGCCGCGAAACTCCCGTTTGGGCGACAACTGGGCCTGCAACGCAAAGCTGCAAAGCCACATCATCAAAAGCAAAAGTGATTTTTTATTCATCATTCACGTTATTTCCGTGCAAAAATACAATAAAAATCCATCATGCCTTTGCCAAACATTGACTAACTTTGCAAACATAAGGACAATTAACGAAAACAACTGATGAACGACTACATACACATCAAGGGGGCAAGGGTGAACAACCTGAAGAATATCGACCTGGACATTCCGCGCAATAAACTGATTGTCATCACCGGCCTGTCCGGATCGGGCAAGTCTTCGCTAGCGTTCGACACACTCTACGCCGAAGGACAGCGACGCTACGTGGAGAGCCTGTCGGCTTATGCCCGGCAGTTTCTCGGACGAATGAGCAAACCGGAATGCGACTACATCAAAGGCATCCCGCCCGCCATCGCCATCGAGCAAAAGGTGAGCAGCCGCAATCCCCGTTCCACCGTAGGGACTTCCACTGAAATTTACGAGTACCTGCGCCTGTTGTATGCCCGTATCGGGCACACTTTCTCCCCCGTGAGCGGTCAGGAAGTGAAAAAAAACACCACGGAAGACGTAGTGCAATGTATGTTGTCCTACTCCAAAGGCACGCGCTTCACCGTACTCGCCCCGTTGCAGGTCCGTGAAGGACGTACCCTTCAAGAGCAACTGGACAGCGACTTCAAGCAAGGATTCTCGCGCATCGAAGTGGACGGCGAGGTCGTGCGCATCGAAGACTTCATGTTGGAACTGTCCTCGGACCCGTCGAAAGGCGAACACCGCACCATCCATCTGCTCATCGACCGCATGAGTTGCGATGACAGCAAAGACAGTATTTCCCGACTGACAGACTCGGCCGAAACCGCCTTTTATGAAGGGAACGGGCAATGTATGCTGCGCATCGCGCCGTCGGGTATCCTGCACTCCTTTTCCACACGTTTTGAAGCGGACGGCATCACGTTCGAGGAACCGACGGACAATTTGTTCGCCTTCAACTCGCCGGTCGGTGCCTGCCCCGTATGCGAGGGATTCGGACGGGTCATCGGCATCGACGAAAAGTTGGTCATCCCCAACTCGGCCCTCAGCGTGTACGACGGAGCCGTGGTCTGTTGGCGCGGAGAAAAGATGGGCGAATGGAAAACGGAGTTCTGCCGTAGGGCTCAGAAAGTGAACTTCCCTATTTTTGAACCCTATTACAAGTTGACCCGGGAACAAAAAGATTATCTATGGCACGGGACGGCCGGTGCTTCATCGCCCGATGAGGAAGTCTGCATCGACAACTTCTTCAAGATGTTGGAAAAAGACCAATACAAAATACAGAACCGCGTCATGTTGGCGCGTTACCGGGGCAAGACGATCTGCCCACAATGCCACGGCACGCGCCTGCGTCCCGAAGCCGGATATGTGAAAGTGGGCGGGCGGGCCATTTCGGATTTGGTAGACCTGCCCGTCACCGAACTGAAGAAGTTCTTCGACACGCTGACGCTCACCGCCCACGAGGCGGAAGTGGGCAAACGCCTACTCACAGAAATCAACAACCGCATCCGCTTCCTGCTGGATGTAGGCTTGGGATACCTCACCCTGAACCGCCTCAGCAATTCGCTGTCCGGCGGTGAAAGCCAGCGTATCAATCTGGCAACTTCCCTGGGAAGCAGTCTTGTGGGCAGTCTCTACATTCTGGACGAACCGAGCATCGGACTTCACAGCCGCGACACGGACAAGCTGATACACGTCTTGCGCCAACTGCAACAGTTGGGCAATACGGTGGTCGTGGTGGAACATGACGAAGAAATCATCCGGGCCGCCGATTATATCATCGACATCGGCCCCAAGGCCGGACGTCTGGGCGGCGAGGTTGTCTACCAAGGAGACATGAAGGATTTGCAAAAAGACAGCAACAGCTACACCGTGCGTTATCTTCTGGGCGAGGAAACCATTCCCGTGCCCGAAAGCCGTCGCCCGTGGAACCAGTATATTGAAATCACAGGCGCCCGCGAGAACAATCTGAAAGGAGTGGACGTACGCTTTCCGCTCAATGTAATGACCGTAGTCACCGGCGTATCGGGTTCCGGCAAAAGCACACTCGTACGCGACATCTTCTTCCGCGCCCTCAAACGCGAGCTGGACGAATGCACCGACCGTCCGGGCGAGTTTGCCTCTATCAGCGGAGACCTGCGCAATCTGCGCAACGTAGAGTTTGTAGACCAGAACCCTATCGGCAAGTCCTCGCGTTCCAACCCCGTAACCTACATAAAGGCCTACGACGAAATACGCAAACTTTGGGCAGAACAGCCCCTCGCCAAACAAATGGGCTATACCGCCGGCCATTTCAGCTTCAACAGCGAAGGCGGCCGCTGCGAGGAGTGCAAGGGCGAAGGAACCATCACCGTAGAGATGCAGTTCATGGCAGACCTTGTGCTGGAGTGCGAATCCTGCCACGGCAAACGCTTCAAGGCAGATACGCTGGAAGTGAAATTCCATGATGTCAATATCTACGATGTACTGGAAATGACCGTTAACCAAGCCATTGAATTCTTCACCGGACACGGACAGAAGAAAATCGTGAAGCGCCTACAACCGCTGCAAGATGTGGGGCTGGGATATATCAAACTCGGTCAGTCGTCCTCTACCCTCTCCGGCGGTGAGAACCAGCGCGTAAAACTGGCCTACTACCTCAGTATGGAGAAAGCCGACCCTACGCTATTCATCTTCGACGAGCCTACCACCGGCCTGCACTTCCACGACATCCGCAAACTGCTGGAAGCCTTTGATGCACTGATACGCCGCGGCCATTCCATCGTTATCATCGAGCATAATATGGACGTAGTGAAGTGTGCCGACCATGTTATAGACCTCGGCCCCGAAGGCGGAGACAAAGGCGGTTATATCGTGGCAACCGGTACACCGGAAGAAGTGGCGGCATGTGCGGCAAGCTACACAGGGCAGTTCCTAAGAGAAAAACTACAATAACCAAACATACAATTCCGTCAGAAACGTCCCGTAAGATAGATTAATCCGTCTTACGGGATGTTTTTTCATCCCACGAAACAAAAAATCGTCTCCTAAGACGAAACAAACCATCTTAGGAGACGAAATCAGATATTGTGCAAAAAGAGCTTTTTCTTTTTTAGAAGTAGAAACCGAATCCCACTTTCAACCCGAATTCCGAACGGTCTTTATTTATATCCCAATAAACGGCAGGCTCGATAGTGACCGTACGCGACAGGAAGAAAGCATAACCGCCCTCCATGCCGAAGCCGAAACGGGTTTTATCGCCACCATCCCAGTTGTAACGGTTCAAGTTTACATCAGCTCCCAGAAATACGCCAATCTTGTTGAAATAGTAGCGTCCGCCCACACCCAACGTATAGACATCCGTTCCGCCGCCTTGCCATGTAGCGCCGGCATCCAGCAGCAAAGCCACGTTATCGATTAAAAAAGCACCACCCTTGAC
>ERZ1106976.2487-NODE-2487-length-16339-cov-24.608818_pt1 | contig 16339 bp, 11 predicted proteins | sample MGYA00403687_ERZ1106976 | MGnify/ENA primary metagenome ERZ1106976 (study PRJEB35170, sample SAMEA104062446) | human gut metagenome | biome: human gut; feature: human-associated habitat; material: faeces | place: Denmark | collected 2013-02-22 ... | reverse complement strand
ACCGGTAAGGTCACGGTGACGGAAACGGAAGTAACAGAGATATGGAAGATATATACCATCGTCTACAACGGAGAGGCCTATTTTGAGGATAAGATATTCGCTCTGTCGGATGAACAAAAGGGACTGGCGGAAAACTACGCCCAGAACCTGAGCGTATTCCTGGGCGATGGTATGATGCAGGGCTTGCTGCCTGCCGAGTCCGCCGGCCTTGTATCTCTGGGCGACATTCGTTTCTCGGATGGCGCGACGCAGGTGGTCTACTATAATCAGTTGGACAAGCGGTACGCGAGCAAGCCCTACGGCACCGACGACATCGGCACCTACGGCTGCGGGCCTACCTGTATGGCAATGGTGGTATCTTCTCTGACCAACGAGACGGTCGATCCCGTTGAGATGGCACGTTGGGCCTATGAAAACGGTTACTGGTGCAGTAGAAGCGGTTCCTACCATTCGCTGATCCCCGGTGCTGCCAAAGCGTGGGGGCTTCCGGTACAGGGCTGCGGGAAAACAGAAGGGCAGCGCATTGTGGATGCGCTCTCTCAAGGCAAGCTGGTGGTGGCAATCATGCTGAAAGGTCATTTCACCAGCTCAGGACACTTCATCGTGCTGCGCGGTGTGGAGAACGGAAAGATACTGGTGGCCGACCCTGCCAACTATACCCGAAGCCAACAGGCATGGGATCTGGCTATCATCCTGAATGAAGCCAGCGGTCGTGCCGGTGCTGGTGGGCCTTTCTGGATCATAGGGTAGGAAGGAGAACTAAATGTGAGTAAACCAAATGAATATGACACCTATATCATCCCACCCAATTTTATTGAGGGCGGGACTTTTTTCGGCGGACTGCTGAAGCTGCGCAATACAGCCGAGGCACTGGTTATCGTGCTGGCTATCGGCATACCGGTGTTCTCGGTGTCCGCCCTAACATTGACTGCTAAAATCATCATTCTGTGCCTGACCGCGCTGCCTCTTGGCATCATCGCGCTGGTTGGCATCAACGGCGAAAGCCTCTCGTCATTTATCTTTCTTGTTCTGAAATATCTCTGCAACCGCCGTGTTATTACACGCAATGAAGAGGAACAGGACAAGCGGAAAAAACGCAAGAAGCGAAAAGCTAAGAGCGGTGACGACGCGCCCAAGTACATCAATCCGGTGGCGGAATACCTGCCTGTGGAGAAGATCGAAAACGGCATCATCTACACACGGGATCACCGTTACCTGAAGATTGTCGAAGTTATACCTATCAACTTCCTGCTGCGCAGTGCCAGAGAGCAGCGAAACATCATCTATTCGTTTATTTCGTTTCTGAAGATCAGCCCGGTCAAAATGCAGATCAAGGTCATTGCCAAGCGTGCCGACCTGAACCGGCACAGAGAGATCGTGCAGCAGGAGATGGCGCAGGAAACCGATGAAAACTGCCGCCTGCTGCAGCAGGACTACCTGACGCTCATTGACCGGATCGGTGCACGGGAAGCCACCTCGCGCCGGTTCTTCATGGTATTTGAATATGAGGCATGGGCAGCCCGGAAACGGGATAACGAGGAAGCGGAGGCCATTGCCTCCCTGCAAACGGCAGCCCGCACCGCAGTCAATTATCTCAAGCAATGCGGCAATGAGGTGTTGATCCCGGAAAACGACGATGAGTTTATGGTCGATACCCTCTACCATTTGCTGTGCCGCAACACCACCACGTCGCTGCCGGATCGAGTTCGCCGGATCGTTGCCCAGTATCAGGAGAAAGGACTGGAATCTGAGATCGACGCCATTCCCTGTACGGAGTTCTTCGCCCCTGACAGCATCGACTTCACCAACGGGCGGCATATCTGTATTGACGGACTCTACTACGCCTATCTGCTGGTGCCCTCTACCGGCTATAAGGCGCAGGTGCCGGCCGGCTGGCTGTCTCTCATTGTCAACGCCGGGGATGGCATTGACCTGGATATGTTCATTAGCCGCCAGCCGAAAGCCCGCATGGTACAGCGGCTGGGACAGCAGCTTCGTATCAATCGCAGTAAGATCAAGGACGCCAGCGATACTAACACGGACTTTGATGATCTGGATGGTGCTATCCGAAGCGGCTACTTCCTGAAGGAAGGGCTGCGCAACAACGAGGACTTTTATTACCTGAATCTGCTGATCGCAGTGACAGCTCCCACAGTGGATGAACTGGAATGGAAGGTCAATGAACTGAAAAAACTGCTCGTGTCCCGAGATATGGACGTGTGCAGCTGCGCCTTTCATGAGGAGCAGGCGTTTCTATCGTCTCTGCCGCTGGTCAGCATGGAGAAACACCTCTTTGAACGCTCCAAGCGCAATGCGCTGACCACTGGCGTGGCAAGCTGCTATCCCTTCACGTCCTATGAGCTGAGTGATGAAAACGGCATCCTGTTCGGCCTGAACAAGTACAACAACTCTCCGGTCATCATCGACATCTTTGATTCCAAGGTCTATAAGAACGCCAACATTGCTGTATGCGGCACCAGCGGCGCGGGCAAGACCTTCCTGATCCTGCTGATGGCGCTCCGTATGCGGCGCAAGGGCATACAGGTTTTCATGCTGGCACCCCTGAAGGGTCATGAGTTCCATCGTGCCTGTGTCAATACGGGCGGCGAGTTTATCAGTATCTCCCCCGCCTCCAAAAGCTGCATCAACGTGCTGGAGATACGCAAGATAGACAAGTCCGTGGAGGAAACGCTGGATGGCCCCGGTATCGAACGCTCTGAGCTGGCAGCAAAAATTCAGCGGCTTCATATCTTCTTTGCCCTGCTGATCCCCGATATGTCCTATGAGGAAAAACAGCTTTTGGACGATGCCCTGATTCGTACCTACGCACGGAAAGGTATCACCCATGATAACGCCTCTCTCAGTGATCCGGATAACCCCAACGTTTACCGCCAGATGCCTGTGCTGGGCGACCTCTACGATGTACTGCGGGAGGAGAGCGATACCAAACGCCTTTCCAACATCATCAACCGCTTTGTACACGGCTCGGCCAGCACCTTCAACCAGCAGACCAATGTGAATCTGGACAACAAGTTCACGGTGCTGGACATCTCGGAACTCAGCGGCGATCTGCTGCCTATCGGGATGTTCGTAGCTCTGGATTTCGTGTGGGATAAAGCCAAAGCCAACCGCACGGAGGAAAAGGCCATCTTCATCGACGAATGCTGGCAGCTCATCGGCGGCGGCTCCGGCACCTTCGGCGTCGGCAACCGTCTGGCGGCTGAGATGGTGCTGGAGATCTTCAAGACCATCCGCGCCTATTCCGGCAGCGGCATTTGCGCGACGCAGGATCTGAACGACTTCTTCTCCCTGGACAACGGCAAGTACGGCAAGGGGATTATCAACAACTGCCGCACGAAAGTCATCTTGAACCTGGAGGACGAGGAAGCCCAGCGCGTTCAGCAGGTATTGCACCTCTCCGAAGCGGAGGTCATGGAGATCACCCACTTTGAGCGGGGCAATGGCCTGATCAGCAGCAATAACAACAATATCACGGTGGAAATCAAAGCCAGCCCACTGGAACGCGACCTTATTACCACAGACCGCCGCGAGCTGCTTGACCTGCTGCGCCGCATGAAGCGACCGGAAGCCTAATACGGCGTTTATACGGAGATAACACGCATTACAAAATCAATACGCATATAATACGGAGTTAATACGCATTACGGAGGTGATGCCGCCTATGAGAAACAGAGAGCAGATCTATGGACAGGAGGCCGCAGAGCTGCTGCGGAACATAACCGTCTATCACTGCATGCGCCGTGACCAGCTTCTACGCCTGTATCCGGGCAAGGAGGGCGTGATTGAAAACCTGCTGCGCTATCTGGTCAAGCAGCAGCGGATATTTTATAACACTGACCGGGATTGCTACGGAGATGTCCCTGACTGCCGCGAGGACAGAGAACTGACAGCGGCACTATGGGTGCTGCTGGACTTTATCGAAAAGGTGGAGTATCACAGCCCTGACAATATGCCGGCAAAGCTGGTATTCTTCGCCGATGGCGAGGTATATGAGGTTGTCTATGTAGGCCCGGGTAAGGAAGCGTTGCTGCAGCACGCGCTGGCCGCGGAAGATGATTCCGGGCAACGGCTCGTTATCATTGAGGAAGAAGACCAAATGCAGCACCTGCACATCCCTCATATCGCCGCCTACTGCATGGTGGATGAGCAGGGCTGCGTACAGTACTTCAGGAAGGAGGAACCTTGTGGACAGAGCCACCCTCTCGCAGCGGATAGAGAGCATTTTGAATGAGATCACCCGCCTGTCCAACACGCTCTACGCTATGGACAACACGAATATCCAGCGGCATTCAGATAACTATGAAATGCTGTCCACCGAGGCCGCACTGCGGGGTGAGGTCATTGCCTGCCGGCTGCGGCACCTGATCTATGAGACGACCACCATCCGAAAAGCCGAGTATCTGACATCGGCTGGTGTCATGCAGGGCATCTCTGTTATAGAGAAAGATGGCATACTGGAGATCACGCTCCCCTGCCTACTGCCTAAGAAGAGCAAGAAGCATAGCTGCGAGTATCTGACAGACCCCATCTACTACACGCTTAGTAAGTATGCGCAGACACACACGCTGCCCAAGTTCCGGCACTGTGTTGTCTGCTTTTCTCATATCTACAGCCGCGAGTTGTCGCCCAACCGGGTGCGTGACTATGACAATCTGGAGCTCAAGCAGCTTTTGGATGTGATTGCCACTTTCGTTATGGAGGATGATACAGGTCTGCTGTGCGATGCCTATAACACGACGGAGATCGGCGACGGTGACTGTACCCGCGTGTCGGTGATGGATAAGGAGCGTTTTCAGGGCTGGCTTTCGGACCGCGAGAATCGGCTCAGATCTATATCCGATTTATAGTGTTTCGACCGTGTCAAAAACAGTACACATGACGATGGTACGGCAAAGCCTGTATTTCCGGGCATTTTCACATGACCGGTGCGGGCAAAAAATACCGTGGTCATGGCAGTCTGGGTACTGCACACCAGAAGGAGGTGGTCAGTATGAGTACCCTACCACAGAAAGCTCCCGGTAGCCTATCACAAGCCTATCAGCTATTGGCGCTGGTCGCCCTGTCCGGTGAGCTGCCGGCCAGCCAACTGAGCAGGCTCGCCGGTGGCACCAGCTACAAAGAGAACGTGGTCAAGTCGCTGAAGCGTCAGCGGCTTTTGCTGTCCTACTATAAGAACGGACTGCGTGGATACCGGCTCACCGCCGCGGCGAAAAAGCTGCTGCTGGAGCACAACCCGGAGAGGTTTTCTTTCTACCTGTCCGGAGCCTGTGCCACCAACCACATCAGGAGTGAGCCGGAGCAGAGGCTTCGACTCCACCGTGTCTCTCAGACATTGATCACCATGCGTAACGCCAACGTTAGTATCTTCCGCGATGAAAAACCCGGCGTATTCCGCCCCGGCGAAACAGCGACTGGTAGCATCTGCACCCCTGCCTTCTACTCATCCCGTGAGATCAAGGAGATGGGGACAACCTTTGTTAAAATCCGTGGTGCCCGGTCCGTGGGCGTTTTGCTGACACCGCAGCATATCCACGTGGTTTACAACATGGGCAACGCGCTGATGAAATGGAGCTATAAAGCTGAGATGCGGACAAAGGCACTCATGCAGACGGTGCTGTGCCGTGAACGAATGCCGCACCAGTATCACCCGGATGCGGTGCGGGGTCTCCTGCTGGGTGATAGCATGGAACTGGCCTATGAGCTGCTGACTGATCAGGGTGGCAAAAACTATTTCGTTCTGGATGGCAGCTATGAGCGGTTCTGCTTCTTGACCAACGACCATCATGGAGAGGTGCTGCTGCGCCTCCTCTGTGATGAAGAGTTGGACAATGACCTGCGTGAGCTGCTGCTCCTTGATCTGGAGCCCCGGCAGCTGAGTGAAACAGTGGAGAATGACGCCATGACGCCGGATGGTGCGCCGGTGCTGTTCGCCTATGACTGTGACCTGCCGCGGATCAGGCGGTTCGATACGGCACTGCGGCTTCAAGACCGTTATGGCATCCTGATCTGCTTCGACCATCAGGCTGAAGTGCTGCGCCTCTACTGCGGCGACAGGGCTGTTGTGCAGGCCATTGATTTTGCTGCGTTCGAGAGGAGGTTTTTCCTGTAGAAAAAAAGAAACTGCGAAGTCTGCTATTCGCGCTCCCGCTATTTCTGGCAGGGCTGCTGTTTGGCGGCGGTTATCTATCGCAATTCGTCCGAAACTATCAACAGTGGAAGGACGCGGGCGGAACGCCAGGCGACGGAAGCTCCCTGGCCGCGCCGGTGCTGTCCCTCTCCGCTTGCTGCGAAGCGCTGCTCAGTAAGAGCGGCATTATCGGCGTGGGGCTTTGCCTGTTGCTGCTGGGCCTGCTGATCGTCATGGTGATGCGCATGGGCTATTCCGATGTTGGGGAGTATGACGCGGAGCGCAACCTGACCTACTCCAACAAAGGCACCTACGGAACGGCTGGTTTCATGGAGAAAGCGGAGATGAAGGGCGTCCTTGATCTGGTGTCCGATATCCGCAAGCACAGCGGCGTCATACTGGGCAAGCTGGACAATCAGGTGGTGTGTATTCCCGAAAACTCCCGGCTTAACGGCAATATCGCCGTGTTCGGCGCCAGCGGCTCCATGAAAACGCGAGCCTACTGCATCAATCGCATTTTGCAAAGCGTGTCCGAGGCCCACAACGGCCACAAGGAGTCCTTGATCATCACCGACCCGAAATCGGAGCTTTACGAAAAGACCAGCGAATATCTGCGCAGCAAGGGCTACGTGGTAAAGGTGTTCAACCTGATCCAGCCGGAGAATTCTGATTCATGGAACTGCCTGGCGGAGATTGAGGGTGATGAGCTGATGGCGCAAATCTTCTGCGACATTATCATCAGGAATACCGGCAGCGAAAAGGGCGACCATTTCTGGAACGCTGCCGAGATGAACCTGCTGAAAGCGTTGGTACTATATGTGGCGCTGGGCTATCCATCGGAGAGCCGGAATATCGGAGAGGTCTACAAGCTGTTGGTGCTGAACGCGGAGAAAGAACTGGACAACCTTTTTTCCATGCTGCCTGCCAGCCATCCTGCCAGAGCGCCCTATGCGCTGTTCAGCCAATCCTCAGATACGGTGCGCAGCGGCGTTATCATCGGGCTGGGCAGCCGCTTGCAGGTGTTTCAGAATCGGCCCATCTGCCAGATCACCAGCCATGATGAAATTGACATGGAGCTGCCGGGCAAGCAGCCCTGTGCCTATTTCTGCATCACATCCGATCAGGACAGCACCTTTGATTTCCTTACGTCCCTGTTTCTGTCCTTCGCGTTTATCAAGCTGATCCGTTACGCGGATAAAAACTGTGCTGACCGCAGGCTGCCAGTCCCCGTTCATGTGCTGGGCGAAGAGCTGACAGCCTGCGGCGTTATTCCAGACTTGAGCCGGAAGATCAGTGTGATCCGCTCACGGGGCGTCAGCATGAGCTGCGTGTTTCAGAATCTGGCGGGCTTGCAGAACCGGTATCCCTACAACCAATGGCAGGAGATATTGGGCTGCTGCGACTATCAGCTTGCACTGGGCTGCACCGATGAGCTGACTGCCAAATTCCTCAGTGACCGCACCGGGGAGGTCAGCGTCCATGTCTCCAGCAAGGCCAAGCAGTTGGGTACATGGCGTATCAGCAACTACACGCCGGAGTTCCGCGAAACCAGCGGCGTGGGCAAGCGCAAGCTACTGACTATGGATGAGGTGCTGCGCCTGCCGGTAAACCGCGCGCTGGTTATCGCACGCGGCAACAAGGTGCTGCAGGTAGATAAGTACGACTATACCAATCACTACGAGGCAAAGAAACTGCGGGACTGCAAGGCCTCCGCCCATATCCCGGAATGGCGTAAAAGCCCTGTGTTTTCGCCCGCACCGAAACAAACAGAGCAGCCTATTAAGTCAAAGAAGGTGCCGAACAGGCGCAGTGAGTTTGTAAAAACCGATAAGGATTCCATCATGTCAACCAAAATGTGAGCTAAGGAGGAAAGTAATATGCCGAGAAAGAAAACAGAAGAACTTGCCGTGATGCCGGAAGCACCGGCACTTCCCGTCGTCCCCGAGGAAGCGGCAGAACAGCCGGTGACAGAAGAGTGTTTGCCGGAAACCGCAGCCGATCCTGTTGTGGAGGATACTGTACCTACAGAGAGTGTTCTCGCTGAGCCTGCGGAAGTGGTGACTGTGCCGGAGGATCCACAGCCCTCTGAAAAGCCGAAGCGCACTGTCCGCAAACGAACCGCTGCAAAAAAGACGGTAGAGGTGGAGAAGCAGGCTACGCCGCCTACTGAGGATGCTGCCGCCTCTGCTGAACCTGCCCCTGCCGCTGTCCAACAGAGAGATATTTTGACTTTGGATGCCCGGGGCGAAGCGGAAACGCAGGCGCAGATGGAGGACATTATCTGGCATGAGATCCACAATGCCTACCGCACCCGGCGCATGCTCTCCGGTATGCTGAGCGGCATTGAAAGAACGGAGGCGGGGAAAACCATTGCCATTGTGGACTACAAGGGATTCCGCATTGTGATCCCCTTGAAGGAGATGGTGCTGGACTTCCCAGCAGATATGTACGGTGCTGACTATAATGAGATGATCCTCCGACACCAGAAGATCCTCAATAAGATGCTGGGCGCAGAGGTGGATCTTATGGTCAAGGGCATCGACGCCAAAAGCCGAACCGTTGTTGCCAGCCGAAAGGACGCCATGCTGAAGAAGCAGCAGATCTACTATTTCGGTAAGGACAGTGACGGACAGTATCGTATCTATGACGGACGCGTGGTAGAAGCCCGTGTGATCGCCGTGGCGGAGCAGGTCGTCCGGGTCGAAGTGTTTGGCGTGGAGACATCCATTCTGGCTCGCGATCTTTCGTGGGACTGGATCGGCGATGCCCATGACCGCTATGCTGTGGGCGACAAGACTCTGGTACGCGTGCTGGAGATTGACCGCACAGAGCCGGAGCGTATCAGAATTAAAGCCGACATCAAAAGCGTATCCGGCAACAGCAAGAATGACAATCTCCAGAAATGCCGTATTCAGGGCAAATATGCCGGGAAGGTCACCCATATCCATAAGGGCGTTGTGTATATCCGCCTTAGCAACGGTGCCAATGCCATAGCACATTCCTGCTATGATCGGCGCAGACCCGGACGAAAGGATGATGTCAGCTTTGCCGTTACCCATCTGGATGAGGAACATGGCGTTGCGCTGGGGATCATCACCCGAATTATCAAGCAGCATGTCTGATCTGACACGGTATCGGCAGGGTATGGCAATGGATTGGCACTGTTTTGCGATTTCACCGTAAATCACCATGTGCTATACTTGGTACAGTCAAAATTGTAAAGACCGCCGGGTGGTAACTCGGCGGTCTTTCGCATACAGGAAGAGGGTGTTTTATATGTGGTAGGCAGAGCAGCGTTTCGCGCCCGAGCGGCAAATGCAATCGCCGCAAAACCCAAACAACAGTACATAGTGTTGAAAAAGGCGAGGCTCCAGTCGTAAATATCTTTAAAGCACATTAAACAGTGCTGCGATATTTACGTAAAGGAGAGAACGCCCATGAGGAGAAAAAGAATGCGTTTAGTTTCACTTATTTTGAGTGCCGTGTGTCTGTTAGGCTGCGCAGTCCAGCCGGCACCGGTCTCGGATTCGTCTGAGTCCAACACCAAGGTCTCGGCCTATGCAGCAAGTCAGGCCGAGCAGAACGAAGAGGAGCGCACGGAGGCCGAATCTCTGCTGCCGCAAACAGAAGATGGAGGCGATACATCCGAGAGCAGCGTCGCTCCTGAGCGGGCGGGTGCGGAGAATGCGGATAAAGCCGCAGAAAAGCAGCCTACAGCTGTTGAAACGGCACCGCCCGCTGCACCGAAAGAGCCGGCAATACCCGCGCCTGTGCCGGAGGATAAACCTGATCCCGCACCCACACCGGCACCTGCACAGAAGCCGGCGGAGAAACAGGAAGAACCTACGCCCGAACCTGCGCCCACGCCGAAGCCTGCCGCCAGCGGGAACATCTACTCTATTGCGGAGGCCATTCAAGCGGGCAACGAGTACGCAAGAGCGCAGTACGGCGTGACCATCGACACCAGCATGACCGCCGCCGACTCCAGCTACTTCCCCGGCACGGCGGACAGCGTGGCATGGCTGGCGGAGAACGGTGGGCAGGCGGCACTGACCGCCGCTGTAAAGGGCAACGTGGACGCCACCTTCGCCTGCCTCGCCGCCATGGACGGCGCGGAAACGGTCAGCGCGTATGCGCGGTTCAACTGCACCGCTCGCTATGATGCGGCATCGGACGAATACATCGTGGTGGTGCTGTACGGATAAACCAACTGAATACCCGACCAGAAGACCGACAGCGTGAGCTGCCGGTCTTTTGCGTTGGGAGAAAGGACGAGCATGAAGAGAACAATTCCTAAGCTATTGACGCTGGTATGCCTTTTAGTAGCAATCATGGGTCTGTCCATCGTGACCGCCCACGCAGCCACGGTCACAGGCACGATCAGCGGCGGTAACGAGTACCGTTACCATGAGGACAAAACGCCCGTGCCGCAATGGGGCGCATTTACCAGCACAAAGCTGAAATACTTTACCAGAGATGATACGGGTGTAACGGTGCCTGCCTACTGTATGGAGCCATCCGTTCGCTCTGCCAGCGGTGATCTGAGCTACTCCTCCACCAGTTGGAGCAGCCTGAGCTGGAATCAGCGGTACGCTGTGACGCTGGCGCTCTCCTACGGCTACGGCGGCAACTATGATTTTTATGGTATCCACCCGGACTGCGCGCAGCTGGCGACGCAGGCGGTAATTTGGGAGTTCGTGTGCGGCTACCGCGGTACGACCTATCCGTACACCCTGTATGATACCACCTGCGCCAACCTGTTCCACTATGCTGGTGACGGCGTGCAGGAGGCGTATGACATCCTTATTGACCGCATCATGGGTCATGGCGTGATCCCCAGCTTTGCTGTGAAGTACCGCAATCAGCTTTCGGACACCAATGCCATTACGCTGACATGGGACGGCAGTCAGTATGTGGGTACAGCCACTGATACCAATGGTGTGCTGTCGCAGTACTACTTTCGGACCAATATCAGCGGCGTAACCGTCAGCCAGCGGCGTAATGTACTGACCGTGACGGCCACAAAGGACGCTGCAGCGAAGCTGAACGGTTATATCAGCAGCGACTACGGCTACGCACTGGATGTGGAGGGCACGGAGGCTGTGCTGCTGGAGCCCAGCAATGGCAGTAATTATCAGGCTTGCGCCGCGTTGACCTCACTTCCCGACCCCGTGTGGGCGTACATTCATTTTAAGGTCAAAATTGTGGAGGAGAAGGGCAGCCTGACCATCAACAAAGTCGATGCGGAGACCGGCAAGGCGCTGGCAGGCGTGACCTATCGGCTATTTGATGCCAATGGTAAAAAGGTGGCTGACATGACTACCGGTGCGGACGGTAAGGCGGTATTCAAAGATTTACCACAGGGCAAGTATAGCTATCAGGAGATCAGCGCGCCCAGCGGTTATGTAGTGGACAACACCAAGCATCAGATCACCATTACGGCGACCGCGCTGAACATTACACAAAAGAGAACCAACACGACTGCCAAGGCCAGTATTGAGATCGTCAAGGTGGACGCTGATAACAAGACACCGCTGCAAGGCGTGGGCTTCCGACTGTATGATGCTTCTGGTAAACAGGTCGCGGAGGGCAACTCAGACGTCAATGGTAAGCTGACCTTCTCCAACCTGCGGTTGGGTAGCTATACCTACAAGGAATTCAAAGCACCGGACGGATATGTTTTGGATACCACGGCGTACTCCGCTGTGCTGAACCAAAACGGGCAGGTGCTGAAGGTCACTCGCGAGAATATGCCGGTCAAAGGTAGTATCGAGGTCTTGAAGGTGGACGCAGAAACCAAGCAGCCGCTGGCAGGCGTGGTGTATTATCTTTTCGACGCCGATGGCAACAAGATCGCGGATGGTACGACTGATGCTACCGGCAAGGTGACGTTTTCCGGCCTGCGACTTGGCAAATACTTCTATCAGGAGATCAGCACCGTGGACGGCTATGTGCTGGACGAGACCAAATACGATTTCAGCATGACCACTGCGAACCTTAATATCAAAGTCACACGCGAGAACGTACTCGCCAAGGGCAGCATCACCGTCCGCAAGGTGGATGCGACAAGCGCACCTCTTGCCGGTGCGGAGCTGCTGCTGGAAACTTCCACAGACGGTAAGAACTGGACGGAGGTAAGCAAAATCACTACCGATAAGACCGGCGTCGCCAAGTGGGACGATCTCAAAATCGGCGCACAGTACCGTGTAACGGAAACCAAAGCTCCAGCAGGGTACACGCTGCTGACTGAGCCGCTGTTCACGGGAGCATTGGACAGCGGCAACCGTGACATTACCATTACCGCCTGCAACAATGCAGGCTTCGTCCTGCCGTTTACGGGCGGCGCAGGGTTTACACTCTATTTCCTGTTTGCAGCACTCGCTCTCATGGCGGGTGTTTATTTTTGCAAAAAAGCTTACATTAAAAAGGAGAAAAACTGGACATGAAAAAGATCCATCGCGTATTGGCGCTGCTGATGGCGGCGCTCATGGTCGTTGGCCTGATGACTACGGCGTTTGCCGAACCTACCATCGATCCCAGCAAAAAAGCATCCCTGAGCATCTATAAGTACGACATCACCAAGGCCAGCAACGACGGTGCGTGGGATGCCGAGTCCTACGTTTCCACCGGCCTGCGTGACGACGCGGTTATCGACAAGCTGAGCAAGTACGCCATCCAGGGTGTGGAGTTTACCTACCTCCGCATTGCCGATATCGCCATGAACAATGAACTGGTGGACGGTCAGCGTAAGGTGGGTGTGCTGTATGGTTTTGACACTTCTGACCGCTCCAACGCCGTGCTGTCTGCCATCGGCCTGACTGCCGCAGACGCGCACAAGGCCGAGGGCGGCATCAACTACTTTACCAGCGATATGCTCAACAACAAGCTGGCCGCTGCGTTGGCTGCCAATGCCACCACCGTGAAGAATGCACTGGAGGCCACTGTCAAGAACGGCGGTGTGGCTATGTCCGAAACGGATGTTACCGGCCACACCTCTGCATCCGACATGGAGCAGGGGCTTTACCTCGTTGTGGAGACTCGCGTCCCTGAAAACGTGACCTCCACCTGCAATCCCTTCTTCGTGTCCCTGCCCATGACCACCATCGACGGCGCGGCGTGGAATTACGATGTGAGCGTGTACCCCAAGAACCAGACTGGCAACCCCAACCTCGAAAAGACCGTCCGTGAAAACAAAAACTCCACCGGCAAGCACAACGGCAGCCTGACCGACATCAAGGACAGTTACGCTCACACTGCCACCGCATCCGCGGGCGATGTGGTGGACTACCAGATCATCAGCACCCTGCCCACGATTACCTCCAAGGCATCCAGCCTGAGCGAGTACACCTATGCGGACACTTTGAGCAAGGGCATCAAATACAACAAGAACGATGTGGTCATCGAGTTTTTCCGCGATGCTGGCTGCAATGACAAAATCGCCACCTGGGCCGAGAACTCCGGCAAATTCGCCGTGGCTTACGATGACGCAGCCAACACTATGACCATCCGCATGACCGATACCGGTCTGGCGGAGATCAACGAGGCAACCACCGTTTACACCGACAGCGTGAAGCGCGGCTATTCCGACTGCACCATGCGGATTACCTATGCGGCCACTCTGACCTCCGACGCTCAGATGGGCGATACCGACAATCCCAACGAGGTCGTGCTGACCTGGAAGCGTACCAACACGACTTACTTTGATACCCTCAAGGATTGCTGCCATGTCTACACCTACGGCATTGACGTTCTCAAGCAGTTTTCTGACAACGGCGGCAATGTGCGGAACGTGAAGTTCCGGCTGCACAACGATACTGGCGACTGCTATATCATCGCGGAGCAGAAGGACGGCGTGTACTACGCCAAAGGCTTTGCCGCCAAGAAGTCTGATGCTACTACGTTCATCCCCAACAGCAGCGGCCACATCGTAGTCAAGGGGCTGGAGGACGATGCCTATTCCCTGACTGAAATTGCCACCGACAAGGGCTACATTTTGCTGAAGGAAGCGGTCAAGATCGTCATCATCACTAAGGAAAACGGCGCTTGCGAGCAGTGCGGCGCCAAGCTGCTGACCGCCTCTGCCACTGTCAACGGCAAGGACGTCACCATGACGGACGGCAACGCCATTGTGCCGCTGACTGTGGTCAATAATCCCGGCTTCGATCTGCCCAAGACGGGCGGCTACGGCACTTGGATGTTCACTATCGGCGGCGTGGTCCTGCTGGGTGCGGCGGCGTTTATCGTGATCCGCAGCCGCAAGCACAAGGGCGAGCAGTGAAACGCTGGATACTGGCGGCAGTCTGCGGCGTTGCGGCGCTGGGCTTTTTGCTTTACCCGTTGGTAGGAGAACTTCTGAGTAAGAAATACCACTCGGACATAGAAACCACCTACACTGCGGCCATTGCAGATACCGACGACGCCGAGCTGACTGCCCAGCGTGAAGCCGCAGAGCAGTATAACGCCATGCTGTCCGGCGCAACTATCACTGAGGGAGGGGCATCCGCCCCTCCCTTGGCCTACTCAGATCAGCTCACTGTGGGCGGTGTCATGGCTTACATCGACATCCCTAAGATCAATGTGTACCTCCCTGTGCAGCACGGCACGGACGCGGATACGCTGGAAAACTCAGTTGGCCATGTGGTCGGCACATCTCTGCCGGTGGGTGGAAGCAGCAGCCACGCAGTGCTATCGGCGCACAGTGGTATGGCAAGTTCCAAGCTGTTTTCGGACATTGACCAGCTTGCAGAGGGCGACACGTTTTACATCCACGTGTTGGGCGAGGTGTTGGCCTATAAGGTGGACACCATCAATACGGTGCTGCCCACGGACACGAGCCTGCTCCAAATTGAGGACGGCAAGGATCAGGTCACGCTGGTGACGTGTACCCCGTTTGGGGTCAACACCCACCGGCTGCTGGTGCGAGGCCACCGTGTTCCCTACACCCCCGAACAGGAAGCGACTGCCGCCGCAGAAAAACCTGTGGCATCCTCGTGGACGCAGCATTACCTTACAGGTCTTGGCATCGGCCTTGGCGTGGTGGCAGTGATAGGCGGCGGGTACTTCTTAATAAGGAGAAAACGCCATGCGTAAGACATCCCTTTTACTGGCGGCACTGCTGGCTGTGGCGGGCATCTATGTCATGCTGTGGCCGGTGCTCACGGGACATAGGCTGCAAGCCGACACAGACGCCACCGTGCAGAGCTTCCTCGAAGAACGAAAGCCGGAGCAGCAATACCCCGAACTGCTGGCGGCTCTACAGGAGTACAACCGCCAGCTTTACGCAGAAAAGCAGTGTAATCTCACCGACCTCGAAGCCTGCGAGGAGCCTGCCGCTGACCTGACCACCTACGGCATCGAAGATGAGATCATAGGCGTCTTAGAGATACCCGCTATGGAGCTGACCATGCCGGTCTATCTGGGCGCGTCCGATGCTCACCTTGCCGCAGGCGCGGCGGTGCTGGGCAATACCTCCGCACCCATCGGTGGGGATAACACCAACTGTGTCATCGCCGGCCACCGGGGCTGGCGCGGAGCGGACTACTTTCGGCACATAGATAAGCTGGCTGTAGGGGATACCGTAAGGCTCACCAATCTATGGGAGACGCTGACCTACACCGTGGCAGACATTCAGATCATCCAGCCGAATCAAATCGAAAGAATCAAAATTCAATCAAACCGCGACCTGCTGACGCTGCTGACCTGCCATCCCTACGCCAGCGGTGGGCGGGAGAGGTATGTGGTGTACTGCGAAAAACTGCCCACCATGAGCCAATCACGGTGAGCAGTTTTATTTTGAGAGGATTCAGACAAGCGTGTCATCCAGCAGGAAGTCAATGACGCCAATATTGAGAATGCCACCCTCATCATACCAACGCTTACGGATGTCATGACGGACAATGATCTTCGGGAAGGAATCACCGGTCAGCGCGAAAGGCTTATTCTCGGTGATCGCCTTTTCCGCTGTTCCCAATGCGTAGGCAGACTGGATATAGGTCTTCTTGCCACCGGAGGTTGCAATGAAGTCGATTTCCCGCGCGACCGGCACGACCTTTCCTTTGGTATTTTTCTCGTTGCCATAGACAATGCCAATGTCAACGGCGCATTCACGGATCATCAACTCATTGAAAATGATGTTCTCCATGATGTGCGTCATTTCCTGCTGGCGGAAGCCGATACGGGCATTTCTCAGTC
>ERZ1106976.2486-NODE-2486-length-16341-cov-4.638954_pt1 | contig 16341 bp, 11 predicted proteins | sample MGYA00403687_ERZ1106976 | MGnify/ENA primary metagenome ERZ1106976 (study PRJEB35170, sample SAMEA104062446) | human gut metagenome | biome: human gut; feature: human-associated habitat; material: faeces | place: Denmark | collected 2013-02-22 ... | reverse complement strand
CGTTGAAAAGGCAGCGATGATCCCGCTTCCTGTCTCATCAAAAAGTCCCGAACGATTTTCATCGTCTGCATAAGCGGTTCCCGACCACATATATCCCGTTCCGTCAGGATACGGATATAAAGCGATGTCCTTTTCTGACCAATGTATCAGATCGTCTGATACCGCATGTCCCCAATGCATATTTCCGTTCACATTGCTTCCGGGATTTGTCTGATAATACATATGCCAGATACCGTTAAAATAAACCAATCCGTTCGGATCGTTCAGCCAGCTATTCCGGGCAGAATAGTGATAAGAAGGACGAAGCGGCGCAGCATAAGCTTCGATATCATGAACGGTTATTCCGCAATTATCCTCTTCTTTCAGAGAATCATCGCTTTTTTCCGCATCGGAGTCCGTAGGAATCCCCTTGTTTGAACAGGCTCCGAAGAGAAAAAAACAAACCGCTGTAAACAATAATTTTCTCAAATTTTTTCTCACTTTTTCCTATCCCCCGGCAATTTATATTTATCTCGGATGCCTTTTCAGAACAGGCAAAAGCTCTGAAAAAGGAGTATGAGGCTCCGTCTGATACCAATATGCTACAGAGGATACATCGTCAGAACGCTCAAAAAGTCCGCCGTGACCGATTCCTATTTGCTGGATCGTAAGCCTGAAATCAGAGCGGAATCTTATGGGATCCATCACATGCCATCTGTAAAAGGCGCGCATAGGGGGACAGTCGCGGTTATGAAAAGCGTTTGTCACTGCTCTGTCTTTATCGGAATAAAAAGGATAACCGAGATACATAGCGTTATAATTGGTCTCGACACAGTCCCCGTTTATATGTGTCGCAAAGCTCCATGCTCCGCCAAAATAATCCTCGCTTCCGGTCCCGCAAATCGTCGGATATTCACCGTCGCCGTCGATATACGCCTTGACCTCGCCTTCTCCCCACCAATAACGCGATAGCGTTGAAAGAGCAAGAAAAGTTCCGATATACTGACCACTTCCGTGTACATTATCCAATATCACATAATCACGTCCGACAACCGTTGTCTCCTCACGTCTCCACAGAGCGTGAAAATATCCGGTATTTTCAGGAAGAGTATCCCGCAGACAGTAATCAATTTGATAGAAAAAGCCGCCGATATCGCATGGATGCTGATTTTCTACGGTAATTCTTGCTTTTCTGGCAAAGGGCATCGGAATATAGCAGTTCATACCGCGCAAAGGATTTACATTGATAAGAGCGGAGTTTACCGTATAGCTTTCACCGAAGCCGAGACAGAAAAAATCTCCGAGAGGGGCTTCAACCGAGGGCGAATCCTCTCCGTCCCAATACATTCTCAGAACAAGATCACGAAGCACAAAGCGGTTTGCCTCCGAGGTCTTATCGGTAACCGTAATCCATATATGATTGATTACACCGCAGCCCTCTATTTCGGCAAGCTCTGCCGTCTCTCCTGCTTTAAGCGTAATGCACGGTGAGCCTTTTCTACCCGCTCCGAGACAGCTCGCGCTTTTTCCGCCGCCTCCCTTTTCTCCCCTCGGATTCTCTGCATTGATCGTTCTTGAGCTTTCATTCGTGATTACCGGAAGCGTAGCGACGCTGTTAAAAAATATCTCGTTCATTCTCTTTCTCCTCTTTCTATGTTTAAAACGGAATCGCTTCTCTGTGCGAGACGACGATGTTGCTTCTCTCGGTAGCAAATTTTATAGCATCAGGAACCGTCTTTCCCGCAATATACTCGCTGATAAAGGTCGCGCCAAAGCAATCTCCTGCACCGACGGTAGAGACAACCTTTACGTCCTCCGGTTTTCCCGATTCAAACAGCCTTCCCGAACGGGTGTCAAGCACCTGTGAGCCTTTTTTGCCAAGCGTATATACCACAAGATGAAGATTCGGATATTTCTCAGCCACCGCAAACGGGAAAGAAGCTCCCGTATTTTCAATCAGCTCCATGTCGTACAAATAATGCGCTTCCTCATCGCTTATTTTCACAATCGTGGATTTCTCCATACAGAGAGAAACCGATTCGCGATCAAAGCAGTCCTTTCTTATGTTGATATCACAGAAGATTTCCGGGAAGCAGCAGCCCTCAAGTATCTTCAAAAGGGATGACCTCGATTTCTCAGAACGCTGGATCAGGGTATTAAAATAAAACACATCGGGAGACAGTGCTTTTATTTTTTCAATCATCTCTTCCTCTGCCTCAATATTATCGTAAGCGGTATCGCACAGGACATTGTAGCAAGGAACTCCCGCGCTGTCCAAGGTAACGATACATGCTCCGGTAGGACGCCGGTTCTTTTGAATATAATCTGTCCTGACTCCGTGCTTCTTCGCCATATAAAGCGCCTTCTCGCCAAGCTCGTCTTCTCCTACGGCGGAAATTAAATAAGTCTCGTTTCCGAGATGGGAAAGATGAGCGCTGAAATTAAAAGGAGCGCCGCCGATTACCTGCTCATCGGGATATACATCCCAAATTATCTCTCCGAACACCAATGCTTTCATAACTATTATCCTCTCATCTTGTTTATTACGGAATTGTATCTCATTTAAGGGCGCCTTTAAAATTCACTGCCCAAATCCGGCTCGGGTTGTTTCCCGTCATTCGTCACAAAAATTCTTGACAGATGGATACGCTGTCTGCGGAATTTTGGTTTTGACTGGCGAACAAATCTCTTTGCCGTCGATGTACATTGAATTATCAGATGTCCCCTTAAGGAATCACCGAATCCATCGGATATGCAGATTCCCGAGATGAATTTTTGAATGGCAAGGCAAAAAAACACAGAAATATGGTTCATATTCAAGGGTTTCTAAGGATGTCGAGCAATAAATCATCCGCTGACGTTTTATTCAGTGATTCCTTAAAGCAATACCGCCCGGTGCATGGCTAACGCCTTTGTTGCGCATTTGCTTGCATCTTTTCCGTCATACTTCAAAATTCAGTCGGCAGAGAAGTCGCTCTTGCCTCCTCAATTTATATTGTCTGACGAAAAATCTGGCGGCGCAACTGCACAACAATCATTGCGCAGTATTGCCTTAACACAGCGGGACTGCCCACTCAGGCAGGACAGTCCCATAAAATCCGCTTTTTTATTCCTCATCAAGTTTTGCAAACGCTTCATTTAAATCCTCTACGGAAGAAATAAAGCTACTTTCGTACTTTTTATAATAAGATGCAAAATTCTTGCTCTTCGCCTCTATAAGCGTGCGAAGAATTCTTGACATGAGATTTGTACTTTCGCAATACACCCATCCGGTATCAAGCAGGAAATTCTGACGAATAAGATCAAGCATCTGCACACTTTCTTCATCACGTGAATATCTTCCCTTAAGCGCCATCTCATAATACTGTTCTATCACAGTATCGCGGCTCACCGCACACATCACCTCAAGCACCGCTCCTGCTGCCGCTCTCTGCGCGGAGGTTTTGGGAATAGCAAATATCGTTATCTGGTCATGTCCGAAGGTATAATAATCATCCTGAGCTTCATTATATTTAGGATAAGGTATAATTCCGTAGTCCGAGCTCATATCTCTCATCTCATAGCTCTCACAGTTATAAAGCCAGCTCTGTGAGAAAATGATTTTTTCCTGTGAGAACAACGTAGCAAGATAATCGGGATCCTGCTTGTTAAGAACACCTTCTGTCTGCCAGAAAAGGGTATAGAGCTTATCGACGACGTCAGCATATTTATCGTAATTAATGCATATCTCCGCCTCACCCTTATCATTTATCGTAATCGTAGGAATATCGAAAGCGCTGGTATAAGCGTCAACTCCAAGATAATTATTCAGACCAAGCCCGTAAAAATCATTTTCATCCCGTAACCCATCGCTGTTGAGATCATTGTAAATATCCTTGACAATATTCAGCATCGTATCATAAGTCCAGGTTCCGTCCGATACCATATCATAAGGATTTTCTATCTGATATTCATTTACAAGATTCTTATTGAAGAAAGTAACGAAAAGGAAGCGTGTAGCCGATGTTGCAATGTCTCCGGTAATTGTATAAAGCTTGTCCCCAATCTGGGATTTCTCAATATAGTAGCTCGACCAATAATCTCTCGAAGTATCCAGGTTTTCCACGTCATAAAGATTCATGAAAAGACCGTCTGTCGCAAGAATACTTGATCCGTAATAACTTGAAGCATAAATATCATAGGTGTCGTCGTTGCCGCTCACGACTGTTTGTATCAAAGTGCGCCCGCCGTGTTCATCTGTTTCTTCAACCTTATAATTTTCGATGGTAACGCCAAGTTTTTCTTCAACATACTCCTGTCTTCTGTATACCGAAGCAAGAATAAAGTCATCCGGCTCCTTTCCGTCCTCCGTCTCCACTGTTATCTCGTTGGCATGACGCTGATGCGCACGGCTCATAATCCGCACAACGGTGCCCTCCGCAATGTCGATATCATCGAACCGGGACATATCCCAGTCGTTGTCTGTTATCACATCGCTGCCTCCGGCGGTACCATTCCCATCGTCGGTTTCATTCGGCTTTCTCTTCTCTGTGCAAGACGCAAGCGCCAATGCAGACGCAAGAATTGACATAACCAAAATCAGAATAACTGCCTTTTTCATTTTCTTTTTTTCCTTTCATAAATAATAATTTGATTTTAGACAATACCGCACAATTCTGGCGGTACAGATGCGCAATCGTATTTTTCGTTAAACGATACGAATTGAGGTGGCAAGAGGGACTCCTCTGCCGATGAAATTTGTGAAGGATAATGCTAATAATTTCATGTTCATAGATGGCAAAGAAATTTTCTCGTCAGCCAAAACAAAAATTCCGCAGGTAAAGTATATCTGTCAAGGATTTTTGTAACGAATGACGGAAAAGAGATCGGGGCTGTTTGGGACAGTGAGGTTTTAGAGGCGCCCTCAATTTAAGACAGCCCCCTTAGGCTGCAAAGCATTTTCAGGACTCTGTCCCCGACTTAAGGGATATCACCGGTTTCACGGTCTGCGCCTTGATGATGCATCCGCGTTATAAGCAGCTACTCACATACACTAAAGAGGCAGAGAAGAGATTGCTTTAGAGACGGTATTGTTGCCAAAAAAGCCATCGCCCGGCTCCGGCTCGGATTTCAAAAGTCGGGGAAAATTCAGTCCAAACGGTATTTAACCGTCAAAGGCTTTGGTCATATTCATGGTCCGCCTCGGCTTCTTTTTCCAAAGCGGTTACATCGATGAGAGTCACTCTCTGTCCGTCGGTTTCCGACACCGTGACTGAAAGATTCTGAAAATTGAAGTGATCTCCTGTTTCGGGAATCTTTCCAAGCAGCTCCATAACCCACCCGCCGAGCGATATGCTTGACGAGTCGGATTCTATTTTGAAAAAGCGGCAAAAATCATCAAAATTTACTGTGCAATCTACTCGAAATGTGTTCTCTCCAATCGGAAGAAACTGCTCGGTTACCTCGTCGTGTTCATCCCATATCTCTCCGACAAGCTCCTCCAGGATATCCTCCAACGTGACAATTCCAAGAGTACCTCCGTATTCATCGAGAATTACCGCTACATGCGACTGATTTCTTTGAAGCAATCTCAAAAGCTCGTTTATCCGTTCGGTTTTCAGCACAAAAATAGGCTGGGTCATGATCTCGCGTATACTTTTCTCGGTAATTCCATCTCCGTTATAGAAATCCTTCTGATGGATTATACCGATAATATTGTCAATATTTCCCTCATATACAGGTAAACGGGAAAATTTTGAAATATTGAAAATCTGTGCAATTTCATGCTTGCTGCTGTCCGCCTCAACGGCTTCAAGATCGACGCGATGCGTAAGAATATCCTCTGCGCGCAGTTCTGTAAATTCGATTGCATTTTTCAGCAGATCTCCCTCATCCTGATCAATGCTTCCTTCTTCCTGTACCTCGTCCATCAGCATTAAAAGCTCCTGCTGAGACATTTTCTCATGTTTTTCAATCTTGAGAAGCTTAGCAATCAGCTTTTTCCAAATTCCGAAGATAAAATTAAGAGGAGTAAAAATCCATATCAGAAGCCTGATAAAGGCTGAAGAAAACATAGCAAATTTTTCTGGGCAATCTTTTGCTACACTCTTCGGAGTGATTTCTCCGAAAATCAGCACCAAAACCGTAATAACCGCTGTTGAAATCGTAGCGCCGATATCCCCGTACAGCTTTACAAAGAGCACGGTACCGATCGACGCCGTAGCAATATTGACTATATTGTTTCCTATCAGTATCGTTGAAATCAGACGGTCATAATTGTCATTTAGCTTTAAAGTAAGCTTTGCCCTGCCGTTCCCCTTCTCCGCCATCGCTCTGAGTCTCGTCCTGTTGACAGAGGAAAAAGCGGTTTCCGTCGCAGAAAAGTATGCCGAAAACAGAATGAGTACGGCAAGTACGGCAATATATCGTATGGTTTCGGGATTCATGATTCAGTAATTTACTCCTTGTTGAAACAATCTTTTCGATGACAACGCAAAAAGGCATACCGGCGTCCAAGTGCGCAGATATGCTTCGTTATCAAAATATATGAATTAAGTTATGATTATCGTCGTCGCTACTGTCTCCGTCCATCGGGCGTATCATCCTTCTTTATCAGTTTATGTCAGATATTTGGGTGCAGCGGGGTGTTTCCGAAAGAACCATATATTTGATTATATCAAATAATCGGATATATGTCAAGATGTCTTTGAGAATTTATTCGGTTGTAAGGGAGATATCAATCATTCCGAGGCTGATACTGTGTTAAGGAATCGCAGAATCAATCGGCTATTCAGACTTCCGAGATGATTTTTTGAACGGCAAGGCAAAAAAACGCAGGAATATGGATAAGGCAACACCGCCGGGCAATAAAATTGCCGGAAAGATCCGTTGACTATTGATTCAGTGATTCCATAGTCTCGGTATAAGCTTTCCGGCACCGCGTAAATTTCACCGTTTTGCTTGCCGGCAGTCATTATGCTTCCGCTGTGAATCCATAATAAAATATGCGTTTTTTACGAAATGAATCACTTTTATATCATTCTTGCGCCATAATTAATCGGAAACAACCAAAAACTTCATCCCTCTTTAAGCCATTCTCTGAACATTCCTTTTGCTTTTCCGTCGCATACTGCCGTCACAACAGCATTTTCCTCCTCGTATTCCACATTCTCTACCTTGGCAAAACGATAGAGCTTGGCAATTACGCTCTGTTGCATCTGAGGTATAACAAATACTGCGCGCGTGGTCTTTTCGTTCACAAGCTCCTCAAGTCTTTTTACCAGAGCATCCATATTTTCTCCGGTTTTTGCTGAAATATAGAAGACGTTTTCGGAAGGAAGAGAACGAGGCGCGGAGGGAATTACATCTCCTTCCAGGTCGCATTTATTGAAGACGCAGAGGGTTGGTTTTCCTGACGCGCCAAGCTCATACAGCAGTTTTTCCGTCACCTCAAGCTGAGATGCCGCTTCGCTGTCAGAAGCGTCGGTCATCATGATAATAATATCGGCATATACCGCCTCGTCAAGGGTAGAACGAAATGCCTTTATCAGATGATGCGGAAGATTTCGGATAAATCCGACGGTATCGACAAGGAGCACCTCCGAGCCCTGAGGCAAAGTAAATTTTCGTGTTGTCGGGTCAAGGGTTGCAAACAGCTTATCCTCCGCAAGAATACCCGCGTCGGTAAGCCGGTTAAGGAGAGTTGATTTCCCGGCGTTTGTATATCCGACGATCGCCGCCCTACATATTCCGGAACGATCGCGCTGCTTTCTTTGAGTTGCTCTGCGTACTTCAATTGCTGAAAGCTCTTCTTCAAGTGCCTGCATTCTTCTCCTGATATGACGGCGATCGCTTTCGAGCTTCGTTTCTCCGGGGCCCCGCATAGCGATATTTCCTCCCTGCTGACGGGACATGGAAATTCCCTTTCCGATTAGGCGGGGAGCAGTATATTTAAGCTGTGCCAATTCAACCTGAAGCTTTCCCTCCGACGAGGTAGCATGAATCGCAAAAATATCAAGAATCAGCATACTTCGGTCGATTACCCGAACCGGTTTTCGGGAATCTCCGCAGTCAAGCTCCTCCTCCATATTCCTGATCTGAGATGGGGAGAGTTCGGAATCACAGACAACGAGAGTAATGTCGTTTCCGCGGCAAAGCTCTGCAAGCTCTTTGATTTTTCCGCTTCCGAGAAAGGTTCTTACGTCGGGAGAATCCTTTGTCTGAACAAGTCTGACAACCGCTTTTCCTCCCGCTGTTTCAAGAAGTCTTTCAAGCTCGTCAAGAGATGCGGAAGAAGCATCTTCCGGATTCTCATAGGTAACTATCCCGACAACGGCAGCGCGTTCGGCGTCAATTTTACTGTTTATCTCCATATATAAATCAACTCCTGTCTGTAATTAAGGTAATACAATACAATAATTGCTGTGCAGCTGCACCGCCGGATTTTTCGTCAGACAATACAAATTGAGGAGGCAAGAGTCACTCCTCTGCCGACGAAATTTGTGAAGGTTGACGGAAAAGATGCAAGCAAATACGCAATAAAGGTATTAGCTGTGCACCCGGCGGTATTGCCTTAACAACCTTTTGAATCTAAATGAAAAAAATAAAGGACAGGCAAACGGCTATCGCTGTTCTCCTGTCCACATAATGCCGGTCGAAACCGACAAATTCCGGATTACTTTCCGGACGCCTGCAAACGTCTCTTGAACTTGTCAACGCGTCCGCCGGCGTCAACAAACTTTTGTTTGCCGGTAAAGAACGGATGGCATTTAGAACAAATTTCAACACGGATGCTGTCCTTAGTGGAGCGGGTCACGAATTCTTCGCCGCAAGCACACTTTACAGTGACTTCCTTGTATTCGGGATGTAAACCTGCTTTCATTATAGGCACCTCTTATCTTTTAAAATTAATAGTAAGAATTATTATATCACAGCCGTTCGGGATATTCAAGAGTTTTTTTGATTTTTTACGAAATAAATAATATTATTCTATGTTTTCACATATGCTTATGTTTTATTATACAATCATATGTTGACAAATATACAGCTTTATAGTATAATGCATTATGAAAAACACAAGGGAAAGGGTCAACTCATATGCAAATAAAAAGGAATTTTTTTGTTACACTTTTTTCTCTTTCTTTGCTATTCAGTGTTATGACTTCCTGTGCAAACAACCACGAAAATACTTCCGACACCAGCGAAGTCAAATTGAAAGCATACCCTCCAGAAAGGATGAAATAGGTTTGAAAAGCAATACTTACTACAGCATTATGAACTGCGACACGGGGCGGACAATTAAGGTGAACGGGGAAGATGAATTTCTTCTAAACCAGAACGAGGACGGCTTTTATTCTCTCACGAATAAAAATGGAAAATATTTACATTTCGCAAGCAATTCCGCTGAGCTTTCCGAAAACGAAAAATTTTTCAACATTACTCTTGATAACAGTTATAACAGATATCAGATTATTACAGACGGGGGGCTTGTACTCACGGATGATGACAAAGGGGAAACAAACGAAGCTTCTCTTTCGCTCAGGGCTTCGAAATACAGAGGGATTGAAAGCGGATGGTACTTTACCGAAGCCGGAGAGGAAAGACCTCTCAAGGTCGCTTTTGTCGGGGATTCCATAACCTGCGGCGTTTCCCCCGCGGACACCTTCGTACCCGGCGGCTTCCGTACCGAGCTGTCCTCAAAGCTTCTTCATGAAGAAGGAAGGATCGTTTGCGTCGGAACTTTAAAGCATGCCAGAAACGGTAATGTCCCTGCCACCGACAACACGACAATAGATGATGATCATCTGTACCGACATGAGGGACACTCCGGCTGGGTTATTCATTATCAAGAAGCTTATCGCGGAGGCCATGATGACAATAACCGCGGTATCGACGACGACGGCGTATATCTCCTGAATGACGGTGTTACTCAAGAAGAACGTCATGTCAGAAGGACCTTGATGGAAAAATATAATCCGGATGTTGTCTTTTTAATGATCGGCTTCAACGATATCGGAATGTCAAATGGTGATTATGACGGCATTATTGAACGCTGGAAAACACTGGTCAATAATATTCTCGGTTCCATGCAGGACAACGGCGCATTGATAGTCGGCAGCGTTCATAATCGCCCCTATAATGAGCGGCTTGAGGAAGCAATAAAGCTGCTGAAGGATGACAGGGTAATATTGTCTGACACGTTTAATGCCCTGTCTGCGGTCAGACGGGACGGTATTTCTTCTGACGGTGTTCATTTGAACAGCACAGGAAACGCAATTATTGCAAATACTTATTTTGATTGCTTTGCATCAATAAGGAATAAAATCAAGGGAATTCAGTGATGTGAGAAAAACAAAGCTTTGATTCTTTCTCCCAAGCACTCTCAATCCGTTTCATACAAGTCAGCATGCGGATTGAAAATCAGCATTTAAGGCAATACCGCACAACAATCATTGTGCGGTATTGCCTTAAATGCGCCGAATCGGCGGTATATGCCGAAACTCATGTAAATCGTCTTTTCGCGGCAACCATAAATACGTATTTCTGTAGACAAAAAACCGAAAAAGTGGTATAATATATTGCGTAAACCGGTTTTATAGCTTAAGTCTTAAGTACAGAATTTATTTAAATAAAGCGAAAGGAAGCGGGACGGTTTCGCTATCATGCCGCCCGCCTGAAAAAATGAGTATTATAAGAAATGTGGACGAAGTACGTGCCATTTATAAAGAAGCGGCAGAAAGAAAATGGGTTATTCCCTGTATCTGTACCGAGAATTTAACCACCTCGGAGGCGATTTTAACCGCCGCGGAAGAATTCAGAGTACAGAACGGATATGAAAAATTACCGATTATCGTAGCTATCACCTGTCGCTATGATCATAGAAGTCAATCGGTTAACTATACAAAAACCCGCAGATGGGATATAGGTCTGAGGCTATTCACAGAGGATCTCAAGGTGCTTTGCGATGGTGATAACGCGCCGTTTCGGAACATTCAGGTTATGATACATCTTGATCATATACAGTATGACCTTGATGAGGAGCTTTTAAACTGGGATCTTCATGATTATGCATCTATTATGTACGATGCCTCGGCTCTCCCTCTTGACGAGAATATCAGAAGAACGGCGGAATTTGTCGCTGCCCGCGGAAAGGATATTCTGATAGAAGGGGCATGCGATGAAATCGTTGATGCTACCGGTTCCGTTCATAATGCGCTTACAACGCCCGAAAATGCTAAAAAGTTTCTTGATAATACAGGAGCCGACCTTGTCGTCTGCAATCTTGGGACAGAGCATCGGGCAACCGGAAAGGATCTTAAATATCACGGGGAGGCAAGCCGTGCCATCAGAGAGGTAATCGGCAATAAAATTGTACTCCACGGAACCTCCTCCGTACCGAACGATCAGGTAAAGAAGCTTTTTGACGACGGGGTATGTAAGGTAAACATCTGGACTGCGCTCGAACGCGATTCCAGTCCCGTATTGTTTGAAGATATGCTGAAAAACGCCTGCAAGGTTGCCGGAAATAAAAAAATTAAGGAACTGATCTCTTGTGGCTTACTTCCTTCCTCGGCCGACAGCGGAGAATCTGCTGTCATTTCTCACTTTACAACGCTGTACCGTCAGAATGTTGTCTTTGAATATATGAAAAAGGCGGTCCGCGAATATCTTGATATGTGGTATACTTGAAGTGAACAGAAAAGTCACCCAAGCATTTTTTGAATGCTTTCCTCTGTTTTTCCCGAACGGTTTGACAGCAGCGATTTTATTTCGCCGCAGGAAAAATGCCGCGTTTCAAAGGTCGGATAAAATCCGCTGAAACAAAATCTCTTATTTATCTCTGTACGGACTGTCGTTTTCTGCGGCAGTCCGTTTTGTACAGCGCCTTGAAGCACGGAAATAATCCTCCGAAAAGCCGAAAAAAACATTCTTTGGGGAATCGCTGATTATCGCGAGCAGCACCGCATAATTCGCGGCTTGCGCCTTGACGGTATTGCCTTAAGCAGATGCGGGAGAAACCCTGCAAAATGCTTTGTTCTCAGTCCGGCAGTTACCGCAAAGCGATAACTGCCGGAAAACGCAAGGGTTTGATCCAAGAGAAATGGAAATTGCGTTTTTTTCTTTGCCTGTACGGAGACAGCCGTTCGAATCAATCGAATTTTGATTGGTTCGTCGGGCATTGCTGCATATATAAAATCGCACAGCAAGGATTGTAAATCCGTCCGCTGTGCGATTTTGTTGATTTTGTTACAGTTTAAACACCGTTGTCTGCACCCTGCGCAAAAGAGCGGTCTTTGCCGGAAAATCCGGTGACAACATCTTTTTATTTCTTAGGCAATACCTCACAAGATTGTTGGCAGATGCGCCGCCGGATTTTTCGTCAGACGATGCAAATTGAGGAGACAAGAGTGGCTCCTCTGCCGACAGAAGTATAACGGAATAGAGGTAAGCATATGCGCAGCAAAGGCGTTAGCCATGTTCCCAGCGGTATTCCCTAATATCTCAGCGCCTCTTCATTTTTACAAAACAAACACCGGCGGCAAGCGCAATTGCTGAAGCCAGAATTCCGAGATTGAGCATATCGGAGGTAGGAGGCGTCGGATCGGAGCCGGATGACGGCTTCGCCGCGAGCGTCCCTCTGAAGCCAAAGCAATTGGGAGTTGCCGATGCCCATGTTACCTCAACGTCATTATCATTCTCATCTTTGATGATGAGTCCGGAATTCTGACCGAGATACCAGCCTGCCCACGCGTTGTTTGCATTGCAGTCATGATATGACGGCATAAAGGTTATAACGGTTCCCGCCTGGGGAGCAGGAAGCGTCTGCCCCGCATAAGCAGCCGAAAGAAGCGCACCGAGATCCGTCCAGGAAATTCTCTGTTCTATCACCCATTTATTTCCGGATCCGGAACAGCCCGCATCCTGCTGGATCAATTGATTGGGAGAGCCTTCATGATCCGCTTCATTATAACGGGTATGGTATCCTGTCGCATCATTTGACCCCGCAGAAGCAACGACCGGGAAGCTGTATACCTTAAACCCGTGGGTATTAAGGTTGCCGTTTTTTACTGCAATTCCGTCAACATCAAGGAAAAGCGTAAGGCTGTCGCCGTCGGCGCCGTAATAAAGACGTCCGCCGTTTGAATCGGTAACCTCGTATGCGGCATACAAATATGTCTCATCCCAGCTCATATAAATATTAATGTTTAAATCGGACGGAACACTTGCCGATAATCCTTCAAGCACTACGGGCATCATTTTTGCTGCGGGCAGTTCAAATTTCGCGGCATTGTTCCATTCTTCCCTGCCAAGCGTTCCGTCAAGGGTGGGCGCGGTGACAGCATAAGGAATTTGAAGATCGCCGATATACTTGACTTCCGCCGAAACAGGCACGGCAATCAAGCATGCAAGCATCATCAATGCTGCCAAAACAGATACGATTTTTTTCATGGTATAACCCTCCATATTTTTTTATCGGAACACGGTTCCGATATATTTTTTAACTGATTATGTGATATCAATCTCTCAGAAACCGAATAAGCATACGCTTTTTTTTGACTCGCACTCTCCGATACTGAACTATAACGCATTGAAAAATTTTTAAGGCAATACCGTCGGGTTCTGACGGTGCATTGCATTTTTCGTCAGACAATACAAATTGAAGAGGCAAGAGCGATTTCTCTGCCGACAAAATTTGTGAAGTATGGCAGAAAACAGATCGAGCCGGTTTTGGACAGTGAGTTTTTTGAGGTGACCGCAAATACGACGGAAAATTGTCCGCAGGTGCATCGTCATGCACAAGCCGTGACCGTAAAACCGGCGATGTTGCCTTAATAGTATATAACGGGAATATTCTGTCTCTAAACAGACTTAGCTTAAAACAGCGATCTGATGCTTCAGGCTTTTGGATGCCCGCCCGCGCCATATGCGGTTATTTTCGAGAGAAGCGCGTCTTTTGAAAGTTCGTTTGCTTCTTCGACGCTCATAGCTCCGAAAACGTCCTGCATAACGGAAATCGGTTCAATATGTGCTATACTGCACCACGGAAGCCACACACCGGGATTGTCATTCTCATAGCTTCCGGAGGTAATAAAATAGAAATCCGCAAGGTTGATCGCTTCAAGACACAACCCTTTCGACGCATAGCCGAGACGTCCGTCATAATTTAAATTCCGCTTGCTGTTATTTTGAGCAAGCTTTGCAAAATCATAATAGAAATCTTCTCCCGTCCAAACATAGAGCTTAAAATATTCATAGTAGGTATACGCCATAAATCCGTCAACCGTACTATGCCCACTGGTAATCAGGCTTTGCCCGGTGACAGACGCATTGTTAATAAAATATTCTCCTGACTCAACAGTGGACACCGCCGCCTTATAATCATTCAGCATCATCCACGAGGCGGCATAAACCGCCGCCTGCTTTGCCGCGTTCAGATACTTTTCCTCTCCCGTAACACTGTAAAGAGCATTCATTCCGTACATGGCGAAAACGCCTGTCTCTTTATCGGTACGCTCGTGTCCGTCTACCGTGGCTCCCGCATATTTCCCCATCGGAACAAGCTCTGTTATTACATACTCTGCGCCCCGCTTTGCAGCATTCAAATATTTCTCTTCCCCCGTATACTCGTACATTCTGACAAGAAATCTAATAGGAATCGGAGTAGAGTTTTTGGAAGAGGGATTTATTCCTTCTTTATCATAGTATTGCTTATAATCCGTTACGCTTTTGTCGCTGAATACATTGCCTCCGTAATCATACGCTCTATACCAGCTCCCGTCGCTATTCTGTTCCCTGACGAGAAAATCCGCATAGTTTTCTACTATTTCAAACCATTCAGGCTTATCGAGTCCCTTCGACTGTGCAAGATTACAGCAATCGAGCATTCCCTCCATACCGTCCGTCATACGGCGCAGATAGCAAGGCATACGATCGAAAACACCGTTTGACAGTAAATACACTTTAAGCGTTCCGGAGGGATTTCCGGAATATTCCGCCCACATATCAGCCATCGCTTCACCGCTGTTTATATACTGTGAATCACCGGCGGCATACCCGTACCGCATCAGCTGATAGGCAGCCGATATTTCCATGCCGACAAAACCCATCTCCATAGTCAGATCCGATTCCACATGACCGTCCATCACATAGCAGCCATACGGCAGTCCGCAAATTTTCATGTCGGGCGTTATCTTTGTATCGTAATATTGCAGCATGGTCTTTATGCACTCGGTATAAGCCGAACCGAGATCGGCGTCAAAATATTCTATATCCTGCTGTGAAAAATAGGATATATAGGAATCCATCATAGCGCCGTTATAATCTGAGGTCTTATCGGAACGCAGCGATACCGTGAAGGAGGAGGAAAAGCCCTCGGAAATCGGATGAAAACGCTTCAAGCTTTCACCGCCCGAAAAATATCCGTACGGTTCCTCTGCCGCCGGATACACATAGGCAAGCGCGACAGAGGACTTTTTTCTTAAAAGAGCGCCGACCGAACCGCAGAGATATTCTCCGTCGGTAAGCCATCTCTCTCCTCCGAAATCGGATACATCGGAAGAAATTTCAGGGTTAAGTCTTCCGATGGAAAGCGTTTCTCCGTTACTTTTCACCCTTCCGGTAATCATCGGAAGTCCGGCTCTGGTATCCTTTATCAGAATAGCGTCACAGTCATATGAGGAAGCGAGTCCTTCCGGGGAATCAAGCTCTGAATTTTTGTTCCAAACACCCGGAACAAAATATTCCATATCTTCAAAAGAAGAGGCTTTCCCTTGATATTCAAGAGAGAATACAGAGGCGAAGCCTTCATCTCCCCTACCGGCTCTTTTTACCGTCACAGTACGGGAAATATGAAGCAGCTCTCCGCTCAGAGAGTAACGGTCCGTAACTTCAAGCACCGATTCGGTTACCGTCTCCAGCACGGCGGTCGCAAGAATGGCATTTCCCTCCGCCTCAAGTCTCTCATACTCGGAAAAATATTCCTTTTCAGTCTCTCTTCCTGACATCTTGATTCTTAAACAGACCGGATTTTCCGAGAAAAAGAATATTTCCTCCGTTTCGGCACTATCTTTTTTGGTACGCAGTGAATAGCCTTCTCGGTTCTTAAAAAGCTCGTATCGATATCCGTTCGCTGAAAAAGCAACTCCGTCGCTCAGATTTTCTCCCAACATAACATATCCCTTCCCGTTTTTCTTCTCCTTACCGCAAGAGATCAACAGAAGCAATAGCATTGTCAGACATAAAACAGCAATTCCCTTTTTCATAGACACCTCTCCACCCTTGCACCACGGTGCGCCGGTTTTTATTTAATGCAATACCGCCGGGTGTAAAGCTAACGCCTTTATTGCGCATTTGCTTGCATCTTTTCCGTCATACTTCACAAAT
>ERZ1106976.2480-NODE-2480-length-16381-cov-11.023153_pt1 | contig 16381 bp, 10 predicted proteins | sample MGYA00403687_ERZ1106976 | MGnify/ENA primary metagenome ERZ1106976 (study PRJEB35170, sample SAMEA104062446) | human gut metagenome | biome: human gut; feature: human-associated habitat; material: faeces | place: Denmark | collected 2013-02-22 ... | reverse complement strand
AATTATTCATTAAAACTTTTTAAATTGATTTTAAAGCTTTTAAACTTATAATATGTAATTTATATTTATGATTTTTAATAAAAATTATACAATTATAACTATATATGAAAATCTCTGAAATCAGCTAAAATAACGGCTTACGAGAATCGTTTTTAAGCGTTTTTTATAAATTAGCCATATAGTTTGTTGTCCGATAATTTAGCAAAATACTGGCAATTCTAGTGATTAGCCAATTTTAGAAGAAAATTTATATAATTATATAGTAATACCAAAAAGTCCGAAAAAAGCCCAAAATAGCGACGCACGAGAATCGATTTTAAGCCGTTTTTAAAATTAAGGCATATAGTTTTGTTGTCTGCAAAATACGGCAAATATGGAGATTCTGGGGATTTTAAGATTTTTGAAAAATTTTGAGGTAGGATCAGAAATTAAAAAAAATTATTAAGATATAAATTTAAAATTTAAAGATAAAAATTATTTGAACATCAAATTATATAGATAAAATATTTAAGAAGCTTAAAATGGATTTTAAAGCGTTATAAAAATAAAGTAATATAAGTTGTTGAATAAGATTAAATAATAAATAATATGCAAAGTAAAATAACTAAATAATAAGTAAGTATTAGTAAGGCTAAAGACTTGAAAGTGATGAAATTACTGGGTAGGACTATAATCATAGTCTATATATTTTACTTCTATTCCTTTTTGCGCAAAACTTTGATAATACAAACCAAATGTCATCTGTTTTTGTGTTCATCTGATTACATATATATTATATAGTGTAATTGATAAGGTTGCAAAAGATGTAATTACTGAGGAAATAGGAGAAAAACACTTTTAATATCAGTATATAATAAATATTATCACTTCCCGTTTTTAAAAATATTTAATTTTTGGGAAATAGCATGCTATAATATTTCTGAGGTGGAAAAATATGAAATTAATAAAAAGAGAATATCTTAATACTTTAATAGATGTAATGGGAACTCCTGATATAAAAATTATTACTGGAGTAAGAAGAAGTGGAAAATCTAAATTGTTAGAGCTTTTTAAAGAATATATAATAAATAATGTAAAAAATTACAATGTAATAGATATAAATTATAACTCATTGGATTTTGAAAGCTTAAAAGAATATCATAAATTGAATGATTATATAGAACAAAGATATAAAAAAGGAATGAATAATTTTGTATTAATTGATGAAGTACAAATGTGTGAAGGTTTCGAGAAAACAATAAATAGTCTACATGCAGAAGAAAAATATGATATATATATAACTGGTTCCAATGCCTTTCTATTAAGCAGTGATTTAGCCACATTGTTCACTGGAAGAACATTTGAAATTGAAGTTTACCCATTTTCTTTTAAAGAATATCTTGATTATTTTAAATATACCAATATCGATGATGCTTTTAATAAATATGTAATGGAAGGTGGAATGTCAGGTTCATATTTATATAATTCAATAGATAAAAAATATGATTACTTAAATGATATATATAATACTTTGATAGTTAGAGATATATTTGAAAGAAACAAAATAAAAGATGAAAAGTTAATGAGTTCTTTAAAGGACTTTTTAATGGATAATATTTCTAATAGAACATCTTTAAGAAGTATTTCCAATTCATTAAATAATATTAATTTAGAAACAAATCATAAAACTGTTGGAAATTATATTCAATACTGATGTGAAGCCTTTGCTTTTTATAAGATAAGTAGATATGATATAAAAAGAAAGAAATATTTAAATAGTGATGAAAAATATTATTTATCTGATCATGCATTTAGATATGCTCGTTTAGGTACAAAATCCTTAGATTATGGTAGAGTATATGAGAATATCGTTGCAATTGAATTACTAAGAAGAGGGTATGAAGTATATACAGGAACACTATATAATAAAGAAGTAGATTTTATAGCTTTAAAAAGAAATGAAAAAATTTATATTCAAGTTTCAGATAATATAGACTATGAAGAGACTTTAAAGAGAGAAGTAGAGCCATTGTTACAGATTAAAGATGCATATCCAAAAGTAATAATAGCAAGAACAAGACATGAAGATTATCAATATGAAGGAATACAAATATATGATATTGCGAATTGGCTTGCTAGATAATATATAAATATGCTCGGAGAAGAATTAAAATAAAAAGTTGAAAAACTATAAAATATGAGAAAATAGAAATGAAAAATCTATTATTAATAATAGATTGTCAAAAAAGCTTTTATTAATAAATATACTGAAAAATATATAGAAAAATAAACAATTTAATAAAAAATTGTAATTATGATGATATAATATGCACTAAATTCAAAAATAGTGAGCAAACACCATTTTATAATTTACTTAATTATCGAAAGTGCTTGAATGATAATGATGATAATGATTGCAAATTAGCTATAGATACAAAAACAATGATATTAGAGAAAGAGACAGTTTTACAACCAAAAATGACAGACCATATCCACAAGGATTTCAATTAACAGGAACAACACGTGCTGGACAAACATCAACTGTTTCAATTACTGTAAATCCTACATAAAATAAATATGAAAATAGGAAAAAGAATAGTAAATAAACAAAAATAATCTAATAAATGCGATGATATCATCGCATTTATTAAATTATATTTATATCCATTAAAACAAAATTATTAAAATAATAACATTTTTGTGTTCTATTTGCATACATTTAAAAAGGGGTATATCTATTATGATTATTGAAGAATTTAAGAGTGATGCTACAACAATAAGGGTTGACGATAGAGATATTGTAACAAAAGAAAATAATAAAGAATTAGTAAATACACTAATAAGTTTTATTATTAAAAAAATTTCAAAATATGCCTAAATTGATTTGTAATTTAATTAAACCTAAGCTAAATTTACAAGTAATATGAAATTAACAAGAGAAGGGAGAAGTTTTGGAAGAATTATATAATAGTTATTCAAATGAAAAATTTATTAATGTTTTAGGAGAATATGCTATATATTTAAGAAAATCAAGAACAGATATGGAAGCAGAAGCAAAAGGAGAAGGAGAAACACTTGTAAGACATGAAAAAATATTATTAGACTTAGCAAAGCAAAAAGGTATAAAAATAGGCAAAATATATAGAGAGATAGTAAGTGGAGAAACAATAGAAGCTAGACCAGAAGTCCAAAAGTTGCTAGCTGATGTTAAAAAAAGTATATGGAAAGGAATACTTGTTGTAGAAGTTGAAAGACTAGCTCGTGGAGATACAGAAGACCAAGGAACAGTTGCAAAAGCATTTAAAATTTCTAATACAAAAATAATAACACCAATGAAAACATATGATCCAAATGATGAATTTGATGAAGAATATTTTGAGTTTGGTTTATTTATGTCTAGAAGAGAATATAAAACTATTAATAGAAGATTACAAAGAGGAAGGGTTTCATCTGTTAACGAGGGAAAATATGTAGGGAGTGTTGCACCATATGGCTATGAAAGAGTAAAAATAAAAGGTGATAAAGGTTATACATTAAGAAAAAATTCAGAAGCTAATACTGTAAAAGTAATTTATGACTTATATGCTTATGAAGATTTATCATTACAAGAAGTTGTCAGAAGAATCAATAAAATGGGTTTAAAAACTAGAAAAAGTGATGAGTGGACTGTAGCAAGTGTAAAAGATATTTTAGCAAATCCAGTATATATAGGAAAAGTAAAATGGAATGCAAGAAAAGAAGTAAGAATATATAAAAATGAAAAACTTATAAAAACAAGACCAAGAAGTAATAATTATATAATAAAGGATGGATTGCACAAAGCTATTGTTGATGATAAAACTTGGAAAATTGTAGAGGCAAAAAGAAGTTTAAATAAGCCACCTATACCACGAGTTAATACAGTACAAAATTCATTATGTGGGCTTATATATTGTGCTAAATGTGGCAGGAAAATGAAAAGGAGACCATATACTTCTAAAAGCAAAGAACCCACATTATTTTGTGAAAATACTAAATGCGATAATGTAAGCTCAAAGTTGCATTATGTAGAAGAAAAAGTCATTGAGGGATTAAGAAAATGGTTGGAACAATATAGATTTGATTATAAAGAGCATATAGAAAAAATAAATCACAGTAAAATTGAATCTATAGAAGATACTATAATGTCACTTGAAACAGAGGTTGAAAAGGAAAATGATAAATTATTAAGCATTTTTAATTTTTTGGAAGATGGTACTTACACAAAGGAAATGTTCAAAGCGAGAAGTGAATCAGTATCACAAAATGTTGCTAAACTAAATAATGCAATAGAGGAGTACAAATTAAAACTGGAACAAGAAAAAGTAGTTAATAAGGAAAAAGTATTATTAGTTCCCAAAGTAGACAATTTGTTAGATATATATGATTTATTGCCAACAGCAGAGGATAAAAACAAATTATTAAAAATTCTAATAACACAAGTTACATATTTGAAAACAGAAAAAGCAATAAAGAAAAATTCAGATCCAACAAACTTTAGCATAAATTTATATCCAAAGATAAATAAGGCAATGTAAAGAAAAATAAGGATATAATTTATAAAAAGGTATTGAAGAATAAAAGAAGAAAAATTATTTTTTTTAGCCCACGAGCGAGCTCTTTTTGGTGCGAACGAATGAGTACATACAGATGTCGCTTGAATAGTTTTAATACAGAAATCTTGTATATATTTATCCTTTTTTTATTTTCGTGATAAAATATGATAAATAATCAATTACAATAAAATGAAAAAGCAAAAGTGAAAGGGGAAAATAAATATGAATCACGCTCAACAATCAGCAATATTCCTAGTAATATTTACAATATGGATTGCAACATTAATATTAAGAGTATTTGACAAAACACTCAAAAAATATACTTTTTCAATAGGAATATGCCTCATATTTTGGATGATAATAAAAGTATTTAAACATTATACAACAGGAAGTATAAATCATTATATGTGGTATTTATTTTATCTTCCATTGATATTTATACCTACATTTTATTATAATTGTAGCGAATATTTATTAAGAAAAGACAATAACAAAAAAAGAATAATAGCAATAGTAATATCAATTATTCTGTTTTTGTTAGTAATAACAAACGATAGCCACCAATTAGTATTTAAAATATTAAATGAAAATAACGATTATATACATAAATGGGGATATTATTTAGTTTGTATATGGATTTTTTTATTACTAATAATGGCAGTAAAAAATCTTGTAAAAGTTAGTATGGCAGAAAAAGATAAAAAGAAAATTATAATTCCATTGATTCCTATTATTCTAGGCTTAATATATACAGTAGCATATGTTTTAGATATAGAGTTTATAGAAAAAACAAATATGGCAATAGTTATTGGAACATTATTTTGCATAGGGTTAGAAGTTCTTTTTAGATTGAAGTTAATACCAAACAATTTTAGATATAGAAAAATTTTTCTAAATTCAAACTTACCAATAGAAATAATATCAAAAGATGGAGCTAAAAAAATCAATACAAATCATTATATAGAAGTAGAAGAAGATATAAGAAAAGACATTAAAAACAATGAACTCAAAACACAATATAAAGCAGAAAATAAAATTCAAAATGTAAAATCAATACAGGGTGGATATGCAGTAGAAGAAAAGGATTTAAGTAAAATAAATGATCTTAAAAAGAAATTAGAAAATACAAAACAAGAACTTTTAAAACAAGAAGCATTATTAAAAAATCAAAAGAAAATAAAAGAGAAAATTTATGAAGTAAAAATAAAAAAAGAGATAATAGAATTACTAGATGAAAAAATAGATGAAAAACGAGAACAAATAAATAAAATGCTAGATGAAATGACAGAGGTAGATATAGAAAAAATGTATATGATAAAGCTACTTATCAATTATTGTAAAAGAATGAGTAGTTTGGTAATTTCAAATTATAATAAAGAAAAATATAACAACAAAAGAATAGAAACTATTATAAATGAACTTTTATCAGAAGTAAAAACATTAAATGTAGGTGGCGTATTACAAACAAATAATTTTGAAATAAATAGTAGTGAAACAACAGCACTTTATGAAATAATATTTGAAATAATATACGACTTAAAAGATGTTAATTTTATACTAAATATAGAAATAAACAATACCTACATAAAATTAAAGTATCTATTTGATAAAAATATTAAAGGATTAAAACGAAAGTTAGAAGAACTAAAATTGGAAAGAATAACTGTAATAGATGAGAAAAATAATGAAGATGAAACAAAATTAGAAGTAAGAATATTAAGAGGAGAGAGTTAAATATGATTGCTATTTTAATAATACTATCTTTAATATTAGTAGCACAGACAATAAAAATTATAGTTAAAACAAATATAATTGATAAAAACTTAATAGACTATTATATAGAATATGTTGTAGCAATAATAATATTATTAACACTAATATTTGAAAAAAGTATTTCTCTTGATATTTTATTATTAGTTACAATTACGAGTTTATTATATGAAGTAATATCTTTCATATATATGTATTTTAAATACATTAAAAAAGAAAAAATAAATCAATTTTCTATAAAAAAAGTAATAGATTCATCTGATTTTGGTATTTTAGTATTAAAAGGTAATAAAAGGGTTTTAATAAACAATACAATGTATGCGATTTTGAATAAATTAAATATAAGAACAAACTATATAGCTAACATAATAAAGCAAAGTGAAGAACAAATGGAGGGAAATTATGTTGTCAAAGTTGAAGAAAAATATTACCTATTTATTATTAACCAAAATGAAGTAATAGCATTTGATATAACAGAAGAATATAGTTTGAAAAAAGAATTAGATGAACAAAACGAAAAAATAGAACTTAATAATAAAGAATTAGTATCAAGTATGGAGAACATAGAAAATTTAGAAAAAGAGAAAAACCTACTTAAGATAAAAAATAAATATCACGATTTACTAGGGCAAAATCTTTCTGTATTACAACAATATTTAAATAGAGAAGAAATAAAACAAGAAAATTTTGATGAAATAAAATTTATGATAAAAAAGATGTTTATAGACATAGAAGATACAGAAGATTCAAATACAAATTTACAAAACTTGATAAAAATACACCAAAATAATGGAACTAATATTATTATAAAAGGCAAATTACCAGAAAACGAGAAACAAGCAAAAGTGTTTTTTGAGATTATAAGAGAGGCAACAACAAATGCTATAAAACACGCAGGAAGTTCAAAAATATTTGTTGAAATTAAAGAAACATTAGAAGAAACATATATGGTAATTACAAATGATGGTAAAAAGCCAAATGAATTTATTACAGAAAATGAAGGAATAAAAGGTATGAGAAGAAAAGTAGAAGAAATAAAAGGGTATTTTTATGTTGCAACAGTTCCACAATTTTCGGTTAATGTATCAATAAAAAATAACTGCTAACAATAGCAGTTATTTTTTAGCTTATTCTTCAGGAGATTCAAGATTAGTAACAATTAAACCATTAGACACGCAATAAACAGAAAGTTTAGCTAAATTATCATAACCTGTTTTTGCATAAATAGATGAAATATGAGATTGTAGTGTTCTTGTAGATATTCCCAGTTTATTTGCTACTTCATCTCTATCTAATAATTTACAATATAAAGTTAGAACTTTTAATTCAGCATCAGTTAAGTCAGATAGTATATTATTTTTTGACAAATTATTTTTATCATTAGGATACATAGAATATCCATCTAAAGTATTTTTTATAGTCATAATAAGGGAGTCTTCACTAATATTTTTATATATAAAACTATCAACTCCTGCTTCTTTTGCATCATTTATAAAATTCAAATCCAAAATACCTGTCATAATAATAACTTTTACATTAGGAAATTGTTTTTTTAAAATTTTAGAATATGCAATTCCATTTGAATTATTTTCAGTACATACATCCATTAATACTAAATCTGGATTCAATTTTTTACATAGCTCAAGAGAATCTTTAGCATTTCCAGCAGTTGCGACAACGTTTAAATCATCTTGGGAATTTAGCGTTTCGGAAATCATATCTCTTAACATTTGATGATCATCTATTACAATAATATTATACAAAAAAACACCTCCTATCAATGATGTATCTAGTTTATCACAAAATACATAAAAAGAAAAGAATATATGTAGAAAAATGGATTTGCACTTTTGGGGCAAAAAAAGTCAGAAATTTGCACCTTAGGTACATTGTTATTTTATTTTATATATGATATAAAAATAAAAGGATTAGTCTATTTTATTATATTGGAGATGAAAACAGTTTTTAAATAGAATTGTTTTCTAATAAAAATACTTACGGAAATAATAACACAAAAGAAATTTATATTTATTATTAAGAAAACATTAAAAATTAAATATATATTGTGATAAATTCACAAATTTTGAAAGGAGAAAAAGAAAAATGTTTAAATTAAAGAAAAAACATTTAATTATTTTAGGTTTTCTATTTATAGCATTTATGCTTATAGGAATGAATAAGGTAGAAGCCACATCAGTAACCGTAACAACATATGATGAACTTAAAGAAGCTGTTAATGGTCATAACGATAATATAACTGATACTAGCATAACGGAAGTAAAATTAGGAGCAGATATTGCAATTCCCGCTTCATCTGGTATGGCCATACTTGTTGTTAATGATTTTACATTTGATTTAAATGGGCATACATTAGATATAACTAATGATAACTCTAGTATGGTCATTTACTATGGAAGCAATAACATTGAAAATTTTACCTCAGGCAGTTTAACTATAACAGATACTAGTGAATCTCAAACAGGAACGATTAAGTTAGGAATTAAACCTATTGGCGTTATTCAACAAAACGTATCAAATACTGGTATGCATTACAAGTTAACAATAGATGGTGGGAAATTTTATGGAAAAAGCGGTGCATATAATAGGTTTTTTGAATTTAATACTGACAATTCTTACTATTGGAAAGATAAATTAATAACTTTTGATTTTAAAATAACAAAAGGATATTTTGAACATGTATCTACTAATATGTCATCAATTATTCTAGCTAACGATATGAAGTTAAACAATATTACATTTAATATGTCATTTGATAATTTAACATTTAAATCTGGTGGCAATCGTTTGATTGCAAGCAATGAAAGTTATTCTATTGATGATGTCGTTCCAGAAGATACTAATTTCTATATTTTTAATTCATCAGAAGATAAACAAGTATTGATTGCAGAAAGAAGTACATCAGTTCAAGCAGAAGTTCCTTCATCTCTATGGTATGAAGTTGATGGTTACACAGATACATCTTATGCTGGTATAAAACTAGTTAAAAAAGATGGATTTGATGTAACTGCACCAACATTTGATAGTGTTAATTATGACTATACAAGTGTAAGTGCTAAAGGTATATCAATTTATAACAGAGGAACAACTGATTTACAAGTTAAAAGTGTTACAGTAGATGAACCAAGTAAATTTACTGTAATTGGAACTACACAACCAACAATTGCTTCAAAAGCAACTGATAATACTTCATTTACTATTAAACCAGTAGATGGATTAGAGGCAGGAACTTATACAGCAACAATAACTGTTACTGATATGTCAGATAAGGCATATACAGCAACTGTAACACTTAATGTAGGTGCTAAAAATTTACCTGCTCTTGGTATTAGCATTGAAGGTACTATTTCTTATGGAGAAGAATATACTCCAACAATTGTTGGGGCTCCAGAATTAGGTGTAGGTGACTATGAGTTTAAATATGCTAAAAAAGTAGGAGAAAGTTATCAGGATGTTGATGAGAAACCTACAAGTATTGGAAGTTATAAAGTAACAATCAACGTTACTAATAGAAACTACTCAGCTTCTGGTGTTTCAGTATTTTATGATATAGTTGCTAAAACAATTACACCAACGGTTGATACTATTGCTGACCAAACATATACAGGTTCAGAAATAAAACCAACAGTTGTTGTAAAAGATGGAGCAACAACATTAATAGAAGGAACTGATTACGAAGTTACATATTCAAACAATATAAATGTTGGAACTGCAACAGCAACAATTTCAGAAGTAAGTAATGGAAATTATACTTTTAGCGATAAAGATGTAAATTTTACAATAATTAAAAAGCAATTAGAAAAAGTTACTTTAAGAACTGATGAACTTGTATATAATGGTTTAGGAAGTTTTCCAGCAATGGATAATCTTGATTCCAATTTACAAGAATTATCTGGAACACTTGGTGCTACTGATGTAGGTAATTATGTAACTTATGTAGTATTAAAAGATAGTGCTAATTATGAATGGGTTGATGGTACTACAGGAAATTTAACTCTTAATTGGAAAATTATTCAGGCTACTATTACTGATGCAAGTGTAACATTACCACAAGAATCATATAAGATAACAGGTAGTGAAATTAAACCAGAACCAACAGTAGTAGTAAATGGTAGAACATTAGTAAAAGATACTGATTATACAGTAACTTATACTAATAATACAAATTTAGGAATTGCAACAGTAACAGTAACAGGTAAAGGAAATTATCAAGGCACAGGAAATAAAAATTTTACTATTGTTGCAAAAGATCCTCAAACAATTACATTTACAAATAGTACAGTAAATAAAACTTATGGAGATAGCAACTTTACTATAACTGCTAATCATACAGTAGGAACTGGAACAGTTACTTATTCTTCATCAGATACTGATGTTGCAGAAGTAAATTCTACAACAGGATTAGTAACTATAAAAAAAGTAGGAACAACAACAATTACTGCAACTGCAAATGAAAATGCAGATTATGCAGAAGCAGCAGTATCTTATGACTTAACAGTTGATAAAAAAGAAATATCTTATACTGCAACAGTAAAAGATAAAACATATAATGGAAATGTAACAGCAGAAGTTGAAAATGTAACATTTACAGGACTTGTAGGAACTGAAACTTTAACAAAAGATACAGACTATACAGTATCTGCAACTTTTGTAGATAGCAATATTGGAACTAATAAAAATGTTAATGTAACATTAACACTAAAAGAAACAACAAAAACAGCAAATTATAAACTAACAGGTACATCTTATGTAGCAATTGCAAATATTACAGGAAAAGAAATACAAGATACAGATGTAACATTGGGAACAACAACTTATACTTATGATGGGACTGCTAAAGAGCCAAGTGTTACAGTAAAAGTAGATGAAAATACATTAACAAAAGGAACAGACTACGAAGTAGTTTACACAAATAATGTAAATGCAGGAACAGGTAAAGCTAAAATTATAGGTATGGGAAACTATTCTGGAACAGTTAATAAAGACTTTGTAATAAGCCCAAAATCAATAACACCAACAATAGAAGATATTAGTGCAGTAACATATAATGGTGAAGCACAAAAACCTGAACTTGTTGTAAAAGATGGTACAACTGTTTTAATAAAAGATACAGACTATACAGTAAGTTATTCAAACAATATAAATGCAGGAACTGCAACAGCAACAATATCAAAAGTAGCTAATAGCAATTATACATTTAGTGATGCAAACAAAGCATTTACAATAAATAAATATGAACTACAAGCTACTAATATATCATTACAATATACAACAGTAAGATATGATGGAAATCCTAAAACTCCAACTGTTACAGTAAAGGTTAATGGAAATACATTAGCATCTGGAACTGATTATGAAGTTGGATATTCAAATAATACAAGCATTGGAACTGCAACAGTAACAGTAACAGGTAAAGGTAATTACGAAGGAACTCCAACAAAGAACTTTGAAATTAAAAATAAAGATGTATTAACAATTAGTGGTATAGAGAATCAACAAGTAACTTATACTGGAAATCCTGTTTCATTAGTTGGAACATTAACAGTTAGCAATGGAATTGCACCAAGTGCCTTAACTGAAAAATGGTACAATTCAAGCGATGCTGAAATAAGTAAACCAACAAATGTTGGATTATACAAAGTTGTATATTCTTATGAAGATGATGATTATGTTGGAAGTAAAACAGTTAATGTTGAAATAACTAAAAAAGTATCAGTAGCTCCAACAGTAACTAATAAAAAAGGAACAGCAGGAGATACATTATCTACAGTTTCTTTACCAACAAATGCAGAATGGGTCAGCTCAGATGAAGTAATTACAGTAGGTGATAATAACTATCAAGCTAAATACACTGAAAATGGTGATACAACAAACTACACAACAGTAACATTTAATGTAAATGTTTATGGTTTATCAAAAGTTAATATTACAACAAATGTTACAAATATCATTGGAGGAACAATAAGCGAAGGAAAAGTAGATGCACTTGAAGGAACAAAATATACAGTAACATTTACACCAAACGCAGGATATGAAATTGATAATGTAAAAGTAAATGGAACATTAAAAACTGTTAGAAACAATAAATTAGAGTTAACAGTTGGAAACCAAGATATAAATGTTGTAGTAACATATAAGAAAATACAATATAAAATAACAATAAATGATGTTGAAAATGCTACAATTACACCAAATGGAATGATTCTAGTAGATTACAATTCAAATAAAGAATTTGTAATAACACCAAACGCAGGATATAAATTAACATCTGTAAAAGTAAATGGAGTAGAAAAACTAGCATCAATAGTAGATGACAAATTAGTGCTAGAAAACATCTTATCAGATGCAAAAATTGTTGTAACAGTAGAAAAAATTACATACAAAGTAGTAGAAGGTGCAGGACAAACATATACTATTACAAAAGATGGAGAAGCAACATTTAAAATAAATGGAGAATTTTCATTATTTGATAAAGTATATGTAGATGGCAACTTAGTAGCAGAAGAAAACTACACAGCAAAATCTGGAAGCACAATAATAACATTTAAACCAGACTACATGAACAGTTTGACAGAAGGAAATCATACATTAAAAGTAACATACACAGATGGTGGAGATGCTACAACTACATTTACAATAGCAAAAGTAGCTGAAGAAAATAATGGAACAGCAGATAAAGCAGAAAATACAACAAATAATCCAAAAACAAGTGATAATATAGTAACATTTGTAGCTATGTTTATAGTATCAGTTTTAGGAATTGCTATTACAGTAAAATATAATAAAAACAAAGTAGCAAAAAAACATTAAGATAAAGCTAAAATAGACTAGCCAATAAAACGCTAGTCTATTTGTTTTATAATCAGAAAAGGGGTTAATATGAAAAAAAGTGCTAAAAAAAATAAAATGACTATAAAGAATAAAAAAAGATTTTGTATTATGATCTTCATAATTATGGCAGTAATAATCTTAATGGCATTAATTATAAATGGAATCTTTGGAAACAAATATGGAGATGCAGGACGTGTAAAAGACGGAGTTGTTACATATTCAGAAAAAATAGTAAATACAACATATAATAAAGAAAACAATAACAAAGTAGTTACAATACAAAGTGTTAATGATTTAATAGATGATTGTATAATATCAAATGAAAACATTGCAGAAATGAAAAACAAAGACAGTAAATATCAAAAAACATTAAATGAGATATTGGCAAATGAAAACACTTCTAATAAAGAAATATATAATATTAGAAAAGCAATAGAATTAAAATATGTAGATGAAAATACAAAATATGCAGAGTATTATGCAAAAATAACAGGATTCAAAAACTCTAAAAGTTTAATAAAATTTTGCGAAAATACATTTAAACTTATGGAGATAGAAAACAAAAACTAATTAGTGAAAGATGGAGAAAATAAATAAAAGAAACAAATAACAATAAATATAGAGTAGTATTACACGCTAAAAGAGTATAAACTTTTGCACTTTTGGGGCAAAAAAAATCAAAAATTTGCACTTTAGGGACGATGTGTAAAAAATATAAACATGATATTATAAATCATATCATAAAATTATTTAAATGGAGTCTTAAAAAGGATTCAGAAGGAGGAAATATGAAAAAAATAGTTTCAATAATATTAATTTTTGCTATTTTAGCAGTGAGCGTAGTTGCTTTAACTGGATGTGGAAAGGAAAAACTTGAAACAGTTTCATTTAAGGATGATGAAAATACAAAAGCAACAATAAATTTAAGTTTTGCAGAAGGATCTAATTATACTTTGTCAACTAACGAAGAGGATTTTAGAACATCTCGTGATAATGCAATATTAAAAGGAGATACTTTCAACATTACAATTCAATTTGATAAATTTTGGAGTGGCGAAAATATAAATAATTTAAAAGAAGAGCGTAAAGATAATGAAGAATATAAAGAAGTGACATATAATGGAATTAATGGATTCTCATATTATTATGCTGGATATGATACATATAAAGTTGTATTGCCTGTATCAGATACTGTATATGCATCATTATGTGTTTATTCAAAAGACATTATGTCATCAAATCAAGAAGAAGTAAAAGCAGCATTTGATTCAGAAGTTGTTCAAAATATATTAAATACTGTAACATTTTCAGTTGAATAATATATAAAAAGGAATAAAGACACTTTTAGCAATGATTCTTTGTTCCTTTTTATACAATAAAGATTAAAAGAAAATGAGGGCTAAAATGAAAAAAGTGATAATTGGTATATGACTATTTAGCAGAAACAACTACACCTGAAATGTGTATAAAATTTGAATATCAAGGTTTTGAAGAAATGTTTCCTATAGTGTTTAGCGGAATGGATGGAAAATTAGATTTAACAGGAGTCGAACAAGAAGTCAAAGATATTTCAGTATATTAACTTGCACTTTTGGTGTAAAAAAGAGGAGGAAAATTAATGAAAAATAAAAAAACTATTATTGCAATAGTATCAGCAATCGTGCTAATTTCAATCATTGCAATTGTTGCAATTATAATAATGAAAAATAATAAAAAATATACTATTACATTTGATACTCAAGGAGGAAACACAATAGAGGCAATTGAAGTAAAGGCAAATGAAACATTAGTATTACCAAAAAATCCAGAAAAAGAAGGATATATTTTCTTACATTGGGTAGATGAAGAAGATAAACCAGTATCAAACAATTTTAAAGTTACTAAAGACATGAAATTAATAGCAAAATGGGCAGAGCCTACCCAAGAAGTAGTAACAGTATCTTTTAATACAGATGGTGGAAATACAATATCTAGTATAACTGTTATAAAAGGGGAAAAAATAACATTACCAGAAAACCCAACAAAGGAAGGTTATAATTTTAAAGAGTGGGTATATGAAAACGGAGAACAATTTAAGACCGAAGCCATAATTGAAGAAAACATTACTCTAAAAGCAATATGGGAAAAAGTAGAGGAGAATAAAAAGGAAACTAATAAAAATAATACAACTTCAAAACCATCAGAGGGAAATCAAAATGAGCAACCTACAACAACGCCGACGCCAGAAAATCAAAATGTTGAAGTAACAGATATTTCATTAAATAAAAATTCTTTAGGATTAATTATTGGAAATTCAGATACTCTAACAGCTAATATAACTCCAAGTAATGCAACTAACAAAAGTGTTACATGGTCAAGTAGTAATTCAAGTATAATTAGTGTTGATAACTCTGGTAAGGTTACAGCAAAAGCAATAGGTAGTGCAACTATAACAGCAAAAACAGCAAATGGAAAAGAAGCAATTGCTACAGTAACATCTGATGTAAAAAATATAACTCTTACAGTAGGAAATCAAACAATTTCTAAATATGGTACCATTACTAGTACAAACATTACTGTTAATATTGATGCAAATGGCTACAATGTTCCAGATAGCTTAATTACTTGGTCTGCTCCAGCATACATGTCTTTAAATGGGAAAACTGCTACTGTAACAGCACGTGATGTATGGAGTGGAACAGCTTCTGTACCGATTACAGTAAAAATCAATAATAAACAAGTTAAAACAACAATCTATGTTGAGTCAGCAATAAATATTAGTAATCTTTCAAATGGCATTAATTCTTATGAAAGGGATGGAAAATTATACTGTACTTTTAGCGGAGAAAAGAGTTTACATTTACAATCTAATATAGACGTTACATGGCAATATAGCAAAAGCAGTCCTGTTATAGCAGGCATCGTGGGAGAAGATAATAGAAACTTAAAACTATCAGTTCAATATGTTAGTCAAAACGGATTGAATATTAAAGCTCGTTCTAAAGCAGGTCAAATTAAAGAAATCATTTTAACACCAATGCCATAGATCATTAGTAAAAATTGACAAACCCCAAATTTGTTTTTTGGGGTTTGTTAATCATTTTTGAAAATGTCTTAAAATTTTTAAATTATTAGCACTAATTTTATACTCATTTTGATAATTTAATTCTACAAAAAAATTCTATATAATAATTTTTACAAAATCATAAAAATTAAAAATATTAAAATAT
>ERZ1106976.2476-NODE-2476-length-16387-cov-8.217181_pt1 | contig 16387 bp, 14 predicted proteins | sample MGYA00403687_ERZ1106976 | MGnify/ENA primary metagenome ERZ1106976 (study PRJEB35170, sample SAMEA104062446) | human gut metagenome | biome: human gut; feature: human-associated habitat; material: faeces | place: Denmark | collected 2013-02-22 ... | reverse complement strand
ATATGTTCGAGACCCAGTCTGCTCCTGAGTACAGACCGGGTTCCTCGACAGACTGGAAGGAGGCTTTCCGAAGGGAAAGCCTCTTTTTTTGCGCCTTGGGAACTTTTTCCGCTGGGGAGCGTCAAAAAAACAGCGGCTGTTTACATAATTTTTATTGCCATTTCTTCGCCGCTCGCGTATAATAGAATAAAATAGGTAAACTTGGAGAAAAAGGGGAGAACACGGCGATGATCCGCTTGACCGACGTGCAGAAGGAATATGAGAACGGGACACACGCGCTGCGCGGTGTGACGATGGAGGTCAACGACGGCGAATTCGTCTTTCTCGTCGGCCCCTCCGGAAGCGGCAAATCGACCATCATCAAACTCCTCACGGGTGAGGTCCTGCCGAGCGGCGGCCGGCTGATGATCAACGGCTTCAACCTCAACAACATTTCCGACCGGCAGATCCCGCTGCTGCGCCGGTCCATCGGCGTGATCTTTCAGGATTTCCGCCTGATCGAGAAGAAAACGGTCTATGAAAATCTGAGCTTTGCCATGCGCGCCGTGGGCTCCTCGCCGCGCGAGGCGAAAAAGCGCATCCCCTACGTTCTCAAGCTGGTGGGACTGGACGGCAAGGCCAATCAGTTCCCCAACCAGCTCTCCGGCGGCGAGCAGCAGCGCGTGGCCATCGCGCGGGCACTCGTCAACAACCCCTATACCATCATCGCCGACGAGCCGACCGGCAATCTCGACCCTGCCCGCTCGCTGGAGATCATGATGCTGCTCGAGCGCATCAATCAGCTCGGCACCACGGTGCTCGTCGTGACGCACGAAAAGGATCTGGTCAACAAGTTCCAGAAGCGCGTCATTACGCTTGAGCGCGGTATCGTCGTGAGCGACGGCATCGGCTACAATATGAGGTGAGGCGCGATGAGAAGACACGATTTTGGTTACTTTTTCCACGAGGGCGTGGTGAACCTGTTCAGCCACGGCTTTATGTCCTTTGCGGCTGTCGGCATCACCGTGGCCTGCCTGCTCGTCATGGGCACGTTTTCCCTCGTGGCCTACAACGTCAACGAGCAGCTTCGTCAGCTGGAAAGTGAAAATGAGATCCTTGCCTTTGTGGACGATACGCTCATGGAGGCACAGGGGCGCTCGCTCCAGTCCGCCGTCGAGGCGGTGCCGAATGTGAGGAGCGTGCGCTTTATCACGCGCGAGGAGGCGTGCGAGACCTTCGAGAAAAAGTACGAGGGGAAATACGCCCTCGGCGATCTGGACCCGGAGATCCTGCGCGACCGCTTTGCCATTAAGGTGATCGACCTCGGCCGGATGGAGGAGACGCGCGAGGCGGTCAAGAAGGTGACCGGTATCGCGGACGCCCGCGCGGACGAAAATTTGGCGGAGGGCTTCATCACGCTGCGGAACGTGGCGGGCGTGGTGTGCATCGCGCTCATCGCGATATTATTGGTCGTTTCCGTGTTCATCATCTCCAATACCATCAAGCTCACGACCTTCGACCGGCGCGACGAGATCGCCATTATGAAGATGGTCGGCGCGACGAACGGCTTCATCCGCTGGCCCTTTGTGTATGAGGGCTTCATCATCGGCCTTCTGAGCGCGGGCGTCGCCTTCGGCCTGCAATGGCTGCTGTACGCGACCGTCGCGCGGAGCATTTCCGTGTCCGACGCGCTGAATCTCTTCAGCGTTGTGGACTTTGCGACGATATGGAAGCCGGTCGCGCTGGTGTTCGTCGGCGTGGGAATGCTCGTCGGCGTCGGCGGCAGCCTGACGGCAATCCGCAAATTCCTGCAAGTCTGAAAAAGGAGGGCGGCTGCCCATGAGAACAAAACGAGTATTGCGCGCGGCGGTCGCGTTCCTGTTTGCCTTCGGTGTGCTCGCGGCGGACCTGACGCCGCTGCGACTGCCGCCGCAGACGGCCTTCGCCGTCACCCAGGCGGACATCGACAAGCTGAAAAAGGAATCCAATGCGCTCTCAAGCAAGAAGAGCGAGGTGAACAAGCAGCTCAGCGCGCTCAAAAAGGACAAGGCCAACACGCTCAAGCGCAAGGCGCTGCTCGATCAGCAGATCGACCTCATCAGCGAGGAGATCGCCAACACCGAGCAGCAGATCGCGCAGTATGAAGCGCTCATCGAGCAGACCGAGCAGGAGCTCAGCGAGACGCAGGCGCAGGAGGCGGATCAGTACGAGCTGTTCTGCAAGCGCGTGCGCGCGATGGAGGAGCGCGGGACGGTGTCCTACTGGTCAGTGCTTTTCCAGTCGTCGAGCTTTGAGGAGCTGCTCGGCGCGATGGACTTCATCAGCGAGGTGATGGAGGCCGATCAGCGCGTGATCGACGACCTGCGCGTGCTGCAGGCGCAGATCGCGGAAAAGCAGCAGACGCTCGAGACCTCGCTCGCCGAGCAGCAGAGCGCCAAGGAGGCGCTGGCGGTCAAGAACAACGAGCTGCGCGATCAGCGCACCGAGGCGACCGGTCTCATCAAGGAAATGGAGGAGAACGAGGCGGATTATAAGGACGTGCTCGCCGAGATCGAGGCCGAGGAGGAAAAAACGCAGAAGGAGATCGTCCGCCTGAGCAAGGAGCTTGCCGCGCAGCAGGGCAACACAACGGTGACCTACGGCGGCTATATCTGGCCCGTGACGACCAGCAAGCGCGTCACATCGCCCTTCGGCAAGCGCAACACCGGCATCAAGGGCGCCTCCACCAACCACCGCGGCATCGACATCGGCGGCGTGTACTACAGCTCCACCGTCTATGCCGCCAAGGCCGGCACGGTCATCATTTCGTCGAGCAACAGTGTGCGCGGGCAATACATCGTCATCAGCCACGGCAGCGGCAACACGACCACCTACCAGCACCTTTCCAAGCGCTCGGTGAGCGTCGGCGCGGTGGTCAAGCAGGGACAGGCCATCGGCGTGACCGGCTCGAGCGGCGTCGGCAGCGGTCCGCATCTGCATTTTGAGATCACGGAGAACGGGCAGCTCGTCAATCCGCTCAAGTACCTGACGGACTACGTTAAGGCGTGGAACTGAATTTACCGGCATGGAAACAAAGGACTCTCCCATAGAGTAGGGAGAGTCCTTTTTGTGTCGTGGGATAGGGGAGAGAGGGGAAACCATGTTTGGCTTAGTGGAATGGCGCGGCGCGGGCGAGCGCTGCGGCGCGCGGGAAAAGCGTCTGGGCGGTGTGCGGTTCCTTGCCGTAGGCATCCGCCACGGCGACGGCCTGCGGGCGGTGTGGAGCCTGCGTACCGCCGCGCGGACACTGGAACGGTACGGTGTGACGCAGGCGGTCTTTCCGCGGGGGTTTTCCCTGTATGAGCGCTTTGCCGCGCGGGGGATCGTCCCGGTGGATGTGCGGCCACTGCGCGAGGCGGCGGCTGCCGCCATCGCGCGCCGTGTGATGGCACAGCAGGAGATCGCGCCGCGCAGAGCGACCGTCGCGCTCTGCGCGACGCGCGTCACGCGCGCCTATGCCGCGGCGGCGGAGACGCTGGCGGCGGACACGCGCTATTTGCAGCTGTGCACGGCGCAGGGCGGCTGGGAGCTGTCGCAGAGGCTGCGCAGCCGCTTCGGTGTCGCGGCTCCCGTCCTGCGCGTGCCGGAGGGTGCGGACATCGTGCTCTGCTTCGACGATGCGGCGGAGACCTACGCGGCGCGGGGCGTTGTCCTGCCGCTCGTCGCTGCGTCGCTGCGCGTGACCTACGGAGACGAGCGGGCAGAGAAATGCGGCGAGGAGCCGGAACAGCTCCTCGCCGCATGGTATGCCTCCCTCGCGCTGCGCGCGGAGGAGATCTGCGTCAAAAGGGTAGCGTGGGATCAGTCCGCAAACATCGGGGTAGAAAGGTAGCGGTCGCCGGTGTCGGGCAGCAGGACGACGATGCGCTTGCCCTGATTCTCGGGACGCTTGGCGAGCCGGGCAGCAGCCCACACCGCCGCGCCGGAGGAGATGCCGACGAGCAGGCCCTCCTTGCGCGCCAGCTCGCGGCCGGTGGCAAAGGCGTCCTCGTTCTCCACCGTGATGATCTCATCGTAGATCTTGGTGTTGAGCGTGTCGGGCACGAAGCCCGCACCGATGCCCTGAATCTTGTGCGCGCCCGCGACGCCCTTGGACAGGACCGGGGAGCCGGCGGGCTCGACCGCTACGACCTTGACGTTGGGGTTCTGGCTCTTGAGGTATTCGCCCACGCCGGTCAGCGTGCCGCCGGTGCCGACGCCAGCAACGAAGATGTCCACCGTGCCGTCGGTGTCGTTCCAGATCTCAGGGCCTGTGGTCGCGCGGTGCGCGGAGGGGTTCGCGGGGTTGGTGAACTGACCGGGGATAAAGCTGTCCGGCGTCTGGGCGGCCAGCTCCTGCGCCTTGGCAATGGCGCCCTTCATGCCCTTGGCGCCCTCGGTGAGCACCAGCTCCGCGCCGTAGGCCTTCATGATCTGGCGGCGCTCCACGCTCATCGTCTCCGGCATGACGATGATGATGCGGTAGCCCCTTGCCGCCGCCACGGAGGCAAGGCCGATGCCGGTGTTGCCGGAGGTGGGCTCGATGATGACGCTGCCGGGCTTCAGGACGCCTCTGGCCTCGGCGTCGTCGATCATGGCGCGGGCCACGCGATCCTTCACGCTGCCGGCGGGGTTGAAATACTCCAGCTTGGCAAGGATCCTGGCCTTCAGGCCGAATTTCTTCTCGATATGGGTCAGCTCCAGCAGCGGCGTCTTGCCGATGAGCTGGTCAGCGGAGGTGTAAATATGGGACATAACGATTCTCCTTTTCTTCGATCACGTCAGTTTGCTGCTGCTTCTATTATATGATGCGCCCGGAGGCGGAACAGCCGCCGCGGCAACATCGAAAGTCCGTATGATCTGCGGGCCGCGTTCTCATGGCACACCCTCCTGTGTTCTGCATTTACTACCTATCCGGTAGGTTGGTTACGTTATACCACGCCGCCGCCGGTTTGTCAACAGGAAATTTCCGCGCCCGCCGATTTTTTTCACCCCCGGCCCGCCCCGGCATAGAATGAGAACGGAGAGGGATTCTCCGCATTTTTTGTGACAGGAGGTCACAGGCTTTATGAGCATACATCTCCGTCATGCTGCCGCCTGCTATCAGGCCCCCGACGGGGAGGTGGAGGCGGTACGCGACGTGTCCTTTGACGTGGCGCAGGGGGAGTTCGTCAGTCTGGTGGGGCCGTCCGGCTGCGGGAAGTCCACGCTGCTGAGCGCCATCGCCGGGCTGGAGCCGCTGTCCGGCGGCGCCATCGACGTGGCGGGGCAGCCCGTAACGGGGCCTACCCGCCGCATCGGGTTCATGCCCCAGCGGGATCAGCTGTTTGAGTGGAAGAGCATCTGGGACAACGTGACGCTGGGTCTGGCGGTGCAGCGTGAGAGAGGGAGCGCCGCCTACGACCATGTGGCGGAGCTGCTGGCGCGCTACGAGCTGGAGGGGTTTGCAAAAAAGCGCCCCTGCCAGCTGTCCGGCGGCATGCGTCAGCGCTGCGCCCTGATCCGCACACTGGCCACCGACCCGGAGATCCTGCTGCTGGATGAGCCGTTTTCCGCGCTGGACTACCAGACCCGCCTTGCGGTGTCGGCGGACATCTGGCGCATCATCCGGCAGGAGGGCAAGACCGCCCTGCTGGTGACCCACGACATCGCGGAGGCGGTGAGCATGTCCGACCGGGTGGTGGTGCTGTCCGCCCGCCCCGCCGTGGTGAAGACGGTGCTGGACATGGGCGCACTGCGGGGCCTGCCCCCGCTGGAGCGGCGGAACACCCCGGAATTCCACCGCTATTTTGACTTGATCTGGAAGGAGCTGGACGTGCATGGCTGATACTCCGCTGTCCCCGCGCCGGCTGGCGTACCTGACCGGCGTCCGGCGGCAGAAGCGCCGCATCCGTATCTGGCAGATCGCACTGCTGGCGGGCCTGTTCGGCTTCTGGGAGCTGAGCTGCCGGGTGGGGCTTTCCGACGGCTTTCTGGTCAGCTGCCCCAGCCGCATGGCGGCCACGTTCTGGTCGCTGTGCCGCTCCGGACAGCTGCTGCACCACATCGGCGTATCCTGTCTGGAGACGGTGGCCGGCTTCACCGTGGGCACGCTGCTGGGCACGGCGGTGGCCGTGCTCATGTGGTGGTCGGACACGGCGGCCCGCATTCTCGACCCGTATCTGGTGGTGCTGAACGCCCTGCCGAAAACGGCGCTGGGGCCGATCTTCATTGTCTGGATGGGCGCGGGCACGGGGGCCATCGTCACCATGACCCTGGCCATCTCGCTGATCGTGACCATTCTGAATATGTACACGGGCTTCCGGGCCACAGACCCGGAAAAGGTGCGCCTCATGCGCACGCTGGGAGCCACACGGCGTCAGATCCTGTGGATGCTGGTGTTTCCCGCCAACTGTCCCACCCTGTTCTCCACACTGAAGGTGAATGTGGGTCTTTCGTGGGTGGGCGTCATCATGGGAGAGTTCCTTGTCTCGCGCGCCGGTCTGGGCTATCTCATCGTCTACGGCTCGCAGGTGTTCAACATGGATCTGGTGATGACCAGCGTGCTGATCCTTGCGGCCGCGGCGGTGCTGATGTACCTGCTGGTGCTGCGTGGGGAAAAAATATTGAACGACTATTGGGGGGTACGAGCATGAAAAAACTGCTGACATTTTTCTGCGTCGCCGCCCTGCTGCTGCCGGTGCTGCTCACCGGCTGCGGCAGCGGCGGGCAGGCTGCGTCCGTCACCGTCCGGCTCAGCGAGGTGACCCACTCCGTCTTCTATGCGCCGCAATATGTGGCCATGAGTCAGGGGTTCTTTGCCGACGAGGGGCTGGATGTGGAGCTGACCAACGGCGGCGGCGCGGATAAGGTCATGACCGCCGTGGTGTCCGGCAGCGCCGATATCGGGCTGGCCGGGCCGGAGAGCTGCATCTACATCTGCAATCAGGGTAAGGACGATCATCCGGTGATCTTCGCCCAGCTGACCAAGCGGGACGGCTCGTTTCTGGTGGGACGCACCGACGACAGCTTCTCGTGGGACGATCTGCGGGGCTGCACCATCATCGGCGGCCGCAAGGGCGGCGTACCGGAGATGACGCTGGAGTATGTGATGAAGCAGAACGGCGTTGTCCCGCAGGTGGACGCGGTGGTGGACACCTCCGTGCAGTTCAACATGATGGCCGGCGCCTTTACCGGCGGGCAGGGCGACTATGTGACGCTGTTTGAGCCCACCGCCACCGAGGTGGAGCGGGCCGGACACGGCTATGTCCTCTGCTCCATCGGCGAGGAATCCGGCGAGATCCCCTACACCGCCTACTTCGCCAGCCAGAGCTATATGGCTGCCCATCCCGAGGTGGTGCAGGGCTTCACCAACGCCATCGCCCGGGCGCAGCGCTGGATCACGGAGCACACCGACCGCGAGGTGGCGGAGGCCATCTGCGATCAGTTCCCCGACACCGGCCTTGACGTGCTGGAGACCGTCACCGCCCGTCACCGGCAGATCGACGCATGGAACGCCGTACCCATGATGGAGCAGTCCGCGCTGGAGCGTCTGGAGACGGTGATGACCGAGGCCGGCGAGCTGCGGAAGGCGGACTGGGTGGACTTCAGCCGTCTGGTGGATAACAGCTTCGCGGAAGCCGCCGTGGCCCCTCTGGGGTAAAAAATAAGAGAGAACGCTTGCGTTCTCCCTTCCGTCTGATTACAGACCGGGTTCCTCGAAAGACTGAGAGAGCCGCCGTATGGCGGCTCTCTTTCGCTATGTCCTCGCAAGCTGCGCGCACAGCAGGCGGCTGACGGCGTCAGCCAGCCAACCGGCGGTGGGGATGCGCTCCAGCGCCGCGCCGTAGATACGGCGGGCGTTGTCCAGCTCCTGATCGGAGCCGGTGAAGATGCACACCGGGCGGACGCCCTGCCTGCGGAGGGCGGCGGCCTCTCCGGCGGTGTCCTCCACGCCCTGCTTGCCGCTGTAGCTGCGACCGCCCAGCGGCAGCGCCCCCACGGGGATGCGCTGGTCGTCGTTGGGACTGGCGTCGGACAGCAGCAACAGCAGCCGGTTTTCCACGGTGCTGCGGCGCATGAGCCACCCCATGGCCCGCAGGGCCAGACCGTCCCGGTTCCACCCGGCGGCGGTGTAGTCGAAGCAGGCGTCGTTCTCCTCCGGATGGCCGAAGTCCCGGAGGATGCGCAGCACCGTGCACCCGCTGACGGAGCAGAAAAAGCTGACCCGCACCGGGATATGGCACCGCGTCAGGCTCTCCGCGATGAGATACGCCTGCGTGGCCAGCTTCTCCTGCTGGAGGTTCTGGGAGGCGGAGCCGTCCAGCAGGATGTCCACGGACAGCTCGTCCGGCTCGTCGGGACGGCGGCGCAGGAACACCTGCTCATCGTCCAGCGCGGCGGCGCGCCACGCCAGCGCAGGCCGGAGATGGCCCGCCCGCGCCCCCGTACCGCCGTCGTCCTGCCGCAGCAGCAGGACGTTCTGCAGCTTCTGGGTCAGCTGGTGCAGCGCCATCTGGTTTTCGGCAAGGCGCGCCTGATAGTAGGCGCGGTTCTTGGCCCGCTGCTGGCGGAAGTGCTCCGCGTCCCACGCGGCGTTGGGCCCGGGGGGATGGTCCGGCGGCGTGCCCCGGGTGAAGTGCAGGCGGCAGTTCCGGTGGGGCCCGGTACACAGCAGCCGCTCCGCCTCCGCCAGCTCCGACGGCGTCAGCATGGACACACCGAAGCAGTCCTCCACATACCGCCGCAGGATCGGCTCCGGCGTGCGGCCCTGTAAAAACGACAGCAGCCGGGACGCCTGACCGGCTCCGCCGCCGCTGTCCGTGTGGGACAGCGCCCGCAGGGCGTTGGGCTTGATGAACCGGATGCCGCCGCCCTTTGTCAGGGAGCGCCCCGCCCACGCCGCCCACTGGCGGTCGGTGACGCTGCGCCGCGCCCGGTGGAAGTACCGGTACAGCAGCTCCTCCGTCCTGCGCGTCAGCTCCTGCTCGTCCCAGCCGGGGGAGAAGGCCAGCCCGTCCAGCAGGGCGGTCTGCCACTCGTCCTCCGTGCGGTCTGCCCCCAGGATCCGTGCGGCCCAGCAGCGCCGCAGCGCCGGTATCTGCCGGGGGTCGCCGCCCTCACCGCTTTCCGCCAGCACCCGGCGGGCGTACTCTCGCCGCAGCGCGTCCAGCGCCGGACGGCGGGGCGCTTCCCGTTCGTAGACGGCGTGCGCCAGCCCCAGCCAGAATACGTCGGTGTACAGCCCGCCCTGGGGCTGCTGCTGAAAGGCATGGAGCATAGGCTGGAACCGGGCAAAATCGTAGTCCCGGCGGGCCAGGCCCATCACCGTGTTCATGTACAGCTCCGGGTCGCCCTCCGGGTCGAAGGCGGCCTGCTCCGGCTGTACGTCGTAACGTCCCGCGCCGTTCCAGATCTGGTTGACGGCCCGGCGGTTCTGTAATTCCTCGCGATCCATGTTACGCTCCGAACAGCTGGCTGCGGCTGAGGTCGCGGGGGATGCGGGCCCACACCGTGTCGGCGGCCAGCTGCCGCTCAAAGGGCTCGAAGGCCTTGTTGATGATGCCCAGCTTCATGGCCTGCCCGGAGGGGATGCCCGTCTCCATCAGACGCAGCGCCGCCAGCAGGCCCCGGAGATCCAGCGTCTTGGTGGAGATCTCGCCGCTGTCGCACTTCTGCCGCAGGTCGCGGAACAGCAGGGCGAACTGCTCCGCCCACTTGGCCGACAGCGTGGGGAACGTGCGGCGCAGCAGCTTCTGCAGATCCTCCTCGGAGATCACCGGCATGTCCAGCACCGCGAAGCGGGACACCAGCGCCTCGTTGAGCTCCCGCGTTCCGGCGTAGCCGTAGTTCATGGTGCCGATGAACCGTGTGGCCTCATCCAGCGTGATGCGCTCATACCCCGGCACGTCGATGACCCGCCGGTGATCCAGCGTGGCGTGGAGCACGGCCAGCGCCTCGTTTTTGGCCATGTTCACCTCGTCCAGCACGCCGAAGCCGCCCAGCCGGGCGCAGCGGCAGATGGGGCCCTCCCGGAACACCACCTCGCCCTTTTGCAGAGTGTCCGCGCCGATAAGGGCGGCGGCGTCCACATTGACATACATGGACACATCCCACACGGGACGGCCGAACACGGCGGCCAGATTTTCCGCCAGTACGTTCTTGCCGGTGGCCTTGGGCCCTGCCAGCAGCAGGTGCTGGCCGCACAGCAGCGCCGCCGCCGCGCTCTCCCACACCTCTGTGCCGTAGTAGAGGCACTGGGGCACGGGGATCCTGGCCTCCGCCTCCGGCGGCACGGGATGCGCCGCCCGAAAGTGCTGTATTTCCTCCAGCAGCGCCGGGTCGACGCCCTCGCCGCGCAGCTCCTTCCAAATATCCATCACATCGCCCCGTTTCTCTTTTTGATGTCGTATTATACGCCCGCCGGACGCTAAGAGCACGTTAAGGTTTCGGGAAATGCAAAAGAACGGAGCCGTCCGCGGGACGGCTCCGTTCTTCAAGGGGAGAGACGGCTTTCGCCGATCAGTGTTCCTCATTGGGGCGCTGGAAGACACGCTCCTCATGAGTGCGGGAATGGCCGGGCAGAAGGGAGGCTGCCAGACCGAAGACAGCGGCGGGGAGCAGCCAGCTCAGACCCAGATCGTACAGGGGCAGGCTGGCCACGAAGGGGATGCGGACACCGTGGGCCGTGAGGGTGCACAGCACACTGGTCAGCAGCGCGCCGATGACGGCGCCGCGGCTGATGCGATCCGGCACCCGGGGCATCAGCAGGGAGATAAAGATCAGCACCAGCGTGGGGGGATAGATCACATCCAGCACGGGGGCGGCCACGGCCACGATGCGGTCGAGGCCCAGATTGGACACCACGGCGCTGAACACGCAGATGGCGATGACGAACACCTTGTAGGACACCTTGCCGCGGCACAGCTCGGCGAAGTAGGCGGCGGCGGAGCTGGTCAGGGCGATGGCGGTGGTGACGCAGGCCAGACCCACCACTACGCCGAACAGGATCATGCCCACCTTGCCCATCAGGGCCTCCACGATGGCCATGATGAGCTGGGCGCGGCCGATGGCGCCGGTGTACTGGGCGGACACGGTGGCGCCCAGATAAGCAAGGCCCATGTACACGGCCAGCAGCAGGATACCCGCCAGCACGGCGGCGCCGCTGACCGCCCGGAACTGCTTCCTGCCGCTGTCGTAGCCCTTGGAGGCGACGCTCTGCAGCACGATGATGCCGAAGGGCAGGGCGGCCAGCGCGTCCATGGTCTGATACCCGGCCTTGATGCCGGTGACGGCCACATTGGCGATCTGGGGCAGGGCGGCGATGTCACCCAGCGGGGTGATGATGCCCTTGACGATGATGGCGAACAGACCCAGCAGCAGCAGCGGCGTCAGGATCTTGCCCACGATATCTACCACGGCGGACTCCTTGATGCACAGGGCCAGGATCACCGCGAAGAACAGCACGGAAAACAGCACCGGGGACACGCCGGAGAGATGGGGCGCAATGGCCATCTCAAACGTGGTGGCGGAGGTGCGGGGAATGGCCACCATGGGCCCGATGCACAGGATGATGGCGCACATCAGGATCTCGGAGGGCACCTTGCCCACGCGGCGGGTGACGGCCTCGCTGCTGCCCACCCGCAGCAGGGCGAACACGCCCAGCAGCGCCAGACCGATATCCGCGATGAAGTAGGCGGAGAAGCCCGCCAGCCACTGGGGCCCGGCCTCCATGCCCAGATAGGGCGGGAAGATCACGTTGCCCGCGCCGAAGAACATGGAAAACAGCGCAAAGCCCACGACGATGATATCCCGGATGGTGTTGGTTTTCTTCTGCATAATTCCTTTTCTCTCCTTTGTTCCAAGTTTTGCTGAATACTGGTCATGCAAAACGTGAATATAGGGTAACATTTTTTTCATGACTATGGAATTGAGCGTTATTGATGGGGGTATGAAAAAAACTGATGACGCGAAAAAACTTTACAGAGAATTGGATATAATAGGCAGAAAATTGACAAAAATCCTGTTGAAAACGACATGGTATTGTGATATATTGAAAAATACTTCTGAAATAATTGTGCAGAATGTCGAAAGTGAGGTTCCTATGGATGATAGCAAGCTGCGGGCGCTGCTGACGGCCGTACAGTGCGGCAGCTTTGGGAAGGCCGCCGCGCAGCTGGGGTATACCCAGTCGGCCATGACCCATCTGGTCAGCAAGCTGGAGGCGGAGCTGGGCTGTACGCTGCTGCTGCGCAGCAGCAAGGGCGTCCGCCTGTCGGAGGAGGGGGAGCATCTGCTGCCCTATATCCAGAGCGTCATCGACGCCGGCGACGCCCTGCGGCACGAGGCGGAGGAGCAGGGGCAGGTCTATGGCCGTGCCCTGCGCATCGGCTGCTTTGCCAGCATTGCCCGCGCCCGCCTGCCGGAGCTGCTGGGAAAATTCCGCAAGCAGCACCCGGAGATCAAGGTGGACGTGCTGGTGCAGGGCAACGAGCTGGCTGCCGCGCTGGAGGAGGATCGCATCCAACTGGCCATCGTGGACGAGCTGTGCGGCCGGGGCTTCCAGTGGACGCCCCTGACGGACGCGCCGCTGGTGGCGGTGACGCCGCCGGACTTCCGCTGGCCGGAGGACACCATCTCGCTGGCCCGCCTGCTGCAGGAGCCGTTCCTGTCCAGCCCGGAGCAGTATGTGGAGCAGTACCTGCCGGCGGATACGCCCCGTCTGGAGGTAACGGCCTCCGACGACGGGGCCATCCTGTCCATGGTGGCGGCGGGGCTGGGGGTATCGGTGCTGTCAGTGTTCTCGCTGGCGGGCTACGAAAAGCAGGTGAAGGTCATCCCGCTGGATCGGCCCCTGTCCCGGCGACTGGGCGTGGCGGTAAAGGCCATGCCGGCGGCCAATTCCCCGGCCCGCCTGTTCCTGTCGTTCCTGAAGCGGCAGTATCAGGGCGCCCTGCCCGCGGAGAAGTGAAGAAAGAAAGAAAAGCCGTCCCCGGCTGAAACGAACCGATAAGACCGGAAAAAAGGCCCCTGATGCAGGATAATAGCTGCATCAGGGACTTTTTTGCTTATTATGCGGCTCAGTCCAGCGGCGCGGGCACGGCGTCGGCGGGGATGGGGCAGGTGTACCCCCCGGCGGTGCGCTTGAGGAACTCCGCCTTGGCCCCGGCCAGCAGCTCCGGCTGCTCCAGCAGGTCGATGGCGGCGGCGCACAGCACCTTGCCGGCGTGTACGGTGGCCTTGTGGGCCATGGGCGTCTTGTTGCAGGACACCACCTGCCAGCTGTGGCAGGGGACGTGGTTGGGCCACACCGCCACATGGATCTGTGCCGTGGGGCACTGATAGCTGACATCACCCACGTCGGTGGAGCCGGCGTTGAAGGCGGGGCCCTGATACAGCGGCATCAGGAAGTCGTTGAAGTGGCCGGTCTGCATGGCCTTCACCTTTTCGGCAAAGGCGGGGTCGTTCTCCGCGCCCACGCCGCCGGGGACGTCCCGCCCCTCATAGGTACCGGACAGTGTCTCCATAAAGGCGTGCTCCTCCGCCGTGCAGGGCGGCACGCCCAGCTGGGCGAAGTTGTCGTACAGCACCTTCTCCAGCGCGTGGTTGCACACGGTGTCGGACAGGCCGTCCACGAAGCGGCGTTCGATGGTGGTGTCCGTCATCAGCGCCGCACCCTGCGCGATCTTATCCACCCGCCGGTGCAGGGCCATGCAGTCCTTGACGAAGTTGGAGCGGATCATGTACAGAACGCTGGCCTGATGCTGCACCACATTGGGACTGGCGCCGCCTGCGTCTAGAATGGAGTAGTGTACCCTTGCGTCGCGGGGCATGTGCTCCCGCAGGAACTGTACGCCCACGTTCATCAGCTCCACCGCGTCCAGCGCGCTGCGTCCCCGCTCCGGCGCGGTGGACGCCTGGGACGCCAGCCCGTGGAAGGTGTAGACCATCTGGATGCAGGAGTTGGTGGAGCCGGTGGCCACCTCGCTGCTGTCGCCGGGGTGCCACGTCAGCGCCGCGTCCAGCCCGTACCACAGGCCCTCCCGGGCCATGTAGGCCTTGGACGCCACGCCCTCCTCACCGGGGCAGCCGTACAGGATGACGGTGCCGCTTTTGCCGGTCTGGGCCAGATAGTGCTTCAGGCCGATGGCGGCGGCCATCGCCCCCGCACCCAGCAGATTGTGGCCGCAGCCGTGGCCGCTGCCGCCCTTTACCAGCTCGTGGTACGCGGTGCTGCCTGCCGCCTGCGAAAGGCCGGACAGCGCGTCGTACTCCGCCAGCAGGCCGATGACCGGCCTGCCGCTGCCGAAGGAGGCGGAGAAGGCGGTGGGGATGCCGCAGATGCCCTCCTCCACCTGAAAGCCCTCGTCCTTCAGCACCTTGACGAACAGGGCGGCGGACTTTACCTCCTGCATGGACAGCTCGGCGTAGTCCCAGATGGCGTCCGCCACCTCCGCCACCAGCGCCTTTTTCTCATCAATGGCGGCCAGCGCCGCCTTTTTTGCATCGTTCATCGTTTGCTCCTTTTTCACAGTACCTTCTTCAGGAAGTCCTGAAGACGCGGACTCTGGGGGTGATCGAAAATATCGGCGGGGGCGCCCTGCTCGGCGATCTTCCCGGCGTCCATGAACAGCACGCGGCTGCCCACCTCCCGGGCGAAGGCCATCTCATGGGTCACCACCACCATGGTCATGCCGGACTGCGCCAGCTCCTTCATGACCTCCAGCACCTCGCCCACCATCTCGGGGTCGAGGGCGGAGGTGGGCTCGTCGAACAGCATGACCTCCGGCTCCATGGCCAGCGCCCGGACAATGGCCACGCGCTGCTTCTGTCCGCCGGACAGCTGGGCGGGCCAGTCGTGGGCACGGTCGGCCAGGCCCACGCGCTTCAGGAGGGCCATGGCCTTCTCCTCGGCCTCCGCCCTGGACTGCTTCTTGATCTTGACGGGAGCCATGGTCAGGTTGTCCAGCACCGTCTTGTTGGGAAACAGGTTGAAGTGCTGGAACACCATGCCCATCTTCTGGCGATGCAGGGGCAGATCCACCTTTTTGCCGGTGATGTCCACGCCGTCGAAGATGATAGAGCCGGACGTGGGCTTTTCCAGCAGGTTCAGGCTTCGCAGGAATGTACTCTTGCCGCCGCCGGACGGCCCGATGACGGCCATCACGTCGCCCTTGCAGATGTCCGCGGTCACGCCGTCCAGCGCCTTGACATCGCCGCCGTTGTAGTATTTTTTCAGGTCATGCACCTGTATGAGTGCCTGTGCCATCAGATCTGCACCTCCCGCTGCTGCTTGTGTCTGCGTTCATAGCCGCTGTGCCGGTCAGCCCGCTTCAGCTTCCGCTCGAAGTGGCCGAACACCTTGCTGAGAATAAATGTCATCAGGAAGTAGATGATGCCCACGATCACCAGCGGCTCGATGGGAAGGAAGGTAGCGCCCTTGACCACCAGATACTGGGTCATCAGGTCGCCGATGAAAAACGTGGAGCCCAGAGACGTATCCTTAACGATCATGATAAACTCGTTGCCCAGCGCCGGCAGGATGTTCTTCACCGCCTGGGGCACCACCACGAACCACATGGCCCTGCTCTCGCTGAAGCCCAGGCTCAGGGCGGCCTCCTTCTGGCCGGGATCGACGGCCTGTATGCCAGAGCGGATGACCTCTGACACGTAGGCGGCGCTGTTGCAGATCAGAGCGATGGCGATGCAGAGGAACTTCTGCTTCGTCAGGGCGGGGATCAGTATGGGCAGGCCGAAATAGAAGAAGTACAGCTGCAGCAGCATGGGTGTGCCGCGGATGATCTCAATATAGATGGTGGACAGCCACCGCAGCGGCGGTATCTTCGACATCTTCATCAGCGCCAGCACGGAGGCGAACACCGCGCCGAACACCACGGTGATGGCCGCCAGCGCCAGTGTAGGCGCTTGGAACCCTCAAACCGATCGAAGGAGAAGGAATTCAGATCGTATTCGGGGATGCACAGGCGGGACCGCGCGAAATTTCCAGAGAGGAACTGGACGAAGCGGAAGCAATCTGCGCAAAATATCCGGATATTGATGTGGAAAGTCTGGAATCCACGGTGGACCTGACCTCCGAAGATCTTGCCAGAGGCACTCCGTTCGCATTGAAATATTTTGCGAATACCCTTGTCAAAATGGCGAACAACAAAACTCCGGTCGTATTCCATCTGATCGGCTTCCAATTCGGCAAGTGTGCGGTTCTTGCATCGCTTCCCAGCGAGCCGTTCATTGAGATCGGGCTTGAACTCCGCAAGGGAATTTTCGGCGGCAAGCTCTGCCTTGTGTCTTCTCACGGCAACGGCACCGGCGGCATGACTTATTCCGGCGGTTACATCCCGAATCCGTGGAACTACGGACGCGGCGGCTATGAGCCGACCCCGCGCTCGAACCC
>ERZ1106976.2471-NODE-2471-length-16416-cov-8.009657_pt1 | contig 16416 bp, 17 predicted proteins | sample MGYA00403687_ERZ1106976 | MGnify/ENA primary metagenome ERZ1106976 (study PRJEB35170, sample SAMEA104062446) | human gut metagenome | biome: human gut; feature: human-associated habitat; material: faeces | place: Denmark | collected 2013-02-22 ... | reverse complement strand
ATACGAACACTAGCACCTCAAGCTAGCCTGTCTGCCAATTCCAGCACACCCGCATTTTCATCAGTCTTTCAAACGACCGCTCCGCTATTATAAGCCTGTTGTACGCCAAATGTCAACCTTTTTTTGCGGGAAAAGAAAAAGTTTTTGCACCGCTTTTTCCTGCCGCCAAAAGATGGACTTATACCTGCGCGAGCGTCTCGCCGACCGCGCCCGTGATGACCAGATCCGCGCGGGTCTTATCGCCCAGCGGCGTCTTGTTGATGACGACGAGCTTGTGGCCGCGGTAGTAGTTTACCAGACCCGCCGCGGGGTAGACCGCGAGCGAGGTGCCGGCGATGATGAGCACGTCGGCCTCGGCGATATAGCGCACGGCCTTGTAGAGCGTATCCTCGTTGAGCCACTCCTCATAGAGCACGACGTCGGGCTTGATGCGCCCGCCGCAGGAGCACGTCGGCACGCCGGCGGAGTGCGCGATCACCTCCACGCCGTAGAATTTGCCGCACCTCTCGCAGTAATTGCGCAGGGTGCTGCCGTGGAGTTCAAGGACTTCCTTGCTGCCGGCGGCCTGATGGAGTCCGTCGATGTTCTGCGTGATGACGGCCTTCAGCTTGCCCGCGCGCTCCCACTCGGCGAGCTTACGATGCGCGGCGTTGGGCTTCGCGTCGGGGCAGAGGAGCTTTGCGCGGTAGAAGGCGAAGAATTTCTCGGGATAGCGCTCGTAGTAGGTGTGGCTCAGGATCGTTTCGGGCGGGTCGCTCCACTGCTGGCGGTAGAGTCCGTCCACGCTGCGGAAGTCGGGGATGCCGCTCTCGGTCGAGACGCCTGCTCCGCCGAAGAAGACGATGTTGTCGCTGCCGTCGATGATCTCCTTGAGCTTTCGGATCTCCTCTGTCATAGCGTCTGCTCCTTTACTTGGTGTAGTCTCTGTCGATCTGCACGACGGCAAAATAGCTGCTGTCGAGCCGCTTCACGGCGGCCTGGATCTCCTGCTCGACCTCATGGTCGCTCAGGCGAAATTTGAACGGCACCACCGCGTCGAAAATGACGTTGGTGTGCGTGGGGCCGGTGACCATGCGGAAATCGTGGATGGTGATGTGCTCGTCGATGCCGCGCACGAGCTGCGCTACGCGCTCGCGCGTTTCGGCGGTGAGCTTATCGTCGGTCACGATGGGGTCCATGTGGATGGTGGCGGCGCAGCCAAGCTCGCGGCGGAGCCGCTGCTCGATGTTGTCGATCTCGTCGTGCAGCGCCATGATGTCGCCGTGCGCGGGGACCTCGGCGTGGAGCGAGATCATCACGCGGCCGGGGCCGTAGTCGTGCACGATGAGGTCGTGGATGCCCTGCACGACGGGAGAGGAGAGAACGATCTCCTCGATCCTTTGGACAAATTCCGGCGCGGGCGGCTGACCGAGCAGGGGAGAGATGGTGTCCCGCGCGGCCTGAATGCCCGCCCAGAGCACGAGCGCCGCGACGACGATACCGCACCAGCCGTCGATCTGAAGCGAGGTGAAGTGCCCGATGAGCGTCGCGGCGAGGACGGCGGCGGTCGCCGCGCAGTCGGAGAGACTGTCCATCGCGGTCGCCTCCATCGCGGCGGAGCCGATCTTCTTGCCGACCGCGCGGTTATAGAGATACATATAGAGCTTGACGAGGATGGAGGCGAGCAGGATGCCGCCGGTGAGGAGCGTGAACTCCACCGCCTCGGGGTGCAGGATCTTCTCCACCGCGCTCTTGGCAAGCTCGATGCCCATGAGGAGAATGACCATGGAGACGATCAAGCCCGAGATGTACTCCAGCCGCCCGTGGCCGAAGGGATGCTCGGGGTCGGGCTTCTGTCCCGCAAGCTTGAAGCCGAGCAGCGTCACGATGCTCGCGCCCGCATCGGAGAGGTTGTTGAAGGCGTCCGCCGTGATGGCGATGGAGCCGGAGAGCGTGCCGGCGAGCAGCTTGAGTGCGAAGAGCAGCACATTGAAGCCGATGCCCACGATGCCGCAGAGCATCCCGTAGGCCTGCCGCACGGCAGGCGAGGTGACGTCCTCGCGGTTTTTGATGAATTTTTTGGCCAACAGAGAGATCATACCGGTGTCTCGCTTCCTTTGGATTTCGCGGGAAAGAAAAAGCGCTTGGTGAAGAGGTAGCAGAGTGGAATGAGATAGAGCAGGCAGGCGTAGGGCAGGGCCTCAACGCCGACGCCGAGCATACTCAGCGGCACGGCGCAGGCGATGCACCACGGGATCAATCCCGCGATGGTGACGCCGGAGTTGGCGATGTCCATCGCCAGCTCCTCGTGCTCCGCGCCGTCCTTGGCGTAGACCGCGCCGATGAGCTGATGCTCCATCATCACAACGATGGTCTGGTTGCACAGCACCATCGCGGCGAGGAGGCTCAGCAGAATCATCGTCGGGAAGCGCCCGATGCGCTCGGCGGACCGCTCCAGAACGCTCTGCGCCTGCGTGAGCGCGCCCGTGCCCTCTAAAATGCCGGTGTAGAGCGCGGCGAGCGGGATCATCAGAAACGGCGTGAGCATACTCACCAGCCCGCCGCCGGAGACGACGGAGGCCAGCAGCCCCTCGGTCGGGTGATAGCCGACGACCATGATCCGGAGCGCATCAGCCACGCTGCCGCCCTGCACCGTGACGGTGATAACGAAGGCCGCGGCGGCGGAGATCGCCATGGCGCGGCGGATAGGCACGCGGAGGAGCGGCAGGATGAGCATGATGAGCGCGGGCACGAGCGCCCACGGGGAGATGACAAAGCTCTCGGCGAGGGCGTCCAGCATGGTCTCATCGACCGTGACGATGGGGTTGCGGAAGGAGAGCACGGTGTAGGCAATCAGGCAGAGCGCGTAGGGCAGCGCGGCGGTCTGGAACATCCGCCTGACGTTGCCGTAGAGGTCGGTCTCCGTCAGCGCGGCGACGAGGCTCGCACAGGACGAGGTCGGCGCGCCGCGGTCGCCGAAGTAGATGCCGGAGAGGATAACGCCGGCGGTGACGGCCTCGCTCACGCCGCCGGAGCGCGCGAGCGCCATGAGCACTACGCCCGCCGTGCTCGCCACACCGAACGACGTGCCGAGCGCGTAGCTGAGCAGCACCGTCAGCAGGAAGGCGACGAGGATAAAGAGCGAGGGCGTGATGACGCGGATGCCGTGGTAGATGAAAAAGGCGATGGTGCCGCACGAGCGCCAGAGTCCCGTAAGCAGACCGATGAAAAACAGGATGCGCAGCACGATCATGCTCTTGGGCATCTTGCTCCACGCCATTTTGACAAGCGCCTTTGCGCCGTAGCCGCGCCTGAGGCCGAGGGCGAAGAACAGCACGAGCGCGAACAGCAGCGCCCACGCGAGAGAGAAGCCCTTGACGAGGCAAAAGAGCATCGCCGCGAGAAAGAGTGCAAAGCAGACGACGATATCCATGCTCCCTTACCCCTTCTTCCCGGGAATTTGCAGCGTCATGCGGCAGCACAGGCGGTCAAGGTCCTCGTCCGTCGCCGCGCCGATGCGCAGCTTCGCGCCGCAGTCCTCGCAGATGAGGTCGACGGCGGCGGGACGCACCTGCATACGGTAGCGCTCGCTGCCGCAGGCGCAGGTGATGCCGCGCGGGCGCGCGGCGATCTCCTTCAATTCGCTCAGCACCTCATACATGATGACCGTGTCGGTGAAGGCCTCGGGCGCGTCGCCCTGCGCGGACTGCTTTTCCGCCGTGATCTGCAGCTGTGCGAGCGCACGCTCGACGGCGTACTCCTCCCCAATGAAGCAGCAAAGCTCGGAGGTCTCGGGGCAGGCGAGGCCGATGCCCTCGCCGTCGAGCAGCCGGTCCGCGCCGCACTCCGCCAGATGCTCGCCGCCGCACACGCCGCAGGGTACGCTGATGCGGAATTTTTCGCCGTCGAAGTCGATCTGCAGCTCGCTCTTGCCGCATTCGCACTGCACGATCGCGCCCGAGGCGGCGAGGGCGAAGCGGGAGCGCTGCTGCATAACGGGCTTTCTGCACCTCGGGCACAGGTAGCCGATGGTGCGCATTTCTTCTTTCATATCGTATCCTCCCGGAAGAAGTTCATATTTGTCTCCATTATACATCGGCACAGGGAAAAAGCCAATCCTTTTTCTTTGCGCGGGGTACAGGACGGAACAGTGTCTTAAATGCTTTTATACACTACCGCAACATCGTGATAGTGCATAAACATAAAAGGAGAACTCCGCGGGCGATTCGGTCAGTACGCCAAAGATTTCCGAACGGGCAAAAATAGGGCTTGCATTTACAAAATGCTGTGCTATCATAGCATCACACTAAATCGAAACGCGGAGGAATCCAAACCATGAAAAAGCTCATCTCTCTTGCGCTCGCCCTCGTGCTGAGCCTGTCCCTCATCGCCTGCGGCGCCAAGCAGGACGATACCCCCCAGACCGGCGCCGACACGCCGGACACCACCCAGACCGCTGAAAAGCAGAAGCTCATCGTCGGCTTCGATGCCGAGTTCCCGCCGTTCGGCTTCATCGCCGCCGACGGCAGCTACGACGGCTTTGACCTTGCGATGGCCGAGGAGCTGTGCTCCCGCCTCAGCTGGGACTTCGAGGCCGTTCCCATCGTATGGGACAGCAAGGACGCCGAGCTCGCCGCCGGCACCATCAACTGCATCTGGAACGGCTTCACCTACACCGGCCGCGAGAACGACTACACCTGGTCCGACCCCTACGTCGATAACTCCATCGTCATGGTCGTCAAGGCCGACAGCGGCATTTCCTCCCTCGCCGACCTTGCCGGCAAGAGCGTGATGGCGCAGGCCGCCTCCTCTGCCGTGGACGCCATCAACGCCAACGAGTCGCTCAAGTCCTCCCTCAAGGAGGTCGTGGAGCTGGCGGACTATAACACCGGCTTCATGGAGCTCAAGCAGGGCAGCGTGGATGCCATCGCGGCGGACCTCGGCGTCGCCAAGTTCCAGATCGCCAGCAACGAGGGCGACTATGTGATCCTGGATGAGCCCATCTCCACCGAGCAGTACGCCATCGGCTTCCTCAAGGACAACACCGAGCTGCGCGACGCCGTGAACGCCGAGCTCCTCAAAATGGCCGAGGACGGCACGATGCTCTCCATCGCGGAGAAGTACGACGATCAGGGCCTTGTGATCGACAGCCTCTGCCTCATCAAGTAACATGACCGTTTCCGCCATGCTGACCCTGCTGGTGCAGGGCTTCGGGAAATCGCTGGAAATTTTTACCTTAACGCTGCTCGGCTCGCTGCCGCTCGGACTTCTTGTGATGTTCGGCCGGCGCAGCCGCGTGGCCCCGCTGCGCTGGCTCGTGAAGCTGTTCATCTCCGTCATGCGCGGCACGCCCTTGATGCTCCAGCTCATGGTCGTTTACTACGGCCCGTTCCTGCTCTTCGACTTCACGCCGCCGGGCAACTGGCGCTTCGGCGCGGTCATCGTCGGCTTCGTCATCAACTACGCGGCCTACTTTGCGGAGATCTACCGCGCGGGCTACGAGTCCATCCCGGTCGGACAGTTCGAGGCGGCGCAGGTGCTCGGCTACACCGGCGGGCAGACCTTCGGGCGCATCCTTCTTCCCCAGATGATCCGGCGCGTGCTGCCGCCCGTGACGAACGAGGTCATCACGCTCGTGAAGGACACCTCGCTCGCCTCCGTCATCGGCACGGTCGAGATGTTCACCCGCGCCAAGCAGATCGTCGCCTCGCCCAACACGCCCGGTATGCTGGCGCTCGCGGCGGCAGGACTCTTTTACTACGTCTTCAACTACATCGTCGCCTTTGCGATGGAGCGCGCGGAGCGCTCGCTCGCCTACTACCAGTGAGGGAGGGACCGGACATGAACGTATTGACCATGCAGGACGTCCGCAAGTCCTTCGGCTCGCTGGAGGTGCTCAAGGGCATTTCCCTCACCGTGGGCGAGGGCGAGGCCGTCTCGGTCATCGGCCCCAGCGGCAGCGGCAAATCGACGCTGCTGCGCTGCGCGACGCTGCTTGAAACGATGGACGGCGGCTCACTCGCCTACGGGGACGACTTTGCCGCGTCGATGGACGCGGACGGAAAGAGCGTCTACGCGGACAAGGCTGCGCTGCGGCGGATCAAAAGCCGCTTCGGGCTGGTGTTCCAGCAGTTCAACCTTTTCCCGCATTACACGGTGCTCAAAAACGTGACGGACGCGCCGCTCACTGTGCAGAGGCGCGAGCGCGGCGAGGTGCGTGAGCTTGCGCTCTCCCTGCTCGAAAAGATGGGCCTTGCGGACAAGGCGGACGCCTATCCCTGCCAGCTCTCCGGCGGACAGCAGCAGCGCGTCGCCATCGCCCGCGCGCTGGCGCTGCGGCCCGACATCCTCTTTTTCGACGAGCCGACCAGCGCGCTCGACCCCGAGTTGACCGGCGAGGTGCTCAAGGTCATCCGTGATCTCGCGGAGGAAAAAATGACCATGGTCATCGTCACGCACGAGATGGCCTTTGCCCGCGCCGTGAGCGACCGCGTGATCTTCATGGACGGCGGCGTCATCGTCGAGCAGGGCGATCCCGAGCAGGTGCTCGGCGACCCGGCGCAGGAGCGCACGCGGCGCTTCCTGCGCAGCTATCAGACCTGAATATTGCCTCCTCTGCAAAGAGGGATGTGCCGGCACACACGGCGCATCCCTCTTTGTTTTACCCGAAATTCATAAAATTTCCCGGCCTTGGCATACTAAGGCAAACTACAAGCACAAGGGGAAATGGTATGGAGACCAAACGGATCGGCGCACAGACGCTGCGCTTTTCACGTCCGCCGCGCGTGGAGAGCTTTGCCAACATCGGCGCGAAGCTGGAGGGACAGGGCCCGCTGGCGGACTATTTTGACGAGCTGAGCGAGGATTCCTTCTTCGGCGAAAAGACCTGGGAGAAGGGCGAGGCCCGTATGCAGAAGCGCGTGCTTTCCCGCGCGCTGGAGAAGGCGACGCGCAGGCCGGAGGAGCTGGACCTCATCTTTGCCGGCGACCTTCTGAACCAGTGCATCGGCACCTCCTTCGCCCTGCGGGAGTTCGGCGTGCCGCTGTGCGGCGTGTACGGCGCGTGCTCGACGATGGGGGAGAGCCTGGCGCTTGCCGCCATGAGCATCGACGGTGGCTTTGCCCGCCGCGCTGCGGCGATGACCTCCTCGCACTTCTGCACCGCCGAGCGGCAGTACCGGATGCCTGTGCCCTACGGCTCGCAGCGCACGCCGACCGCCCAGTGGACGGCCACGGCGGCGGGCTGCTGCATCCTGTCGAATGAGGGGAAGGGTCCCGCCGTCACGCACGCGGCCATCGGGAGGATCGTGGACCGCGGCATCACGGACGCGAACAACATGGGCGCAGCGATGGCGCCCGCGGCGTATGACACGCTCCGCGCGCTCTTTTCCGACACGCGGACCTCACCCGCGGACTACGATCTCATCGTCACCGGCGATCTCGGCCGGCTCGGGCACGAGGTCGTCACGGACCTCTTTGCGCGCGACGGCGTGGACATGACGAAGAACTACAAGGATTGCGGGCTGCTGCTCTACGATCTGGAGCGGCAGGATATGCACATGGGCGGCAGCGGCTGCGGCTGCTCCGCCGCCGTGCTCAACGGCTATCTTCTGCGCGGGATGCGCGAGGGCAAGTGGAATAGGATCGTCTTCGCGCCGACGGGCGCGCTGCTCTCGCCGACCTCCGCCATGCAGGGCGAGAGCATCCCGGGCGTGTGCCACGCCGTCATTCTGGAAAACATCGGGGAGGAAAGCTGATGGACTATCTCAACGCCTTTCTCTGCGGCGGCATCCTCTGCGCCGTGGGACAGATCCTCATTGACAAAACGCCGCTCACGCCGGCCCGTATCCTGACGGGCTACGTCGTCGCGGGCGTGCTGCTCACGGCCGTCGGCGTCTACGAACCCATCGTCGAATGGGGCGGCGCGGGCGCGACCGTGCCGCTTACGGGCTTTGGCTACTCGCTTGCGAGCGGCGTGAAGAAGGCCGTCGCGGAGCAGGGCTGGCTCGGCGTGATGACCGGCGGGCTTTCTGCCACAGCGGGCGGCATTGCCGCGGCGGTCTGCTTCGCGGTCGTGATGGCGCTGATCTTCCGGCCCGGCGACAAGCGGTGACAAAAAATGTGCCCGTTCCAAAAGGAACGGGCACACCGATGAATATCATCGGAAAATCAGATGAGGTTTTTCTCCGTCTCGGGGTCGAAGAGATGGATGAGCCGCGGCTCAAAGCTGAACCTCACCGCCGTGTGGCGGGCGTAGGCGTTGGGGTCGAGGTTCGCGGTCTGCACCACAGCCACCACGTCCTTGCCGCCGGCGGTCATGTGCAGATGCAGCTCGCTGCCCATCAGCTCGCTCACGTCGATCTGCGCGTCGATGCCCTTGTCGCCGACAGTGACATGGACCGGACGCACGCCGATGGTCACGGCACGGCTCTCCGCGCCCGCCGTGGCGAGCTTCGCGTTCTGCTCCGCCGTCAGCGGCAGCGTGTGGCCCATGACGGTGACGGAGTAAGCGTCGCCACTCTTTGTGAGCCGGCAGTCCTCAAAGAAGTTCATTTGCGGCGTACCGATGAAGCCGGCGACGAACAGGTTCGCGGGGTGGTTGAACACCTCCTGCGGTGTGCCGATCTGCTGAATGAAGCCGTCACGCATGATGACGATGCGGTCGCCGAGCGTCATGGCCTCGACCTGATCGTGCGTGACATAGATAAAGGTCGTGTCGATCTTCTCACGCAGCTTGATGATCTCCGCGCGCATCTGGTTGCGCAGCTTCGCGTCAAGGTTCGACAGCGGCTCGTCCATCAGGAACACCTTCGGGTCGCGCACGATGGCGCGGCCGATGGCGACGCGCTGGCGCTGACCGCCGGAGAGCGCCTTGGGCTTGCGGTCGAGGTACTGGGTGATGTCCAGGATCTCCGCGGCCTCGCGCACCTTGCGGTCGATCTCGTCCTTGGGCACCTTCTTGAGCTTGAGCGAGAACGCCATGTTCTCATACACCGTCATGTGCGGGTAGAGCGCGTAGTTCTGGAAGACCATCGCGATGTCGCGGTCCTTGGGGGCCACGTCGTTCATCAGCTTGCCGTCGATGTACAGCTCGCCCGCGCTGATCTCCTCCAGACCCGCCACCATGCGCAGCGTGGTGGATTTGCCGCAGCCCGACGGGCCAACGAGGACGATGAACTCGCGGTCGGCAATGTCGAGGTTGAATTCCTGCACGGCGACCACGCCCTCGTCGGTGATCTGCAGGTTGTGCTTCTTCTCGCCGCTGTCCTTGCTCTTCTTTTTCGGCTCGCTGTTGGGATAGACCTTCTTGATGTTTTTCAGAATGACCTCTGCCATATTCTCTGACCGCGGCTCTGCCGCCTCCGCGCGCAGGGCCTCGCGCCGCTCGGGCGCTTTACGGCAGGTCTCCACACTGCCGCACCGCCGGTCAGGGCGGGAACGATCCTTTCATGTTCCTCACAGCGGCTATTGGGTGGAGTAGCCGCCGCGGGTGGTTTTGGATGACTTTATCCTATCACAGCGCGAAAGCCGGTACAAGGCTTGCCGGTGTCCGCCGCACCGATTTCGTGAAAAGAGACAGTTTCACGCCGTGATCTTTGTGCCGCATGACAGGGATGAAAGGAACAAAAACGGGAAAGAGCGTCGGCCCTTTCCCATTTTTCTGCCTTTATTTTTCCTGCGGGAAGCGGACGGTGATCTCCGTGCCCTTGCCAACCTCGCTTTTGAGCGCGATCGTGCCATGGTGGTACGCCACGGCGTGCTTGACGATGGACAGTCCCAGACCCGTGCCGCCGCTCGCCTTGGAGTGGCTCTTGTCCACGCGGTAGAAGCGCTCGAAGATGCGGCTTTGATGCTCCGGCGGGATGCCGATGCCCGTGTCGCGCACGGTGAGACAGGCGCTGCCGCCCTCGGCGCCGACGCGTACGTCCACGCTGCCGCCGTCCGCGTTGTACTTGATCGCGTTGTCGCAGAGGTTGTAAGCGATCTCATAGAGGAGCCGCCGCACGCCGGTGACCGGAGCGTTCTCGCCCGAGACGGTGACGGTCACGCCCTTTGCCTCCGCCGCGGCGCGGAGATTTTCCGCGGCCTCCTGCGCGAGCGGGAGAAGGTCGACCGTTTCGGTCGGCAGCTCGCCGCCCTCGTCGAGCTCGGAGAGACGGATGATGTCGCCGATGAGCGTCACGAGACGCTGCGCCTCGGCGCGGATGTGACCGACGAAGCGGGGCATATCCTCCGGCTTGACCATGCCGTTCTCCAGCAGCTCGGCGCTGCCGATGATGCCCTGAAGCGGCGTTTTCAGCTCGTGCGAGACGTTCGCCGTGAACTCGCGGCGGCTGCGCTCGGCGAAGGCCTGCACGGTCATGTCGAAGGCCAGCAGCACCGCGCCGACCACCTTGCCGTCGGACTCGATGCGGCTGAGGTCGAACTGGTACTCGCGCCCGCCGCGCTCGGCGCGGACCTCGCTGTGCCCGTCGGTCATCGCCGTGCGGAGCGCGAGGCTCATGGAGTGCTCACGGTCCACGGTCAGGAAATCCTGCCCGACGCACGCGCCCGTCACGCCGAAGAGCGTCTGCGCGGCGGGATTGATGTTCAGCACCGCGCCCTTTTCGTCGAGCAGAACGAGCCCCTCGTTCATGCCGGCGGTGATCTGTGTGAATTCGTCCGTTTTCTGCCGCAGCTCGGCGAGCTGGGCGTCGATCTGTCTGCGCTGGCGGTCGATGCGCCGCAGGAGCGGAGAGAGCTCCTCATAGGCGTCGTTTTCCAGCGGATGCTCGAGGTCGAGCGCGTTGAGCGGCTCGACGATGCGCTTGGCCAGACGGCTCGCGAGCAGGCTCGAGAGCACGAGCAGCACGATCACGACGAGCAGAATGGGCTGGAACGCTCCGAGCAGCAGCGCGCCCATCGTGGCGCGGCTGGCGGACAGGCGCAGCACGGTGCCGTCCGTGAGGCGGCTCGCGCTGTAAACGGTCTTTTGCAGCAGCGTCGCGCTGTAGCGGCTCGAGCTGCCCGTGCCGGTCTCCAGCGCCTCGCGAACCTCCTCTCGCTCAAGATGGTTCTCCATCTGCGCGGCGTCTGCCTGCGTGTCGTAGAGCACCGTGCCGTCGGAGGCGATCCAGGTGACGCGGAAACGGTCGGACTTGATTTTTTCCAGATAGGTCGAGCCGTTGGTCTCCACGGTTGCTGCGGCGATGCGCAGCTCGTCGCCGAGCTGGTGCTCCTGCATCCCCTCATAGAAGCTGTAGAAGCAGCCCATGACGAGCAGCAGGCTGCACGCGAGCACCGCGACGCCGACGGTGAGGATGGAGCGGAAGATCTTTCTGGTCAATTCTTCTCCGCCTCCCATCGGTAGCCCACACCGCGCACAGTCTCGATGTGCTCGCCGTTTTCGCCGAGCTTCTGGCGCAGGGTGCGGATGTGCATATCCACCGTGCGCGTCTCGCCGCAGTAGTCCACGTCCCAGACCTTTTCCATCAGCTGATCCCGCGTGAAGGCCATGCCGGGGTGGGAGAGAAAGAGCCGCAGCAGCTCAAATTCCTTGTACGTCAGCTCCACGCGCGCGCCGTCCGCCGTGACGGTGTGCTCGGCGGGATCGAGCGTAAGCGTGCCGCTGCGCAGAAGCGCCTGCGCCGTTTTCGGACGGCTGCGGCGCAGCACGGCCTTGACGCAGGAGACGAACTCCATCACGCCGAAGGGCTTCGTGAGGTAGTAGTCCGCGCCGAGGTCGAGCCCCTGGATCTTATCGTACTCCGCGCCCTTGGCGGTCGCCATCACGACGGGGAGCTCGGCAAAGCGCGCGCTCGCGCGCAGCCGGCGCAGCAGCTCGATGCCGTCCGTGCCGGGGAGCATCACGTCGAGCACGATTAGCTCGGGCGGCGTTTCCTTCTGCAGGGCGTCCCAGAACGTGTCGCCGTCGGCGAAGCCCCGGGCCTCAAAGCCGGTGGATGTGAGCGCGTACACCTCGATGTCGCGGATGCTCGCATCGTCCTCCACGCACCAGATCATCCTTATTCCCCCTTGTGAACGCCGGTGACGGAGAAAATGACCCACTCGGCGATGTTCGTCGCGTGGTCTCCGATGCGTTCAAAATATTTTGCGATCATCAGCAGGTCGAGCGCGTATTCGCCGTCCGCGGGGTCCTGCGCGATCTTGTAGATCAGACGCTCCTTGACCTGCGTGAAGTAGCCGTCTACGGTGTCGTCCTGCGCGATGACCTGCTCTGCCAACATTGTATCACATTTTACATACGCGTCAACGCTTTCCGTCACCATGCGGATGGCGGCCTTCGCCATCTCGCGCAGGAGGTCATTGTCCTCGGCCTGATGGCCGTGGAGAAAGCTGATGATCTCGGCGATGTCCTCGGCCTGATCGCCGATGCGCTCCATGTCCGTGATCATCTTGAGCGCCGCGGAGATCTGGCGCAGGTCGCGCGCGACCGGCTGCTGCTGAAGCAGCAGTTTGAGGCAGAGGTTTTCGATGTCGCGCTCCTTCCGGTCGATCTCGCTGTCGAGCGGTGCGACCCTCGCGGCAAGACTCTTGTCGTTTTCGGTCAGCGCACGGCTGGCGAGCGCGATGACCTCCTCACACAGCGCGCCCATTTCGATCATTTCGTGATTGAGCTGCGAGAGCTGCTCGTCAAATTTGTTTCGCATCAGCCAAACCTCCCCGTGATGTAGTCCTCCGTCCGCTTGTCGGCGGGCGTGGAAAAGACCTGCTCCGTCTTGCCGAACTCCACCAGCTCGCCGAGCAGGAAGAAGGCGGTGTTGTCCGAAATGCGCGCCGCCTGCTGCATATTGTGCGTCACCATGACGACGGTGTAGCGGTCCTTGAGCTCGCACGCGAGGTCTTCGATCTTTGACGTCGAGATGGGGTCGAGCGCGCTCGTGGACTCGTCCATGAGCAGCACCTCCGGCTCGACGGCAAGCGCACGGGCGATGCAGAGCCTCTGCTGCTGCCCGCCGGAAAGGCCGAGCGCGCTCTTTTTGAGCCTGTCCTTCACCTCGTCCCAGATGGCGGCGGAGCGCAGCGAGCGCTCCACGATCTCGTCGAGCTTCGCGCGATTGCGCACGCCGTGCGTGCGGGGACCGTAGGCGATGTTGTCATAAATGCTCATGGGGAAGGGGTTGGCCTTCTGAAAGACCATGCCGATGCGGCTGCGCAGCCAGGTCACATCGACGCTCGGCGCGTAGATGTTCTCGCCGTTGAAGTCCACCTCGCCGGTGATCTTCACATTGGGAATGAGGTCGTTCATGCGGTCGAGCGTGCGCAGGAAGGTCGATTTGCCGCAGCCGGACGGGCCGATAAAGGCCGTGATCTCGTGCGCGGGGACGGCGACGGAAATATCCTTGAGCGCGTGGTTCGGCCCGTACCAGAGGTTCAGGCCCTTTGCTTCGATGATGGGAGCGTCAGACATTTTACTGTGTCCCTCCGTTCTTTTTGAGCTTGCGGCCGGTGAGCGCCGCGGTGAGATTGATGACGAGCGTGAGCAGCATCAGCACGCTTGCGATGGAAAAGGCGACGTCCGTGCGCCCACGGTCGTTGGCGTAGACGTAAAGCGCGACCGTCAGCGTGGCGGAGGACGAGTGCAGCGCGGTGACAAAGTCGTTGAGCACCAGTCCGAAGCCCGCGGTGTAGAGCAGCGCCGCGCTTTCGCCCACGATGCGCCCGACCGCTAGAATGCAGCCGGTCACGATGCCGTCCACGGCGTTGGGCAGCACAACGGTGCGCACCATGCGCCACTTGCCTGCGCCGAGCGCCAGCGCACCCTCGCGGTAGGACTGCGGCACGGTCTTGAGGCTCTCCTGCGTTGTGCGCACGATGGTCGGCAGGATCATGACCACAAGCGTCAGACCGCCCGCGAGCACACCCGCCTGCAGATCCATTTTCTGCACGAAAAAGAGCATACCGACGAGGCCGAAGATGATGGAGGGAATGCCCGTGAGGGTTTCGGTGGCAAATTCGATGAGCTCGACGACCCTGCGGTTCGCGGCGTACTCCGTGAGATAGATGGCGGCGCCCACGCCGAGCGGCAGGACGATGGCCATGGCAAGGAGAATGATGTAGAGCGTATTGAGGATGTTCGGCAGGATGCCGATGGTGTCCTTGATGTAGCTGCTTGTGCCGGAGAGAAAATCCCACGTTACGCCGGGGAAGCCGCGATAGAAGATAAAGCCGATGAGGAAAAGGAGCAGCGCGCAGGTCAGGCCGGTGCACAGCCAGACAAGAGAGCGCATCGTCAGGTCATACGCGCGGCGGCGCAGAGAAAGATTCCGTTCCATGTCAGTCATCCTTCCGCTTCTTGATGAAGAGGTTCAGCACCACGTTGATGAGCATGATGAACAAAAACAGCACCAGCGCGATGGAGTAGAGCGCCTGCTGATACAGGCTGCCGACAGCGGCATAGGCCATGCCGGAGACGATGCCGGTGGTGAGGAAGCGCACGGGGGTAAAGAGTCCCGGCATATTGGAGACGTTGCCCGCCACCATGATAATCGCCATGGCCTCGCCGATGGCGCGGCCCACGCCGAGCACCACAGCCGTCGCCACGCCGCTGCGCGCGGCGGGCAGAACGACGCGGAAGCTTGTTTCCATCTCCGTCGCGCCGAGCGCGAGCGAGGCCTCCTCATATTCGTGCGGCACGGCGCGCAGCGCTGTTTCCGATACATTGATGATGGATGGGAGGATCATCACCGCCAGCACGAGGATCGCTGCGAGCAGGCACGCGCCCGAGCTGAGGGAAAAGGTTTTCTGAATGGCGGGCACGAGCACGATCATGCCGACCAGACCGTAGACCACCGAGGGGATGCCCGCGAGCAGCTGCACCGCCGTGCGGATGACCGCCGCAAGCCTTGGCGGAGCGACGCGGGCGAGGAACACGGCGGTCAGAAGTCCCACCGGCACGCCGATGAGGATAGCGCCCGCCGTGCCGTAGATGCTCGTAAGAATGAAGGCGAGGATGCCGTACTGTGCGCCCATGGTGGTGTTTGTTGGGTCCCAGACCTTGCCGAAGAGGAATTTTCCGAGTCCGATCTCGCGGATGGCGGGAATGCCCGAGAGAATCAGGTAGATGCTGATGAGCAGCACGAACGCTACGGCGACCACGCCGCAGAGCAGGAAAATGAGGTGGATGAGGTTCTCCAGCGTCTTACGCATACCGCTGTGACGCGGCTGGGCGGCGGAGGGCTTTGCGCCCTCTGCCGCCGGAGAGATGTATGCAGCCGCCATGGCGCTTACTTTGCGACCGGCACCGCGCCGGCGGCCTTGATGAGGTCGTTCGCGGCGGTGGAGGTGGCGTAGTCGAAGAAGGCCTGCGCGGCGGTGGAGAGAGGAGCGTCGGTCTTCGTCACGAGGACGAAGGGACGCTGGATGGCGTAGCTGCCGTCGAGGACGGTCTCCTCGGTGCAGGCGACGCCGCCGACCGTCACAGCCTTGACGGTGCCCTTGCCCTCGACTGCGGAGAGGGAGGCGTAGCCGATGGCATTGGCGTTGCCCGCGACCGCCTCGATGACGCCGCCGGTGGAGGTCAGCTCCTGATCGAGCTTGCAGGCGTCCTTGGTGCCAGTGATGGACTCGAAGCCGTCGCGCGTGCCGCTGCCGGCCTCACGGCCGATGCAGGAGATCTTGCCCGCTTCGCCGCCGATCTCGCTCCAGTCGGTGATCTCACCGGTGAAGATCTTGGCGATCTGCTCGACGGAGAGGTCCTCGACTTTGCTGCCCGCATTGACGATGACGGCGATGCCGTCAAGGGCGACAACGGTCTCGGTCAGGCCGCCGGCCTTCTCCTCGTCCTTGAGGGCACGGGAGGCAAGACCGATGTCCGCGCTGCCGTTGCTGGCGGCCTCAATGCCGGCGCCGGAGCCGGTGGGATCGTAGGTGACGCTCACGCCGCTGTTGTCGGCCATGAACTGCTCGCTCAGCGCGCCGATGACCTTTTCCATCGAGGTCGAGCCGTTGGTCGAGACGCTGCTGCTGAGCTTTTCCTCGGCCTGCTGCTGCGGCTGATCGTTGTTGGTGCTGTCGGGGGCAGCGGTCTTGCTGCCGCAGCCTGCGAGCAGCGAGAGGCTCATCACGGCGGTGAGCACAAATGCAAGTGTCTTTTTCATCTTTCATTCCTCATTTCACATGTTGATTTTGGACTTTCTTCGTTCCACAACGCAAAGCATAACGGAGCGCTGTAAAATGCAAAAGCCGGGTCATGTAAAATTGAGGTAAAATAGCGGCGCGGCGCGAGAAAAGAAAATTCTTCAAAAATCTCCCGCTCCCGCTCTTGACAGCGCGGGGAAAAATCCTTATAATAACCATGTTGCACATCCGGGTGTAGCGCAGTTGGTAGCGCGCATGGTTCGGGACCATGAGGCCGTGGGTTCAAATCCCGCCACTCGGACCATAAGGTGGCAACAATTCGGATATTTTAAGCGAAACGCTTAGAATACCAAAGGG
>ERZ1106976.2466-NODE-2466-length-16431-cov-4.868466_pt1 | contig 16431 bp, 11 predicted proteins | sample MGYA00403687_ERZ1106976 | MGnify/ENA primary metagenome ERZ1106976 (study PRJEB35170, sample SAMEA104062446) | human gut metagenome | biome: human gut; feature: human-associated habitat; material: faeces | place: Denmark | collected 2013-02-22 ... | reverse complement strand
TGCCGGACTCGCAAACGGCTCCTGTCTTGTCAGATACGGTGATACTGCTATTCTTGCAACGGCTACCGCAAGCGCAAAGCCTCGCGATGGAATCGATTTTCTGCCCCTTTCGGTAGATTTTGAGGAGAGACAGTATTCTGTAGGCAAAATTCCCGGAGGCTATTTCAGAAGAGAGGGAAAACCCTCCGAAAAGGCAATCCTTACCTCCCGTGTGATCGACCGTCCGATACGTCCCCTATTCCCGAAGGATCTTCGTAACGATGTGGCACTGAACCTGACGGTTATGTCGGTGGATAATGACTGTTCTCCTGAAATTTCGGCAATGATCGGAGCTTCTATTGCGCTTTCTATCTCGGATATTCCGTGGAACGGTCCGATTGCCGGTGTTTTCGTCGGACTCGTCGATGGGGAATATGTGATAAATCCTACCGCTGCACAGCGTGAAAAAAGCGTTCTTGAGCTTACTGTTGCCGGCTCTGCCGAAAAAGTCGTTATGATTGAGGCAGGAGCAAAGGAAGTTTCCGATGACGAGATGTTCAATGCCATTATGCTTGCTCATGAGGAGATAAAAAAGCTGATTGCTTTTATCAACAACATTGTCAGAGAGATCGGAAAACCGAAATTCAGCTATCCTTCCTGCGAATTCGACCACGATATGTTCGACAAGGTGTTCGATTTCTGCGAGAAAGACGTCATGTTTGCCCTTGATACCGATGACAAAACGGTTCGCGACGAGAGAATGGTACCGATAAAGGATGCGATTGTTGAAAAGTTCAGCGAGGAATATCCCGATATCGAAGCAAGAATGGAAGAGCTTGTATATAAAATTCAGAAAAAAATCGTGCGTCGCTGGCTTGTCAATGATAAGAAGCGTGTGGATGGCAGAAGAATGGACGAAATCCGTCCGCTTGCTGCAGAGATTGATTTGCTTCCGAGAGCGCATGGATCGGGACTTTTTACAAGAGGACAGACGCAAGTACTGACGGTTGCGACGCTCGGAACGCTCGGAGATCAGCAGATGCTCGACGGTATCGATGAGGAAGAATCCAAGAGATATATGCACCACTATAATATGCCCGGTTACTCAACCGGTGAAGCAAAACCGGTGCGTTCTCCCGGAAGACGTGAAATCGGTCACGGTGCACTTGCAGAGCGTTCTCTCGTGCCGGTTCTTCCTTCTGTTGAGGAGTTCCCTTATGCTATTCGCTGCGTTTCCGAGGTGCTTTCCTCAAACGGTTCTACTTCTCAGGCTTCTGTCTGCGGTTCTACCCTTGCCCTCATGGCGGCAGGCGTGCCGATTAAAGCTCCGGTTGCCGGTATTTCCTGTGGTCTTATTACAGAGGATGATGGAAGCTGGACTACCATGATTGATATTCAGGGACTTGAGGATTTCTACGGAGATATGGATTTTAAGGTGGCAGGTACTCACAAGGGTATTACCTCCATTCAGATGGATCTGAAAATTGACGGTCTTACTCCTGAAATCATTCGCGCTGCTCTCGAAACGACTCATAAGGGACGCGATTATATTATTGATGAAGTTATCCTCAAGGCAATAGACAAGCCGAGAGATGAGGTATCAGAATATGCGCCCAAGATGATAAGTCTTAAGATAGATCCTGAGAAAATTGGTGATGTTATCGGACCTAAAGGTAAGGTGATTCAGAAAATTCAGGCTGAAACCGGAACAGAAATCAGCATTGAGGATGATGGTTCTATCTTCATTGCCGCGGTAAAACGCGACGGCGGTCTTGCGGCTGAAGCTGCGATCAGAAATATTGTTTTTGAACCGGAAATCGGCGCGGTTTATGAGGGAACGGTTACCCGTGTGATTCCGATCGGTGCATTTGTTGAATTTGCCCCCGGAAAAGAAGGATTGGTTCATATTTCCAAACTTGCTCATACAAGAGTGGAAAAGGTCGAGGATGTTTGCAATGTCGGGGATAAGCTCGCCGTGAAATTCCTCGGTGTTGATGAGAAGGGCAGAATGAACCTCTCTCATAAGGATACGATTCCGCGTCCTGAGGGAGCGGAAGAGACGGAGTCTATCGAACGTCCCCGCAGACCGTTCAGGCCGAGACGCGAGCACTGAAAAATAAAGAATAATTGTTTTCCTACAAAGAATGCAAAATAAAGATGCGAGTTGTATTTACAGCTCGCATCTTTATTTAATGTCTACTGAACAAGTCAAAAAAGCGGCTGCTATGAGGTATTCAGAGCATTTTTGACTTGTCTAAGTGCAAGGTTTTTAAGGCAATACTGCCGGGTGCACAGCTAACGCCTTTATTGCGCATTTGCTTGCATCTTTTCCGTCATACTTCACAAATTTCGTCGGCAGAGGAGTCACTCTTGCCTCCTCAATTTGTATTGTCTGACGAAAAATCCGGCGGCGCGACTGCACAATAACCATTGTGCGGTATTGCCTTAAAAACCTTGCACTTAGGTGTTGCGTTTTCATGAAATCAGTAGTTCATCAAGGAATATCTGCCCCATATAAAAACATTATATACTGCTGTTTTTATATGGGGTATGGCTTTGCCACGCCAATCATTCGCAAAGCGAATGATTCAGTAGACATTATTTACAATTAGAAATTTTTGTGGTATACTTTTTATAGCAATTTATTAACAGTTCCAATATGGGGAGAAAAGCTATGTATCGTATACTGATAATTGAAGACGACCGTCAAATATCCTCAGCGCTAAAGCGCGGTCTTACCGCATGGGGATACGATGCCTGTGAGACCGAAGATTTCAGAGAAATAATAAATATTTTTTCTGAGTACTCACCTCATCTTGTTCTCCTTGATGTGTCTCTTCCGTTTTATGACGGGTATTATTGGTGCAGGGAAATACGGAAAATATCAAGTGTGCCGGTGATATTCATATCTTCTGCATCGGATAATATGAATATTGTTATGGCTATGAATATGGGCGGAGATGATTTTGTGGCAAAGCCCTTTGACATGAGTGTGCTTACAGCGAAAATTCAGGCTGTTCTCCGTCGCACCTATGATTTTGGAGGACAGGCAATGTTTCCCGAACATCTGGGAGCAAGACTGGATACATCGGGGGCTTGCCTTATCTATGAAGGAAGAAAGATAGAACTGACAAAGAACGAGTATAGGATTCTGCTTACACTTCTTCAGCGTAAGGGAAATATTGTCAGTAGAAGCACTCTTATGGAAAAGCTGTGGGAAACCGATTGTTACGTTGATGAGAATACTCTGACCGTAAATATGACAAGACTCAGAAAAAAGCTTGACGCTGAAGGGCTTCCTGATTTTATTGTCACCAAAAAAGGGCTTGGTTATCTTATTGAAAGGTGAACATCAGATGTTTTTTAAGTATTTGAAACGGCGTGCGGGCGATATATTTCTGATTGGTGTTTTCAGCGTGATTTTTGCCGGAATATTCGCTTTGTTCGATTTAGAGTCGGCGGCAGTTGGATATGGAGCAATGCTTTGTGCGGCTGTTACAGCACTGTTCGTTTTTTTTGACTATCGAAGGTTCTCCGCATATTGCGGAAGGCTTGCTGTACTGAAAAATGAAATAACCCTTACTCTTGACAATTTGCCGGTTCCCCATGATCCGATCGGGAAAGAATATACGGAGCTTATTAAAGAGCTTTTCAGCGAGCTTCGGCATGTTGCGGATATGAATGAAAACCGACGCAGAGAAACCGATGAATATTATACCGTTTGGGTACATCAAATAAAAACCCCGATATCTGCCATGCGGCTTTTGCTGAGCGAGAGAGACGATGAAGAATCGAAAGAGCTTCTTGAAGAACTGTTTCGGATAGAACAGTATGTGGAAATGGTTATGATAAGGCTTCGTCTTGGGTCTGACAGTACGGATTACGTCCTTAGGGAGTGCAATATAAATAAGATAACCAGAACGGCGGTGAGAAAGTTTGCACCGCAGTTTATAAGAAAAAAGCTTGGACTTCATTACAATGTTCCTGATTTGAAGGTTATAACCGATGAAAAGTGGCTGTCCTTTGTTATTGAACAGTTGTTATCGAATTCACTTAAATATACTTCCTGCGGAACGATTTCGATCTATATGAGGGAGCCGCTGACGCTTGTGATAAGCGATACGGGCATCGGAATCAGTTCGGAGGATCTGCCGCGGATATTTGAAAACGGCTATACGGGGCTGACAGGACGGCTTGACAAGAAGGCCTCCGGAATCGGGCTTTATTTGTGCCGAATGATCTGTGACCGTCTTGGTCACAGAATCTATGCGGAATCCGCAGTGGGAGAGGGAACGTCGGTTATGATATGTCTTGATTCTGTGAAAATAAAACCGGAATAGCTGTTTCTTACTGAAGTGTAAGAATGAGAAGGGGAAATGTAAGCCAAAACTATGGCAGGACGTTTTCCCTTTCTGGTATAATTTATGCGTAAGAACAGGATCCATCAGTGCCGAGCTTATGGTGCGGTGGGGAAATTTTAGAAAGGAACGGTTATTCATATGAATGTTCTTGAAGTTAAAAATCTGAGAAAAGTATATACAACACGTTTTGGAGGGAGCCGCGTTACTGCTCTTGAGAATGTGAGCTTTGAGGTTCAGGAAGGTGAGTATGTGGCGATTATGGGAGAATCGGGATCCGGAAAAACCACTTTACTCAATATAATTGCCTCTCTTGATAAGCCTACCTCCGGCAGTGCAGTTCTCGGAGGGATTGATCTTTGTAAAGTAAAGGATAAAGATATTGCGGTTTTTCGGAGAAATAACCTTGGTTTTGTTTTTCAGGATTTTAATTTGCTTGACTCTTTTTCTGTAAGAGATAATATTTTTCTTCCCCTTGTTCTCGCGGGCAAGAGTTATGCAGAGATGGAAAGACGCTTGACTCCGATTGCTTACGAGCTGGGAATCGGGGAGCTTCTTTCAAAATTTCCCTATGAGATATCGGGAGGGCAAAAGCAGAGGGCAGCGGTAGCACGAGCTTTGATTACCGAACCGAAAATTATTCTTGCCGACGAGCCTACGGGAGCGCTTGACTCCCGTTCCTCTGACGAGCTTCTGCGCCTTTTTGCGGAGATCAATGAAAAGGGACAGACAGTCCTGATGGTCACGCATTCTGCTAAGGCGGCAAGCCGAGCCGGACGTGTACTTTTTATCAAAGACGGGACAGTGTTTCATCAGCTTTACCGCGGCGACTGCAGCGATGAGGAAATGTATCAAAAAATTTCCGATACTTTGACGATCATTGCGACCGGAGGGCACGATAGATGAAATCAGGACTTTATATACGCCTTGCGGCTGGAAACATAAGAAAAAACAGAAAAATATATCTGCCGTATATTTTGACATGCGTCTGTATGATAGCGATTTTCTATATTCTTGCTTTTCTTTCAAAGGATCCGGGAGTTGGTGAGATAAGAGGAGGGCGTACACTTGGAACGATTCTCGGCTTTGGTTATATTACAATAGCGATTTTCTCCTCTTTATTTCTTTTCTATACCAACAGTTTTATTGTGAAGCGCAGAAGAAAAGAGCTTGGTCTCTATAATGTCCTCGGAATGGGAAAGCGGCATATTGCAGCAGTTATGTTTTGTGAAAATGCTATGGTCGGTATGCTTGGACTGATATTGGGGCTTGGTTCGGGAATTCTTCTGTCAAAACTGTCGCAAATGTGTCTTTTCAAACTTATGGGAAGTGTTGCGCCGTTTGAGTTTTATGTTAATATTCCGGTTGGGGTGATAACTGTCGTGATCTATTCAGCGGTGTTTTTCCTTATTTATTTAAGTTCCCTGCGAAAACTCGGCACGGCAAGTCCAATAGAGCTTCTCCGTGAAAGTAGTGTCGGTGAAAAAGAGCCCAAGGGAAACTTTCTTATATCCTTCTTGGGATTGATATTAATTGGCATAGGCTATTATTTAGCGTTGACGATAAAAGAACCAATCGAAGCGATGGCTTGGTTCTTTGTGGCGGTTATACTTGTTATCATCGGAACATATTGCTGCTTTATTTCGGGAAGTGTAACTTTTTTGCGATTGCTAAAAAAGAATAAGAAATATTATTATTCACCGAAGCATTTTACCTCTGTGTCGGGGATGACCTATAGAATGAAACGGAATGGAGCGGGGCTCGCTTCTATCTGTATTCTTTCGACAATGGTTTTAGTTACGCTTTCTTCTGTTACTTGTTTGTATGTGGGAAAAACGGAGTCTTTACGCTCAATATATCCGAGACAGATAATCTTGGGGCTCGATCACTCGGACGACATGACGGCTGATCTGATAAAAACCGTGATAGACGATACTATGAACGATTTTCAAGTGAAAATGGAAAAATACAGAAGCTATCGCTATTTTTCAGGTTATGTGAGAGAAGAGGGTGGGAATATTGATTTTGACAGAGCAGGGGCATCCTCGCTGATTCGCATATTCGCGATAACCTATGAGGATTATACAGACGGTCAGGGAAAAGCTCCGCTTAAGGATGGGGAAGCGTTGGTATTTTATGTGAATGGAGATACACCGGAAAAGATTACCTTTACCAATGGAAAAAGCTATAAGGTTACGGGAAACCCCGACGCGGAAAATTTCCTTTTATCGGGTTCCTATGAATCCAGCGGTATTTGGGTGGTATTACCCGGAGATGAGGACATTGACGGGCTTGTCAAAATGTATGCAGACATAAATTTTTCCGGTTCACCCGAAATGAGCTTTCCGAATTTTTATTTCGGATTTGATATTGATGCTCCGCAGGATACAAGGCTGAATATTTATGATAAGCTATCCGAAAGACTGAGTGAAAATATGTCGAAAAGTGAATCGGTTACCTACTATTCTTATTCCATGAGTGGTTCCGATATCAATGAGGCAGATTTCTTTGGAACATATTCAGGTTTATTTTTTATAGGTATTTTTCTGGGAGCTGCCTTTATTCTTGCTACGATACTGATTATGTACTACAAGCAGGTTACCGAGGGGTATGAGGATCAGTCGCGTTTTGATATTATGCAGAAGGTTGGAATGACAAAGTCGGAGATTCGTTCTACGGTAAATTCTCAGGTAATAACGGTATTCTTTCTCCCACTGATAGCTTCCGGCGTGCATATGGCTTTTGCTTTTTCGATGATTAACAGAGTGCTGATACTGTTTAATCTGGATAATATCAAACTGTTTCTATTTACATCGGGTGCTGCATTCTTAATTTTTGCGGTATTTTATGTTATTGTTTATCTTGTTACGTCAAGGGCATATTTCGGAATTGTAAGCTCTGTCCCCGACAGGAGAATCGCGTGAAAAAATATCTTTCCGGAGCGGCATTTCGCCGCTCCGTATTTTTGTAATCTGAAAACTAACCGCTGAGCGAGTGGTCAGACTGAAGAAACAGCATTTTGCAGGAGATACCCTGCTTCTTTCTTGAGAAGAAAGAGAAAATGAAAGGTATAGGAAAAAACGGCGTTTTGGGCAGATAAAAGTTTTTAAGGTAATACCGCACAATGATTATTGTACAGTTGCGCCGCCAGATTTTTCATCAGGCAAACAAATTGAGGAGGTAAGAGCGACGCCTCTGCCGATAAAATTTGTGAAGTATGACGGAAAAGACGCGAGCAATTGCGCAATGAAGGAGTTAGCCGTGCTCCGTTGGTGTTGCCTTAAGGATTGTTATGAAATCGCTGAATCTATTGGAAATGCAGATTTCCGAGATAATTTATTGAATGGTAAGACAAAAAACGAAGGGATTGATTAAGGCAACACCGACGGGGGCACAGTGGTGCTGTCTTAAGTATATAGTACGGAAAAATTACAAGTGTGAATGTTATGCTGTCCGAAAATAGAATAATGCTTAAATGAACATATTGCTGTGACGAGAATACGATGAAATAGGTTTGCGGTTGCGGAGCAATTTTGTACTATCATTTTGTTAAAAGGAGTTTCGGTTCTGTTGGTACTATGACTTGGCGGATTGAGAAAGCTGATCGTTTAACCGATGCTTCTGATTTTCAAGAGAACTCACCATCAGATTCCGGTAAGAAAGAAATAGATATTTCCCTTGTAAAATATGGAGCAGTGTGATATAATATCATACATCGTGTTTGACGCGTTACACATGGAAGGAAAAGAAAATGCTTCGTAAAACAAAGAAAATCGGAAAAATGAATGAGGCTGCATGGCTTCTCGGAATCATCCTGTGTTCTCTCGGGGTGGCGCTCTGTACAAAAGCCGGATTCGGACTGTCTATGATAGCTGCTCCTGCCTATATTCTTCATTTAAAGCTTGTTTCATTCTCTGCTTTTTTCACACAGGGGACCTGCGAATATCTTTGGCAAGGTTTTTTACTGATTGTGATGTGTATCGGAGTACAGCGCTTTCGAATCAAGTATTTATTGGCATTTGTGACGGGGATTCTCTTCGGCTGTTCTCTCGATATGTGGCTGTCGGTATTCGGCGGAGGAACCGTTTATGCTTCTATGGCGGGAAGAATACTCTGTTTTGCTCTTGGAGAAGCCGTGACGGCACTTGCTGTGGCTTTTTATTTCAGAACCTCCCTCCCGCTTCAGATATATGAGCTTATCGTGACGGAATTTGCCGACAGATATCATATAGTAAACGACAGAATGAAGCTGATAAACGATGTCACGATGCTTGCCGTGTCGGTAATGCTTGCTTTGCTGTTAAACGGCGTGCTTGACGGGATCGGAATCGGAACTCTTATCATAACGGGAGTAAACGCGGTACTAATAGGCTTGTTCGGCAAGCTGCTTGACAGGTTTTTCAGCTTTGAGCCGAAATTTCCGAGACTTTGCAGGGCGCTTTCCTGAGATTAACGATATTGACATATTTCAGACTATATTGTATAATGATGTAAACAGAATTAGAAAATCATAATCTTCGGAGGATAATGATAAGATGAGCATTGAAAAAAAGCTGTTCGGACTTTACGGCTGCAAAGAGGTTTTTGCTTATACTCTCAAGAACAGAAACGGAGCGTATGTAACGATACTTACCTATGGCGGTATTATGAACCGTCTTTATGTTCCTGACAGAGAAGGGAAGCTTTCGGACATCGTCTGCGGCTTTGACAGTGTTGAGGACTATATTGCCGACCGTGCCAGCTATACCGGCTCTATTATCGGAAGGTATGGCAACAGGATTTCCGGCGGCGGCTTTGAACTGAACGGAAAAAGATATGCAGTGGCGCTTAATGAGAACGGAAAATGCCATCTCCACGGCGGGAATGTCGGCTTCAATCGTCGACTTTGGGACGCTGAAATGTTTCCCGGAAACGGTGAGGATCGGTTAGCGCTTACGCTTTTTTCGCCTGACGGTGAAGAGGGATATCCCGGAAATCTTTTCGTAAAAGTGACCTATACCTTTGATGACTCCAATGCGCTTACCATACATTATGAGGCGGATACCGACTGCGACACGGTTCTTAATATGACAAGCCATACCTATTACAATTTGAACGGCTATGACGGAGGCTCCGTTATGGAGCAGGAGCTTTTTATTGACGCTGACAGTTACGACGAAGTGAACGAGCTTCTTGTACCGACAGGAACACCGGTTTCTGTCGCGGGAACCGACTTTGATTTCAGAAAGATGCGTCCGATATCGCGTGGATATGACCATAATTTTGTTCTCAATGGAAGAAATGGGGAGCTTCGTCTTGCAGCAAAGGCTTATGATCCGAAATCCGGGCGTACGCTCACGCTCTATACCGATCTTCCGGCCGTTCAGCTTTATACTGCGGTGGGAATGAACGGAAAGACAAACTTTAAGGGCGGAGTGCCGCAGAGACTTCTTCATGCTTTTTGTCTTGAGACTCAATACAGTCCCGATACCCCCAACCGTCCCTACATGCCTCAGTGTGTGGTAAAAGCGGGGGAAAAGTACGATACCGTTACTAAATTGGTTTTTGGAATTAAGTAAGAAAATCAAAAAGGGTGAATGTAGATTTGCTTTCACTTGTTAAAAATATCCTCGCCTTTCGACAGTTTAACCGCTTTCCGAAGGCGAGGCTTTTTTTAGGCAGCACCGTCGGATTCACGGCTAACGCCTTTGCTGCGCATATGCTTGCATCTATTCCGTCAACCTTCACAAATTTCGTCGGCAGAGGAGTCACTCTTGCCTCCTCAATTTGTATTGTCTGACGAAAAATCCGGCGGCGCAACTGCACAACAATCATTGTGCGGTATTGCCTTAGAAAAAATTCCGGCGTTTTGCCGGTAAGATCTGTGTCAAGGGAGTGTCTCATTCATACGAGGCACTCCCCTTTGTGTTATTTTTAGGCGATGGGATTTTAATGAGTTGCATTCCGCATCAAAAAACTTCTCGTTTTCCGCGTTTCCGTTACTGAAAAAACGATTTTCCCGCGAAAAAATCAACAATATCTTCGGATACGGCATGAGGGCGAATTGTTCGGGCACAATAAATTTCCTTCAAAGATTATTTTCAAAATATTGTTTACGAATATTTATAAAATCTATGGAAATTTTAATAAATATATGCTACAATAATCAGTGAATAGATATATGCGGAAAAGGAGGTGCGGAATTGAAGAAAAAAAGCTTAATCAGATTGACAGGTATATTTTTATCTGTTGCCTTTGCTGCCGCGGTTTTACGGAGCTTTTCCGGTATGCTTTCCGTCTCTGCGGCAAGTACAAATGAAGTGCTGACCGGCGTTGATAGCCGCGTTCTTGCAAGCTGTCTTGACGTTGTTGAGGACGATTTTAACCGCGCTACCGTAGATTGGACCGTGACGGGAGCTTCTCCGGAAGCGGTCACAGGTCTTAATCAGGCTCCTTATTCCGTTTACGAGGGAAGTCGTTCTTTGCTTCTGACCTCCGAGGACTATACAGCCGGCGAGGAGATAATTCTCTCCAAAAAACCCGATCGGCTGTCCGATCCCGGACAATTCTCCTATTTTTGTCTTACCGTTTGGATTCCCGAAAGCGCGGGCAATGCTTTTGTTTCCCTTACTATAACCTCAAAGGGCGGGGTCTATACCTCTTCTTCCCCCGTATCTTCGGGCGGGTGGCAGACTGTCTTTTTCGACCTTACCGAAAACAAAATTTCCGGAAAAATTTCCTCTCTTAAAATATCGGTAACATCCTCCCAAAGCGGAAGCTTCCGCTTTCTTGTCGATATGTTCGGTGCTTCGCTGTCTGATAAAGCGGTTCTCCATGCAAGATATCTTGCTCCGGAGTACATTGTCTCCGGTTGTACGCTTACGGAAAATAACAGTGTTTTCTCGGTCGGACTTACCGGAAGCAATCAGTATATCGAAGCGGAAGCTCCCTATGTGACCGATTTCAGCGGAGGCTCCGGAATTAAAGTCCGGCTTATTAATAGCTCCTCCTGCCGTTCGCTCACTCTTTACTATACCTCGTTGAGTTCTACCGAGTACAGTGAAAATTTGTCCCTTACCTGTGAGATACCGGAAGGAAACGGAGTTGTCTCCTGTACCTTTCCGATACCCGATTCCTATATCGGAAAATTCAGAATCGTATTCGACGGAACCTGTTCCGGAAATATTGAGCTTCTTTCCGTTTCTCCTGCTTTATGCTATACCGTACCGTCGACTGCCGGAGAAATTACCGACTGTACGGTGAGTAATGATAAAAAGAACATTGTCGTAAGAGGACAGATCGATGCTTCGGATACGGAGAAATACTCCGACAGCCCTCTTTATCTCTATGAGCTTGACCTTTGGGAAGAAACCGGCGCCATATCAACCGATCGCGCGGCAATCAGTGAAACCCGTCTGAACGGCTCCGGATTTACTTTTTCCATACCGCTTTCACCGCAAAGAAGCGAGCTTTATAAAAAATATGCCGTTATGGTTTATTATTCCGGAAGTCTTGTGCAGATAGGAACTCCCATATCGGTTACCAATCCTGAAATTCTCTCCTCCGACAAGGTCAGCTTCTCGGGAGCCTCTATAAAAGGGTGTTATCCTGCCGGCGATTCTCCCGTGCTTGACGGAATCAGTCATACCGCCGTTGAAATACGGCTTGAGGAAATTATGACGCTCGGCGTGACCGGGATTATGACACATACCACCGGAAACGTAACCTGTACGCTCAATGCCGATTATATAGAAAAGCTTGATAGCCTCATGAGTGAATATGAATGCTTCGGTATAGATGTGCTTTTCATTCTCCGCTCCGGATATTCCGATGATATCTCGCTCGGCTCCGTCATCAATCATCCGTCTGCCTCCGGCGGGGAAGCTTCTGCCTTTAATACAACTTCTGAGGAAGGAATCGGCGCGCTCAGAGCGGTCTGTGATTTCCTTACCATAAGATATTCTACCGCATCGGGAGTTACCTCCAATGCCGAGGGCTTCGTTGTAGGAGCCGGAATAAATAATGCGGCGATTCACTATAATATGGGAGAAGCTAATCTCATACAGCTTACAAGAGCTTACTCTGCCGCGTTTAGAACGGTCTACAACTCGGTAAAATCCGTTTCGTCTGAGGTATCGGTATACATACCTCTTGAGGGAGAATGGTATTCCTCCATGACGCTCAGCCAGACCTCATCCTTTGACGCAAGAACGATGCTTGAAGCTTTTGCCTCCTGTATTTCAGCCGGAGGGAATATCGGCTGGAAGCTCTCATATGATGTATATGAAGAAAATCAGCTTCTTTATTGGGAAAACCTTCATCCTGATATGACAGAGGAAGCCGAGCGGATATCTATACCGAATTTAGAGGTACTGACCGCTTTTCTCACAAGAAAGAATCTTCTTTACGAAAGCTCCGTGAGAAATGTCGTGATTCTGGAAACCGAACCGAGAGAGAACTCGGATACAAATGAATATATAAAGCTTTCCGCCGATTTCGTCTGCTCTTATCTTCATCTGTCAAACCGGAATTTTTCCTCTGTTACCGCATTTATTCCCGCTCATCCGGTCGATTACAAAGATACGCTCAGATATATCGATACCAACCGTTTTAGCGAAGTAACCGACTATGTCAGGGAGCTTGCCGGAGAGGAGCTTTTTGAAGATCTTATTTCTTCCTCCTCGTTTGCGAACAGATATATCTCGGAAAGCAAGGCGGTGACCGTAATCCCCTCTGCCGTAAAGGGCGAGACGGTGCTTTTCGGGTTTGGTCAGGATGAGTCGGGCTGGACAGCGCTTACCAACTGTGCGTCTCTCAAAGGAGGGACCTCCCTCGGGGATAAAAACGGCCTTCTGAGCGCAAGACTCTCTTCTGCCGAAGCATATGAATACCGTGGACTGGATAATCGTTTTGAAAAAGCAATTGACCTTTCTGCTGCCGAATACATCGGATTTGAATTTCAGGCGGCAGTGCTTCCCGAAGGAGTTGACAGTATTGAGGTATCGGTTGTGCTGTGGTCGGGAAACAGCTATTCGATATCTGCCTGTACGGTAAGCACCGGAATCTGGACAACAGTAGTCGCAGACTTTACCGATTTTCCGAGAGCATCCTCCTGTGACAGAATGTCTATCCTTATACGGGGAAACGATGGACAGGATATCGGAGAGCCGACAATTCTTATCGGAAATATCCGAGCTATGTCAACTACACGGTCGGGTGAGGCTCTTGAGAGCGCTATCAGACCTCCTGCCGATGATGATACGGCTTCTACGATAAGTATATACACTGTCGCGGCGATCGGAGCGGTGCTTGTTTTTTCGGTGGGAGCAGAGCTTCTCCGAATACAGACGAGAAGAAAGAAAAATGAAGACAACGATATCTGAGCATAAAGAGAATCGCTGAGCGTCTGAATATGCAGATGCTTCCGTGATTCCCATGAAATTTTTCCGAAGAAATGCGGTGCTCAACGCAAATTATCCTGCTTCGGAAAATCCGATCGGAGGAAGTTATGACAAGTATAAATGAAAAAGACAAGACCATAACCTTTTCGATAAAGGACGAAAAGGATATGGAAATCAAAAGAGTACTTCACGCCGTATATTCGGCGCTGAGTGAGAAGGGATATAACCCTATAAACCAGATTGTCGGTTATATTCTCTCTGAAGATCCGACCTATATCACCAACTACAAAAACGCAAGAAGCCTTATCTGCAAGGTTGATCGAGACGATATTCTGAACGCGCTTGTGAGGAACTATCTTGACATCTGAGAAAAACTGTGTTTCAATGAACCGGTTTCTTGCATTAAAAAAGAAACCCTCTCCGCTTATCACCGTTCTCGGATATTTTGACGGCGTCCATTTGGGGCACCGTTCGCTCCTTGCGGCTGCCGAAAAGCTCAGAAAAGAGTATGGAGGGAGAATTGCCGTATGGACCTTTGATGCGCTTCCCGGAAAGGATATCCTGACGCCCTCTTCGCTTCGTGCTGGCTGGCTCCTTCAGTATGGCGCGGATCTTGTGATCTTTGATTCCTTTGAAAGAGTGAAAAACATGAACCCGGGACGCTTTACAGCGGAAATACTCAGGGAAAATCTCGGATCGCTGGCCTGCGTCTGCGGCTACAATTATCACTTTGGGAGCGGCGGAGCGGCAGATGCGGCTGAGCTTGAACGGCTCTGCCGTGAAAACGGAATTCTCTGTATTACCGCCGGCGAAATCAAGGGATATGCAGAGGGGAAAAGCGTAACGGTCTGTTCCACGCTTATCCGAAGGCTTGTCTCCGAAGGAAAGCTTGCCGACGCTTATTCTCTTTTGGGACACCACTTTGCCGCCTGCGGCGAGGTGGTACACGGACGTCAGTTTGGACGTACTGCGGGAATGCCAACAATCAATCAGCTTCCTCCGCACAACGGTATTATGCCCCCCGACGGCGTTTATGCCACATACTGTATGGTAGAGGGCGGCTATTATCCCTCGGTAACCAATATCGGCTGCCGCCCGACCTTTTTCGGAAACGGAGAAAAAATTTCCGAAACGCATATTATCGGTTATTCCGGCAATCTTTACGGAAAAAACATTCCCGTCGGCTATATTCGCCGGATCCGCGGAGAGAAAAAATTCGATTCTGCGGAAGAGCTTGTCCGCGAGGTCGAAAGGAATATCATAACAGCAAAAAAATGCTTTGATGCAGAACAGGACAAGCTCTGTTTGCCATTGCTCGTAAAGTAAAAATGATTTCGGTATTTCAATTATGAAACATATAACAAAAAGGCTTTTCATATTTTCGGCACTTCTGCCGTTTCTGTTATCGGTGCTGCCTGCGACCGCCGTTTCGGCTCTTGACGATCCGGATATAAGTCATAGCAAAGCTTCTTTGGTCTACTGCGTCGAGCCGGACGTCGTGCTTTGGTCGGAAAATTCCGATATGCAGGTATATCCCGCCGCTCTGACTAAGCTTATGACGGCTGTTCTTGCGGCAGAAAGCGTCAGCAGCGGCGAAATCGGACTTGACGATTATTTGACTGCTTCTGCCGCAGCGGTAAATGCAACAGAAGGAAACAATATAAAGATTCAAGCAGGTGAATGTCTTAAGCTTCGGGACCTTATCGGTGCTATGATTCTTGCCGGAGCTAACGATGCCGCGCTCGTCATTGCCGAAGGTATTGCCGGTTCTGTCAGCGATTTTGTCGCCTCAATGAACGAAAAAGCGACGGAACTCGGAATGAAGGATACCGTTTATACCAATCCGACGGGGCTTCATGACGGAAGCATGGTAACCACTGCTTCCGATTTACTCCTTCTTGCCAAATATGCAAGCGGAATACAGTTTCTCTCAGAGCTTTGCGGCAGCATCAGAATCACCATAGACGCAACCGATAAATCCGACGCAAGATATATAGGCACACGAAACTATCTTCTCAGTACAAGAGTAAGCTCCGATTATTATCTTTCCACCGCAAACGGAATGATATGCGGTTCTACCTATGAAGCCGGTTTTTGCATCATAGCGACCGCTCAGCACGACGGTCTTAACTATATTGCCATTGTTCTCGGAGCGGATACCACTACGGTGATAAAGAATCCGGGAGTTACCGGAACGGATGAAAACGGCAACACAGTTGTCATAACGCCTCCCGAATATAAATATATCATGAATGGATTTGTTGAGGCTGCTGAGCTTCTTACTTGGGCTGACAAAAATTTTAAGTATATAAAAGCCGTGGATAATTCCACGCCGGTATGCCAGATTCCGATAAAGCTCGCAGCGGAGGTGGACAGTGTAGCTCTTCTGCCGGAAGCTCCGATTGAACTGTATGTCCCTGTGGATATCGACAGGAACAAGGACATTCAGCTTAGGTGGGTGCTGGATTCCGAATATTTGACCGCCCCCGTCAAAGCAGGGCAGAGAGTCGGTATTCTTACCGTTACCTATAAGGGTGAAAAAATCGGCGAGGTTCCTCTTATTGTAAAAAGCAATATTATTCAGAGCGGAGGACTTACGCTCCTTAACCGTATCGAACAGCTTGCCTCTACTCCGTTTTTTAAAGTTATCCTGATAACGATAGCGGTTGGGACTGTTATATATGTTTTTGCGACGTCGGTATCCCGTTCCAGAA
>ERZ1106976.2458-NODE-2458-length-16480-cov-26.396408_pt1 | contig 16480 bp, 18 predicted proteins | sample MGYA00403687_ERZ1106976 | MGnify/ENA primary metagenome ERZ1106976 (study PRJEB35170, sample SAMEA104062446) | human gut metagenome | biome: human gut; feature: human-associated habitat; material: faeces | place: Denmark | collected 2013-02-22 ... | reverse complement strand
GTCATTTCTGACGCGCCTCCGGCGGCCCTATCTTTTCCCTTGCGCGGGAAAAGATGGGGGAGAAAAGGGCGCTATTAGCTCAGAAACCGCCATTACGTATCTGCTCAATAGATGGACGCACTTCTACGGCGTCCCGCCTGCCGATCAAGGAATTTCTGCCGAAAGAGCACGTCATTGTTGGTGATGGCTGAATCGGTGCACGGAAACTTGCTGGGTGCGCCTGCGGGCGCGGGGATCGGGATATCTTACAAAACTGTAAGACGGCAGCCGGAAAGTGTAAGCGGAATCGATGGCGGCGGGAGGCCTGGCGCGATATACTTGGCGCAGAAACTTTCACAGGAGGCATTTTTCTTATGCAGATTCTCGAAGTGAACGGCCTGCGCAAGGTCTACACGACGCGCTTTGGCGGTGCGTCGGTCGAGGCGCTCAAAAACATCAATTTCAGCGTGGAAAACGGCGAATACGTCGCCATCATGGGCGAATCCGGCTCCGGCAAGACCACGCTCCTGAATATCCTCGCCGGGCTCGACAAGCCGACCTCCGGCCAGGTGCTGCTCGACGGCAAAGACCTCGCGTCCATCCGCGAGTCCGACCGCGCCGCCTTCCGCCGTGACAATCTCGGCTTCGTCTTTCAGGAGTTCAACCTGCTCGACACCTTCTCGGTCGAGGACAACATCTATCTGCCGCTCGTGCTCGCGGGCGTGCCGCAGAGCCAGCTCGGCGCACGGCTCGAGCCCATCGCGGCGAAGCTCGGCATTTCGGAGCTGCTGAAAAAATATCCGTATGAGATCTCCGGCGGCCAGAAGCAGCGCGCGGCCGTTGCCCGCGCGATCATCACGAACCCCCGTCTGCTGCTGGCCGACGAGCCGACCGGCGCGCTCGATTCCCGCGCCACGGACGAGCTGCTGCGCGTCTTCTCCGATATCAGTGCCAGCGGCCAGACCATCCTCATGGTCACGCATTCCGTCCGTGCGGCCAGCCGCGCGGGCCGGGTCCTGTTCATCAAGGACGGCGAGGTCTGCCACCAGCTCTACCGCGGCGGCATGACCGACGATCAGCTCTACCAGAAGATCACGGACGCGCTGACCGTCCTGCAGGCGGGAGGCGAGCGGGTATGACGCACAGACTCTATCCGCGCCTGGCCTGGCAGGGCATCACGAAAAACAAACGGCTGTATCTGCCGTTTCTGCTCACCTGCGTCGGCATGGTGATGATGACGTACATCCTGCTGTCGCTGGCGTCCTCCCCGGTCCTCAAGACGTTCCCGGGCGGCGACGCCATGCCGATGATCCTCAGCATGGGCAGCTTCGTCATGGCGGCGTTCGCCGTTCTGTTCCTGTTTTATACGAATTCCTTCCTCATCCGCCGCAGAAACCGCGAGTTTGGCCTCTACAACATCCTCGGCATGGGCAAGGGGAATCTTGCCAGGGTGCTTGCGTGGGAATCGGTCATGATGGCGCTCGTGGCCATCGTGGGCGGCGAGGCGCTGGGCATTGTGCTCGGGAAGCTGTTTGAGCTGGTGCTCGTCAACATCGTGGGCGGCGACGTGCAGATGGACTTTACCGTCTCTGTCCCGGCCACGGCGATGACGGCGATCCTGTATCTCGGCATTTTCGCGCTTTTGTTCCTGCGCTCGCTGGTGACGGTCTGCCGGACGAACGCCGCGGCCCTGCTGCGCAGCGAATCCTACGGCGAAAAGCCGCCGAAGGCGAACTGGGCGTTCGGCCTTGCGGGCTTTGGGATCCTCGGCGCGGCATATTATATTGCTGTGACGATCAAGCAGCCGCTGACGGCGCTGGCCGTGTTCTTCATTGCCGTTCTGATGGTCATCGTGGGGACGTATCTGATCTTCATTTCCGGCTCCGTCCTGCTGTGCCGTGTGCTGCAGAAGAACAAGCGGTATTACTATCAGAAAAACCACTTCATCTCCGTTTCCTCCATGGCCTACCGCATGAAGCGCAACGGCGCGGGTCTCGCATCCGTGTGCATTCTGGCCACGATGGTGCTCGTCATGCTCTCGTCGACGACGTGCCTGTACTTCGGCACCGAGGACGCGCTGCGCACCCGCTATCCGCAGGATCTTTCCATCGAGCTGCGCTTTACCAAGGACGAGGGCGGCGCGAACGAGGAGAACATCCGGATCGCGCGCGGCATGGTCGAATCTGTTATCGAGCAGGACAAGCTTGACGTGCAGGAGCAGTTCGATACGCGCAGCGCGTGGTTCTCCGGTCTTCTTACGGGAAACAGCTTCGAGCGCGCGGATCGCTCCACGCTCATGGACTATGAGCGTGCGGTCGACATGGTCATCCTGCCGCTGGAGGACTATACCCGCATGACGGGCGAAAACCTGACGCTCGGGCCGGGCGAGGCGTATTTTTGCTGCCCGCGCGTGGCCTACACGCAGTCGGAGCTCCACATCGGCGAGCTTTCGTACCAGATCAAGGGCCAGCTGCCCGATTTCGGCGGCTTCGGCGCGGACAGCGCGAACATCACGACGACATTCTATCTCGTCGTCCCGGACTTTGACGCCGCGATCGACGCGCTGCAGACGCAGGACACCCGCTACCCGGTCGTTATAAGCTGGCAGTATTCGTTTGATTCCGGCAGCCCCGACAAGGAGCAGATCGTGTTCCTTACTGACATGCTGGCGGCGTTCGCCGAAAACAAAGACGGGCTGGCCTACGCTTCGTACACGGTGGAGTCTCTGGCGTTCAACCGCGACGATTTCCAGGGCACCTACGGAAGCCTGTTCTTCCTTGCGATTTTGCTCAGCATCGTGTTCCTCGCGGCCGCTGTTCTGATCCTTTACTACAAGCAGATCTCCGAGGGCTATGAGAACCAGGCCCGGTTCGAGATCATGCAGCGTGTCGGCATGACGAAGACGGATATCCGCAAGTCCATCAATTCGCAGCTGCTGCTGGTCTTCTTCCTGCCGCTTTTGTTTGCGGGGCTGCATCTGGGCTTTGCGTTCCCGTTCGTGCATAAGATGCTCGTGCTCTTCAACCTCACGAATCTGAAGCTGCTCATCGGCACGACCGTCATCACGTTCGCCGTCTACGCCGTGTTCTACGCCATCGTCTACCGCGTTACGTCCAATTCGTATTATTCGATCGTCGCGGGCGCAAAGGAGGATGCTGCATGATCCGTCTGCTTGTGCGTCTGGTGTTGGTATTGGTGCTGATCGCGGCGCTGCTCATCGGCATGACCTGCTGCGCGGCCCGGGTGGTCTTCGGCAGCTGTGCGGAGATCGGCGTGCAGCAGACCGTCCGCAACCTCGAGGACTTTTTCCTCTGGCTGCGGGACGTGTGGGCGCTTGCGCGGGTAAAACTGAACTTATGTATGGTGACCGTATGAAAAAAGTGAGATCCGGCGCCTCCGGCGGCGTGTTTTATCTGGGTCTTGCCCTGATCGGCGTGTTGGCGATCCCGGCAGCGGTGCTGCTCGGTCTGATCGCGGGTGTGTGGACGCTGACCGACAAGCTCACCGCCCTGCTGGAGAAAAAGCATTGACGCTGTCCCGAAATTCGGGTATGCTAAGAGCAACGACAAGGGCGCGCCAGGATGGCGCGCCCCGGGAACGGAGGGACCTTTATGAGCGGCTGTACCGGCTGCGGCGGCTGTGCGTCCGGCTGCGGCGGCTGCCAGAGCCATGTTTTGCTGCTGACAGAGGCGGAGATCCGTCTGCTGCGGCGCTTCGGCGAGCTGGCCTTTCTGCCCGCCGCGTGTACCCGGACCAACGAGACGCCGGTCTATCTCTCAGATCTCGGCGGCCGGGCCGAGATCAGCGCGGCCATCCTCGCCCTGCAGGTCAAGCGGCTCATCTCCGTCGATTTTGCCCTGCCGCTGCAGGGCTTCGACTACGCGGGGTATGAGGACTACCCGGTCCGCGGCAGCATGGCCCTGACCGCCGCCGGACAGGAGGCGCTCGACTCCCTGAACATCCAGGGCTGCGGGGAATAAAAACGAAAAAGACGTGCCGGACGGCACGTCTTTTTGTTTTTTATTGCTTCCCCTCCGGGGGCGTGGTGATATGGACGTGGTTGTTGATGTGGTCGATGCAGTAGCAGTAGTAGCCGTTGCATTTCGAGCAGTAGCGGAACTCCAGATTCGGATAGTCCGTGTCCGTCCGGCCGCAGACCGTGCACTTGTGGCGGTAGGGCTTTTCGCCGGTTTTGGAGTGGTAGGACCCGGCCCAGTTCGCATTCGGCCGGGATCCTGTGCCGGTGGTGCGGTAGTTTTTGCGCTGGCGATAGCGCAGGGCGTCCGGCAGGATGTTTTTGACGTCGCTGCCGAAGAAAAGGAGATAGTTGAGCAGCGGCACGATGGGCAGCAGCCAGTAGAACGAGAGGAACGGGGCGATGCGCAGATACAAAAACACGCTCAGCACCGTACCGCCAAGGTAGACCCAGGCCATGTATTTCATTTTGAGTGGAATGAAGAAAAGCAGCAGCACCCGCGCCTCCGGCGCGATGGTCGCCACGGCGAGAAACAGGCTGAGGTTCAGCGCTGCGGCGTCCGCCCCGGAGCCGAGGAGCAGCGCGGCCAGATCGGTCAGCAGAAGCCCGGTGAGATAATACAGATTGAAGCGGAACGGGCCCCAGTAGCTCTCCAGGATCTTGCCGAACTGATAGTAGCAGAACAGCGACACGACGGCCAGGAACAGATAGATGCCGGCAGTGTCGTTCAGATACGTAAAGACATACGTAAACAGCCGCCAGACCTGCCCGCGCAGAATGGCGGAACGGCTGAAGCAGAGATAGCTGTAGACGATGTTGCTGGGGTCGACGCGCGAGAGCACATAGACCACCAGATTGCCGATGGCGATGACGAGCATGAGGTTCGGGATGCCCTTGCCCCTGTTTTTCAGGCAGAAGCGCTCAAACCGCCTGCGAAGATCTTTCATACGATTCACCCTCCTGATTTCGTTCCCCATCATACAGGGCGGAATCGGAAAAATCTACCCCGTAAATGTAAACATTTCTATGCTGGAAAAAGTATTGACGGGTCTTCCTCCGGATAAACGGGAGAAATTTGCCGATATCGAAAGAAGATGCTTGACATTCGCGGCGGTTTTTGTATAATCGAGGTACAACTGAACAGCCTTATCAAGAGTGGTGGAGGGAACGGCCCAATGAAACCCGGCAACCTGCGGACGCAAGGTGCCAAATCCGGCGAAGGAATCGAAAGATGAGGGAGAAGAACATTTGTCGTTCTGCCCCTCGGGCAGGGCGCTTTTTTTGTGCCCGGAAAGGAATCGGAATATGAACAACAGAAAAATTTTCACCTCGGAGTCCGTCACGCAGGGACATCCCGACAAGCTTTGCGACCTGGTCTCCGACAGCGTGCTCGACGCCGTGCTGGCGCAGGACCCCATGGGCCGCGTCGCGTGTGAGACGGCGGCCACGACCGGCATGGTCCTCGTCATGGGCGAGATCACCACGTCCGCGCAGATCGATATCGCGAGCCTGGCCAGAAAGGCCATCTGCGACGCTGGCTACGACCGGCCGGAGATGGGCTTCGACGGCCACAGCTGCAATGTGATGGTCGCCGTGGGCCACCAGTCCCCGGATATCGCCATGGGCGTCGACAACGCCTTTGACGACGGCTCGACCGGCGCTGGCGACCAGGGCATGATGTTCGGCTTCGCCTGCACGCAGACGAAGGAGCTCATGCCGGCCCCCATCGCCTACGCCCACAATCTCACCCGCGCCCTCACCGCCGCGCGTGAGAGCGGCAAGCTGCCCTGGCTCCGCCCGGACGGCAAGAGCCAGGTCTCCGTGGAATACGGTCCCGACGGCCTGCCCGCCCGCATCGATACCGTCGTCGTCTCCACCCAGCACGCGGACTCCATCGCCATTGAGGATCTGCGCAAGGCGATCGTCGAGACCGTCATCGAGCCGAACCTCCCCTCCCGTCTGCTCGACGAGAATACGAAATACTACGTGAACCCGACCGGCCGCTTCGTCATCGGCGGCCCGGCCGGCGACTCCGGCCTCACCGGCCGCAAGATCATCGTCGACACCTACGGCGGCTACGCGGCCCACGGCGGCGGCGCCTTCTCCGGCAAGGACCCGACGAAGGTCGACCGCAGCGGCGCGTACATGGCGCGCTACATTGCCAAGAACCTCGTTGCAGCCGGTCTGGCCGACGCCTGCCAGCTGCAGCTGGCCTACGCCATCGGCGTGGCCCATCCGGTCTCCGTCCTCGTCGAGACCTACGGCACCGGCAAGATGGCCGACGAGAAGCTCGCGCAGCTCGTGCGCGACTGCTTCGACCTGCGCCCGGCGGCCATCATCCGCCGGCTCGATCTGCGCCGCCCGATCTACCGCCAGACGGCCGCCTACGGCCATTTCGGCCGCGCGGATCTCGATCTGCCGTGGGAAAAGACCGATATGGTGCAGGACCTGCTTGCAAAAGCGTGATTTTTAGGATATAATTACCTTGTATGTTTCCATACAAAGGAGCGAAAAAGCATGAAAAAAATCGAGATCATGGGCTGCGGCTACATCGGCCTCCCCACCGCCATCACCTTTACGCTGGCGGGCTATGAGGTCTGCGGCTTCGACGTGAAGGACTCCGTCGTCGAGACGCTGAACGCGGGCCATATCCATATCGTAGAACCCGGTCTGCAGGATGCCATGACGAAGGCCATGAATACCGGCCGCCTGCACTTCACGACGAAGCCGGAGCCTGCCGATGTCTTCATCATCTGCGTCCAGACCCCCTACCGCGAGACCGAGGACCACAAGCGCGTGTCCGACATGCGCTTCGTCGAAGCCGCGGCAAAGGAGCTCGGCACGGTCCTGCAGGCAGGCAACCTCTGCGTGCTCGAGTCCACGTCGCCTCCCTACTCCACGCGCATGGTGGAGAGGATCGTCTCCGAGACCTCCGGCCTTGCGCCCGAGCAGTTCATGACGGCGCACTGCCCCGAGCGCATCATCCCCGGCCGCATGCTCATCGAGCTGCGCGAGAATGACCGCATCATCGGCTCGAACCGCCCGGAGTCGGCCGCGTACGCGAAGCAGATCTATGAAAAGGTCGTCACCGGCGGCACCATCCGCCTGACCGATGATCTGACCGCCGAGATGTGCAAGCTGACGGAAAACACCTTCCGCGACATCAACATCGCCTACGCCAACGAGCTCAGCAAGGTCTGCGACCGGCTCAGCATCGACGTGTTCAAGCTCATCGAGCTGGCCAACTGCCATCCGCGCGTCAACGTGCATACCCCCGGCGTCGGCGTCGGCGGCCACTGCATCGCGGTCGACCCGTGGTTCATCCACGAGAAGTTTGAAGACATCACCCCGCTCATCTACGAGGCCCGCCTCGTCAACGACGGCAAGCCCGCCTGGACGGCCGACCGCATCGCGCGCGACGTGCAGCCCGGCGCGAAGATCGCCGTGCTCGGCATGAGCTTCAAGGCCAACATCGACGACACGCGCGAAAGCCCGTCCGTGCTCTTTGCGAACATCCTCAAAGCGCGCGGCTATGAGGTCCTCGCCTGCGAGCCGTATATCCAGGGGGACGTCGCGGGATATCACAACTATTCCCTCGAAGAGGCCATGGCGCAGTGCGACTACGCCGTCATCACCCTCATGCACAACGTCTTCAAGGAGAACAAGGCCCTCATCGCCGCCAAGCCGTATTACGACTGCGTCGGTCTGATGGAGAAATAAAAAGCAGCGCTGCCGCCCGGCTTCTTCGCCGGGCGGCTTTTTTGTGAAAAATAAGACTGCAGTAGTATTGGCAAATCCATAAGACTGGAGGATTATAGCCGCAGTAGCTACTACTGGAGTCTTATCAAGGAGGCAGCAAGATGGATATCAAGCTATTCGACTCGGAGCTCAAGGTCATGGACGTTCTGTGGAAGCAGGGGGATACCCCCGCCCGGGAGATCGCCCGGGCGCTTGGCGAGGAGCTGGGCTGGAATGTGAACACGACCTACACGCTCATCAAGCGCTGCATGAAAAAAGGCGCGATCGAGCGCACGGAGCCGGGCTTCCTCTGCCATGCCGTGCTCCCCAAGGCCGCCGTGCAGGAGGCGGAGACCGACGAGCTCATCAACAAGATCTATGACGGCTCTGCCGACAAGCTGTTCGCGGCTCTGCTGGGGCGGAAAAAGCTCTCCGCCGAGCAGTTCGAGCGGCTGCGGCAGATCGTCGGCGAGCTGGAATGAGGCGGCGGGCATGAAGCTCCTGCAGCTGAGCCTCGCAGGCGGCGTCATGATCCTGGTCATCACGGTCATCCGTGCGCTCGCGATCGAACGGCTGCCGAAAAAGACATTTCTGGCGCTCTGGGCCGCGGCACTCGTGCGGCTGCTGGCGCCGGTCTCGCTGCCTTCCGCACTGAGCATCTATTCCCTGCTGGCGCGGCGCGCGCCCGCGGCGGCGGAATGGACGGCCGTCCCGGCCCTGCCGGATCTTCCGGTGGCGGCGGAGACAGCAGCGGCTGCCGCTGCGCAGCAGACAGCTTCCGCGCCTGCGGCGCAGCCCCCGGTCCGGACGATCGTCTGGGCCGTGGGCACGGCGGTCTGCGCGGTGGTGTTCGCCGTCGCGTATGGGCGCTGCAGCCGGACACGGACTACACCGCCGCCGGGATCCGCAGCGAGGGGCGTCTGTGGTATTACGCCGGCCAGCCCGTCGCCATGATCTACGATGACAACGACAGCATTTACATGGACGAAGAAGCTGCCGGCGGCTGCTATCTGCACGTCCGGCGGGATAGCGCAGGCGCGATCTCCGGCGTGGACGTGCTGACGAAGGAGCAGTTCCGGGAGCTGGCGGACCAGCGCATGAACGCGGCCGACATCGCCCAGACAGCCGGCTGACCAAAAAACAGCGGCGGGACCATCCGGTCCCGCCGCTTTGGGTGGTTGAGTGTACTTACTGGACGATGAAGTTGACAGACTCGTCGCCCTGCTTGTCTTCGCCGTAGACGTAGTCCTTGCCGGGCATGACGGCGTTGAGGACGATGCCGACGATGGAGCCGACGGCCAGACCCGACAGGCTGATCGCGCCGAGCTGCAGCGCACCGGCCTTCGAATAGCTGATGCCGATGGACAAAACGAGGATGAGGGCCGCGACCAGAACGTTGCGGGACTTGGTGAAGTCGACCTTGTTCTCGACGACGTTGCGCACGCCGACCGCGGAGATCATGCCGTAGAGCACGAGGCTGACGCCGCCGATGGTACCGCCGGGCATGGAGGAGATGACGGCCGCGAACTTCGGGCTGAAGGAGAAGAGCATAGCCAGGACCGCCGCGATGCGGATGACGCGCGGGTCATAGATGCGGCTGAGGGCCAGAACGCCGGTGTTTTCGCCGTAGGTCGTGTTGGCGGGCGCGCCGAAGAGGGCAGCAAGGGTCGTCGCCAGACCGTCGCCCATCAGCGTGCGGTGCAGGCCGGGATCTTCAATGTAGTTGCGGTTACAGGTGGAGGAGATGGCGGATACGTCGCCGATGTGCTCGACCATGGTAGCCAGGGACAGGGGAACGATGGTGATGACGGCGGTCAGCAGCTTGTGGGGGTCGGCATTGCCGGAGGCAAAGAGGCCGAAGACGGTCTGCTCCATCTTGATGGGCAGGGCGAACCACTTGGCTTCGGAAACGTTGGCGACGAGGGCCGCGCGGGTATTGGCGTCAAAGATGACGGCCAGCACATACGAGCCGATGACGCCGAGGAGGATCGGGATGATCTTGATCATGCCCTTGCCCCAGATGTTGGCGGCGACGATGATGAGGATGGCCGCGATGGCGATCCACCAGTTGCCGGTGCAGTTATTGATGGCGGAGGAGGACAGGTTCAGGCCGATGGCGATGATGATGGGGCCGGTGACGATGGGCGGGAAGAAGCGCATGACCTTCTTGGCGCCGAACGCCTTGAACAAAGCCGCGAGGATGACATACACAAGACCCGCGCACGCGACGCCGAAGCAGGCATAGGGCAGCATCTCGAGGTTGGGCTGGTTCTGCTGCTCGCCGAGCATCGGAGCGATGGTGGCGTAGCCGCCGAGGAAGGCGAAGGACGAGCCGAGGAAGGCCGGGACCTTGCCGCCGGTGATGAGGTGGAACAGGAGCGTGCCGAGGCCCGCGAACAGAAGCGTGTTCGAAACGTCGAGGCCCGTCAGGATGGGCACGAGGATCGTCGCGCCGAACATGGCGAACATGTGCTGGAAGCCGAGCAGCAGCATTCTGCCCGTGCCAAGCTGTCTGGCGTCATAGATGCCGGTTTCCGGAATTTTGCTTTTTCCCATGGTGTTCTCCTTTCTCTTCTCGCTGTTTCTGCCGGAGCGGCCGCCGCAGGCGCATAAAAAAAGAATTGTGAAACCTGAAAAAAATGAGGTTCACAATTCTTCTTTCAAAAACGAATACGGCACCGGAGAAACGGGTTCCCCGGCAAAAACAAAACAGGAAATGCAGCGTCTGACGGGCGTTTTCCATGCAGTCATCGGTCGCACTTCCTTTCATAAACTCACTGCAGGACATTATACCGGCGGGCCGGAGAAAAAACAACTGTGAGTTCTGTGCGAATTTCGGCGCTTTTCTGCCCGGAATTTGACCGATCCGTCAAAACCTACTCCAGCTCGTCCAGCGTGAGCTGGAAGCTGTCGAGGAAGTGGGCCATGAAGTAGTCGAGGCACGGCAGCTGCATGTCGCACAGCGCCTGGCGCGTCTGGCGGGCGGCTGCCTCGAATTCCGAGTTACCCGCCTTCAGCTCCTCGACGCATTTGATGTAGGCCGAGAGCTTGTCGGCGGCCTTGACGATCTTCGCGGTCCCGGGGTCGGATTCGAACAGCAGTGGGCGGTAGCCCGCCTGCAGCTCCGGCGGCAGCAGCGCCAGCAGCTTTTCGCAGCTGACGGCCTCGATCTGCTTGTAGGCGGATTTGATCTCGGGGTTATAATACTTGATCGGCGTCGGCAGATCGCCGGTCAGGATCTCCGACGCGTCGTGGAACAGCGCGGCGGCCGCGCAGCGGTCAGGGTCGGCGGGCTCGCCGAGGATGTCCCGCTGGATCATGGCCAGCCCGTGCGCCAGCACGGCGACCATGTGGCTGTGCTCCTGGATGTTTTCTTCAAACGTGTTGCGCATGAGCCCCCAGCGGCCGATATAGCGCATACGGGAGATCAGCGCGAAAAAGCGGTGCTGCATAGCGGATCCTCCTTCAGGAAATCAGGGATTTGTCCTTCCACTTGCCGCGGAAGAAATGCACGTAGCAGACGACGAGCGTGATCGTCCACGACATGGCCTGGCTCCACCAGATCGCCGTATAGCCGAACAGGCTCGTTTTGTGCAGCGCGTATGCGAACACCACGCGCAGCCCCAGCGCCAGCAGCGCGTAGAACGTAGCGTGGAAGCCCTCGCCCACGCCCTGACACATGCCGTTGGCGGGGAAATAGACCGCGAAGATGGGGATGGCGACGGCGGAGCTGAACAGGTGCAGGCGGCAGATGGCCGCCGCGCCCGCGTCAAGCTGGAAGGCCCGGATGATGAGCGGAATGCCCGCGATCTGCGCCAGACACAGGATCAGCGTCATGCCGAGCGAGACGAGCACGCCCTGCCCCAGGCCCTTTGACACGCGGTCAGGGCGCTGCGCGCCCATGTTCTGCCCGGCGAAGGTGGCCATGGTGTTCTGGATGCCGATGATGGGGATCATGAGGATGTTTTCCATCCGGCTGGCGACGGTGTAGGAGGCGATCATGCTCTCACCGTAGTAGTTGACCAGCCGCTGCAGGAACAGAAAGCCGCACGAGACGATCGACTGCTGGATCGCCATCGGCGCGCCGACCTGCAGGATGCGTCCCGCCGTCTTGAGGTCCATCTGCAGCTCCCGCAGCGAAAAGCGCAGAAGGGCGTATCTGCGGTGCATGTAGGCAAAGCCGATGACGCACGAGGCGATCTGCGAGAGGACCGTCGCAATGGCCGCGCCCGCCACGCCCATTCCGAGTCCAGCCACAAAGGCGAGGTCAAGCACGACGTTCAAAACCGAGGAGACGAGCAGGAAATAGAGCGTGGCCTTGCTGTCGCCCAGCGCGCGCAGCAGCGCGGCCGCGATATTATACCCGAACTGGAACACGAGGCCCGCGGCGTAGATGCGGAAATACAGCAGCGTCAGCGGCAGCAGCGCCTCCGGCGTGCCGAGCGCGCGCGCAAGCAGGAATCTCGCGCTGCAGACGCCGATGAGCGACATCAGAAGGCCCATCGCCAGCATCAGCACGATGGCCGTCGCGGCATACTGCCGCAGCTCCTGCTCGCGCGAAGCGCCGAAATACTGCGAGATCAGCACGCCCGCGCCGATGGAAAAGCCGATGGCGAGCGCGGTGAACAAAACCGTCAGCGACGCACAGGCGCCCACGGCGGACAGCGCCTGCTGGCCGTTGAAATTGCCGACGATGATGGTGTCGGCGGTGTTATACAGCTGCTGCAGCAGATTCCCCGCCATGATCGGCAGGGCAAACTGCACAATGAGCTTCCAGGGCGTTCCCCGGGTCAGGTCCTTGGTCATGATGCGTTCTTCTCCGGTGATAAATAGTTACAGTCCCATCGTCGGTTTCTTTCTGCGCTTCCACGGAAACCGGCGTTGACTTTTTCCTGCGGCTCTGCTATGCTTTGCTCATCAGGCTTGACCATTGCCAGCAGCTCCAGAGACTCTAATATCTGGTTGCCGGGCAGCATTTGGTTAAGCTTGTTTTCGTTGCCGCAATATTTTTAAAGTAATAATTTATAGTATAGCACAAAAAGAAATCCTTGTAAATTGCAGGTTTCGGCTTGATAAACCTCTAACCTTGTAGTATAGTAGGTTATCAGAAAAGGAGGGACCGCACGATGATGATTTCCAGCAAGGGCCGCTACGCCCTGCGCGTAATGATCGATCTGGCTGAGCATGCGGAGGAGGGCTATATCCCGCTGCAGACCATCGCGGCGCGGCAGGGGATCTCCGAAAAGTATCTGGAAAGCATTCTGGCCGTGCTGAGCAAGGCGAAGCTGCTCGACGCCGTGCGCGGCAAGGGCGGCGGCTACCGTCTGGCAAGGCCCGCGGCCGGCTATACGGCCTTCGAGATCCTGTCTCTGACCGAGGGCACGCTGGCCCCCGTCACCTGCCTCGAGACCGGGCAGCAGTGCGAAAACGCGAAAAACTGCCGGACGCTGCCCTTGTGGCAGGGGCTCGACCGGACGATCGCCGATTACCTCGGCCGCTACACGCTCGCCGACCTGGCGCGGATGGAAAAGGAACCGTAACATACAAAAAGGGTGCAGTCCGATGGGCTGCACCTTTTATCTTTTTTAATACGCGATGCCCCAGTAGATCATCTTCTTGGCGGGCTTGCCGCAGATCGGGCAGGTATCGCCGAGATGCTCCTGCTTGAGCGGCATGCAGCGGGAGGACATGCCGCCCTCTTCCTTCATCTTGAGTTCGCACTCGAGTTCGCCGCACCACATTGTCTTGATGAAGCCGCCGTGCTCGGCCTGCAGCTGCTTGGCCTCTTCGAGCGAATGGGCTTCGTAGATATGGTTATCGAGGTTCTGCTTTGCCTTTTCAAACATGCCCTTCTGCACGAGCCCGAGCTGTTCGGCGACAGCGGCTTCGAGGTTTTCCAGGGCGACGACCGTCTTCTCACCGTCGTTGCGGCGGACGAGGACGCACTGCCCGGCCTCGATGTCGCGCGGGCCGATCTCGACGCGCACGGGCACGCCCTTCATCTCATACTGCGCGCACTTCCAGCCCATGGAGTTGTCGGAATCGTCAAGCTTGACGCGCAGGCCCGCCTTCACCAGACGATCTTTCAGCTCCGCGGCCTTTTCCAGCACGCCCGCCTTGTGCATGGCGACGGGCAGGACGATGACCTGGATGGGCGCGATCTTGGGCGGCAGGACGAGGCCGTTGTTGTCGCCGTGGGCCATGATGACCGCGCCGATCATGCGCGTGGTGGAGCCCCAGGAGGTCTGGAACGGATACTGCAGCTTGTTGTCGCGGCCAGTAAAGGTCACGTTGTAAGCGCGGGAGAACTTGTCGCCGAAGTAGTGGCTGGTCGCGCCCTGCAGCGCCTTGTGGTCCTTCATGAGGCACTCGACGGTGTAGGTCGCTTCCGCACCGGCGAACTTTTCCTTCTCGGTCTTCTGGCCGGGGACGACGGGGATGGCGAGGACGTTTTCAAAGAAATCGGCATAGCACTTCAGCTGCTGCTCGGTCTCGTGGATGGCTTCCTCGGCGGTCTCGTGGATGGTGTGGCCCTCCTGCCACCAGAACTCGCGGCTGCGCAGGAACGGACGGGTCGTCTTCTCCCAGCGGATGACGGAGCACCACTGGTTGTAGAGCATCGGCAGCTCCCGGTAGGTCTGCAGAACGCGGGACCAGTGGTCGCAGAACATGGTCTCGGACGTCGGGCGGAAGGCCAGACGCTCCTCGAGCTTTTCGCTGCCGCCCATCGTGACCCAGGCGACCTCAGGCGCGAAGCCGTTGACGAGCTCGCCCTCTTTTTTCAGCAGGCTTTCGGGGATCAGGACGGGCATCGCCACGTTCTCATGGCCGGTCTTTTTGAACTCGGCGTCCATGATGCGCTGGATGTTCTCCCAGATCGCGTAGCCGTACGGGCGCAGGATCGTAAAGCCCTTGACCGACGCATACTCGACCAGCTCGGCCTTGCGGCAGATATCGGTGTACCACTGGGCAAAATCGACCTCCATATCGGTGATCTGCTCCACTTTCTTCTCTTTCGCCATATCGGTTCATCCTTTCGGAAATACTTTTTCAGTCAATAGCTTTATTCTATCACACTTGTCAAGCGTCTGTACATAAGATGAACTACCTGAACGCAGGTTTATTGGAGGGTCTGAAGCCATGATCTATTGTATCCCGCTCGACGAGGCGACGGAGGAGTTCTACGCCTCCGTCGCCCGCGCGGCCGGCCTGCCGATCGAGCAGGTGCTGCGCGATACGCTGTTCAAGCTCGCGGGCGAGCTGGCGCTGGAGGCGCTGGCCCGGCGGAGCTCAAATTCCAAATAAAAGGGGATCTACGGGGTTGTAATTTCCGGCGGCCTCTGCTATCATGCAGATACATTACGATACCGGAGGCACATATCATGAAATCCATTCGTGATCTTTATAAAATCGGCAAGGGCCCGTCCAGCTCCCACACCATGGGGCCGGAGCGCGCGGCCCGCATCTTCAAGCAGGAGCATCCCGACGCGGAGCGGTATGAAGTCACGCTCTACGGCTCGCTGGCCCTGACCGGCGTCGGCCACGGCACCGACCGCGTGCTGAGCGAGGTCCTGTCCCCCACCCCGACGGAGATCATCTTCTCCGACAAGGACCCCGACGATCTCAAGCACCCGAACACGCTCGATTTTGCCGCCTACAAGGGCGAAGAAAAGATCGCGTCGATGCGCGTGGAGTCCATCGGCGGCGGCGATATCGTCATCGAGGGCCGCGAAGCGGCCGGCGCGGAGGAGATCTACCCCGAAAACTCCTTCGCGGAGATCGCGCAGTACTGCCGCTGGCGCTATATCTCACTGCGCGAGTACGTCGAGCTGAACGAGGGCCCGGAGATCTGGGACTTTCTGCAGCAGATCTGGCGCGCCATGCGCAGCGAGGTCGAGGAGGGACTGGAGGCGACCGGCATCCTGCCCGGCGGGCTGGGTGTGCAGCGCAAGGCCAAATATCTCTATGAACGCCAGCACGCGCAGGAGATCCCGCAGGTGCGCGAGCTGCAGCTCGTCTGCGCCTACGCCTTCGCCGCGGCGGAGCAGAACGCCGCCAACGGCACCATCGTCACCGCACCCACCTGCGGCAGCTGCGGCGTGCTGCCCGCGGTCCTCATGTATCTGCAGGGCAAATACCACTATTCCGACCTGCGCATGGCGCACGCGCTCGGCGTGGCGGGCATCATCGGCAATCTGATCCGGCGCAACGCGTCCATCTCCGGCGCGGAATGCGGCTGTCAGGCGGAGGTCGGCTCGGCATGTTCCATGGCGGCGGCCGCCATGTGTGAGCTGATGGAGTTCCCGATCGAGCAGGTCGAGTACGCGGCGGAGATCGCCATGGAGCACCATCTCGGCCTCACCTGCGACCCCATCTGCGGCCTCGTGCAGATCCCCTGCATCGAGCGCAATGCCGTCGCCGCCAAGCGCGCCATCGACTCGGCGAACCTCGCGCACATGCTGGTCGGCACGCGAACGATCTCGTTCGATATGGTCGTGCGCACGATGTATGAGACCGGCATCAGCATGAACCGCGCCTTCCGCGAGACGAGCGAAGGCGGTCTCGCCCGTCTCTACAGCCGCCGCGCCGGTACCGCCCCCACCCGCAAATAACCCCCAAAAGTCCGGCTCCGCCGGACTTTTTCGTTTCCCTGTTGAAAAATCTGCCCCGCTGCTTTATAATCTACCTATCACGATCGAACCGGGCCAAACCCCGGGCAAGGAGACGAAGGATATGAAATTAGGTATCGGAGGACCGCTACCTGATTTTATATCTCAATAATCCTCA
>ERZ1106976.2450-NODE-2450-length-16523-cov-3.839325_pt1 | contig 16523 bp, 16 predicted proteins | sample MGYA00403687_ERZ1106976 | MGnify/ENA primary metagenome ERZ1106976 (study PRJEB35170, sample SAMEA104062446) | human gut metagenome | biome: human gut; feature: human-associated habitat; material: faeces | place: Denmark | collected 2013-02-22 ... | reverse complement strand
GATTGTTTTTCCCGTGTAGAAATCGAATATGTCGAATAAATCAAATCGCGCGACCATGAAAAAGAGAAGTATCCTGCTGTCGGGTCTTTTCGCACTGACGATGTGCCTGGCCGGCTGTTCCGACGACGAACAGCCCGATCCTCAGCTGCCGCCGCTCGTCTGGCCCGACGACGTGGCCACGGCGATTCCCGACGAGGGGTTCCGTGAATACTGTCTGGAACGGTATGACAGGGACAAGGACGGCCGTCTGTCGAAGGACGAAGTGCTGGCTGTTAAGAAAATGACCCATTTTCCCGATGTGTCGGGCCGTTTTTTGTCGTTAGAGGGGATCGAATATTTCAGCAATCTTGAGAATTTTGCTTGGGAGTACAGTGGTCCGAAAGAGATCGATCTGCGTTACAACTCCCGGCTGCAAAAGATTTCATGTCTGTATAATTCGAATTTAATCAGGTTCCGCGGGCCGGTCGGTTATACTCCACTTGAAATTGAGCTTTATTCGTTGTTCAATTTGGAAGAACTGGATCTTTCGGGATGCGGGAATGTACAGGAATTGCGGCTTTTCGTCGATTCATTTTCCGAGGTGAAATTGAGCTCTGTCAATCTGCCTGATCCTTCGCACTTGCAATATCTGACGATTGCGGCTGTCGATGCCGGCTGTTACGATGCGTTGCTTGCCGGCGCAGTCAATCTGAAACGGCTCTATTGCGATTTCTATCCGGATGCGGTGCTCGATCTGAGCCATTGTCCGAAACTGGAAGTTCTTTCGGTGCAGACTTTCGCCGGTTCGTCGCTTTCGAAGATTCGGCTGCGGAAAGAGGCTCCGTTGGACATGCAGTTCAAGATTCGCAATGAAGATGGTGAAGATTGCCGGCACCTGATCGAAATCGAATATGTTCAGTAACAATATCTTCCGACCATGAAAAGAACGCTCTTTCTGTTTTGTCTCCTTTGGAGCCTGTCGCTCTGTCTGTCCGCCTGCTCGGACGACGACGGGCTGGTCTACCCGCCCGATGTGGCCGATGCGATTCCCGACGGGGAGTTTCGGGTATTGTGTCTGCAACTCGCCGATACCGATCTCAACGGCGTCATCTCCAAGGAGGAGGCGCTGGCCGTGAGAAAGATCGACTGCATGCCGGATCGGAGTTATGTGGAGACGATCTCGAGTCTCGAAGGATTGCACTATTTCGCCAACCTCGAAACGCTGTATTGCGGCGGTCAACTGCTCACATCGATCGATCTGTCGGGAAATCCCCGTTTGCGCCATCTCGATTGCTCCTTCGATTCGCTCGAAGAACTCGATGTGAGCAGCTGTTCGGAATTAGAGACGCTGTACTGCTCCGGCTGCGGGTTGGAGCGGTTGCTGCTGCCTCGCACGGCAACGTTAATTCAACTTCGATGCGATACCAACCAGCTTGCGTCGCTTGATGTGACGGGGTATCCCGCCTTGTCGTTGCTTCAATGCGTCGACAACGTCTTTACGACACTGGATGTGCGCTCCAACCCTGAGTTGAGGACATTGGCTTGTTCGGATATCGACGGATTGGACGTGTCCGCAAATCTGAAACTGGAATATCTGGATTGTTGGAACGTATCGTGCGAACGACTCGATCTGTCACGTCATGAGGCGTTGTATCGACTGCTTCTTCGGGAGTCCCGAATATCGGAAATCGACTTCGGCGGTACTTCTGCATTGGATTACTTTTCATTGGTGAAGGCGGATTGTACCCGTCTCGATCTGAGCGGTTGTTCGAAGTTGGATTATGTGACGATTGCCGACGTCCCGTTGACGAAGCTGGATTTGCCGGCATCGGTAGGTTCTGTCACGTTAAATAGGGTCGATCTCGAACGGTTGGAGGTGAAAGGAGCCATTGATGAAACAAGGAGTGCGACCAATTTCCATATCGAAAACTGCGAACGATTGAAACGGCTCGATTTCTCCTCCGGCCTGTGGTCAATCCATTGTGAGAATTGTCCGGCATTGACGGAGATGAATCTGGGCGACTGTCGCGGGTTGAGTAGTTTTACCTGTACCGGAACGGCGCTTTCGTCGCTCGATCTTTCGCAGCGCGGCGATTTCAGATTCGGAACGGTAGATTGCAGCGACAACCGGTTGACGACGCTTATACTTCCGTCGGGGCGTTATACGCTCTCTTGTCAGGGCAACCTGCTCGAAGAGCTGGATATTTCCGGAAGCTACATTCACTCGATCGAATACCGGCCTATGGAGACGTTGCGCAGGATTCGGTTGCGGCGCGATCAGGATAACCACCCGCTGCTCGGCGATACCACAGGGATCGAACTGGTCTACGTCGACTGATCGGCGGGTGTATTGCAGTCGGCGATGAATAGGGGAACGATTGTTTTTCCCGTGTAGAAATCGAATATGTCGAATAAATCAAATCGCGCGACCGTGAAAAAGAGAAGTATCCTGCTGTCGGGCCTTTTCGTGTTGACGATGTGCCTGGCCGGTTACGCCGCCGCCGATTATCCGCCGAATGTGGCCGATGCGATCCCCGACAGGGAGTTCCGGACGCTGTGTCTGCGCATTGCCGACACCGATGGCGACGGCGCGATTTCGCGCGAGGAGGCGCTGGCCGTGACCAAGATCCGCTGTCCGTCATATAAGACTTATGGGAAGACGATATCGAGCCTCGAAGGATTGCACTATTTCGCCAACCTCGAAACGTTGGACTGTTCCAGTCAAAATCTCACCTCGCTCGACGTATCGGGAAATCCCCGTTTGCGCCGGCTCTGGTGCTATTTCAATCCGCTCGTCTCGCTCGATGCGGGCGGCTGTTCGGCGCTCGAATTGCTCATATGCGAGACCTGTGAGCTGGAATGTTTACGGTTGCCGCGCACCGCGGCACTGAAAAAACTCGATTGCAGTTCCAACCGGCTTGCGTCGCTCGATGTAAGCGGATGTCCGGCGTTGAGAAGGTTGACGTGCTACGATAACCCTTTTACCGAGCTGAATGTCGATGCCTGTCCCGATTTGGAGTTACTCGACTGTTCCTGCCTCGTCACGTCGGATCTGCGTCATCATGAGAAATTGTATGAACTGCATTGTGGGGGATTGCCTTGTGTCCGGCTCGACCTGTCGGAGTTCAAGCAACTGAGTCATTTATCGATCACTCACAGTCGGATCTCTGAGATTGTGTTCGGGGACTCGGATCTGCTTATATCGTTTGCGTTGAACGACGTAGATTTCACCTCGCTCGATTTGAGCGGCTGCCATCAATTGATGTATCTGACCTTGACCGATATGCCGTTGAGAGAATTGACATTGCCCGAAACCGAGTTGTCGAGTGTGGAACTCCGTAAACTCCCGCTCGAACGGTTGGAGGTGAAGGGGTATGTCAAGATTGGGAAGCTGGCTGTTTCCGATTGCGGCCGCTTGAAGTGCATCGATGGGTCGGGACAGGTGATGAACTTTGATTGCTGTAACTGCTCGAACCTTACAATGCTGAATATGGATGCGTTCCGCTATGTGGGAGATTTCCGGTGCACCGGAACGGCGCTTACGTCGCTCGACTTTTCTCGATGCAACGGGAACCGATATGCAGAAATAAATTGCAGCGACAATCGGTTGACGACGCTTGTACTTCCGCCGGAGATCTATACGCTCTCTTGTCAGGGCAACCTGCTCGAAGAGCTGGATATTTCTGGATGCAGCATCAACTGGATCGAGTGTCGCCCGATGGAGACATTGCGCAGGATTCGGTTGCGGCGCGATCAGAATAACTACCGACTCGGTGGTACCAAAGGAATCGAATTGGTCTACGTCGACTGATCCGGCCGGAGTGCGTCGCCGGATTGCCGAATTGCGGGCGTTGGCTTGCGCGCCGGCGTGCAATGAATCCGCCCCGAAAGCAGAAACTTTCGGGGCGGATTTCGTTGAGGAAGGATCGTCCCGACGGAGCCGCTCGCGTCGCGGCCGCTCCGTCGGCGGGGCGTTACCGGATCAGCTCCATGAACTCCTCGCGCGTGCGGTGGTCGCGCAGGAAGATGCCCGTGAAGGCCGAGGTGGTGGTCGACGACTCCTGCTTCTCGACGCCGCGCATCTGCATACACATGTGGCTGGCTTCGATCACGACGGCCACTCCCAGCGGGTGCAGCGCCTCATGGATGCAGTCACGGATCTGCACCGTCAGCCGCTCCTGTACTTGCAGGCGGCGTGCGAAACACTCCACCACGCGCGCCACCTTCGACAGCCCCGTAATGTAGCCGTCGGGGATGTAGGCCACGTGCGCCTTGCCGTAGAAGGGGAGCATGTGGTGTTCGCACAGCGAGTAGACCTCGATGTCGCGCACGAGCACCATCTGCCGGTACTCCTCGCGGAACATAGCCGACAGGAGAATGTCGCGCGGATCCTCGGCGTAGCCCTTGGTCATGAAAGCCATTGCCTTGGCTACCCGCTCGGGGGTTTTGAGCAGCCCCTCGCGCGTGGGGTCTTCGCCCAGCAGCCGCAGAATGGCGGCGTAGTGCTCACTCAGTTCGGCGATCGTTGCAGGGTCGTATATCTCTTGTTTTTCGTATAGTCTCTTCTCCATAGCGGTGCAAAGATACGATTAAGCCGAGCGCAATGCAAATTTATTTGCAATTGCCGAGGCGGAGTATCTTCGGCGTCGGCCAAAGTACGATTAAGCGAGGACAATGTCAAATTTATTTGAACATTGTCGAGTCGGAGTATCTTCGGCGAAGCCAAGACGAAGGATCTACTCGCTGCAACACTACGGCGCCATGGGGCGCCGCGCGGGCCGAAGCCTCCGCCCGCGGAGGCCCGCTATGCGTGCTCCGCAGGCTTCGTCCCGCAAGATCGGCAATACAGCCAACTCGCGTGTGGCCATGTGTGGAAAATCAATAATCACGGTTGCGCGATAGCGCACCACGAACTCCGCCTTGCGAAAACGCGGGAAAAAGAACGACCGTCGGTTCCCGGCGGTTTCGCCTGGCGGATGCTTTTGGCACCACCTTTTGGTGCCAAAAGGTGGTAAACCCGCTGCTTGCAGGAAACGCCAAAGAAAAGGTTCGGAATGGTTCCGAAGCACATTCGTGCAGGCCGAAGGTCTGCCAAAACATACAACTTTTGCTGAGACTCTGCAAACTGCGGTGCACAGCGCTGCGCACCCCGTCGGACTGCTCCGGCTATTTCCCCGCGTCGTCGGGCACCTGCTCCTTCGCTGCGGCGATTTTCTGCCGGCTGATTTCGTTGGCGGCCTCTTTGAGCCGTCGCAGGTAGCCGTTCCACGCCACCTCGTCGGCACCGTAGGCGATGTTGAGGTCGTATTCGAGCGGCAGCCACGTGGCGATGTCGGCCTCGTTGTGCTGGATCACCGCTTCGAGTTTGTCGAGCGCTTTGTAGAGCCGGGCTTCGGGCGTGGCCAGCGCCTTCATTTCGGCATAGAGCGACCGCCATTCGGCGCGCAGCGGTTCGGGCAGGGTCTCTACCCAGCGGGCGAGCAGCGCCGCCTCGTGCGTTTCGTCCTGCCGCCGTTTCTCGAAGGCGGGAATGTCGCCCGTGAAGGCTTCGCCCAGGTCGTGCACCAGACACATGCGCACCACGCGGCCGCAGTCCACGTCGGGGAACTCGTCGGCCACCAGCAGCGCCATGAGCGCCAGCCGCCAGCTGTGCTCCGCCACGCTTTCGCGGCGGCCCGTCGACGTCTACGAGTGGCGCGTATTGCATTTGAGCCGTTCGGCCACGGCGAGGATCTCGAAGAGTCGTTCGGGTCGCATCGGCTACTCCTCCTCGTAAAGCATGTTGTCCATCAGCGAATCCAGTTCGCGCCGCTCCTTCTTGGTCGGGCGCCCCGTGCCGCGGTCGCGGAAGACGAAGATCGTCTCGCGCGGCGCGTCGAGCTTGTCCAGTTCCTCCTGCGGGGTGATGTTCAGACAATAGGCTGGCACGTTCTTGGCTGGCTGGCGGCTCGTCACCAGGTCGAGCACCTTGTACTGATAGACCACGGGCATCCGCTTCACGGCGATCACGTCGCCGATGCGCACCTCGCGCGAGGGTTTGCACGTCGCGCCGCCCACCGTCACGCGGTTGGTGCGGATCGCCTCGGCGGCGTCGCTGCGCGTCTTGAAGATGCGCACCGCCCACAGGTATTTGTCCAGTCTTACGTCGTCCATTGTATTTCCTTAAATTATGCGTATCCGCATTTTTTATTTCCTGAATCCGATGTCCGACATCGCCGGGCGATGTCGGCAGTTCGCCGCCGCCCCATGCGGCGGACTGCACTTCGCTCCGGCTCGTGCACTACCTGCCGCCGGCGGCGAACCGCAGTTGCGGCCAGAGCGGTCGGACGCTCGCCTTATCCCTCCCTCCCCGTTTCGGGTGCGTCGGCTGCCAGACGGATCGTCCACAGCTTTCCGCCGATGCGGGTGAAGGCCAGCCGTTGCCGGCTGCCTGCATGCGTCCCCGTGCGGGCGTGGATCTCCTCCGGCGTGAGCGGGAAGTCGCGTTTGAAGATTTCGATGCCCTCGCCGCGCAGCTCGCGCCGCAGCGCCTTCGCGTCGAACGGCCCGATCGCGCCGATGGCCAGCGTCCGCCCCGGAACGCCCTCGACCGGCCGGCGGGCGAAGGCGAATCCGTTCTCGCTCCACACGTCGGCCCGCCCTTCGAGCGCCCGCCGCACGAGGCGCATCTTCTGCAACGCCACGTCGGGCAGGAAGAGGTAGGCGTATGCCGTCGGGTCGAACGGCGGTGGCGGCGGTGTGGGAGCCGTAGCGGGCGGAAGCATCACGCTTCCCCCGCCGAGCGCCGTGGCCCGCAGCAGCGGCCCCGTGCCGTCGTCGTAGACGAGCAGCTCCTTGCATTCGCCGTGCACCGATACGGCCTCGATGCGGGCCGTCGGGAAGAGCCGCAGCGCTTCGTCGACGTCGAACAGCGGCGAGTTTTTCAGGCAGAGGCGCGCGCCGACGCGCCGCACGGCGGGCAGCAGCCGCAGGATGTCGGGCGAACACTCTTCGAGCCGGACGAGTTTGCGCCCTGTCCGGCTGCGGCGGTCGGGGTCGGCCGCCACCCAGTCGAACCGCTCGGTCGTCGCGGCGAGGTACTCCTCGGCCGAAGCGCAGACCACCTCCACGTTCGCGGCGCCCAGCAGCCGCAGGTTGCGGGCCGCGACGGCCGCCAGCACGGGATCGCGTTCGAGCGCCACGACGCGCCGGAAGCGGCGGCCCAACGCCAGCGCATCGACGCCCAGCCCGCAGGTCAGATCGAGCGCCGCGTCGCCCGCCGGCTCCTTGTGTGCGGCGCACGCCTCGCTCGACGCCTGTTCGAAGGCGCGCGGCGGCAGGATGCAGCGTGCGGCGTAGTAGGAGGGGAGTTTCGTGCGGGCGCGTTCGAGGTATTTGACCTGCGTGGCCACCAGCGCGGCGTGGGGTGTGCGCCGGTCGAGCGCCACGGCCAGCGGATCGCGGCCGAGATTCTCCTCCACGGCGCGCCGCACGTCGTCGCGGCACAACGTATCGAACTCTTCGCGTGTCATGCGGGCAAAGTTACCGATTTTTCCGCCACGGACGGTATGCCACGAGGGTGAAAATTACGAAAAAGAGATAGACCACGGCGGTCTGCGCCGCCGTCATCCGGTAGTCGATCGCGGCACAGGGCAGGGCGGCCGCTTCGGCGACCAGCCGGTTTTGCAGCCACAGCAGCCCTTCGAGCAGCGGACGGATGACGACCGAAAGGGGCGGCCAGGGGATCGCCAGCCACAGCAGCGATACCCCGACCACCCCGTAGGTGAGCAGGATGACGGGCGGATTGACCGCCAGTCCGACGAGCGGGATCTGCCCGAAGCAGTAGGATACGAGCGGCGCCGTCGCCGTCGAGGCGACCGCGCCGACGACGAGCATTCCCACCGCGGCGTTCGCCGCCCGCCACGGCGTGCGCAGCCGCCGGTAGAGCGGGATACCCCATAGGAGGATCGCCGCCACGGAGAGGAACGACAGCTGGAACCCGACGTGGAAGAGGTAGGACGGCCGCCACAGCAGCATCCCGAAGGCCGCCGCGGAGAGGATGTTGACGCCTGCGTAGCGCGACGTCGTGGCCAGCGCCAGTTGCAGGGCCGTGAACATCACGGCGGCGCGGATCGTGCCGGGCGACAGCCCCGCCGCCGCGGCGAAGAGCCAGATGACGGCGATGGCCGCCGCATTGCGCAGGAGATGGCCTCGGTGCAGCAGCGCGAGGGCTCCCAGCAGCAGATTGACGTAGAGGAAAACCATCCCCACGTGAAGCCCCGATACGGCCAGCACGTGTGCCGTTCCCGTGCGGGCGTAGGGCGCACGCCGCTCGGGTGTCAGCTCCGTCTGGTCGCCTGCGGCCATCGCCAGCGCGACGGCCTCCGCGTCGGGCGGGAGATGGAGCCGTCGGATGCGTTCCGACGCCGCTTCGTGGAGGCGGTTCGTGCCGGCGGGGCCGTAGGCCGGTTGGGGTCGCAGCGCGGGCAGCGCCATGCCGAGCAGCAGCAGGGCGATGGCGATGTAGCCGTTGCCGATGCGCCGTCGATACGTTATGAAGGCCATGAGTGTCGCTGCGGCGAAGGCTGCGGCCAGAAAACCGGCCGGCAGGGTCGCGTAGCGGGCGACGGCCACTCCCGCCGCCGTGAAGAGCAGTACCCACGCCATCGGGTACGGCCCCGCGGCCTTCCGGAGCGGACGGCTTTGGCTATGCGGCGGATGCAGCGGCGTGTCTCCCATACCGCAAATATAGCATGAAAAGTCAGAAATCCGCGCTGAAAAGCCGCCATCCTTCGGCGATCTCCGCCTCGTCGGGCTCCACGCCGTTCTCCACGCGCGCCATCGCCGCCGCGATGCGCGTCATGGTCGGGCCGTCGCGGGTGTCGATTTCGGCGTCGGGGTCGACGCCGCTTCGCCGGACGACGGTGCGCAGATAGGCGCCCGTGTCGTTCTCCGAGGGCGGGGCCCAGCGGGCGATCATCCCGCGCAGGGTGGCGATGCGGTGGCGGACGCGGTAGGTGTGCAGCAGGACGAACATCGCGCGGTAACCCCACGCCGTCGAGGCGAACGTCTTGAAAGCCGCGTCGTCGCTCTCCGTCTCGCCCTTGTAGCGCACGGCCGAGCGGCGGATGTTGCCCGGGTTGCGGTTGCGCAGGCCGCGCGGCAGTTCAGACATCGCCCGCCTCCTTTCGCATACGCCGCCGTACGTAGCGTTTCAGCCAGCGGAACAGCGGTGCGTCCGAGAGCTGGGCGGCGTTTTCGAGGAACGACCAGAACTCCACGCCGCAGGCGAAGCCCGTGAAGAGTCGCGCCGCGTGCAGATCCATGAAGTCGAGCACGTGGCGGTCGACGGCCCACGCCATGACGATGCCCGTGGCGACGAGCGCGAGTTTCTGCACCGTGCGCCACGCCTCGGCGCTTTCGAACCACCACGGACGGCCTTCGCGCCGTGCGACGGCGCGGCTGGCTGCCACGCCCGTCAGGAAATCGACGGCGATGAAGCCGAAGACGCACGCTACCAGCGGCACGATGGGGGCGAACCAGCCGGCCAGTGCGGCCGCTGCGCCGCTAACGGGTCTGTACAAGTTTTCCATCGATCGAACAGCGGTTGAGGACGTTGGCCTGCGGGTCGTAGAGCGGGAACTGCGCGGCGTGGGATTCGAGGTAGTCGGAGGCGCGCCGCAGCAGCCGGCGGGCGGTTTTGAGCAGGGCGCGGCGGCTGCGGCGCAGCGTTGCGTCGGAGGCCGCCGCGAAGCCGTCGGATCGGGGCTGCACGGTGCCGCCCTGTCCGTGCCGCAGGTCGAGCTGCGGGGCGATGAGATAGCGCACGTAGAGCGCCAGCGGCGCGGCGAGGTATTCGTCGGCGAAGTCGGCATGGTCGCCGGCGAGCAGCCGTTCGAAGAGCGCGTCGCCCGTCACGGGGCGCAGGTAGGTCTCCTGCGCGGCGACGATCGCCGCTTCGGAGACGGTTTCGGGTGCGATGTACTCGCCGTCGGCGAAGGCCCGCGCGACGACGACGGTCGGGGTGATGAGTGTCTGCATGGTCAGTCGATGTGCGTAAGGTTGTAGCGGGTGATCTCCGAGAGATAGCGCTGCTGTCTCTCGTCGTCGGGATCGTAGTCCAGTCCGTCGGCCTTGCGGGCCTCCCAGACCTTCATGTAGAGCGGTTTGGAGCGTGTGGGCGGGCGGTTGACGATTTGCAGCGATGCGGCGTCGACGCCGAGCGTCCGGCGCAGCAGCGCGCGGATGGGTTCGAGCAGCTCGGCCTGTTCGCCGAGGATGACGGTGTTGAGCGCCACCTCGTATTCGTGGAGGATGCGCTCCGCGCTGAACCCCGAGGCGTAGTCCAGTCCGCTGAGCGAGCGGAACCACGAATGCGCCACCACGATGTCCGACACGGCCTGATCGTGCAGCGCCTTCCAGTCGCCGTCGTTCTGCGAAGCGATCGGGATGAAGCGCGAATGGTCGTTCTCGCTGCCCTCTTTGAGTACGAACATCACCTGTCCGGGGTTGCCGGCGAAACGCTCCTCGGCCGTCCGCACGACCCGTTCCGCTTCGGCTTCGCTGTCGACCGTGCTGTCGAGCATCATCACGCCCGAGAGCTGGAACGAGTTGTCGAGCCGCGAAATGTTCCAGCGGTCGGTCTTGTAGGCGATGGCCGAGACCCCGAAGCCGGCGATGTAGGGCGGTACGCCGTAGTGGGTGAACATCGGTTCGTAGTCCTTGTAGTGGACCGCGGCGCGCAGCGTCCCGTCGGCCTGCTCCTCGAACGAGGGGTAGAGCGGCAGCGTGCGGGCCTCTTCGGCGCGGAAGGCCGCCCAGTCGTGGTGCAGCAGCACGTGGGCCGAATCCTTGGCCAGCCGGCAGCGCGAGGCGTCCTGATGGTAGAGCGAGAGGAAGGAGCGCTCTTCGTCGGTGACGATTTCGAGAAAGGCGTTGCCGAACAGCGACTTGTCGAAGGCCAGTTTGTTGAGTACCTGCCTCAGGCTTTCGCCGCTGCCGTTCACGCGGCGGACGAACGCCGCCAGCCGCGGCGAGGCCGTGTCGCAGACCACGCCCTTGCCCGATATGTAGTCGGCCTTGTCGTTGATGATGCGCCGGTGGGTGGTCGATCGGCGCGACATGAGCGCCAGCGCCGCGGGGAAGAGGTTGTCGTCGCCCCAGCGCCAGAAACGGTCGCTCTGGACGGTGCCTGCGCCGAGGGTGAGATAAGGGTCGGTGCGGTTGCCGACGGCCAGCGCCGTTTTCGGTTTAATCTTCTTCATAATCGTCGGTATCTGTTTGTGCCCGGTCGGTATCCTCGCTCGCAAGTACGAGCGTCGCCGTCGGGCGGTCGCCGGGCGCAGCGCCCGACGCGAAGGTGAAACGTTCGAGCCGCAACGCCTGCTCGCATCCGAAACGGTCGGAGCGGCCGATTCGCAGCCGTTCGCCTGCGGCCGTTTCGATCGCGGCGACGACTCCGTCGGTCGCGCAGCGTTCCAGCCACCGCCGGTCGAACCATGCGTCGGCCTGGTGTTTGTCGAAGACGAGCGTCAGCGTGTGGCGGACGCGCAGCAGCCCTTCGTCGGCCGTCAGCGTCTCGACGTAGGCCGAACGGTCGTCGATGAGCTCGTATTCCGCGAAACGGCTTTGCGGCGAGAATGCGCGCGCCGATGCCAGACGCACGCGGCAGATGCCGCCCACGGGTTTGCGCGGCAGTGTCGATGAATTCTGTGCGTTGTCCATAAGTCGGTGGAAAAAGGCGGGCCGGAACGCCCGGTCCGGGTCGCGCCGGCCCGGCCGGATTACTCCTTGTAGGCGAACGACACGAGTTTCTCGTCGAGCACTTCGCAGCCGGCCATGAAGACGGCGCGCTGTCGGTTCTCCATCAGGTCGGGGTTGTACCACATGCGGATTTCGTTGCCGGGGAAGTCGGAGGTGTTGACCGCCAGCACGAGATTGCGCCGGTCGGTCAGCAGGCAGAACGACTGGGCGTAGGTCGTATCGCGCAGGTAGGACGACAGGTGGAGGTCGACGACCGGAATGCCGTGGTAGGTGAGTACCGGCCGGCCTTCGGTCCGGCCGATGTAGGCCGCCTCGGTGTTGGCGAACGAGTCGAGATACTTCTCGTAGAGGTGGTAGAGATCCGAGGTGACGAAGTAGACCAGCTGTCCGTCGGGTTTCAGGTCGGTCAGCTCTTCGGCGGCTTCGGTCCATGCGGCGTCGAAGATATCGACGGCCGCTGCGGCCTCTTCGAGGTCGGCCGCGGCGTAGGTCTTCGCTGCCGTGATCTTGTTCTCGACGAGCAGTTCGTAGATGCGTTTGATGAATCCGTTGAACGTGGCGTACTCCGTGCCCGCGCCCGCCTCCTTGTCGCCGATCCACATCGTCACGCGGAGGCTTTCGGCGATGGCGCGTTTGAAGAGCTCGGTTTCGGCCTGTTCGAGCTCCGTACCCGTCAGGTCGTCCATGTTGACGTCGGCGCGGTTGGTAATCAGTTCGTAGATCATCGAGAAGTAGTCGGCGGCCGAATAGCCCAGTTCGGCCTTGACCTTCGACATGTCGATCGTCTTTTGGAGTTTTCGGGCGGGATCGCCGCCCGTCCAGCCTGCGGCGGTGTACTGTTGGAGGATGTCGCCCGATCGTTCCCACAACTGCACGGTCGTCGGTGCGGGCATGTTGTAGAGGATGCGCACGCCCAGGTCGAGGGCCGACTGGCCGCTGAGCATCGGGCGGAAGAAGATGGTTTCGAGATCGCGGCCCGTGTAGGTCTTCGCGTTTTCAATGAAAGACATAGGATTTAAGGAATTAAGAGTGAAAAATTAAGAATTGAAAATCCGTTCCGTCCTCCTGCGAAGGAAGCCGGAGAGGATTCCGGGATATGGATGTTTTCGACGGAGTCGGTCTGCAAAAACGGTGTGACATCCCGAAACTAAGTTGCGGTGTTTCCTGCGAGGTGCCGGTTTACCACCTTTGGCTACGCCCAGTTCTTGGCAGGCCTGGGGACTGCCCGAATGCACTGCGAAAATAGCGGAAGCAGAGACGGCACCGGCGCGAGCGCCCGGAGCGGGTGTGCAAAACAGCGGAGTCTTTTGTGCCCGCTCAGCGAGCGCCGGTGTCGACACCCGCTACTTTTCGCTGTGCTTGATCTTTCGGTGCTTTTGGCTTGATCCAAAAGCACAAGGAAAAGAATTTTAAGAGAAGATAAACTTTCCGATCCGTTTCCTCCTCCGCTGCAATGCGGCGTTTGTTGTGCGCTCCGCGCAGCAATAGATTATTTGCTTCCCAAACTTTTTCGTATTTTCGGTTGCCTCTTAGATACTCCCGCTCGGCAAAACGCAAACGGGTTTGCTTTTGCCCTCGCTTATTCGTATCTTCGTGCCTCGAATAATTCGTCTGGAATGGAAGATCGTCTTGAAAGATATTTGCGCTTTATCCGTGAGGTCGAGCGGCTCAAATCGGTCGAGCGGACTGCCTGGACGACGAGCGGGCGGCGCGAAAGCACGGCCGAACACTCGTGGCGGCTCGCGTTGCTTGCGATGGTGCTGTGCGGCGAATATCCGCGGCTGGACCGGCTGCGGGTGCTGCAACTCGCGCTGGTACACGATTTGGGCGAGACCTACGACGGGGACATTCCGGCCGTAGCGCAGGGCGATCCCGCTGCGAAGGAGCGCGTGGAACGCGCGGCCGTGGAGCGATTGGCCGGTTGCCTGCCCGAAGGGGCGGGACGGGAGCTGCGCGGAGTGTGGGAGGAGTACGAGGCGTGCCGGACGCCCGAAGCGAAGTTGGTGAAGGCGCTGGACAAGGCCGAAACCATTCTGCAACACAATCAAGGGCAGAACCCTTCCGGTTTCGACTACGAATTCAACTTGGGGTACGGGGCGGAGTGGTTCCGTGCGGACGAGATGCTGCAACGTTTGCGCGGCCTGCTCGACGCCGACACCCTCCGGCATCTGGAAAAATGACGGTTTGCGGTCGTGAAATGCGGCGTGGCGTACGGAACACCGTGCGCCACGCCGCCGTTTCATACGTCGAGCATCCGTTCGATTTCGGCCTTGGGATCGTCGGCGCCGAAGACGGCGTTGCCCGCTACCAGTACATCGGCGCCCGTATCGAAGAGCAGGCGGGCGTTGTGCGCCGAGATGCCGCCGTCGACCTCGATCAGCGTCGACAAGCCTGCTTCGTCGATCGTGCGCCGCAACTGTGCGATCTTACCCAGTGCGCCGTCCATGAACTTTTGTCCGCCGAAGCCCGGTTCGACGCTCATCACGAGCACCAAGTCGAGCGACGGCAGCAGGTCGCGCAGTACTTCGACCGAGGTGGCCGGCTTGATCGAGATGCCGGCCCGCGCCCCTGCGGCGTGAATTTCGTCGATGCAGCGGTGTGCGGCGTTGGTGGCTTCGTAGTGAAACGTCACGATGTCGGAGCCCGCTTCGGCGAAGCGCTTGACGTAGCGTTCGGGTTCGACGATCATCAGGTGTACGTCGAGCGGTTTGGTCGTCGCCTGCCGGATGAATTTCAGGACGGGGAATCCGAACGAGATGTTGGGGACGAAGACGCCGTCCATTACGTCGATATGTATCCATTGGGCGGCACTTTTGTCGATCATCCGCGTGTCGCGGTCGAGGTGGCCGAAATCGGCCGAAAGCATGGAGGGGGCGATAATGCGTTGCATAGTCGAATTATTGGAACGAAGATCGTGCCGAGCCGTGTGCGCAAACGATTGCGGAATGCTGCCCGTCTTCGCCGGAGTTTTGTTTTTGCAAAGATACGAATAAGCGAGGGCAATGTCAAATTTATTTGGACATTGCCGAGCGGGAGTATCTAAGACGAAGTCAAAGATACGAAAAGTCGAGTGCAGAAGCAAGCGCCGGCTTGATTACGCCGAGCGGGAGTGTCTGTGCCGCCGGCCGAAATAGCGGCCTCCGTACGCGAAGGCCTCGGCCCGCGCGGCGCGGAAGCGCTGCTGTGTGCAGGCGATTCCGTGTTTCTTCGTGACGGATGATGCGGATGATTCCAATTTTTAATTTCTTCGGGGGCGAACGCTTGCCGGAACGCATCCGATTTCGTACATTTGCCTTCGTATGGAGACATTGTTGATTCTGATTGCCGCGGCGGCGGTCGGTGGTTGCATTGCGGCCGTCGTGTCGTGGTCGCGGGCGAAAACGGCTGCGGCCGATGCCGCTACGGCGCGCGAGGTCGCCGAACGGCACGCCGCCGAAGCGGAAGAGCGGCTGGCCGCGTCCGAACGGGAGTCGCGCGCGGCGCGCGAGCGGGCCGAAGCCGAGATCCGCACGCTGATCGAAGCGCGCACCAAAGCCGAAGCGGCAGCCGAGGCGCTGGAACGCAAGATCAGGGAGGGCAAAGCCGAGCGGGAGCAGGCCGAGGAGTTGCTGCGCGTGCAGTTCCGCAACCTCGCCAACGATATTCTGAGCGAACAGACGCGCCATTTCAAGGAGACGAACCGCGAAGCGCTCGACCTGCTGCTGAAACCTTTCAAAGAGAATATCGCCGATTTCCGCACGCGCGTCGAGCAGATCTATTCGACCGAACGCGAGCAGCACGGCGAGTTGAAGGGTGAATTGAAGAACCTCATGGAGCTCAACCGCCGCATCACGGCCGAGACGACCAATCTGACCAACGCCCTCAAAGGGAATTCCAAGGTGCAGGGCGACTGGGGCGAGATGATCCTGTCGACGATTCTCGACAATTCGAACCTTATCCGCGGCGTGCATTACGACTGTCAGGTGACGATCAAGGACGACGAGGGCAATAACCAGCGCCCCGATGTGGTGTTGTACCTGCCCGAAGGCAAACGCATCGTCATCGACTCGAAGGTCTCGCTCACGGCCTACGTGGAGTGGGTCGGTGCCGAGGAGGAGGCTGCGCGGACGCGTTATCTGGCGGCGCACGTCGCGTCGGTGCGGCAGCATGTGAACGAACTGAGCCGCAAGGAGTACCAGCGGTTGTTGGAGTCGCCCGACTTCGTCATCATGTTCATTCCCAACGAACCGGCCTTCCTGGCGGCCATGCAGCACGACAGCGCCATCTGGAGCGACGCCTACGAGCGTAAGGTCATCATTTCGTCGCCTACGAACCTCTTCGCGCTGCTGAAACTCGTCGACGACCTGTGGCGGCGCAACGAGCAGTCGCGCAACCAGGAGCAGATCATCAAATACGGCACGACGCTCTACGAGCAGTTCGTGGCCTTCGCCGCATCGCTCGAAGGGGTGGGGCAGGCGCTCGACCTGGCGCGCGCCAAATATGACGACGCCTACAAGCGGCTCCACACGGGCAACAACAACATCGTCCGTACGGGCGAACGGCTGCGTCGGTTGGGGCTTCCGACCGCGAAACGTCCTTCGCGGCGGTTGTTGGACGAAACGGACGGACTGGATGCCGAGGAGGAGCTGCCGGCGGCAGGCGACGGCGGACATGACCGGCAGTGATACGATGGGCGGCGGAATGTACGGTTCGGATAGAGACGGGGTGCGTGCGGCGTTCGCGGACGGTGCCGTTTCGTTCTGGGAGGCGCTCGACGCGCTGGTCGGCGGGGCGGAGATCGTCGTCGACCGTCCGCGCGGTTC
>ERZ1106976.2444-NODE-2444-length-16550-cov-4.532525_pt1 | contig 16550 bp, 14 predicted proteins | sample MGYA00403687_ERZ1106976 | MGnify/ENA primary metagenome ERZ1106976 (study PRJEB35170, sample SAMEA104062446) | human gut metagenome | biome: human gut; feature: human-associated habitat; material: faeces | place: Denmark | collected 2013-02-22 ... | reverse complement strand
AAGCCTCCTGAATGGGGTATGGGGCAACGCCCCATAGATTAAAAGCCGATAATAAAAATTTTCTTAAAATATTGACTTGTGTTTTAAAAAAACGGTTGCTTTAGCATGAAAAATGTGATATAATGTTTCCATATAAGCATGAATCGAAGATTTGTGGCTCGGTAAAATAAAAAAATGAACGATATATATTAACGGAGGGGACAAAAATGGGACTTTTTGACAAGGTTAGAGGAATGATCAATCCTGATCCGGAGAATGATTATCCGGACGACAATGATTACGGCTACGGAGATGACGACTACGGTTTTGACGAACCGGCTCCTTCTCAGAATAACCCGCAGAATGCGGGAGGCTATGCGCAGCCTCAGCAGAAGACGCAGACTTCTTCCGGCATGGGACTGAATTCCGGCGCTCTTGAGCTTAAGGTTGTAAAGCCTGAAAAATATGACAGCACAACCGCACAGAAAATTGCGGATCATCTCCTTAACAGACGTACGGTGGTGCTCAATCTTGAATCCACCAATAAGGAATCGGCAAGACGCCTTATCGATTTTCTGAGCGGTGTGGCTTATTCCATCGACGGTTATATCCAGAGAGTTGCCAACAACACCTTCGTTATCGTTCCGAATAACGTCGATGTTTCCGGCGAGCAGCTCCAGGAAGCGAAAAGACAGGACGACGCCGATCTGTTCTGAATCCATTGTCCGTAAGGGGCTTTAAAGCTTCGGCGCAGCAGCCTCGTATGGCGTCCTTTTGCTCTGCTTAGAACAGATCTTCGCAGAGCAGTTTATTTTCCGTAAGAACTGTTGACAGAATTTTTTCCGTAAACCGCTTGCTAGCAGGGTTTCGCGGGGTATGCGTACCCCTCTCTTTTCAGAAGTCCGGATAAGGACATCTCATTTTTTGATTATGATTTTTCGCTCAGACAGCATAAGGGGTATTATATTTTATGTCAATCGCCGTAACCATGCTTGTAAATTTTGTATACTATCTTCTCGGAGCCGTTGAGCTGGCGATGCTTATCCGCGCAATTCTGTCGTGGGTAATGCCCGACGCCGGCGGCGCGATTATTGGTTTTCTTTACGCCGTCACAGAGCCTTTTATCGCCATTGTAAGGAGACTTCTTGACAGGCTCTCGCTGAACGTAAATTCTCCGATTGATCTCTCTTTTGCGATAACCGCTGTTCTGTTGGAAATCATCAGAGTTATTATTGTATTTTGGATTTAAGGCAGCACCGCCGGGTGCACGGCTAATGCCTTTATTGCGCATTTGCTTGCTTCTGTCATACTTCACAAATTTCGTAGGCAAAGGAGCCGCTCCTGCCTCCTGAATCGGTATTGTCTGACGAAAAATCCGGCGGTACAGCTATACAACAATCATTGTGTGGTATTGCCTTAAAAAATTCGGGAAGCTGCCGATGAAAACCTTAGGCATAATGCCAGAGAAGAAAGCGGCGACAGCCTGAAACGATAAACTGATGATTTTATGCGGAAGGACGTATGCGGAACCGGCAGTCTGAGATGTGAATCATACTTTTATCAGGGCGTCTCTCAAAATTCACTGCCCAAATCCGGCTCAGGCTGTTTTCCGTTATTCGCCACAAAAATCCTTGACAGGCGGCTGCGCTGTCTGCAAAATTTTTGTTTAGACTGACGAAAAAATCTCTTTATCGTCTATGCTACGGCATTTTTAGAGATATCCATTATAAAGCTTTCCGGTCGGCATAGAAATGACCGGCAGTACTTTTTCCGTCCGTCCCCCGTGCGGCGGTTGGTTTTCTATATTAAACGGGGGGAAAGGACCGCAAAGCCATGCTTGCTCCGCACGAACTCAAAAACCCGGAATTTACGAAATCCTTAAGGGGATACAGCACTGTCGAAGTCGATGAGCATATCGATTTCATGATTGAAAAATATACCGAGCTTTACCGGGAAAACGACGAGCTTGAAAAAAAGCTTCGCCTGACCGAGGCGCAGCTTGACGCTATGAAGGGCGAGGAGGAGTCGATACGTTCCGCTCTTGTGAACGCCCAGAAAGCAAGCACCAGAATCATTAACGAAGCAAATGAACGCGCCGACGTGATCATGCGCTCGGCGAAAAATAGCTGTGACCGACTTATCGCGGAGCTGAAGGCTAACGTTAAGAAGGAAAACGAGAGGCTCAGAGAAGCGCAGCGTGAGGTTGCAGCGTTTAAGGCGGCGCTTTTCGAGGGATATCAGTCTCATATAGAATTGATTGAAAAAATTGCCCCCGAGGTAAAGATAACCGAAGGCAGCGAAAAACAGGCGGAAGAGCTTTCGGCAATTGTAATTGACCGTATTAAACAAAACCTTTCGGGGAAATCCGGCGTGATATCCGGATCCGAGGTGCCGTATGCCGACGAAGAAGAGGACGCCGGGGAGGAAAGCCTTTCCGGGGAGGAGGCGGAGGTTAATGTTCCGGCGGAGCTTGAGATTCCGGAAGCTCTTGCTGAGGAACCGGAGGAGACTTCTCCCACCGAGGTGCGGGACGCTCCCGAATTTGCAGAGGAAGAGAAGGAAGCTTCCGATGAAATCGTAATCGAAAGGACAAAGCTTTCCGACAGCTCGTCGGGAATTGTCGATTCGATAAAAAGGCTGAACAGCACGGTTCAGGATTCTTTGGATGATGACGAGGAGTTTCTCCGTATGCTTAAAAATGTATCAAGCTCCGATTCCGATATGTCCTCAACCGACGAATTTGAAATTGTTTATGACGGAAAGAAAAGAAAATAATCAGCTCAAGAAAGGCAAAGACATAAATGACACAGGATTATACCAAAACCCTTAATCTGCCGCAAACGGATTTTCCGATGCGCGCCAATCTCCCGCAGCGCGAGCCGGGACTTTATGAAAAGTGGACTGCGCTGGACTTGTATAATGAGATAAAGAAGAAAAATGCGGGCAAACCGACCTTCGTGCTTCACGACGGTCCTCCTTTTTCAAACGGCAATATCCATATGGGAACCGCAATGAATAAAATCTTAAAGGATTTTATCAACCGATATATGTCGATGACGGGACGCTGTGTTCCCTATGTGCCCGGTTGGGATAACCACGGTATGCCGATTGAATCCGCCATTATCAAGAAAAACAAGCTTGACCGGAAGAAAATGAGCATACCCGAATTCCGGAACGCCTGCCATGCGTTTGCACAGAATTTCGTTGATATTCAGATGGCACAGTTCAAGCGTCTCGGCGTTCTCGGTGATTGGGAGCACCCCTATCTTACCATGGCTCCCTCCTTTGAGGCAAGGGAGGTAAAGGTGTTCGGTGAGATGTACCGCAAGGGCTACATCTACAAGGGGTTGAAGCCGGTTTATTGGTGTCCTCACGACGAAACCGCGCTTGCCGAGGCGGAGATTGAATACAGAGACGATCCCTGTACCTCGATTTATGTTAAATTCAGGGTTTCCGACGATAAGGGGAAGCTTTCCTCGGTCTGCGACCTTTCCAAAACCTATTTTATCATATGGACGACCACAACCTGGACGCTGCCGGGTAACCTTGCCGTTGCACTGCATCCGCGCGACAGCTATTCGGTCATCAAAGCAGGAGACGGAAATTTCTATATCACTGCCGAGGCGCTTGCCGAAAAGACGATGCGTCAGGGCGGAATCTCCGATTATGAGACGGTATTGACCATGCCGGGAAGCGAATTTGAATTTATGACGGCGGAGCATCCCTTCCTCGACCGTAAATCGGTTGTCGTAAATGCCGAGTACGTCACAATGGACAGCGGTACAGGATGCGTACACACCGCGCCCGGCTTCGGTGCCGACGACTATGTTACCTGCCGCAGGTACGGAATGGATATTATCGTTCCGGTCGACGACAAGGGTTATCAGACTGCCGACGCCGGAAAATTCGCCGGTATGTATTATCTGGATTCCAATAAGGCGATACTTGAGGATATGAAGGAGTCGGGAGCGCTTTTCGCCTCCGAGGAGTTCGTTCACTCCTATCCGCACTGCTGGAGGTGCAAAAAGCCGATTATTTTCCGTGCCACTCCGCAATGGTTCTGCTCGGTTGACGCCTTCAAAAAGGAGGCGGTCGATGCCTGCGGGAAGGTGAATTGGATGCCGGAATGGGGCGGAGAGCGTATTACGCAGATGGTTAAGGAGCGCGCCGATTGGTGCATCTCCCGCCAGCGTCACTGGGGACTTCCCATACCGGTATTTTACTGCACCGACTGCGGAAAGCCGATCTGTACCTCCGAAACGATAAACGCGGTTTCCGATATGTTCGGAAAAGAGGGATCAAACGCTTGGTATGAAAGGTCGGCGGAGGACTTTCTGCCGCAGGCTTTTGTCTGCCCGCACTGCGGAGGAAAAACGTTCACAAAGGAAACCGATACTCTTGACGGCTGGTTTGACTCCGGCTCAAGCCATTTCGCGGTGCTTGAAAACAATCCAGAAATGAAATGGCCGTCCGATCTCTATCTTGAAGGAGCCGATCAGTACAGAGGCTGGTTCCAATCCTCTCTTCTTACCGCCGTCGGCGCGAAAGGAGAGGGCGCTCCCTATAAGGCGGTGCTGACGCACGGCTGGGTTGTTGACGGAGAGGGAAAGGCGATGCACAAGTCTCTCGGAAATTCCGTGGCTCCCGAGGAAATGATCGTGAAATACGGAGCGGATCTGGTAAGACTTTGGGTTGCTTCCTCCGACTATCAGGTGGATGTGAGAGTATCCGATAACATCTTTAAGCAGCTCTCCGAAACCTACCGCAAGATAAGGAATACCGTTCGTATTCTGATGGCTAATCTCGGAACGGCGGAAACTGACTTCGATCCCGACCGAGATATGCTCCCCGCCGACGAGCTTTATGAAATTGATAAATGGGCGCTTTCTAGACTGAATAATCTGGTAAAAACCGTGAGAAAAGCCTATTCGGATTATGCTTTTCACGTCGTATATCATGAAATAAACAATTTCTGCACGGTTGATATGTCGAAGCTTTATATCGACATCACCAAGGACCGCGTATATGTGGAAAACAAGGAGTCCAAGGGACGCCGCTCGGCACAGACCGCGATGTATATCATTCTCAGCTCCCTTGTCCGTTTGCTCGCTCCAATCCTCTCCTTTACCACGGAAGAAGCCTGGGCAAGCATGTCTCATCCTTCCTCCGATGACGCAAGAAGCGTTATGCTCAACGATATGCCGGAGTATGACGAACAATATCACTTCGGCGGAATTGAGGAGCACTGGAACAAGCTGTTTGATTTGCGCGACGATGTGATGAAGGCGCTTGAAGCCGCAAGAGCAGACAAGATGATCGGAAAATCGCTCGACGCCAAGATTACCATTCACACTTCCGACGCTGATCAGTATGCACTTCTCAGGAGCTTTGAGGCTGAGCTTGAAACGGTGTTTATCGTTTCCGGCGTGAAGCTGGTAAACGATGGCGAAAACAGCGTAACCGTTGAGCCTGCCGACGGCTGCAAGTGCGTGAGATGCTGGAAGTATGCGAAAGAGGGCGTCGATAAGGAAGGCTTCCTTTGCGCAAGATGCGCCTCTATTCTCGGAATTTGATTTTTCAAGACAGGAAGAAATATGCAGCTCATTATTTGGACGGCTATCGTCATTGTGTCGGTAGCGCTTGATCAGGTTTCAAAATATATTGCCGTTCTGAAGCTCAAGCCGATCGGCGCCCATTCCTTTATCGACGGTCTGCTCGGCTTCCGTTATGTGGAGAACACCGGCGCTGCCTTCGGCATGATGAAGGGCTTCCGCTGGGGGTTCATTATCCTTTCGACGGTTGCCGTCATTGCCATTATCGTATATCTGATAAAGTGCCGGAGAACGGTTCCCGCATTGCTTGGGGTTGCGCTGTCGATGATTGCGGGGGGCGGAATTGGAAACCAGATAGACCGTATCGCAAACGGTTTTGTCGTTGATTTCCTTGAGTTCCAGTTTATCGATTTTGCAATATTTAATATTGCCGACTGCTTTGTCACCGTCGGGGCAGTCCTTGTTATCATTGATATTCTTTTCGTTGACAAGGGCTTTCTCTTCGACGACAAGAAGAATGAGGCGAGTTCTGAGGGCAAAAGCGGGGATACGGCAGCATGATAGATATAAACGACGTCGGCAAACGGCTTGACGTCTATGTGGCGGAACGCGGAAACATCACGCGTTCCGCCTCTGCCAAATTAGTGGAACACGGCGGGGTAACGGTTAACGGGCTTAAAATGCCGAAAAACTACCGTCTGCGAGAGAACGATACCGTTGACATCGAATTTCCCGAGCCGGTTCCCGACCGGGCTCTTCCGGAGAATATTCCGCTGGATATTGTTTATGAGGATGCCTCCCTGCTTGTGGTCAACAAGCCGAAGGGAATGGTGGTGCATCCTGCCGCCGGAAATCCGGACGGGACGCTGGTCAATGCGCTGCTTTTTCACTGCGGCGCATCTCTTTCCGGAATCAACGGCGTGATAAGACCGGGCATCGTGCATCGTATCGATAAGGACACAAGCGGGCTTCTTGTCGTTGCCAAGACGGACGCCGCTCATCTTTCGCTTGCCGGGCAGATCTCCTCTCATTCCTTTGAACGGCATTATCATGCGATTGTGAACGGGCATCTGAGGGAGGAGAACGGCATAGTAAACGCTCCGATCGGACGGCATCCGATTGAAAGAAAAAAAATGGCTGTCGTCGGGAACGGAAAAAACGCCGTCACGCATTATGCCGTGATATCCCGGCTGGACAGAGCCGATCATGTCATGCTCCGTCTTGAAACCGGCCGCACGCATCAGATCAGAGTGCATATGGCGAGTCTCGGTCATCCGCTTCTCGGAGACGCCGTTTACGGCGGCGGAAAAAGCGGCTTTGAGACATCTCATGCGGCTTTGCTGCAGGGGCAGTGCCTGCATGCGAAATCCATCTCGTTCCTCCATCCGGAAACGGGGGAGCTTATGAAATTTGATTCTGCTCTGCCGGATTATTTTCTTGAATGCCTGAGACTTCTCGGCGGAGAGCGGGAAAGGGGAAGCTTTTGAACGATATTTTCCGAAATGTTCTGATTCTCAGCGATTTCGACGGTACCTTTGCGGGCAGGGACGGACGAATCGTTGAGCGCAATATCAGGGCGATTGAGAGCTTTAAAGCCGAAGGCGGACGCTTTACCTTTTCGACGGGACGGCTTCCCTCGGTTTTGTCAAAAAAATATCCCGACTTCCGAAAGCTTGCCAATGCTCCGCTTATTATGGCAAACGGCGCGATCTTATATGAACCCGCCTCCGGGGAAATACTGAAGGAATGCTGTTTTGACGGGGTGATTGGCAGAAAAGCGGCAAAGGATATTCTGACAGCGTTTCCGACTGCTCAATTTGTCGTATATTCCGACAGCGGAATTCTTCTTGAGGGTATCTCTCCTGACGAGGTTCCGGGGAACAAATGGCGCAAGATGCGTTTTCAGTGCCGGGACGAGGCGACTGCGCTGCAGTGCCGCGACTATATTGCCGAAAAATACGGGGGGCTTTACAACTGCTTCCGTTCATGGTACAATGTTGTTGAAATCGTGGATAAAAAAGCCGCCAAGGGAAATCATATTTCTTTTATCAGGGATTATTTCCGGAAGCAGGGGACGAAAGCTCTGAAAATATGCTGTATAGGCGACTATGAAAACGATATTGATATGCTGAAAAAGGCGGATAAAGCGTTTTGCCCGAAAAATGCAGTCGATGAAGTGAAAGCGATTTGCTCTTATGTCTTATGCGATCATGATGAAGGCGCCGTGGCGGATATGATCGATATCATCAGGACATTCCGTTAAGGCAATACCGCACAATGATTGTTGTGCAGCTGCGCCGCCGGATTTTTCGTCAAACAAAACAAATTGAGGAGGCAAGAATGACTCCTCTGCCGACGAAATTTCTGATATATGACGAAAAAATGCAAGCGAATGCGCAATAAAGGCGTTAGCCGGTAATTGTGCGGTGTTGCCTTAAGGGATCGCGGAATAAATCAGCCGGAAAGATCCGTTGACGATTTATTCAGAGCTTCCTTAAGTGCCTGTCCGCGGCAGGAGCGCTTGTAACGTCCCGGTAATCTGCGGCAATACAGGCTCAAAAGTGAAACCGATTCAGGCGGCAGGATTTTCCTGCCTGCAGGATATAGCTATATAAACCATAAACTGACGGAGAAACCGATTATGAAAGAAAAATTTTATATTACCACCGCAATCGCGTACAGTTCGAGAAAGCCTCACATCGGAAATACCTATGAAGTGATTATGACCGACGCCATCGCAAGATATAAGCGGAAGCAGGGATACGACGTATTCTTTCTTACAGGAACCGACGAGCACGGGCAGAAGATTGAGAGCTGCGCTTCGGAAGCGGGAATCAGTCCCAAGGAATACGTTGATAAGGTTGCCGGCGAGATCAGAGGCATATGGGATCTCATGGACGCAAGCTACGATAAATTCATCCGTACCACCGACGATTATCATGAAAAGGCGGTTCAGGCGATTTTCAAAAAGCTCTATGATAAGGGCGATATTTACAAAAGCGAATACGAGGGCTGGTACTGCGAGCCCTGCGAGGCGTTTCTCACCGACACGCAGGCGGTTGACGGAAAATGTCCCGACTGCGGCCGTCCCGTAAAGCGCATGAAGGAGGAGTCTTATTTCTTCCGCATGAGCGCTTATCAGGACAGATTGATGAAATACATTGACGAGCACCCGGAGTTTATAGAACCGGAAGCAAGAAAAAAGGAAATGGTCAACAATTTCTTAAAGCCGGGGCTTCAGGATCTCTGTGTTTCAAGAAGCTCCTTTAAATGGGGCGTCCCCGTTACCTTTGACGATAAGCATGTGATATATGTTTGGATAGACGCGCTTTCCAACTATATCACCGCGCTCGGCTACAATCCCGAACAGCCGGAAGCTCCGCTTTTTGCGAAAAATTGGCCTGCCGACGTTCATATTATCGGCAAGGACATTATGCGTTTTCATACCATCTATTGGCCGATTATTCTGATGGCTCTTGATCTTCCGCTTCCGAAAAAGGTGTTCGGCCATCCGTGGCTCAACATCGGAGCGGATAAAATGAGTAAGTCGAAGGGAAATTCCATCTATGCCGACGACCTTGCCAGGGTGTTCGGCGTTGACGCCGTAAGAGAGTATGTCCTCTCGGAGATGCCCTATCTCAACGACGGGAGCATCACCTATGAAAATATCATTGCAAGATACAACAACGATCTTGCCAATAATCTCGGAAACCTTGTCAACCGCACTCTTGCGATGACCGCCAAGTATTTCGGCGGAATCGTTCCTGCTCCGGCGGAGAGGGAAGAAATCGATTCCGAGCTGAGCGCCTTTGCCGGCGAGGTCTGTAGAACCGTGAAGACTCAGATGGACAGCTATCATATTGCCGACGCCATAGAGACCGTCTTTACCCTTTTCAGACGCGCCAATAAGTATATCGATGAGACTACGCCCTGGGCGCTTGCCAAGAACGGCAGGAACGAAAGACTCGGAACCGTTCTCTATTATCTTCTCGAAGCCATAAGAGTCGGTACCGTTCTGCTTGAGCCGTTCATGCCCTCCACGGCAAAGAATATTTTCGCTCAGCTCGGAACCGATAAGGACGGATATTCCTTTGGCGAGCTTGAGGCAGGCAGACCGATCGGAGAAGCAAAGGTGCTTTTCTCCCGCCTTGACGAGAAGGAAACCCTTGAAATACTCCGGTCTGCCAATAAAAAGGACGAGCCGGAAATTCCGAAGCCCGACGACTGCTGCGAACAGATTACCATTGACGATTTCATGAATACCGAGCTTCGCACGGCAAAGATTATTGCCTGCGAGCCTGTTCCGAAGGCAAAAAAGCTTTTGAAATTACAGCTTGATCTCGGATATGAAAAGCGGCAGGTAGTTTCGGGTATTGCAGAGTGCTATAAGCCGGAGGAGCTTATCGGAAAGAAGATTATTGTTGTTGCCAATCTCAAGCCCGTCACCCTCTGCGGCGTTGACAGCTTCGGGATGATTCTCGCCTCCGGCGAAGGGAAAGCTATTAAGGTCGTATTCCTTGACGACGCCGTCCCCGTCGGTCAGAGGATCAGATAACCGGAAAGCGGCGGAAAATCCTATGATTCTTTTCGATTCCCATGCGCATTATTATGATGAAAAATTCGGAGACGGTATAAGCCGTGCCGCCGTTATCGAAAAAATCAGGACGGCAGGAGTAAAATATGTTCTCAATGCGGGAACCAATTCGGAAACCTCTCGGCAGGCGCTTGCGCTTGCCGAGGAGAATGAAGGCTTTTTCGCTTCGGTAGGGCTTCATCCTGAGGATATATACGAGATTTCCGATATCGAAGCCGCTTTTGCCGAAATAAAAGCGCTTGCCTCCCATAAAAAGGCGGTTGCAATCGGTGAGATCGGTCTTGATTACCATTGGCACGGCGAGAACCGTGAGCTTCAGAAATATTGGTTTTCCCGCCAGCTTGCCTTGGCGGAGGAGCTTGCGCTTCCCGTTATCGTACACGATAGGGAAGCGCACGGAGATTGTCTTGAAACGGTACTGCGCTTTCCAAAGGTAAAAGGGGTTTTCCACAGCTTCAGCGGAAGCCGGGAGACTGCTGCGGAGCTGGTAAAACACGGATGGTATATCTCCTTTTCGGGAGTTATCACCTTTAAAAATGCGGCGAGGCTTGCCGAGCTTGTCCCGTCGATTCCCGACGACAGAATCCTTATCGAGACTGACTGCCCCTATCTCACCCCTCACCCCTTCAGAGGACAGAGAAACGATTCCTCTTATATGCTTTATACGGCGGAGAAGGCCGCCGAGCTCCGTAAAATCAGCCCGGAAGCGCTTTGCGAAGCAACGGTAAGAAATGCGGTAGCTCTCTTTTCAAAAACCGGGATCACTCTCCCGTAAGGAACCAAATCATGACTATAACCTATTCATACGGAAATTCTCTTTATGTAAATATAACGAACCGATGTTCAAACCGATGCGATTTCTGCGTGAGAACGCAGGCAGACGGCTTTTATTCCGACAATCTCTGGCTTGAGCGGGAGCCGGCGCGGGAGGAGATACTCGCGGCGATCAAATCCGAAAATCCCGTGAGATATGACTCTATTGTTTTCTGCGGCTATGGGGAGCCGACAGAGCGGCTTGACGATATGCTTTTTGTCTGCCGGGAGCTGAAGAAGGAATACCGTATCCCGATAAGGCTCAATACAAACGGTCAGTCCGATCTGATCAATCGCCGCCGTACCGCGCCTGAGTTCAGGGACGCGCTTGATACGGTATCTATAAGTCTGAATGCGCCGTCCGCTGAGGGGTATGACGCAATCTGTCATCCGATTTTCGGTGAAAATGCTTTCAGAGCGATTCTGGATTTCGCTTCCGACGTCAGACAATTTGTTCCGTCGGTTTTGTTTTCGGTGATCAGAGGCACGATTCCCGACAGCGATATCGAAAAGTGCCGCCTTATCGCTGAAAAATACGGCGTGATGCTCCGCGTTCGGGATTATATAAAAGAGAACCGCTGAAGCCTTACTGCCCCCAATCGACTCGGACTGTTTCCGTCATTTGCTCCCAAAATCCTTGACAGACGTATACACTGTCTGCGAGATTGCTGTTTAGACTGACGAAAAAATCGCTTTGTCGTCTATTATACATTGAATTTTTAGAGATACCCTGATTATCAGAGGAATCCAAAAAATAAATAACAATTTTTTCGGGGGATTCTCCTCTACTCCTTTCTTGTTTTAGCAATAAACGCGGAAATACAGAAAAGATAATGCGGAGAAATCAAACGATATTTCATCGGAGGATACTACCATGCACAGCTATATTCGTGAAAATTATACCATGCTTTTTGACTTCTACGAATTGACGATGGGAAACGGCTATTTTCTTTCGGGTTATAAGGATAAAATTTCATATTTCGATGTGTTTTACCGTAAAAATCCCGATAACGGCGGATATGCCATTGCCTGCGGTCTGGAGCAGATCGTTGACTACATAAACGATCTGAAATTTACAGAGGACGATATCGACTATCTCCGTTCAAAGGGCTGCTTTGACGAGAAATTCCTTGACTATCTGAGAACCTTCCGTTTTACGGGAGACATCTACGCGGTTCCCGAGGGGACTCCGATTTTTCCCGGGGAGCCGATTCTGACGGTACGCGCCCCCGCTATTGAAGCGCAGTTTATCGAGACCTTTGTCCTTCTTACTCTCAATCATCAGTCGCTGATCGCTACAAAAGCCAACCGGATCGTCCGCGCCGCAGAAGGACGCGCTATCAGTGAATTCGGTTCCCGCCGCGCTCAGGGACCGGGCGGCGCTATTCTCGGAGCCAGAGCCTCCTATATCGCCGGCTGTGCAGGAACCGCCTGCGCCATTGCCGACGAGCGCTTCGGCGTTCCGGCAACCGGAACCATGGCACATTCATGGGTTCTTATGTTTGACTCGGAATATGAGGCGTTTGATACCTACTGCAAGCTTTATCCGACCTCCAGCACGCTGCTTGTTGATACTTATAACGTCCTTACCAGCGGTATTCCCAACGCGATTAAGGCTTTCAAAGCGAACGGTATTACAAAATGTGCTGTCAGAATCGATTCCGGAGACCTGACTTATCTTTCGCGCAAGGCAAGGAAAATGCTTGATGAGGCGGGGCTGACCGGCTGTAAAATTGTCGCGTCCAATGCGCTTGACGAATATATTATCCGTGATCTTCTTACGCAGGGCGCGCAAATCGACGCTTTCGGCGTCGGAGAGAGGCTTATCACCTCCAAGAGCTCTCCTGTTTTCGGAGGCGTTTACAAGCTTGCCGCCGTTGAGGACAAGGACGGCAATATTATCCCCAAAATAAAAATCAGCGAAAACCCCGAAAAGGTTACGACGCCTCATTTTAAAAAGCTCTACCGGCTTGTCGAACGGGAAAGCGGAAAGGCGATTGCCGATTATATCACCGTTTATGATGAAGTGATCGACGAAAGCAAGCCCTTAACCATATTTGATCCCAACTATACATGGAAATCCAAGACGCTTACAGACTTCTATGCCATAGAGCTTCAAAAGCCTATCTTTAAGAACGGCGAGCTGGTCTATAAGCTTCCCACAACCGAAGAGATCAGAAATTACTGTACGGAACAGATGGATATGCAGTGGGATGAGGTAAAACGCTTCGAGAATCCTCACAATTACTATGTTGACCTTTCTCCGAAGCTTTGGGATACCAAGCAGCTTATGCTTCATAAGCTTACAAAATAACCGATTTTAAAAATCAAGGATTTAAGGCAATACCGCACAATGACTGTTGTGTAGCTGTGCCGTCGGATTTTTCGTCAGACAATACCAATTGAGGGGGCAGGAGTGACTTCTCCTGCCGACGGAAGTTGTGAAGGGGCGGAAAAGCTGCAGGCAAATGCGCAACAAAGGGCGGTACTGTCTTATCATAAAATCCGTTTTTTGACGGCTTTGCCGGCGAAAAAACACCTTTAAGACGAGCAAAGCGCGTCCGCGCATCGAGGGGAGCGGCAAAAATTAAGAATTTTTGCCGCAGGAGCTAAGCGTACATATCCCCCGCCGCGCGATTCTCAATTGTAAAATGCAGTTTTACAATTTACTAAATAAAAGGAGAAGATACAGATGGCAAAACGAATCGCACTTATCGCACATGACAATATAGATCCGGTACGACAGCCTCAAGAATCAGTGAGGCGACAGGACTTCCGGTAAAGGCTTATCTCAGCGGTCCGCTCGGCGGCGATCAGCAGATCGGTGCGAGAGTGGCGACCGGTGAGATTGATATCATCATCTTTTTCTCGGATCCGCTTACCGCTATGCCGCATGATCCCGATGTGAAAGCCCTGCTGCGGATCGCGCAGGTCTATGACGTGCCGATTGCGAATAATCGCGCGACGGCGGACTGTATTCTGCAAACGCTGTAATGAAGCGATGTGAATCCGTGATTCTTCTGCTGAGATAACCAATATCCATCTGATATTCCTTTGTGCTTTGCTTCAGGCAGCACCGCAGGGTTCGCGGCTTGCGCCTTGACGGCATATTTGCTTGTCCGTTATGCTTTACAAATTTTGTCGGCAGAAGAGCTGCTCCTGCCGCTTCAGCTTGTATTGCTTGACGGGAAATCCGACGGCACATTTGCACCGTCAGCTTGTGCGGTATTGCCATAAAGGGGCGGGCACCGCATGAAACGCGGTACCCGCCCCGAAAACAGCGGTAAGGTGAAAAAAGCAAGCGGTTTCCGCTTCGCGTTTCCTGAGAAACAGGCATAGACGGAAAAAGTCATGCATTTCTTTTGAACAGCTCAATAGCAGCCCCGGCAAACGGCAAAGTCCGTTCGTCGGGGCTGTTTTCCCGTTATTCTTCCACTTTTTTTATCAGATATCTTCCGACAGACTCCATGTATTGCCATGCCGAAGAAAGGAGACTTCTGTCGGAGGGAAGAGCGACAAAGGTGGCGTCTGCTTCAAAGGTGAGATTTCCCGTATACCGGATTTCCTTCAGTGCGGAGGTGATGCTTTCCCAATTCATCTGTCCGAGATAAGGAAGAAGATGCTGATCCGCGCGGAAATTATTATCATGAACATGAAGCGCCTTCAGTCTGTCGCGTCCGAGCGCTCGTATTGCCTCTGCGGCGTCCTCCCCGACAAGCCCGCAGTGTCCGAGATCAAGGCAGGCGGCAATGTACGGAGAATCAAGCGCGTCAACATAATCTGCCAGATCCTTGCCCAGACTGCATACATTGGGAACGATCCGCTTATTCGGTTCGTCATACCCCCACATATTTTCAAGGCATACGGTAACGCCGTATTCTTTTGCGTACGGAAGGAGAGACCGGTAAAAGCTGATGTTAAACTGCTTCAGATCGGCGTCCTGCGGCTTTTGTACGGGAGATATGGGATGTATGACAAGATATTTTATTCCGAGCATACCGGCAATTTCGATGGATCTTTGTATATACGGCACAATTCGCTCTGTATAGCTCGCATTCGCCGCATCATAGCTCGGAAAAGGCGAATGTCCCTGCTCGAAGCCGATAGAAAGGGAATCGGCGTATGCCCGAAGCTCCTTCACATAGTCTGCATATTGATCGCCTCCGAGGGGATCGGAATGATACATCATGTAAAACATCGAGAGATCGATTCCGTCAAATCCCGCTTCTTTTATCATGCTGACCGCTGTTTTGGCGTCGGTTTTTCTGGTGAGCAGATCGGTAGTCGTTACAAGCTTCATTTCGGTTTACCTCTTTCTTTACAATCGTGATGGATTTTTTATTTCAGATATCGATAAACTGCTTTATTCTCGGCAGCATTCCGATTTTGTCAGGGACATGAGGAGGCATCTGAAGAATATCGTGTCCGGGATGCTGGTTTCCCTCCACGAAAACCGGACCTCTCGGCGTTACGGCAACATCCCAGCCTACATAGCGAAGCTGCGGTATCTTTTTTGTCGCCCGAAGCACCAGCTCAGCCGATTCCTTCCACATGGGAATCTGTACCCCGACGATCGGATTTCCCGTCTGAGGGTGTTTTTCGTAATATTTGCTGTCCTTATCAAAGGCTACATTATTGATGACACCGGTTTCAAGATCAATCGGTGCCGCCATGCCTCCGGCATTGATGTTGTCTACCACTCTGCCCCCGTTTCCTATCCGGATGAAGGCATACAGAATATGCGGTTCTCCGTCGTCGGAGGTCAGGGTAACAATGCGCAGCGTATTGACCGAATCGGGGTATATCCGGGAAATGACTTCATGCTGAGGGATACATTCCTCAACCAGATAGCGCTCCGTCTCGATAAGATGCCGATACATGGCGCCGACCGATTCAAAATCGCTCTTTTTTATTTTTTCAACCCCTCTTCCGCAGGCGTCGGCAACCGGCTTCGCCACAACGGTTTCAAGATCTTCCATAAACAGGACGAAATCCTCTTCCGAAGCTTCCTCCAGATACAGCCATTTCCGTCCTAAAAAGTCGTTAAAAAAACGATTGAAGTCAATTTTATTATTCAATAGATGGTAGTATGCCGGATCGTTGCACTTTTTTATGATCGAGTTGTTGATGCCCCTCGTCACATAGGTGGCGCGCTGTTTTCCGCTGAGCGTCCACCACTCATTCAGCCGGTAGTCCTTATAGCCGGCTCCGTATCGCAAGCCGCACCATACGATATCGAAGAACAGACCGATTCTGTTTTTTTCGCTGATATCGTGAATTTCTCCGACGGTATCGAGCATCTGCCTGTAATTCATTCCTTTTATGCACCGCATTATATAGCCAAATCCCGACATATTCTATCTCCGATCCCTGACGCACAGGTATTTTGCTTAAGGAGATTATACAACATCTAAAGACAATTGTCAAGAAGGCTGATTGACTGCTTTGAGAAAGCGCGCGGAATTTTCTTGTTTTTTATAGAAAATAGGCTTACTCCTGAAAGAATTCGGCAACGTGCCGAAAACAGAGTTTTCGGCTAATTTTCTTTGCTTCTTTCTTTTCAAGAAAGAAGCGGAGGTGAGGCGGAGTCCCGTAAATTATGAATTACAACA